>Ga0180436_10003264_pt1 | contig 14961 bp, 12 predicted proteins | sample SS_ome_2_FD_132434 | JGI IMG/M metagenome (GOLD analysis project Ga0180436, IMG submission 132434) | Hypersaline lake sediment archaeal communities from the Salton Sea, California, USA - SS_3_S_2 metaG | ecosystem: Environmental > Aquatic > Non-marine Saline and Alkaline > Hypersaline >...
GTACTGTTCGTCTTTTTCCAAGACCCTGGCGCCGGGTTTGCGCCTGGGGTGGACCGTGCCCGGAAAGTACAGGTCCGCCGTGAAACAACTGAAACTCAATCAATCCGTGGCGTGCCCCCCACTGGTCCAGCAGGCCCTGGCGGAGTACCTGCGGGGAGGCGCCTATGACCGCCAATTGCGCCAGCTGCGTACGGCCCTGAAAAACCAGGTGAGCAATATGATCCGGGCCATTGCCCGCTATTTCCCGCCGGAAACACGGGTGACGGCCCCCCAGGGGGGCTTCACTCTCTGGGTGGAGTTGAATTCCGGGGTTGACAGCCTGGCCGTCTACCGGGAAGCCAAACGCCAGGGGATCGCCATCATGCCGGGGATCATGTGCTCCACAACCTCCGAATTCAATCACTTCATCCGCTTGAGCTGCGGGTTTCCCTGGAGTGACGAGTTGGAGCAAGGGGTCCGCAAACTGGGAAAAATATGCAGGTTGGGCTGAGTCCTGCGAAGCCCAACATGCGGAGGTACGCAAACCCAACATAATGCAGGGGCGGGTTTGAAACCCGCCCCTATATTATGCCCTGGCGGAATTACGTGCATCTCCCGGAACGTATTGATTTGTTCGGTCCATAGATGATAACGACCCAGCCCTCAATGACAATCACCTATGACCATGGACGAAAAGGAGGATGTATGCGAGGGTTAATTTTGGCATTGATCTGTGTGGCTATTGGTTTTGCGGGGGGCGCCCAGGCCGCCGATGCGGTAAAAATAGGCATGGTCACGACGCTGTCCACCAAAGCCGGCTATCTTGGAGAAGAGGTCCGTGACGGCTTCAGACTGGCCATGGACCAGGAAGGCGGCAAGCTGGGCGGGGTGCCGGTGGAGTTGCTGGTGGAGGATGACAGCCGCAAGCCCGACAAGGCCAAACAGATTGCGGAACGGTTCATCAAGCGCGACGGCGTGAAAATCATGACCGGCATCATCTTTTCCAACGTGGCCATTGCCGTGGTGCCCAAGGTGGTGCGGGGGGATGTAATTTACGTCAGCCCCAATGCCGGCCCGAGTCTGCTGGCCGGTAAAGGCTGCCATCCCAACTATTTCAATGTGGCCTACCAGAATGACAATATCGACGAGGTGGTGGGCAAATATGTTGCCGAGGCGGGTTATAAAAATGTGTATCTGCTGGCCCCCAACTATCCAGCCGGCAAGGACCACCTGGCAGGATTCAAAAGGTTTTACCGGGGAGAACTGGCCGGGGAGGTCTATACCAAGCTGGGCCAGTCGGATTACGCGGCTGAAATCGCGGCCCTGCGCGCGGCCAAACCCGATGCGGTCTTCTTCTTCTTGCCCGGCGGCATGGGCATCAATTTCATCAAGCAATACGCCCAGGCCGGCCTCAATGATTCCATTCCGCTTTTCGGGCCGGCCTTCTCCTTTGACGAACGCCTGCTGAAGGCCGTGGGCCGCGCAGCGCTGGGTGTGAAAAACGGTTCCCAGTGGACCCATGACCTGGACAATCCGGCCAACCGGCAGTTTGTCGAGGCGTTCCGCAAGGCCTACGGCCGTACGCCCACCCTGTATGCCAGCCAGGGCTACGATGCGGCGCGGCTCATCGGCAGCGCCCTTGCGCGGGTCGGCGGAGATGTCTCCAGGACTGATGATTTGCGCGAGGCCGTGCGCCAGGCCGATTTCGATTCGGTACGCGGCAAATTCAAATTCGCCGCCAACCAGCATCCCATTCAGGATCTCTTCATCCGCGAGGTGGTTCAGGCGGGGGACGATACGTATACCAACCAGACCCTCAAGGCGGTCTTTACGGATCGCGGCAATGCCTATGTGGATGCCTGCAAGATGGATTAACCGGCTCAAAGGGCTGCGCTACCCGGGATTATGCTGTTATTCATCGAACAAGTCGTTAACGGCCTGCAGCTCGGCATGATGCTGTTCCTGATGTCGGCGGGATTGACCCTGGTATTCGGCATCATGCAGGTGATCAACCTGGCCCATGGGTCGTTTTACATGATCGGCGCCTATGTGGGCGCCACGGTCACCGCCCGCAGCGGTTCGTTCCTTCTGGGAATTGCGGCGGCCCTGCCGGCTGCCGCCCTGGCGGGGATGGTTGTGGAAGCCGTGGTGCTGCGGCGCTTATACCAAAAAGCGCATATCGACCAGGTGCTGGCCACACTGGGCCTGATCATGTTCTTCAACGAGCTGACCCGTATCATCTGGGGACGCCAGCCTCTGTTTCTCGACGTTCCGCCCTGGCTGGCCGGCACAGTTACGATCATTCCCGGAATCCCATACCCGAGCTATCGCCTGGCGGTGATCGGGGTGGGGGGCCTGGTGGGACTCTTTTTATATTTCCTTTTCGGCCATACCCGCCTGGGCATGCAAATCCGCGCGGGGGCCAGCAATCGTGAAATGGCCGGCGCGCTGGGGATTAACATCAAAATGCTTTACACCCTGGTCTTCGGCCTGGGCGCGCTGCTGGCCGGCCTGGCCGGGGTCATGGCCGGGCCCATCCTCGCGGTGGAGGCGGGCATGGGCGAGAGTGTCCTGATCCTCACCTTCGTGGTGATCGTCATCGGCGGCATCGGTTCCGTGCGGGGCGCCCTGGCGGGCGCCCTGCTGGTGGGTATGGTCGATACCCTGGGCCGGGCGTTTTTGCCAACGGTACTGCGGCTGTTCCTCTCCGCGGCTTACGCCGACGGGGTGGGCGCTTCTTTGGCCTCCATGTCCGTCTACCTGATGATGGCGGCCATTCTGGTCTGGCGGCCCCGGGGACTGCTCCCGGCCCATGCCTGACGGGTAGTACAATGCGGTGATAGAGATATAAACCGCGAAGAGTACGCAGGACGCGAAGAACATGAAGTGTCCTCCCTGGTTTTCGGCTGTTAAACTTTACTTCGCGGTCTTCGTGTACTTCGTGGTTACGTTACTCAGGTACATTTACAACCGCACTACAACTATTTAGAGATTGAACGAAAACTCCTGTTTCCCTCCCCCTTGATGGGGGAAGGCCAGGGTGGGGGTGAATGATTTCAGGTATTTATTTCCCCCTCCCCCAACCCCTCTAAGCCAGGGGAGGGGGGTTTTCGTTCAGGCACTACTTACAAAACAACAATACCGGCAGAATAGGGTGCCAGGAGTCAGCTGAACCACCAACCATGCTTTACCTTAAGAATCGTAAATTGATTTGCCTGGCCGCCGGTGCTTTGCTGCTGCTGTTACTGCCGCCCCTGGCCCGCCTGGCTGGTGAACCCTACCTGGTTTCCCTGTTCAGCCGGATTCTGATTTATGCCCTCGCCGCCATCAGCCTGGACCTGATTCTAGGTTTTGGCGGTATGGTCAGCCTGGGCCATGCCGCGTTTTTCGGCATTGGCGCTTACGTGGTTTCCATTCTCTCCTTTCACAGTTTTGAAGCCACCCCCCTCATCACCTGGCCTTTCACCCTCCAGGGACACACCCAGGCCCTGGTCGCCTGGCCCGCGGCGGTCATATTGTCCGCCCTGCTGGCCGCTGTTATCGGCGCGTTGAGCCTGCGCACCTCCGGTATGCACTTCATTATGATCACCCTGGCCTTCGCCCAGATGCTCTACTACTTTTTCGTTTCCCTGGAGGCCTATGGCGGGGATGACGGCTTGAGCCTTTTTTCACGAAATACCTTGCCCGTATTGGATCTTGGACAGGATACCCACTTTTACTATATCTGTCTGGCCTTGCTTTTCATTTTTCTGTTCCTTGCCCACCGGCTGGTCCATTCCCGTTTCGGTATTGTTATCCGGGGTACCCGCGAGAATGAAAAACGGATGCAGGCCCTGGGCTTTCCCACTTTTCGCTACAAACTGGCCTGTTTTGTCATTGCCGGTGCCGGTGCGGGCCTGGCCGGCGCCCTCATCGCCAACCAGACCGAATATGTCAGCCCCGGGCTGATGCACTGGACCCGCTCAGGGGAGATCCTGATCATGGTGCTGCTGGGCGGTACGGGTACCCTCATCGGCCCTGTATTGGGGGCGGCCACCCTGCTGCTGCTCGAAGAGGTCCTGGCCATCTATACCGAACACTGGATGGTTTATCTCGGCCCCTTCCTGATCCTGGTGGTTCTGTTCGCCAAGCGCGGGATCTACGGCCTATTTGCCGGCAGGGAGCAGGACCATGGCTGAAATCCTGCTCCGCACAGAAGGGCTTGCCAAAAATTTTGGAGCCGTGCAGGCCTGCCGTAACCTCTCCCTGGATATTGCCCAGGGGGAGATCCACGCCCTCATCGGACCCAACGGGGCCGGCAAGACCACCGTGCTGAACCAACTGTCCGGGGATCTCATGCCGGATGCCGGACGGGTAATCTTCGACGGCAATGATATCACCCGCCGCCCCCCCCACCAGCGCGCCCGGCTTGGCCTGGCACGCTCATATCAGATAACTTCGGTATTTGAGCAGCTTACCGTCAAAGAGAATCTGCTCCTTGCGCTGCAGGCGCACCGGGGACACAGCTTCCGGTTCTGGAAAAAGGCTGTTGATGATCCTTATCTCAGCAAACAGGTCAAACCGGCCATTGAACAGATGGGCCTGCGCGAGCGGCGGCATGTTCGCGCCGGGCAGCTGTCCCACGGGGAGAAACGGCAACTGGAAGTGGGCATGGCCCTGGCGGGCAATCCCAAACTGCTGCTGCTGGACGAACCCATGGCCGGCATGGGGCCGGGGGGCGCCGTGGAACTGACCAAGCTGATTTTAAAAATAAGGCAAGGCGTTACCATTCTTCTGGTGGAACACGATATGGACGCGGTTTTCACCCTGGCGGATCGCATTTCGGTCCTGGTATATGGAGAACTTGTGGCCACCGGTACTCCCCGGGAGATCCGCGGGGATGCCGCGGTGCGCCAGGCCTACCTGGGGGATGAAGCCTGGGATGAAACCGGGGATGAAACCGGGGGATGAGGCACACTGATGCTGGCAGTGGAAAACATCGCAACCTACTATGGCAGCAGTCAGGTCCTGTTCGGGGTCAGCCTCGTTGTGGCGGAAGGTGAAGTCGTCACCCTGCTGGGCCGCAACGGCATGGGCAAAAGCACCACCATCAGGTCCATCATGGGCCTGACTCCGCCGGCGCGCGGCCGGATTACCTTCGCAGACCGGTCCATTGAGCGTCTGCCCAGCCATGCCATTGCCCGCCTGGGCATTGGTTTGGTGCCGGAGGGCCGGCAGATCTTTCCCAACCTGACAGTGTATGAAAACATCATGGCCACGGCGGCCAATCGCCTGGGTAAAAGTGACCCCTATACCCTGGACGGCGTGCTGTCCATTTTTCCCCGCCTGGGGGAGCGCTTGAACAGTTACGGAAACCAGCTTTCCGGCGGGGAGCAGCAGATGCTGGCCGTGGTCCGCGCTTTAATGACCAATCCCAAACTATTGATACTGGATGAGGCCACGGAGGGTTTGGCGCCCCTGGTGCGCAGGGAAATCTGGCGGGGGCTGGCCACACTCAAGGAGCACGGCCAGGCGATTCTGGTCATCGACAAAAACCTGGACGCCCTGATGCAGCTTGCCGACCGGCACTATGTGATGGAGAAGGGGGTGGTGGTCTGGTCCGGATCCACGGCCCTGATTGCCGGCAACGAACAATTGCAGGCCCGCTATCTGGGGGTTTAAATACCTGGACCACCTAATTCTTACTATTCTATGCCCTAGTTATGTTATTTTTCACCTCAGACAATCCAGGCTGCCCTTTCCCGGCGCATCAAAACCCATGCCTCACTTAGCGTAATCAGGGTCGCATCAACTGCCATCCCCTGAGTGGAGTGTCAGCACATCATTCTTAACCTCGTAGCTTGCCAACCGTTTAAAAAAGGTCATGCCCAGGAGTGAGCCCTGCATCTCGGCGCTATTCACCGAAGCACTGATGTCCTGGAACTGAATCGGGCCAACCCGGAAATCATTAATGCGGATGGAACTTCCCCGGACCGTTCCGTTGGTGGTTTCATAGATCCGGTCGAATCTCAGTTCGTCCAAATCAAAGCCCAGTTTTTTGGCATCCCGCGGTGAGAGCACAATATGGCTGGCGCCGGTATCCGCCATAAACATGATAGGCGTGCCATTGACTTCGGCGCGGATATGGAAATGCCCGTCGGATGAAACCGGAAAGCTGATGGAATCCGGTGTGTCCTGGCGCCCTTGGGCCGGAGACAACTCCGCCATGACTCTCTTTGTGATCCCGGATAGCTCATGGCGGTAGCTGTAGCCGGCGATCAATATAAGGAATATTCCCAGCCAGATGGCAAGGTAGCGGAGTTTTGGCCAAATCTTACCGGATGCCAGAATTGCGCTGACAAAAAGGATAAAGAGGAATTCATAGATGATTTGCGTAAAATTATCCCGAAAGTTCAGTATACCATAGGCCCGGTTCAGGACTACCATCAGGCCTGACAGCAAAATGGCGACCGCCAAAAAGCGCACAATAAAATTCGATTCCTTATTGTGCTTACTTTCCCCGGGTGCGGGATCCTGGACATCCGCTATCCTTTGACCGCAATTTGTGCAGCGCATTGGGTCCTGGCCGCCCATACTGTGCATCCAAAGGTCAGCGGTCCTGCTGTTTTCAGTACCGCAATGGGGGCAGGCCGCAGTATTATCGCCGGTTTCGTGAAGTTCTGGCATCTCAAACTATTTCATTTATTTGGTAAATTTCTCTGATTTCATAGGTCGGTTGGATGGGCGTATCGTTTGTCCTGCCGGGGGGATTGAACCAGCAGGTGTCGATGCCGAAATCCGAACCGCCCTTAATGTCCGAGGATAGGCTGTCCCCCACCATGAGAACTTGGGACCGGCCGGGATTGCCGATCCTGGAAAACAGCTCACGAAAGAATTTGGCCGCAGGCTTGGCGGCGCCGACTTCGTCGGAAATCACCAGCGCCTTGAAGAACGGCCGGATGCTCGAGGCGGCAAACCGGCTGTGCTGCGTCTCGGCGATGCCGTTGGTGGCCAAAGCAAGGTCGGCTTTTTGCGCGAGGCCGCGGACGACCTCCTGCGATCCGGGCAGAAGATGGCCTTGCGCACCCAGATTACGGATATAGTCAGCGCTGAATTCCGAGGGGTTGAACTGTATGCCGGAAACAGTTGCGAGTTTTTCAAACCGTTGTACCCGGAGTTTTTCTGATGAAATCCTGCCCAGTTCAAATTCCCGCCATAGCCGATTGTTGATGTCCGTGAATCTCCGGTGAATTGCAGCATCGAAGCCCACGCCGTATTGCTTCAAGGTTCCCGCTAGGGCGGCCCGGGCGGATCGATCATAGTCGAACAAGGTGCCGTCGGCGTCGAAAATTATCCAGCTATATTTGGGCATGCCTTAACCTTTCATGACCTCTATTGGATAGATCCTGAGCTCAGGTTGCAACAGCCTGCCAAGGCGCAATCAACCGTTGACAGATACCGCTGCTCACAAATTCTTTTCGCTTAACTCATCATTTACTTCCAGGGTGACTTCAATGACTTCGATAACCGCTATATCCTGCTCCTTTTTCAGCCTTGATTTCAAAGCGGCCAGAGCCCGGTTGCTTCCAATCAGTCCCAGCGACATCACCGCGCTCATGCGAATGGCGGCAATGCTGTCATCCAGGGCGGAAATCAAGCTGTCGACCACGAATTTGTCATTGAAAAACCCCAAAGCCTGGACAGTTTTCTCGCGAACGGCTGGATCCGTGTCATGCAAACACTCAATGAGATGGGGGATAACCTCGTCGTTGCTGCTGATACCCAGGGACTCCACCGCATTGGCGCGGACCGTGGGGTTCTCGTCCTCAAGGGCGCTCACCAGCGGACCGATTTTATCGGTCCCCATGGTGCCGCGGAGACCGTAGGCGGCCGATGAACGCACCGCTGGATTTTCACTCCTGAGGGCTTTCAGCAGGGGTTGGCCGGCATTGTTGTCGATGATTTCACCCAGGGCCAATGCGGCGGATGCACAGATCAGGGGGGAATCCCACGCGCTTTGACCGGTATTGTCAGAAACAAGTTCGGCCAGCATACTTGAAATCTCGGGATTCGAAACAGAGTCATTTTCCCGGGCCACGATTTTTCCCAGGGAAAGGGCTGCGTTGGCGATGGTGTTGCTCCGGCTCATTTCGGGATTGCCGCGCGCGATCAGTTTCATGATTTCCGGTATGGCTTTGGCGTCCCCCACTGCGCCCAGGGTCTGCACCGCCGCATTTTCCGTCATCTGGCCATGGACCGTATCTGCATTCTTGCGCAGGGATTTGAGAACCGGCGCCTGGGCTTCCGTTCCCGCCAGCCTGCCGGCAGCGGTCATGGCCCGGCTGCTGACAAAGAAATCTTCATCGTCAATGGCTTCGAGCACCGCCTCTTTTGCCTGCGGCGCTCCGATCTTGCCCAGTGCCTGCACAGCCAGGAACCGTCCGCCATTAGCCGAGGGGCTTACACCTTCCAGTATGGCCAGAAGCGATTCGACGGCTTCTTCCCCCATCGCCGTCAGTATGGCCACGGCGATTTGACCCTTCTCTTTTAAATTCTCTTTGATTGACACCAGCGGCTCCACGGCCGGGTGCCCCACATCAACCAGCGCCTTGGCCGCCTCGGCCTGTATGTCACCTGCGCCGGCTGTGGCAATTTTAATGAGTTTGTTTACGTTGCCCTTGTTTCTCAGCTTCTCGATGTTGGGGGGTCCGAACAGTGCCATGCTTCAACTCCTTCGTAATAAGTGCAGATCAGCTTCAGGTATCGTGCAGCGAAAAGCTCGGTAAGACTATATTGTGGTGATTTATACTAAGCCAAGTCCTCCATAATAGTTCTTGATGACTGTTTTTGCTTTATCCATATTAAAGGCGATTTTCGGATAATTCCATGGGTATAAAACGGATACCGTTTTTCTCTTGTTCCTCTGCCACCTTTCTAAATCCGATATGCTCATACGCGGTAACCGCATTGGGCGAGGCGTTTACGGTAACTATGTTCAGGGCTGGGTTGTTTTGCCGGCAAATTGCAACCCCCTGCTGCACTAGTCTGCGGGCAATTCCCTTTCTCTGATAGGTTTTTTTCACGAAAAGCAAGGCAATGTGACTGTTATCACGCATGGCAATAATACCGATGATGTTCCGGTCTGATTCAGCGACCAGGAGAATATTCCCGGCTGCATGGCGTTTCGCCAGGGCGTCGGTATCCACAAACTTCTTGAATTCCGCAATGCCTTCTTCAGAAAAACCGGGTGCCACGAATTCATCGAAGACTTTCATAACGAGATCCGTGATTCGGGCTTCTTCACCGGCCTGCATGGGGCGGAATGTCAATTGGGTCGGTTCGGTTGTCATGAGTCCATACGGGGCCCGGGTTGGAATGATAGTAAAAGAGATTACTCTTCAGACTGCAAAAAAAGTCAAGCTACCCATGGCAGAACAAGTGATAATTGTCAATTATTATTACGTTCATTATTGAGCAAAAAGCTATAACACTGCCTGATGAATCATGATTTATTTTGTAGCGATGGAAAGAGATCGGGGGATGTAACGGTTGAAACCCGGCTTGACATGGTGGAGAAGGTTTTTTATAAAACGAGCTTTTCGTGACTTACTTAGGAAAAAGCCAACCGGGTTTTAAGGCAATCCTTTTGATTACCCTATGTTCACCAGGGGAAAGCTTCAAGACCACCACCCAAAGTTGGAAATAGTTCAACCGCCATGTCCCAATGCTTTACAGCCCCCACCGATTTCCAATTTACGGCCGAGGCCATTGAAGCCGCTGCCACCAATAATCGGCTATTAACCCTGGAAATCGAGTTGAGCCTGCGCTGCAATTTCCGCTGTCCTTACTGCTACGTGCCCCATGAGTCCTATTTCCGGGACGAGCTGACCCTGGTGGAGATTGAGGATGTGATCATGCAGGCCCGCGGATTGGGGGCGGGGCGGATCATTATCCTGGGCGGGGAGCCCTCCATTGATCCGCGCCTGCTGGAGGTCATCGGCTTCATCGGCCGGCAGGGCATGGAGACCGAGATATTCACCAACGGCAGCGGGGTGAGCGCCGAGCTGGCCCGGGAATTGTTTGCCCGCCGGGTGCGGGTGGTTTTGAAGATGAACTCTTTTGACGCCGACCTGCAGGACCGTCTGTCCGGCAAACCGGGGGCGGCCCGCATAATCCAGCGGGCCCTTGAAAACCTCAAGGCGGCCGGCTATCCCGGCCAACAGCGTTTTCTGGCGGTGAGCACTGTGATCTGCCAGCCCAACCTGGAAGAGATCCCCCGATTGTGGCGCTGGCTGCGGGATCAGGATATCGCACCCTATTTTGAGATCATTACCCCCCAGGAGAATGCCCGCCACAACCGCTGGCTCGAGGTGGCGCCGCAGCGGCTCAAGACGGTCTTTGAGGAGTTGGCGCGCATCGATGGGCAACAGTACGGCCGGAACTGGGACATCCAGCCGCCCCTGGTGGGCAACAAGTGCCTGCGGCACAAATTTTCATGCCTGGTTACCTCTCTGGGCGAGGTCCGCCCCTGTGTGGGGGTGACCATTCCATTGGGCAATATCCGCACCCGGCCCCTGGCTGAAATCATTGCCGGGAGCCAGGTGCTGCGGGATTTGAAAAATCACCGCCGGACCATCAAGGGACCCTGCGCCAGTTGTGAAAAGGCCGACCACTGTTACGGCTGCCGGGGGACCGCCTTCCAGATGACGGGGGATTACCTGGCCTCGGACCCCATGTGCTGGAAGGTTTCAGACCAGGGTGACTGCCAATAATGCATTTCAACAACCCTGGTTATCGCGCCAATCCTCAGATCTATAATCCCCGATCATAAATCACAATGGCAGTTATTCGGTTTTCATCACCGGCCGGCCGATGATCTCGGCCAGGGGGCGGATTGCCAGGCCTCTGGACTGAATTCCGTCCAGGAGGGTTGCAAGTTCCCGGAAGAAGAGCGGCAGGTCGCCGGGCTGGGCGGGTGGGATATCATGGAGCAGAATGATATCCCCGGGTTGGATGGATGTCAGGATGCGGCGGGCCAGGTGTTTGATGCGGCGGTTACCGCCGTCACGGGCGTGGCAGCTGTAATTGACGGTAATGAGTCCCAGCGCTGCCAGTGGTGCCCTCAGCGCGGGGCTGGTGATGCCGGCCGGCGGACGGAAAACCAGAGGCCTGATGCCGCGGGGCTGCAAATCGTCCTGGGTTTGGGCGATCTGTTGGCGGATGCGCGCCGCCGGGCGCAGGGCCAGCAGCGGGTCGTGGTTCTGGGAGTGATTGCCGACGGTGTGGCCCTGCTCAACAATGCGTTCCACCAGGCCTGGAAATTGCCGGGCCCGGGCGCCGGTGACAAAAAAAGTGGCTGCCAGGTTGCGGGCGGCCAGGGCTTTAAGGATGGCCGGCGTGGTTTGCGGGTCCGGCCCGTCGTCAAAGGTGAGGGCCACGGCGTTTCCCCGGGAAGGGCCCCGGGCGATGACCGGCAGGAAGAATGAACAGCCCGGAACAAAGGGAGCGGCCAGGCAGAGCACCAGGAACAGGGTCAGGGGCGGGACGGCCCAGGAGAGGTTCCAAGCGGCCAGAATCGCGGCGGCGGCCAGGGCGGCTGCCCCCATGATCTCGGCCGGCACGGGGTGTCTCTGCAAGCCACGCTGGCCACGCTGGGGATGCCTTTGTACGCTCATGGATGCATCGTCCCGTTGATGTTATTACTCCGGCAACCACATACATCACGTTCGTCATTCCGGCCAAGGCCGGCATCCAGGGCTATTGCTGGATGCCGGATCGGGCCTGCCCTCAACTCGATTGGGGGGTCCGGCATGACAGAATTTGGGTATTTAGTCGCCGGGTCAATATGGCGGTTCAAAGCCTTATGTTTATTAAGCATGCCTGATCTTTTACCGGTGATCGGGTAGGGGCGGGTTTCAAACCCGCCCATACGCAGATCGATTGCCTTAGTCCAAAATACACCTATCCTACCCGCGCCACCAGCCACACCAGTTCGCCCTCCGGCGATCCCGAGGGGCGGCTTTGCTCCAGCTGAAAACCGGCCTCCGCCAGCAGGCCTTCCAGGGTTGCGGGGGTGCGGAAATGAGTTTGCCGGCCCGCCAGGCGAATGCGCAGAACCTCCAGCCACCAGAGCCAGGGCCGGGGACGCCTGGGGGGGATGGTGGCGCGGATGATCAGGGGGGCTGTGGGGTTCAGGCGCTGTTTCAGTTTCTGCAATGTGGTTTCCAGATCCGCATCATCCAGGTAGTGGATCATATCCAGCATCAGCGCCAGGTCCGCCGACGCTTCTTCCCAGGGGATAAGGGGCGCGCCGCCCTGGACCACGTCGCCTTTAGGGGCCAGAACCCGGGCGGCAATCCGCACCCGCCGGGCCTGGGGCTCCAGGGCCAGGATCCGTGCGCCGGGATAGCGGGCCAGCATCCAGGCGCCGGGCACGCCGAATCCGCAGCCGACATCCAGAATGGTTACAGGGTCAGGACGTCCATTGAGGGCCGTCTTTAATATCTCCGGCAGTTCCCCAAACATGGGGTCCTGGCGCAGTTTTAAGCGGGCGAAGATGCGGGGATAGGCTTCCATGTGGCGGTAGCGGCCCAATATCCGGGCCGGCATGCTTCCGGTGCCAGTTGCGGAGATGGGTGCGGGGCGGTGCAGAATATTCAGGATGGGGGGCAGGATTAAGAAGGTGCCGGCCAGGGCATAGGCGATGCCCAGCAAGGACGTGACGCCGATCTGGCGCAGCAGCGTGTGTTCCGAGAAAATCAGCACCCCGAAACCGACCATGGTGGAGAGGGCCGCCATGAGCACGGCCAGGCGGATCAGGCTGCAGACCGGGTGCCGGGGATCACCGTAGCGCTGGCGGGCGCGGATGAAAAAAAGCGCATAGTCGATGCCCATGCCGAAAACCACAATGGCCAGCATCAATCCGGGTATGCCCAGGGGGGTGTTCAGGATTCCCAGAGTCCCCAGGGTGCAAGCCAGGGCGAAACCCACGGGCAGCAGTGCGGCCAGGGTCAGTTTCAGGTCGAGGAAAAAGATCAGCAGCAACAGGACCACACTGCCCAGGATGATAAACAGCAGGCGGGTGAAAGCATTGAAGAGCATCTGCCCGAAGTGGTCGGTGAAAAAGTCCGGGTCGAACAAGGCCGCCAGTGACTGGTAGCGCCGGCGAAAATCGGCGCCGTCGTAGTTAGCGGCCGGGGTCAGGGCCGTGAAAAAATATAGGGCTGCGCCGTTCCGGCCGGGCTGGATGCCCAACAGCGGGTAGAACTTCTCGGGCAGTCCGGGGGGCGGGGGCGGCACGGTCCGGGCCAGTTCTTTAAAAAAAGGAGCAAAGGCCTGGGGGGTGAAGCCAACGGCGGCGGCATGGGGGGCCATGGTATTGCGCAGATCGGCTATGCGCTGATCGGTCCAGAAGGCGCGCCAGGCCGCAAAGTTGGTTTGGCAGCGATCCGCACCGGGGAAGATCATGGCCGGCACAAAGGCCCCGGCGAGTACACCCCGGGACTGGTCTGCTTCCAGCATGGCGGCCAGTTTGTCGCCGGTTTGGACGAGTTCCGCCTGGCTGTCGCCCCGGGCCATGAGGTATATTTTCTCGAAGATACCCCCCCATACCCGCTCCAGGGTAGCATCGGCGTTTCGGGTGGCCTGACTGACGGTGTTCATGGTGCGCAGGTTCACATCGAAACCGGGCCGGGCCCAGAGTGCCAGGCCCAAAACCAGTGCCAGGGCAAACAAGGCCCCCTTTACACCGCTGGCGGCCAGTTTGTCGGTGAGGGCCCGCAGGGGCAGGCGGCGGCGCGGCCCGGCCGGCAGGGTGGGGCAGATCCAGGGAAATACGGTGTGGACGAAAATAAAGGCCAGGGAAATGCCCAGGGCGGTGAACTGGCCCAGTTGGCGAAACATGGGAAATCCGCTGAAGGTCAGGGCGGCAAAGGCGCCCACCGTGGTCAGCACCGCTAAAAAGCCCACTCCGCGGACCTCCTCGGCAGCCTCACGGCCCCAGGTGCGCCGGGGCCGGTCCAGAAAGAGCAGGTAGGCGATGCCGTGGTCCACGGTGATGGAGATGACCGCCCCGCCGAAGCCCAGCACCATCAGCGCCAGGGAGTCGTTCCAGAGGGAGTAGACGAACAGGGCCGCCACGGTTCCCGCCACGGCCGGCAGCAGTGCCAGCAGCCCGATGAAGGGGCGCGGAAAGGCCAGCAGCAGGAGGATGACAATCCCCAGGGTGGCCCAGATGACGGCCCGGGTCACATCCCGGCGGATAATGGTCTCATTGTCCAGGGCCGCGCGGAAAGCCCCGGTATAGGTGAGGGTCACCGGCCCCTTGAGTTCCGGGACCTGCTGCACTTCCTGTTGCAGACGCTGCATCAGGGCGGTCATTTCCCGGGCCGCAGCCGTATCACTGCCGGTGCTGCGGGGCCGGGCCATTAGCAGAAGATGCCGGCCATCCGCCGCCAGGAGGTGGCCGCGGTGGTAGCGTACATTCCCGGCCGGTGCCAGATGGGCCATGGGGGCCAGTGCCAGGTAGCGCAGGTTGAGGGGGTCCCGGGCCAGGGCGGCGCCCTGGCCGATGCCGGTCAGATCGGCCAGTTCGCGCTCAATGGCTGCAAAACGGGTTGCCATGGCTTCCGGGGCCAGCAGAGGGGCCACACGTTGCGCCAGGTCCCGGGCCGTGAATAGTTGGGGCAAATGGTTGCCCACATGGTGCAAAAGGTCCGGGAAAAGCGCCCTGGCGGGGTCCATGCCGATTTCGGCAAACAGGCCGCTGGCCTCCAAGCGGGCGCGAAGCCACAGGGCCAGGGCCACCAGCGTGTCGGGGTCCTCGCGGTCCAGGCCGATGTCCATGAGGATCTGGTTGCCCAGGGGATGGTGCTCCAGCAGGGTCTTGCTGTCGGCGATTACCGGATCTTCCGTGGGCAGGGCGCCCATGATATCGGTCTCCAGGTTCAGGCGGGTGATTCCGGCGATGAACAGCAGGGTGATACCGGCGACAACGGCCAGAAA
>Ga0180436_10003265_pt1 | contig 14960 bp, 16 predicted proteins | sample SS_ome_2_FD_132434 | JGI IMG/M metagenome (GOLD analysis project Ga0180436, IMG submission 132434) | Hypersaline lake sediment archaeal communities from the Salton Sea, California, USA - SS_3_S_2 metaG | ecosystem: Environmental > Aquatic > Non-marine Saline and Alkaline > Hypersaline >...
CGGGCGATGCACGCGGAGAAAGGAGGTCGCCGGTGGCTGGTGGAACTGAAACTGGGCAATGCCGTGCTGCCCACGCAATGTCTGGAAGCCGGGAACGAAGAGATCGGCGAGTTGCTCGCGCTGGCCTTCGGCAAAGGCCTGCTGAACAAGGGGGATGGTTGCGACGAGGGTGCTCATGGCGCTACCACGACGGCTTTCCGCCTCGATGGCTGCGACGAGATTACTCTGCAATGAGCGCAGCTCGCGTTGCTCCGCTTCTTGGATCAGGGCGTCGAGCCGGTTCAAGAGGAAGGGGACAATGATGACGACCGCGAGCAGCAGCATCGCGACAAAGCCGGCAACAATACGTGCTCCGATCGGAAAATGGTTAAGACGCATGAGTGATGCCTGCCATCAGTATGTTTTTGATCGCCATCAAACGTATGAGTGGACTCAAAACCAGGATAACAGTGTAACCTTTTCGTTGATCATAGGGGCTGTTTTAGTAAGAGTTCGACACGCCGATTCACGGCCCGCTCAGCAGCTGTTCGATTACTCTCCAAGGGTTGTGTGTCAGCATAGCCGATAGCGCGCAATCTGCGTTCGGGGATGCCGGATTGAATGAGATGGCGCAAGACGGCAATGGCGCGAGCTGTCGATAGCTCCCAGTTGGATGGGAAGCGCGCGGTGGAGATCGGGATGTTGTCCGTGTGGCCTTCCACCGAGATCTGTCCGTCGAAAGACGTCAGCGTTGGCACGAGCGACTCAATGACGCGCCGGCCGGTTGTGGTCAGCTTGGCTTCACCGCTCGCAAAGAGCAGGTTGTCATCGATACGCAAGGTGATACCTTCTTGTCCCTCCGCGATGCTCACACCATCGACACCCTCAAGGCCTCTGAAGGCCGGCTGCTGAATCTTTTTCTGGCCCCTGTCTTGAGGTAAGAGGCCGGCAGACCGCGGCCGCAGGCCGTCCTGCTCTCGTTCTGATAGGGTTGTGCTGGAGCCACTGTTCGCGCCTGGCTGAGCGGAGGATTGGGTGCGATGGGTAGGCATTCCATTGCTGTTTGCGCTGCCATTTCCACTGGGACTGGCATTGGCCGCGGCAACCTGCCGATTGGCTTCTGTACTGGCGTCCCCTGGGTTTTGCGCGCTGTCGGAACTGCCTTGGCCCAACATCGAGACCAAGAGAACAAATAGGGTGATGAGCAGGGTCAGGACATCGAGATAGCTCATCAACCAGGCATCGCTATCGCCGCCGGTCTTGGTCTCTGGCATCGACAGCCGATCACCATGCTCGAGCATCTTTAACCTCTCTTCTTGCGGGTGCTGATGCCAGGCTTGTTCGGATCACGAATCTCGTCGTGATAGCTGGCGGCAAAAGAATGCAGGGTTTCTTCGATGAACGACGGCAGGCGGCGTTTAGTGATCAGCGAGATCCCCTCAAGGACCATATTCATCGCGATCAGCCGCTCCTCGGTACGTCGCTCGAGCTTCACCGCAAAGGGCTTGAACACCAGGTTGGCGAGCAGGATGCCATAAAAGGTGGTGAGCAGGGCAACGGCCATGCGCGGCCCGATGACCTCAAGATCGCCGGCCTCCATGACCTCGAGCATGTTCACCAGCCCCACCAGCGTGCCGATCATGCCAAAGGCGGGCGCATAGGTGGCCATGGTGTGAAAGATCTGTGCCTCGGCGTGCTCGCGCGCCTTGAGACGGGCGATACGCCAGCTCAAGAGGTCAAAGATCTCTTGCTCCTTGGTATTGGCGATGACCAGCTGAATACCGCTGCGCAGGAATGGGTTGCGGGTTTGCTCGAGCGCCTCTTCCACGGCGCGGACATCACCTCTGAACCAAAGGCGCGCCACGTCCACCAACTCTTTGATGTCGTCGCGGGTGTAGGTGTTCTCGCGCCGGAAGACAACGCCGACTAGCCCCACCACCCGAAGTACTTCGCGCAGTGGGTAACTGATAAAGGTCGCCGCCATGGTGCCGGTAAGCACAATGGCGAGGCCCGGAAGATTGAGAAAGCTGTCGGGGGATTCGGCGGTGAAGAAGAGGACAGTGCCAAGCAGCAAGATGCTGGCAAGGATACCAATGACAGTGGACGGATTCATGAGTGTACAACAGGGGCAGAGCTAGATGGTAGGACCGGCCGGCGGGGCTTCATGGAGTCGCGCCCTGAGCCGGCTGAGCGCTTGGCTGTGGAGTTGACAGACGCGCGACTCGCTGACACCGAGTACGGCACCGATCTCCTTAAGATTGAGTTCCTCCTGGTAGTAGAGCGCCATCATCAGCTTCTCACGCTCGGGCAGGGCGTCGATACTAGCGGCCAACCTGTCTCGCTGCTCATCATCCAGCAGGGTTGTTAACGATGGATCAGGTGGCCGGTTTGCCGCGCCCGGCTCAACGCCTTCCTGAATCAGCTCCTCGAAGGGCAGAAACTGACCGTTGTTAGTATCGATGAGGAGCTGGCGGTAGTTGTTCATGTCCATCTGAAGCTCAGCGGCGATCTCGTGTTCCTCTGGCGCGCGGCCGAGACGCTGCTCCAGCTGGTGTACGGCCTCGTCCATGGCACGGGCATGGCGGCGCACGCTGCGTGGGAGCCAATCCCGGCTGCGCAACTCATCGAGCATGGCGCCGCGTATGCGTTGGTTGGCAAAGGTGGCGAAGCTCGCGCCCTGGCCGGCATCGAAACGGCCGAGGGCCTCGAGCAGGCCGAGCGTCCCGGCCTGGATCAGATCATCAAGCTCGATACTGGGTGGCAGCTTGACTTGCAGTGCGAGTGCTTGTCGGCGGACCTGCGGTAGATACTGCGTTACCAGCTCGTGTTGGTCGATCTTACCTTTCGCAGTGTACATCCGGTCTTGCCTTGCCCATTGGGCCCTCGGTCACAGGTAATTGACAATCAGCTGCAGCCCGCGCAGGACAACGGCCTGCGGTTGGTTTGGGGCCAAGGAGAAATGAAACCGCAATGGCCCGGTTGCAGGGAGTCCCGCTAGCGCCCGGCTCTGACCGCGCATCTGTTCTAGGACCACACAGGTATTGGCCTGACAGAGGCGTCCTCGTAAGCGGCTACCGGGGGGCGCCTCGAAGCGCCAAGCCACGCTGTAGATCTCGCCAGCGTTGAGCCCCGGCGGTGGCTTCAATGGCGCCGAGAGACTTTCGCGCTCGGCCGTGGTCACCCGCAGCGAGGGTGCGCTCGCGACCCAGCTCCCTGCCGCGGCGGCGCCATGGATGAGGCTGAATGCCAAGCATAACCCGAATAAGGCCCTCTGCACCCCTGCCTTGGGCGACAAGCCCGGTGCTCCGGTGGACCGGCTATTGGCACTCATCCAGGGGCTGCGTCTCATGCTGTTACTTGCCTCCGATCAATTGGGTCACGCGCAGCCTGCGGTCATCAGGGATCTCCGCTTGGGACATTACCACTAGATGGCGTAAGCGCCGGCGCAGGAAGCGCGCGAGCACCGCCCGCAAGCTGTGCTGGACCACCAAGACGGGTGGATCGCCCGCCGCCTCCTGCCGGGTCAGGGCTTGCTCGGTCTGCTGCATCAAGGTCTCCGCCAAGCCTGGCTCCAAGGCCCCGTTACCGTTCATGGCCTGCAATAAGACCTGCTCGAGCTGGGTATCCAGACCGATCACGCGCAGTACCTGCTCGCCCGGGAACCACTGTTGGATGATGGCACGCCCAAGCGCAATCCGGACCGAGGCCGTCAGCTCGGCGAGATCTTGCTGCTGGGCGGCATGCTCGGCGAGTGTATCGAGGATGCTGCGCAGATCGCGAATCGGAACCTCTTCAACTAGCAGATTCTGCAACAGGCGCTGGAATGCCGTCAGTGAGATCAGTTTGGGCACCACCTCTTCGACCAGCCCCTTTTGCTCCTCCCCGAGCTTGTCGAGGAGGCTCTGGACCTCGGCGCGTCCGAGCATCTCAGCGGCATGCCGGTGCAGCAGGTGGTTCAGATGAGTGGCCACCACCGTGCTTGCGTCGACCACGGTGTAGCCATAGACCTGGGCATGCTCGCGCTGTTCACTGCCGATCCATACCGCCGGCAGACCAAAGGCCGGGTCTTGGGTTGGTGTGCCTTCCAGCTTGCCGGAGACCTGCCCCGGATCAATTGCCAGCCATTTGCCGGGGAAGACCTCCGAGCGGCCGATCTCGGCGTCCTTGAGGGAGACCAGGTAGGTATTGGGGCTGAGTTCCAGATTGTCGCGGATATGCACCACCGGCGGCAGGAAACCAACATCTTGGGCAAACTTCTTGCGCACGCTCTTGATGCGACCGAGCAGCTCGCCTTGCTGGCGCTGATCGACCAGTGGAATAAGCCGGTGCCCGACCTCGAGTCCGAGGGTGTCGACCAAGCGCACATCGTCCCAGCTCGCTTCGGGGGATTCCTGAGGCGCGGTCTGGGGTTCCGCCACCGCGGTCTCGACGAGCTGTTGCTGGCGCTCTTTGAGCAGGTACCAGGCGAGACCGCCGAGCAGGCTGGTGAAGATCAAAAACACCAGGTTGGGCATCCCTGGAACCATGCCGAGCAGACCCATCACCCCGGCGGCCAGGATCAACACCTGCGGGTTGATGAACAGCTGGCTGATCATCTGTTGACCCACATCCTGATCGGTGTTGACGCGGGAGACGGTGACGCCCGCCGCGGTCGAGATCACCAAGGCCGGGATCTGCGCCACCAGGCCGTCGCCAATGGTCATCAGCGTGTAGGTGCGCGCGGCATCGCCAAAGCTCATGTCGTGCTGCAGCATGCCGATCAGCAGGCCGCCAATGATGTTGATCACCATGATCACCAGACCAGCGGTTGCGTCGCCGCGCACGAACTTGCTGGCACCATCCATCGAACCGTAGAAATCCGCCTCCTGTGCCACCTCACCGCGGCGCTTGCGCGCATCTTCCTCGCCAATGAGTCCGGCATTGAGGTCAGCGTCGATCGCCATCTGCTTGCCGGGCATGGCATCGAGCATGAAGCGCGCGCCAACCTCGGCGATGCGTCCGGCACCCTTGGTGATGACCATGAAGTTGATGATCACCAGGATCAGGAAGACGACCAGGCCGACGGCAAAGTTGCCACCGATCAGGAACTCGCCAAAGGCCTGGATCACCTTGCCAGCACTATCGCCGCCCTGATGGCCCTCGATGAGGATGACGCGGGTCGAGGCGACATTGAGGGATAGTCGCAGCAGCGTCGTGAATAGCAGCACCGCCGGAAAAGCCGCGAAATCCAACGGCTTCTGCGTGAACATGCTCACCAGCAGCACCAGGATGGCGAGGGCAATATTGAAGGTGAACAGCAGGTCGAGGATAAATGGCGGCAGCGGCAGGATCATCATGCTGAGGATCAGCAGGATGAGCAGCGGCCCGGCCAGTACCTTCATCGGCACATTGCTGAGCCAAGCCTGTTTTTCGAGCAGTGCGGTCAGGGCTGTCATGCCTGTGCCTCAGGCCTCGAGTGGTCAGCTGGCACTTGCAGGGCCTCCGGGATCGGCAGGTGCTCTGGTGTTGGTGGTGGGATGCCACCCTCGCGCTGGAACTGCCGGAGTTGGAAGGCCCAGGCCATAACCTCGGCGACGGCGGTATAGAGCGGCATCGGGATCTCGGCGTCGAGATCGACATAGCGATGGAGGGCACGGGCCAGCGGTGGGGCCTCCAGACGCGGTACGCCGTTGGCATCGCCTAGCTCGCAGATCCGCGCCGCCACCTGATCGACGCCCTTGGCAACCAGCCGTGGCGCTGACATGCCCCGCTCATTATAGCGGAGGGCCACCGCGTAGCGGCTCGGGTTGGTGATGACCACGTCCGCTTCCGGCACCTGGCTCATCATGCGGCCACGCGCCATGGCCTGTTGTTGCTGGCGAATCCGGCCCTTGACCTGCGGATCGCCCTCTGACTCCTTGTGCTCACGCTTGACCTCCTCTTTCGACATCTTCAGCTTCTTGGCATGGCTATAGAGCTGATACGGGACGTCGATGAGGATCACCACCAGCAGGACCAGCACCATGAGTCCGCTTGCGATGGCGGCCATCTCTAGTGTATTCGCCAGTGCCTGATCGATGGATTGATGCATCAGGTCAATGTAGCGCCCGAGGTTCGCCATCACAAAGGCGACCGCAACACTGCCGACGAGGATGGCTTTCGCAATCGCCTTGGCCAGTTCGACCAGCGCTTGTAGGCCGAGAACCCGCTTAATCCCCTTGATTGGATTGAGCTTGGAGAGCTGGGGCTGAAGCGCCTTGGCCGAGACCAGCCAGCCACCCAAGAGGACGGGCGCAATCAAGGCGGCGAGCGTGAGTACGAGGAACAGCGGCAGCATCACCAGCAGACTGCGCTCGACGAGGTCAGTGGTCTTGGCGATCATTGGCAGCACCTCGAGCGCATCGCGCCGCTCGAATAGGAATGCTTGCTCCATGATCAATCCCAGCTGATCGTAGATCATCGCGCCCGCAAACCAAAAGCCCCCAACCCCGATCAGCAGTAGCATGAAGGTTGATAGCTCACGAGAGCGAGCAACCTGCCCCTCCTCACGCGCCTTTTCTAAACGTCGTGGTGTGGCTTCTTCGGTTTTTTCTTGGTCGTTGCCTTGGTCTTCGGCCATAGCAGGTCAACATGCACGCGGAACAGGCTCCACCGCCTCTGGCATGAGGCGAGTTGCCCAACGGCGATGGTGCCTGTCGCTGAGCGACCGGGCAAGGAGAGGCTTGTTCAGAATCCGAGTTCGTCGAGCAATGCGTCTACCTGATCCTGACTTCCCACCACGTCACTGGCTTCAGGGTTGATCTGTGGGCCATTGAGCAGGCCATCATTGCGATTGCCATCGGCGCGGCGCTGCATCTCATCCCGTGCCTGACCCTCTGGGACGCTGTCGATGAGCACCTGGACGAGCTGATTCTCAATCTCCTTGATCACCTCCATCATGCGCTTAATGACCTGGCCGGTCAGGTCTTGAAAGTCCTGCGCCATCATGATTTCCAGCAATTCCTTGTTGGTCGCCTGTGCCTTCTCGGGTACTTCGCTGAGAAAGCCGCGCGTGTCTTGGACAATGGCGCGCGCTTCGTCAAGTTCATGGGGCTCCGCGAACCACTCGGCCCAGCGTTTGTCGAGTGCTTCGGCGCGGCTCGAGAGGTCTTCCTGGAGCGGTTGCGCTCGGTCGATCGCGTTGAGTGCGCGATGCGCCGCCTGCTCAGTCATGTTGGCAATATAGTTGAGCCGGTCTCGCGCATCCGGGATCGCCTCCGCGGCCTTCTCGATCTCTTTATCGAGGCCGAGTTCACGCATGCTGTCGCGGAGCAGGCGCGTCAGATTCCCAATGCGGTGGATCAGCTCATCCATGCCATGCTGATCATCCGCTGGCTTTTGCGTTGTGGTCATTGTCTGTCTCCAGCGATCCCGGACTGTCTTCGTGGTGCTGTTACCAGCCTAGCTTTTCGAAGATCTTGTTCAATTTTTCGTCGAGCGTGGCGGCGGTGAACGGCTTGACCACATAGCCACTGGCCCCCGCCTGGGCGGCAGCAATGATATTTTCCTTTTTCGCCTCGGCGGTGACCATGAGCACGGGTAGATCCTTGAGGTCCGGATCAGCACGAATCTGTTTCAACATTTCCATGCCATCGAGATTAGGCATGTTCCAGTCCGCGACGACAAATTGAAAGCCGCCCCCCTTGAGCTTATTGAGCGCGTCTTGGCCATCCTCAGCCTCATCGACGTTGGTGAAGCCGAGTTCTTTCAACAGACTGCGCACGATACGCCGCATGGTCGGAAAGTCGTCAACAACCAGTATGCCAATGTTTTTGTCTACCATTGAAAATCCTCTGTCTATTTGATCTCTAGAAGGCTTCCCACTCGTCCTCGGTTGGAGCCACCGCTGTCCGCGCCTGCTCCGGTTTGCTCGAGGATTCGAGCCGTGCGGAAGAGGGCAGCGCCGCCGGCTTTGCGCGCGGCGTCGAAGGGCTGCTCTGTACCTGTCTCGCGTCGGGCAATGGTTGAGGGTCAGCTGCCGTTGTCGTCAAGCGGAATTTGGAGATCGCCTGCTCCATGCGGCTCGCCTGTTCTTCCAAGGAGGCGGCGGCCGCTGACGCCTCTTGCACGAGCGCCGCGTTCTGCTGCGTCACCTCGTCCATCTGGCCAACCGCCTGACTCACCTGGTCAATCCCCTGGCTCTGCTCTTGGGATGCGGCGGAGATCTCATCCATGATATCAGTGACTCGGCGCACCGCCCCCACCACCTCTTCCATGGTGGCGCCCGCATTTTCGGCTAATGATGAGCCGGACTGAATCTGAGCAACAGCCCCCTCGATCAATTCCTTGATCTCTTTTGCGGCCTCGGCGCTGCGGCTGGCTAGGTTGCGGACCTCACCGGCGACCACGGCAAAGCCGCGCCCCTGCTCGCCGGCGCGGGCGGCCTCAACCGAGGCATTGAGCGCAAGGATGTTCGTTTGGAAGGCGATTGAATCGATGACGTTGGTGATCTCGGCAATCTGCTGAGAGCTATCTGAGATACCGTGCATCGTCTTCACGACCCGGCTGACGACCTCGCCGCCGCGCTCGGCAGTGGACGATGCCTCAAGCGCGAGACCGCTCGCCTGGCGGGCATTGTCAGCATTCTGTTTGACGGTGGCCGTCAGCTCCTCCATGCTCGATGCGGTCTCTTCGAGGGCCGAGGCTTGCTGCTCGGTGCGTGAAGAGAGGTCGGCGTTGCCGGCGGCGATCTCACGGGCGCCGACGTGGATGGCCTCACTGCTCTGGCGGACTTCGGCGATCACGCTAGCGAGGTGCGCCACCATGCGCTTCATCGCGACCAGCACGCTGCTGTTGTCGTTGGTCTTGGTCTTGATCGCGAGGCCTAGGTCTTGGTTGGCGACGCGATTGGCGATCTCAGCCACCTGATAAGGCTCGGCGCCCAGCTGGCGGTTGATGCCGGCAATGATCAGCCAAGCGAGCGCGATGCCACCAATCAGGACTAGCACGAGCGCGGTGATGATCAATGTGCGATTGCTCCGATACTCTGCCGAGGCCTGCTCGTAGGTGGCCTCGGCGACCTCGAGCTGAACCTCCATCAGGGCTTGAAAGCCCTCGGAGATTGGATCGATGGCGGGGTAGAGCTGGCTGGTGACAAAGGCCTCGAGCGCGGTTTGATCCTCGCGCTGCAAGATCTGATGCAGCTGATCGAGCGCCTGGTCGGCATTGGCTAGCAGCGGCTTGATCTCAGCCACCAGACGCTGCTCCTGAGGTACCAACAAGGTGCCGAGGTAGGCCTGCCAAGTGGACTCGATGTCGGCGCGACCCTGGGCCAGTGTGTTGCGCCCTCTCGCCCAGCTGAGAGTGCCATCGCTGACCTTGTGCGAGGCATCGACGATGTTGACGGCATAGTGCTCAACGATCGACTCGAGCTGGCGTAAGGGGATCACACGGTCTTGGTAGACCGTATCGAGTCCTTGTACGGCCTGGCTCTGTCCATACAGCCCGAGCAGGGTGAGTGCGATCAGGGCGGCTGCCAGCAATCCTACTAGGAAGGAAAGCTGAGTGGCGATTCTTATCTGTTTTAACATCTGCTGTTGCCCCCTGTCTTCGAGTCGACTGCCTGAATCATTTTAGACCCGCTGCGCTCGACCTGATGCGGCCGCTAGGGCCATCATGCGCGCTGGGATCTCTTCTAATGCCATCACTTCACAGGCACCGCCGAGCGCGATGGCCTCGCGCGGCATGCCGAAGACCACGCAGCTGGCCTCATCCTGGGCAATGGTTGGCGCACCGGCCTGGCGCATCTCGAGCAGACCGGCGGCGCCGTCTTTGCCCATCCCGGTGAGGATCACACCGATGGCATTACGGCCGGCCTGTTGGGCGGCGGAATGAAACAGCACGTCGACCGATGGCCGATGCCGGTTGACTGGTGGACCATCATCGAGTCTGACGACATAGTTAGCGCCACTTCTGCCCAACTTTAGGTGTTGGTCGCCGGGTGCGATATAGGCGTGGCCCGGCAACACGCGCTCACCTTCTTGCGCCTCTTTCACCGCGATCTGGCTCAGGCGGTTGAGGCGCTCCGCGAATGAGCGGGTGAAGCCGCCTGGCATGTGTTGGGTAATGAGGATGCCCGGGCTGCTGGCGGGCAATGGCTCGAGAACCTGACGGATGGCTTCGGTGCCGCCCGTGGAGGCGCCGATGATGAGCAGCTTTTCGCTCGAGATCATGGGGGCCTTGAGCCGGGCGGGCGCCGCCGCGGGCTTATGCGGTGTTTGCCGAGGGCGAGAATGGGCGGCGGCGCGGATCTTTTCGGCAATCTCTTCCGTATAGCTCATCATGCCGCGGCGAATGCCAATGGATGGTTTGGCGACAAAGTCGAGTGCGCCAAGCTCGAGCGCGCGCAGGGTTACTTCTGAACCGGCCTGGGTTAAGGACGAGACCATCAGCACCGGCATCGGGCGTAGTCGCATGAGCCGTTCGAGGAAATCGAGACCGTCCATTCGCGGCATCTCGACATCCAGGGTCAGGACATCAGGGTTATGTTGCTTGATGAGATCGCGCGCCATGATCGGGTCGGAGGCCACGGCAACCACCTCCATATCCGGCTGGCTGCCAATGATCTCACTGAGCAGGTCCCGGATCAGCGCTGAATCGTCAACGCAAAGCACCTTAATCTTTCTTGCTGAACTCAAGCGATACCTCCTCCACCTCTCGGTCTGTCACTACCAAGACCGGCGTAGCCGGACTTGGCGTCGTTTCATCACGCGTGGGTCTCTGACGCGTCAAGCAACGGTATAGACCGTCTGGCCGCGGAGTCGGAAGGCCTGGCTGATATAGGTGAAGTTCTCGGAATGGCCGGCGAAGAGCAGGCCATCGGGCTTCATCATCGGCGCGAACCGCTCGAGAATCCGCGCCTGGGTGGGCTTGTCGAAATAGATCATGATGTTACGACAGAAAATGACGTCAAAGGGGCCTTTTACCGGCCATCCAGGTGCGAGCAGGTTAAGCTCCTGAAAGTCGATCATGGCGCGCAGCTCAGGTCGCACCCGGGCCATGCCAGCCTGGGTCCCGGTGCCGCGCTGAAAGAAACGCTTGATCCGCGCCTCATCCAACTTATGGACCTGCTCGATGGGATAGATACCGGCGCGTGCCTTGGCCAGGGCTTCGGTGTCGATATCGGTCGCCGTCACCTTGGCGTCTGCTGTTCGCGTGCCCAAGGTTTCGGCTAGGGTCATGGCGATGGAGTAGGGCTCCTCGCCGGTAGAGGCGGCAGCGCACCAGATACGGATTATGCCGGGGCGGTCGCGGATATGGTCGGCGAGCTGCGGGAAGTGGTGAGACTCGCGAAAGAAGGCGGTGAGATTGGTGGTGAGCGCGTTGGTGAATGCCTCCCATTCCTTGGCGTCAGGCCGCCGCTCTAAACGCGCGAGATACTCACTGAATTGCGTCAGCCCATAGTGTCTGAGGCGTCGCGCAAGGCGGCTGTAGACCATCTCGCGCTTATGTTCAGCCAGGACAATGCCGGCTCGTTTATGGATCAGTTGGCGGATGCGGTTAAAATCGGCATCCGTCAGCTCGAGGTCTCGCTCCACGGTCCCATAGGACGACCAACCAACGATTGACGAAGCGGGTCGTTCTGCGAGTTCGTTCAAACTATCACCCATCCTACTTTCCCCGGCTAGTGCGTGCCTGCCCCGGGTGATCATCGCTAGCAGCGATCTGCCCTAGGGCTCAACGCACGGGCAATCCGGACAGCTTATCGCCGCCACCGTTTTCTGCATAGGCCTAACAGCGGCTGGGGACGTCTAATACACGTAACGCGGCGCCACTCTGGACGATGAAGCCTCTGTTTCACGGTAAGTAGTATAGGCAACCGAAGCAATCTTGCTGGTATGGCGATGCACAATCGACTTGCCCTTGGGGGCAAGTCACGCAACCGCTTGCTAAGGGAGACGATGCGCGTTCAGCAGTCAGTCACTCGCGGTTAGGCGGAGGCGTCAATGCGACCGGGCTGGGCGCCGGTGCGTCCGCGGGTGTCGTAGAGGGTCTTCTCAGCAACGGTATGAATCAGGTCTAGCATACGCTGGTTGTGTTCCAGACGCATGGTTAACATGGTGCCGGCGAGCTGATTGAGGCGCGCCGCGCGCTCGCTCATGCCGCGTACTAGCGTCCATTGGTCGAGACAGTCAGCGTCGCGTGCTGCATCCTGAGCGCCAGAATCGCCATCCGCATAGCCGAGATCAGACTGCTGCTGGCGGCGATCTTGCTCTCTCTGCTCGAGCTGTTCGAGGAGGGCTTGTTTATCAGCCGCAATCCGCTGCAGTAGATCGCCATCGATGCGACCCACTGCGAGTGCTTGGCGCTCCTGATCAAGTAGCGCGATTAACGCGCCTAGATCATCGTATTGCAGGCCGAGCAGGTAGGCGAGTTTCATGGCGCTTAGCTTAGCCTTCGAGCAGGTCGCGAACGCTTGCAATCAGGCCCTCGGCGATTCGATCGGCACGAACCTCCAGGCGGCCTTCCCGGATCGCGTCGCGAATCGACTCGACCTTGGCAAGGTCGATGTCTTGATCGGTTGCCGCGGCCTCGCGGTTAAGATGGGTCTGGACCGCGGGGTCGGTGGTCCGGCTAGAATCAGCCCGTGCTGGCCCCTGTACCTTCGCGGCGGGCTCCTGCGCGGGCTGGCTGGCGCGGAACAGCGGATGATGGGAGTCGATTTTCAAGGTACTGGCCTCATTCCCGGTGCTTAATCTGTTTATCGGCCCGAGGCTGGCGAACTTTAGCGGTTCATTAGCGGTTCGCTAACAGCTCGCTAGCAGCTCAAAAATCAACCACCAGCTTGGCTTTGCCAACCACCCGCGCCTGGATCAGATCGCGGTTATCGAACTGAACCCGCACCAAGTCACCGAGACCGCCCGCATCGAGCGCCTTGCCCTCACGGCTGATCCGAAAGTTGGTGCCGCGGGCCTCCACCGAGACCTGCTGACCGCGCTCGACCAGCGCTTTGGACTCAAACTGACGATGCTGCAAGGGCACCTCGGCGGCCACTGTGCGTCGAGCCACCTGGCCGATAATGCGCTCTGCCTCCAAGACCGCGCCGCGCGGTAAATCATTCAGGTTGCCTTGGCGCTGCCCGAGCATCGCCGCGGTCACTTGCGTACCTGGCCCAATCTCCCGCTTGAGCACCGGATACTGGCCATAGCGCTCGATATCGACTTGCAGGTAGCGCACCTGCTGGCCCTGTTCGCCGCAGCGCACGCCGACTGAGATGCGGCCTTGGCCCAAGCGTGAGCGGGGCGGCAAAAACGGTCGCGGCGCAGGGCAGTCCGGCAGGCGCGCCGCGGGCAGATGCACCTCGATGACCAGATCATCCGCGGCGGATAGCTGTTGTTGCAAGAAGTCTTGTACCCTGGCGACCAACGCCTGCTCCGCCTCCTCCTCGGCCTGCAAAGGCATTGCTGCCGGCAGGGTTGTGATCAGCACCAGTGCGAGCGACCAACGGATACTCGGGGCCTGCAGGGCGGCTAGCGGCACAGCTAGCCTCTGACCCTGAAACAGGCGCTTCAGCGTCCGGGGTGGCGTGCTGTCATGCACCTTAGGCTGGGCGGAAAATGAGAAAATGGTCACAAAATGTTTGTCAGTTTATTCCTTAACTGTAGCGCAATTTGCGCTATGCTCTAGACTGTTTAGAACAGATAATGCTTGTTTGCACTTGCTTGCGCTTGCTGATGCTTGCCAGAGGACGCGGATGATCGATCAACTTGCAGCGGCCTTCAATTTTGGTCAACAGGCCGTTGCGCTCCGGCAAGAGCGCCATGAGGTGCTCGCCAGCAACATTGCCAACGCCGATACCCCAAACTATAAGGCGCGCGACATCGATTTTGCCAGTCAGCTAAGACAGGCGGTTGAGCAAGGCCGATCAGCCACCCAAGGTCTGGCGCTCGCGAGGACATCGGCGCGCCACCTAGCGGGCCAGGCGCCGCCGCTGCCATCGCCAGCGGAGGATGCGCTGCTCTACCGCGTGCCGGCGCAGCCAAGCCTAGACGGTAACACGGTTGAGATGGAGCAAGAGCGGATGCAGTTCCTCGACAATGCCGTCCGCTATGAAACCGGCCTGATGCTCGTCAATCGCAGGGTGCAGGGGCTCAAGGGCGCGATGCAACCCGAGTAACCGGCCGAGACCAAGCCAGGAGTATTTTGATGTCCCTGTTTTCCGTCTTTGAGATCGCGGGATCAGCCATGCAGGCGCAGTCGCAGCGCATGAATGTGACCGCGAGCAATCTCGCCAACGCCGAGAGTATCGCGGGGCCTGATAACCAGCCCTATCGCGCCAAGCAGGTCGTCTTCGAGAGTCTTGCGCGAAACGCGCGCGGCATCGGTGGCGTTCGCGTGCGCGAGGTCATTGAAGATCCCTCGCCGTTGCGTCTGGAATATCAGCCTGCCAATCCGCTGGCCAACGAGCAGGGCTATGTTAGCCTGCCCAACGTCGAGCCGGTGCACGAGATGGTGAACATGATCTCCGCCTCGCGGTCTTATCAGGCGAATGTCGAGGTTGCAAACACCAGTAAGCAACTCATGATGAAGACGCTGACCATCGGAGAGGGTTAGACCTATGATTAGTGGCATCGATAATACTAACGCGGCTAGCATGGGCGGCAGTATGTCGCTCAGCCGCAGCCAGTCGGATGAACTACGCGAGAGTTTCCTGCTGTTGCTGACCACGCAACTGCAGAACCAAGATCCGCTCAATCCGCTCGAAAACGCCGAGATGACCTCGCAGATCGCGCAGATCAACACGGTCAGCGGTATCGAGAAGCTGAACGAAACCCTGCAGATCATTACCGGCCAGATCGACGCGAATCAGGCGTTGCAGGCGAGTGCGTTGGTGGGTAAGGGTGTGCTGGTCGCGGGCGATCAGGTTTTGCTGCAGCAGGATGAAGAGCAGGAAGGAGTGGTGTACACAACACCCTTTGGCATCGAACTGCAATCGCCTGCTGAAAACGTGCATGTGACCATCA
>Ga0180436_10003268_pt1 | contig 14959 bp, 12 predicted proteins | sample SS_ome_2_FD_132434 | JGI IMG/M metagenome (GOLD analysis project Ga0180436, IMG submission 132434) | Hypersaline lake sediment archaeal communities from the Salton Sea, California, USA - SS_3_S_2 metaG | ecosystem: Environmental > Aquatic > Non-marine Saline and Alkaline > Hypersaline >...
CGCACCCGGCGATCGGGCGGCAGCGCTGGCGAGGAGGGCGCGACGCCTTCCCCACCCTGCTGACGGCGCGAACGTTCGGCTTCGCAAGCGAACTCGCCGCCCTGCAGGCGCGCGGCCTGGCGGAGGGGGCCCGAGCGGGCAGTGGTATCCTGTTCACGGACGAGGGGACCTCGGGCCCGTTGCGCTCACCCGACGAGCCCGTTCGCCACAAGGCGCTCGACGCCCTCGGCGACCTGGCCCTCCTCGGGCGACCGCTCGCCGGCCGCGTGCGCATCCACCGCGGATCCCATCGCGCCCACGTCGACGCCATGCGCCACTTCCTCGCCACCCTCCCCCCGCGCCCCGAGGACCTGCCGGCGTGAACCCGTCGCTGCGCGTGGCCGTGATCGGCGCCGGCGTCATGGGGCGCCACCACGCGAACGTCTACCGCATGCTGCCCGACGTCGAGCTCGTGGGGATCGTGGAACCGGAAGCGCGGCGGCGCCTCGAGGCGGAGCAGCAGTTCGGCTGCCCGACCTACCCCGACAGCGAGACGCTCCTGGCCCGCGCGCGCCTCGACGCCGCCAGCATCGCCGCACCGACGACCGTGCACCACACGCTCACCGAGCGCCTGCTGGAGGCGGGCGTCCACGTGCTGGTGGAGAAGCCGGTGGCGACGCGGGTGGACGACGCGCAGCGGCTGGCCGCGATGTCGCGCGACCGGGGCCTGGTGCTGCAGGTGGGTCACATCACCCGCTTCTTCCGCGCGATCGAGCGGCTGCGCAACGAGGTCGGTCGGCCCTACCTCATCGAGGCGCGGCGGCTGACGCCCAACGGTCGCATCCAGGACGTCGGCGTGGTGCTCGACCTCATGATCCACGACATCGACATCGTGCTGGGCCTGGTGCGGCAGCCGGTCGTCGACGTCGCCGTGGCCGGCCACAGCGTCGGCGGCGGCCCCCACGAGGACGTCTGCGCCGCCCAGGTCCGCTTCGCCGACGGCTGCGTGGCGCGCTTCCTGGCGAGCCGCGTCGCCCCCGACGCCGAGCGCAGCCTGGTCGTGGCCGACGCGCAGCGCACCTTCCGCCTCGACTTCGCCAAGGAACCGCACACCGAGATGACCGTGTACCGGCCCGCGCCGGCCGAGGCCGGCGCCCGCGGGCGGGGCGCCGATGGGCCCGACGACGAGTTCGCTGCGACCGGCCACGGGAGCGCCTCCCACGTGCTGGTGGATCGCCACGTCGTGTTCGAGGACAACCCGCTGCGCAAGCAGCTGGCACACTTCCTCACGCGCATCCGCGGTGGGACCGACCCCGTCGGGACCCTCGAGGACGACATCCGCTCCCTGTCGCTGGCGCGCGAGCTGCTCATCCGCCTGGAGCGGCAGGCCACGCCGCGGGCGGCGCCGCTGGCGGCGCCCGCGCGCTGAGGCGGGCGGCCCGCCCGGCGGGTCGGCGCCGCCCGCGCGGGCGGGCCCGTTCCCACGGGCGGTACACTCGGCGCCATGGTCGACGTCCGCGCGATCCTGCCTCACCGCTACCCCTTCCTCATGGTCGATGCCTTCGTCTCGCAGGAGGGCGACGCCTTCGAGTGCGTCAAGCACGTGAGCTTCAACGAGCCGTGGGCCGTCGGGCACTTCCCCCAGGAGCCGCTCATGCCCGGCGTCCTCATCGTCGAGGCGCTGGCGCAGGCCGCGGCCGTCGGCCTCCACGTCCGCGAGGGACGCGACGAGGCCCGCATCGGCTACCTCGCCACCATCGAGCGCGCGCGCTTCCGCCGCAAGGTCGTGCCGGGCGACACGCTGCGGCTCACGGGGACGATCACCCGCTTCCGGCGCGGCCTGTGCACGGTCGAGAGCGTCGCCCTCGTCGGCGACGAGGTGGCGGCGGAGGCCCGGCTCTCGTTCGTCGTGTCGGACTGAGGCAGCGTGTCGGCGGACGCCCGCATCCACCCCCTCGCCGTCGTGGACCCGCGCGCCGTGATCGGTGGGCGGGCCGAGATCGGGCCCTTCGTCGTCGTCGAGCACGACGTGGAGGTCGGGGCCGAGGCCGTGCTGCTGCCGGGGACGGTGCTGCTGCCGGGCACCCGGATCGGTGCGGGCGCCACGATCGGTCCGCACGCGGTGATCGGCGGGGTCCCCATGGACGCCCGCTTCCGGGGCGAGCCGAGCGGGGTCGACATCGGCGCCCGCAGCGTGCTGCGCGAGCAGGTCACCGTGCACCGGGCGACGGGGGCGGGCGAGCGCACGACGATCGGCGAGGACGCGCTGGTGATGGTGGGCGTCCACGTGTCGCACAACGTCCGCGTCGGCGACCGCGTGGTGCTGACGAACGGCGTCCAGTTGGGGGGCCACGTCGAGGTCGGGGACGACGCCGTCCTCGGCGCGGGCGCCGCGCTGCACCAGTTCGTGCGGGTCGGGCGCGGTGCCATGCTGGGCGCCGTCTCGGGCTTCAACCGCGACGTCCTGCCGTTCGCGATGGCGCGCGGCAACCCGGCGCGGCACTACCGGCTCAACGGCGTCGGCCTGCGCCGTCGCGGCGTCACGGGCGACCGCTACCGCGCGCTGGAGCAGGCCCTGCGGGCCATCCGCCACCACGAGCACGAGGCCCTGGCGGAGCTGGCGGCGGCGTGGCCCGAGGTGGCCGAGATGCGCGACTTCATGCGGGCGTCCCGTCGGGGGATGCTGCGCTTCGTCACGGACCCGCGGACCGCGTGAGCGGCCGCGAGGTCGTCCTCACCAGCAACGGGCCCGGCGAGCTCTACACCTGGGCGCGGCCGGTGCTGGAGGCCTGGCGCCGGGCGGAGCCCGACGCGCGCGTGTCGATCGCGCTGGTGCCGTGCCAGTTCGCCAGCGGGGCCGAGGCGGAGGTGGCCCGGGGGTTCGGGCCCGATCACGTCACCAGCGCCGCGCAGTACGCCGCGGCGGCCGCGCTGGGCAGGGCGCCGGCCGGGCTTCGCGGCGGGCCCGGGGCGCTCGTGCTGTCGCTGGGGGGCGGCGCCGGCCACGCGGCGGCCCTGGCGCGCCGGCTGGGGGTCCCTGCCTTCCGTTACGCCTTCGTGCCCGACCTGACGCGCGGCATCTCGCGCCTCTTCGTGCCGGACGAGCGCACCTTGCGGCGCGCGCGCCGCTGGCGCGGACGCGGTCGGGGGGCCGACGGCGGCGTCGAGGTCGTCGGCAACCTGGTCGCGGACGCCGTCCGCTCGCAGCACCCGGTCGTGCGACCGGGTCGACCGCACGTGTTGCTGCTGGCCGGCTCGCGCGACGCCTTCGCCCGCCACCTGATCCCCTTCGTGCTGGCGGTCGCCGACCGGCTGGCGCCGCGCTACCCGGAGGCCCGCTTCGTGTGGCCGGTCGCCGGCTCGCTCGCCGAGGCGACGGTGCGGGACGGCATCGCGGGCGTCGAGCGGGCGACCCTCGGCGGGATCGCCGCGCGCCGCGAGGGCGACGTCGTGTGGACGCCGGACGGCGCCCGCGTCGAGCTCGTTGCGGAGAACGAGCGCTACGCCCACATGCGCTCGGCGGACGTGGCCTTGACGATCCCGGGCACGAACACGCTGGAACTGGGCGTCGCCGGGGTGCCGACGGTCGTCATCCTGCCGCTCAACCGCCCCGAGATCATCCCGCTGGAAGGGCCCGGGCACTGGCTGTCGCTGTTGCCGCTCGTCGGCGTGCCGCTCAAGCGCCGCGCCGTGCGCCTCTTCGTGGAGGGGTTGCGGATGCCGGTCTCCCTGCCGAACCGCTTCAGCGGCGAGCCGCTCATGGACGAGGTCACGGGCCGGATCGAGCCCGGCGCGGTCGCCGAGCGGCTGGTGCGGCTCCTCGACGATCCCGACGAGCGGGCCCGCCGGCGGGCCCGGCTGCTGGCCACGATGCCGGCGCCGGGCGCCGCGGACCGCCTCGTGGCGCGCCTCCGCGAGCTGTTGCCCGGAGACGCTCCCGCGGTCGTGCCCGCGGGCGTCGAGGCGACGGCGTCGGGGCCCGACGGGACGGCGTCGGGGCCCGGGCCCGCGGAGCCCGCGCCATGAGCCGAGCGCGGCCCACGGGCCCGCGGTCCCCGCGGGGGCCGCGGGCCCCGTTGCTGCGCCCGAGCGGTGGTTGGGCCGCCACGGCCATCGTGGCCGCCGTGCTCGGCGCCGGCCTGCGGGTGGCGCTGGTGCCGCTCTTCATCACGCCGCTGGTCGACCGCGTGCTGGTCGAGGCCATGCTCGGGGAGTTGCCCGGCGTCCTGTGGGTCGGCGCCTGGGTGACGCTGGCCGGGTCCTCGCTGCTGTTCGTGCAGGATCTCGCCTTCGGCCGCGCCGCGGCGCACCGCTCGCGCGTGTGGCGCACCCGCCTCCACGACGCCCTGCTCCTGCGGCCGCCGGCCGCCAGCGGCGGCGCCACCAGCGGGGGCCTGGCGACGCGAGTCGTCAGCGACCTGCGCGAGATCGAGACCTACGTCATGTACGGCCTCGGCTCGCTCGTCATCGAGAGTGCCACGCTGGTGACGATCCTGGCGCTGCTGGCGTGGACCGACCCGATCGCGACCGCGGGCCTGCTGCTGCTGGTGCTGCCGGCGGCACTCGCGACCCGCGCCATCGGCCGCGCCGTGGAGGCCGCCACGCGCCGCCACCAGGACACCATCGAGCGGCTGGGCGCGCGCCTCCAGGAGCATGCGCGCCTGCGCGAGACGCTGCGGGCGTTCGGCGCCTTCGCGTTCGCCGCGCGGCGCTTCGCCCCGGTCAACCGCGAGGTGGAGGCGGCCATGGCCGCGCGCGTGCGCTGGGCGGCGCTGCCGGCGCCCGTATCGCAGCAGCTGGTGTTCGTCGCGATCGGCGGCCTGGTCGCGTGGCTGGCCCAGGGCGTCGCCGCGGGCCGCACGACGACCGGCGAACTGGTCGGCTTCGTCACGCTCGTCGCGCTCCTCGGGACCCCCGCGCAGCTCCTGCCCAAGGCCCTGGCGCTCTGGCAGCAGGCGCGCGCCGCGGCCGCCCGGCTGCGGGCGCTCGACGAGGAGCGGCCGGCGTGGCCGCACCGTCCCGAGCTCGTCTCCGCGCCCGAGGTGGGCCTGCGCTCCGAGGGCCTGGTCGTCGGCTTCGACGCCGGCCCCACGCTGGTCGCCGACGACGTCGCCGTCTCGGGGCCGGGCCTGGTCGCCGTCGTCGGCCCCAGCGGGACCGGCAAGACGAGTTGGCTGCGCACCGTCCTCGGGCTGCTGCCGGCCCGCGGCGGCCGCCTGCGGGTGGCCGGCGTCGTCGTCGACGAGGCCGGCGTGGCCGACGAGGACGCCCTCCGCGCCCGCGTCGCCTACGTGCCGCAGGGATCGGCGCTGCTGGCGGGCTCGCTGCGCGACAACCTGACGCTCGGCCGCGACGTCGACGACGACGCGCTGTGGGCCGCGCTGCACGACGTCGGCCTGGCCGCGGCGCTGTCCGCGGGGCCCGCCGGGCTCGACGCCCCCCTGGCCGAGGACGGCCAGGGTCTCTCGGGCGGCCAGCAGCAGCGGCTGGCGATCGCGCGCGCGCTCGCGGGCGACCCGCTGGTGCTGCTGCTCGACGAGCCGACCTCCGCCCTGGACGCCGCGGCCGAGAGCGAGCTGATCGCCCTGCTGCGGCGTCTCGCCGACGAGCGGCTCATCGTCGTCGTGAGCCACCGCCACACCGTCGTCGACGCCGCCGACCGGGTCCTGGTGGCCGCCGCCGGGCGCCTCGAGGAGCGCGCATGAGCCCCGACCTGTACGACGACGCCGAGTTCTACGACCTGCTGCACGACGGCTACCGCGACGACCTCGCCTTCTACCGAGGCCTGGCCGACGACCACGGCGGCCCCGTGCTCGAGCTGGGCGCCGGCAGCGGCCGCGTCACGCTCGCGCTGGCGCAGGCCGGTCACGCCGTCGTGGCGGTCGAGCCCTCGCCCGCGATGCGCGCGCGGGGCGCCGCGCGGCTCGCCGCCGCGGGGTGCGCCGAGCGCGTGACCTGGCTCGACGCCGACATGCGCACCCTCGACCTCGGGGTGACGGTGCCGTTGGCGATCGCGCCGTTCCACGCGCTCATGCACCTGGCGACGCTCGACGACCAGGACGCCGCGCTGCGGGCGGTTCGCCGCCACCTCGCCGGGGGCGGCGCCTTCGCCACGGACGTCTTCGTGCCGCGCTTCGGCGCCGCCGACGGCGGGGCGGTCGCTCGGCCCGCGGGCGTGCGCGCCGAGCGCCTGCACGACGGCGACCTGTTCCTGTGGCAGGAGCACGACGCGGCCCACCAGGTCCTCGTGACCGAGCACCGCTGGGACCGCGTGACGGACGGCGGCGGGCTCCTGCGCCGCCGCGCGACGCTGCGCCAGCGCTACTTCCACCGCTTCGAACTCGAGCGCGCCTTGCGGGCCGCCGGCTTCGGGCGCGTACGGACCTTCGGCGGCTTCGGGCGGGGGCCGGTGACCGCCGCGTCCACCAGCTGGGTGTTCCTGGCGCACCCCTGAGCCGAGCTCGCCCTCGGGCGCTCAGCGGTCCAGGACGGCCATCGCCGCCGACACGGCGGCGCCGTGCGGCACGGCCCGGCCCAGGTCGCGCCAGGCGTCCTCGAGGGCGGCGGCGAGCACGACGGCGTCGTAGTCGTCGCCGTGACCGAGGAGCGAGGGGCGCAGCAGGCACGGGGCCAGCCGGTCCTGGCCGCCAGCGATGCGCACGCCGCGGGCGGCCAACGCGCGCACCACGTCGGGGGCGGCGAGGCCATCGGGCGTCGTCATCGCCGCGACCGCCGGCGTGGGGCGCTCGGCGAACGGCGCCGCGCCCAGCGCCGCGCCCGCGGCGAGCAGCGCGCCGTTGCGCCGCCCCAGGGCCTCGCGGCGGCGCGCGAGGCCCGCCTCGAGCAGGAGGCCGAGGGCGACGTCGGCCGCCACCACCAGCGAGGTGGCGGGCGTGGTGCCGCTGTCGCCCGACCGCTGGCGCGGCCGCTCGCGATGCAGGTCGAGCGCGTACGCCGACGCCCGCCCGCGCCCGTCCCCGTCCGCCGCCCGCGCCCACGCGCGCTCCGACAGCCACACGAAGCCGAGCCCGGGCGGCAGCATCACGCCCTTCTGCGAGCCGGCCACCACCGCGTCCAGACCCCAGGCGCGCGGGCGCAGCTCGGCGGCCGCCAGGCTGGTGACGGCGTCGACGAGGATCAGCGCGTCGGGCGCGTGCGCCCGCACCACGGCCGCCAGCGCGGCGACGTCGTGGAGCACGCCGGTCGAGGTCTCGGAGTGGACCAGCGTGACGGCCTCGGGGCGCTCGCGTTCGGTGAGCCGTCGGGCCAGGCCGTCGACGTCGAACGCCCGGCCCCACGCCACGTCGTGCTCGCGGACGCGGTAGCCGAGGGCGCGCGCCATCGTCGCCCAGCGCTCGCCGAACTTGCCGCCGCGCAGGGCCAGCAGTCGGGCGCCGCGGGGCACCGCCGCGACCAGCGCGGCCTCAAACGCCGTCGTACCCGAGCCGGTCAGCAGCATGACGTCGTCGCCCGGCGCCTCGAGGACCTCGGCCAGCGCGGCGCGCACCCGCAGGAAGCTCGCGCGGAAGGCGTCGGTGCGGTGGTGCACCACCGGCCGCGCGAGCGCCTCGAGGACCTCCGGCGGCACGGCCACCGGGCCGGGCGCGTACAGCCCCGTCAGGAACGGGCCTCGGCGTCCGCCGCCGTCGCCCACCGGCGCCCGGCCGCGCCCGCTCACAGGCGCACCGCCCGCAGCGTGTGGATGACGTCGCTCATGCCGCGCAGCACGTCGAGCACGGTCTCGTTGGGCACCTGGTCGAGGGTGAGCGCGAACATGGCCAGCCCGTCCTCGCCGACCCTGGACAGCTGCATTCCGGAGATGTTGACGCCGGCATCGCCCAGCACGGTGCCGACCCGACCCACGGCGCCGGGCCGGTCGTAGTTCGTGCAGATGAGCATCGTGCCCTCGGGGCGGATCTCGATCGGGAAGCCCTCGATCTCGACGATGCGCGGGTGATCGCCCAGCACCGTGCCGCCCACCGCGCTGCGCCCGGCGTCGCCGCGGGCGGTCACGCGAACGTGGGTGAGGTACCCGCGCGAGCGGGCCGCGACGACGCGCGTGACGCGCACGTCGCGCTGCTTGGCCAGGGCCAGCGCGTTGACGTAGGTGGGCGGATCGCTCAGGATCGGCTCCAGGAACCCCTTCGCGACCGCGACCGCGATGGGGTCCGGGTCGAGCGGGAAGTCGCCGGCGAACTCGATGACGAGCTCGTGCACGCGTCCCTGGGCGAGCTGCGCCACGACCTTCCCCAGCGCCTCCCCCAGGTCGAGGTGGCGCCCGAGCTTGGCGACGACCTCCGGCGCCAGCGCGGGCGCGTTGACCACCCCCAGCGTGACGTCGCCCCGCAACGCCCGCACGGTGCGCTCGACGATGTCCGAGCCGACCCGCCGCTGGGCCTCCTCGGTGTTCGCCCCGAGGTGGGCCGTCACGACCACGTCGTCGCGCCCCAGCAGCGGGTGGTCGGGCGGGGGCGGTTCCTCGAGGAAGACGTCGAGGCCGGCGGCGAAGACGTGGCCGGCGTCGAGGGCGGCGGCGAGCGCGGTCTCGTCGACGATCCCGCCGCGGGCGGCGTTGACGACGACCGCGCCGGGCGGCAGCGCCGCCAACGCGGCGGCGTCGACGAGCCCCAGCGTCTCCTCGGTGAGCGGCGTGTGGACGCTGAGGAACCGCACCTCGGACAGCATCGCGTGCAGGTCGTCGAACAGCCGCACGTCGAGCTCCTCGGCGCGGCGCGCCGTGATGTAGGGGTCGTAGGCGCAGACGCGCATGCCCAGGCCCTGCGCGCGGCGGGCCACGAGGCTACCGATGCGCCCGAGGCCCACGATGCCGAGGGTGGCGCCAGCGACCTCGCGGCCGAGAAACGCGCGGTCCCACACGCCGCGGCGCAATCTCGCGTCGGAGCGCGCCACGCCCCGGGCCGCCGCCAGCAGCAAGGCGATCGCCAGTTCGGCCGCCGACACGTTGTTGGCCTCCGGCGCGTTGACGACGAGGATGCCGCGGCGACTCGCGGCGTCGAGGTCGATGTTGTCGACGCCGACGCCACCGCGCCCCACCACCCGCAGGCGGGGGCCGGCGGCGGCGAGGAGGTCCTCGTCGACCTGCGTGCGCGAGCGGGTGATCAGCGCGTCGTACCCCGACGCCACCGCCAACAGATCGGCCCGTGAGATGCCGGCGCGATCCTCCACGATGGCGTCGTCGAAGCGCGTGGCGCCCAGGGCGATGGCGTCGGTGACGAGGACACGGAACATGGCCGGCAGCCTAACCCGGGAAGCGTCAGCGGCCGAAGGCCCCCCACGGCGCGACGTCGCCCGGTACCTCGAAGCTGTCGGCCCCCAGGACGTCGTAGACGAACGGGCCCTCGATGACGAAGCGGGCCGGCCCCTGCGCCATCAGCGCCTCGACCCGCTGCCGGCCGGCGGGCGTCAGCCGCTCGAGGTCGAGCACCACGACGACCTCGTGCCGCACCGTGGCGCCGGCCGGCAGCGGCACGGGCGCCAGGTCGAGGTCGGCGATGGCCTCGGCCTCGGCCCGCTCGTCCTCGGTCGGCGCCAGCGGCGTGCCCGAGGCGTCGAACGCCGGGTCCAGCAGGCCCAGGGCGAGGCCGCGGGCGGAGACGAAGTAGCCGACGTCGCCCGGGTTGCGCAACGCCAGGAGGAAGCGCAACGCCGGCGCGTCGGCGCGCGCGACGACCGTGTTCTCCGAGCCGGCCACGACCGCGATCTCCGGCGGCACGATCGCCTGCCGCGCGCGCAGCACGCCCGAGACGAGCGGCCGCACGCCGGTGTTGAAGACGAACACCTCGCTGAGGAAGCGGAGTCGGCCCTCGATGGCGAAGGGGAGCGGCTCGCCCGCGAAGCTGGCGACGACCGCGCGCCACAGCCTGGGCTGGTCGGCCAACGAGGCCTCGAGCCGCCAGCGCCAGCGGACGCTGCCGAGCGCGGGGACCGCCAGCCGCGGCTCGAGCGCCTCGGCGTACGCCCGCTCGCCCGCCAGCAGCAGTCGGTAGTCGACGCTCTCGAGGAACAGGTCGAAGGTGTTCGGGTTGCTCACCACGACCGACAGATCGACGACCAGGCCGGCCCCGGCCCCGGGCGGGTCGAAGCGCTCGATGCGCGTCTCGCGGGGATCGAGCACGAAGCGTGGGGCGACGACGTCCACCACCGGCGACATGTCGGTGATCTCGCCGACCACGCGCGGCACGCAGGCGGACGACGCCACCGCCAGCGCGATGGCGACGAGCAGTGCGCGAACTCGCGGGCCCGACCTCACGAGGGGAGTCTACCAGAGCGCCCTCGGGCCTCCCGCGGCCGCCGCCGGCCGCGCCCGGGCAGCCACACCCACCACGCCGCCGCGACGACCAGGGCGATCCCCACCACGGCCGGCGAGCCGGCGACGGGGGCGTCGGCCCCGACCGCCGCGAACGGCGCGCCCAACAAGCTCGTGACCATCCCCTGCGCCAGCGCGTGCCCCGGTGGGACGAGGGACGACCAGCGAGGTCGATCGCGCAGCAGCCACCGGACCGCCAGCGCGGCCGCCGCGAGCAGACCGAGCGTCGCGCCGGCGAACGCCAGCAGCGCTTGCTGCGCGACGCCCATCGCCAGACCGGCGACGCCCACCGCGAGGGCGTGGGCCGGCGCCAACCCGAGGGCGACCAGCCACGGTCGCGCGCCCCGCAGCGGCCCCCACCGTCGCCGGGCGGTCCACCCGAACCCCAGCCCCAGCGCCAGCAGGACGAGCCCGAACACGCCGAGCGGCCTCACGCGCGCCGCCCCCTCACAGCGTCTGCCTGAACGCGACGGCCCGCTCGCGCCGTCGCAGCGCGGCGCGCAGGCGGGCCGCCCAGGGGGCATCGAGGGCCGGCGAGGCCGCGAGCATGCGTTTGGCGACGTCGCGCGCCTCCTCGATGACGGCGACGTCGGCGGCCAAGTCGCCGAAGGTGAGGTCGGGCAGGCCGGACTGTCGGGTGCCGCGCAGCTCCCCGGGTCCGCGCAGCTCGAGGTCACGCTCGGCGATGAGGAAGCCGTCGGTGTGGCGCTCGACCACCCGCAGGCGGGTCATCGTCGCGCGGCTCGCCTCGCCCGCGATCAGCACGCAGCGCCCGGGGGCCTCGCCGCGGCCGACCCGGCCGCGGAGCTGGTGCAGCTGCGCCAGGCCGAAGCGCTCGGCGTTCTCGACCACCATGGCGGTCGCGTTGGGCACGTCGACCCCGACCTCGATGACGGTGGTGGCCACCAGCACGTCGAGCCGGTGGTCGCGGAAGGCCTGCATGACGGCGTCCTTCTCGGCCGGCGCCAGGCGGCCGTGGACGAGGCCGAGGCGGGCCTCGGCGGGCAGCAGCGCGCGCAGGTCGTCGAAGAGCGTGGTGGCGGACACGACCTCGTCGAGGGCCTCGGAGTCCGCGACCAGCGGCGCCACGACGTAGGCCTGGTGGCCCTGGCGCCGCAGGTCGGCCCACAGCTCGCGGTAGACGGCCGGCCGCTGGCTCGCGCGCGCGAGGCGTGTGGCGACGGGCGTGCGGCCCGGCGGCAGCTCGTCGAGCACGCTGACGTCCAGGTCGCCGTAGACCGTCAACGCCAACGAGCGCGGGATCGGGGTGGCGGTCATGACGAGCACGTCGGGCGCGCCGCGGATCAGCCGGCGGCGCTGCTCGACCCCGAAGCGGTGTTCCTCGTCGATGATGGCGAGTCCCAGGTCGCGGAACTCGACGCCCTCCTGGATGAGCGCATGGGTGCCGACCACCACGTCGGTGGCGCCCGCGGCGAGGCGTGCCCGGGCCGCGGCCCGCTCCCGGGCGCCCATGCCGCCCACCAGCAGGTCGACGCGGACGCCCAGCGGCCACAGCAGGTCGGTGAACGAGCCGAGGTGCTGGCGGGCCAGCAGCTCGGTGGGCGCCATGACGGCGGCCTGGGCGCCGGCGCGGACCACCGTCCAGGCCGCGCCGGCGGCCACGGCGGTCTTGCCGCTGCCGACGTCGCCCATGAGCAGGCGCGCCATCTGGCGGGGGGCCGCGAGGTCCGCGCGGATCTCCCCCAACGCACGGACCTGCGCGGCCGTGAGGGCGTACGGCAGGGCCTGGGCGAAGGCCGCGGCGTCGTCCTCGGCGGTCGCGAACGCGCGGCCGGCGTCCGCATCGCGCTGCAACAGCGCGCGCAGCTCCAGCAGCAGGAACTCGTCGAACTTCAGGCGCCGGAGCGCGCGCTGCAGGTCCGCCTCGTCGCCCGGTTGGTGGACGTCGCGCCAGGCGCGGTCGAGGTCCACGAGGCCGAGATCGGCCCGCAGCCGCCGGGGCAGCGTGTCCGGCAGCGGCGGCAGGGCGCGCAGCGTGCGGTCGACGGCGCGCCGCAAGTAGGCCTGCGCCAGCCCCTGGGTGCTCGGGTACACCGCCACGATGCGGCCGGTGGAGAGCGACGGCCCCTCGTCGTCGACCTCGAAGCCCTCGACGTTCAGCTCCATGGAACGGCCGCGGCGCTTGACGCGTCCGGTGACGATGAGCCGCTGGCGGGGGAAGACCTGCCGCTCGACCCACGGCTGCTGGAACCACAGGGCGGTCAGGCGCTCGCCGAAGGCGTCCTCCAGCACCACCCGCAGCACGCCGCCCCCCCGCCGGGTGGGCACGAGCTTGCGGCCGACGACGGTGCCGACGACGGTGGCCCGCTCCAGGCCGGCGGCGGCCGCGAAGCCGGGGAGCGCGCGGCGGTCCTCCCAGCGACGGGGCGCGTGTTGCAGCACGTCGCGGTAGGTGCGCAGGCCGATCTCGGCGAGCTTGCGCCCCGCCTGCGCGCCGAGGTCGATGCGGCGATCGGCGATCTCCAGCTCGAGCAGCGCGTCGGCGCCGTCGGCGCCCGCTGCGGCGACCGTCGGGGCGGCGCGCTCGGCGGGACCGTCCTCGCCGGCGCCGGCGCCCCCAGCGGCCTCCGCGTGCTCGAGCAGCGCCAACGCGGCCCGCACCGCCTCCTCGCGCCGCTGCGGTGGCCAGCCGCCGTAGCCGTCGAGCAGGCCGCGCACGTCGGCGAACGGCCTGCCGACCGTGGCGAGGAGGCGCTCGAGGCCGCCCACCACGACGCCGTCGTGGCAGCCCTCGGCCAGCTCGCGCTCGAGCGGTCGCCGAAGGCGTTCGCGGAGTTCGGTGACGGTGGCCACCCCGCCAGTGTACGGGCGCCCGCCCGGCCTGGCGACCGCGACGGGAACGGCCGCGTTGTCCTGCCGTCGCGCCGGCGGATGCCCCGGGATCGCCGAGCGTGGTTCGATGCTGGCGTGGGGACCCACGACGAACCCCCGGCGGTGCCCGCGCGGCGGCGACCCTGGGTGCTCGCGGCGGCGGCCACGGCCGCCTTCGGCGCGACCGTCATGGCCACCGCGGTCAACGTGGTGCTGCCCACCCTGACCGTGGAGCTGTCGGCGCCGTTCGCGACCATCCAGTGGGTGGTGCTCGCCTACCTGCTGGCGACCATCGCGCTGGTGCCGATCATCGGACGCCTCGGCGACCTGTGGGGCAAGGCGCGGCTGTTCCTGGCGGGGCACGCCGCCTTCGGCCTCGGTTCGCTGCTGTGCGCGCTGGCCCCCGACGCCGCCACGCTCATCGCCTGCCGCACGGTGCAGGGCGCGGGCGCCGCCGCCCTCACGGCGCTCGGCCTGGCGATCGTCACCGACGTCTTCCCGGCCGAGCGTCGCGGCCGCGCCCTGGGCCTGAACGCCGCGGTCGTGTCGGCCGGCGTCGTGCTCGGGCCCTCCCTCGGCGGGTGGGTCGCGGACCTCGCCTCGTGGCGCTGGATCTTCGCCGGGGGCGTGCTGACGTCGGCGTTGGGCGCGGCGCTGGCGCTGCGGGTGCTGCCGCGCTACCCACGGGTGCGGGGCGAGCGCTTCGACCTGCTCGGCGCCGCCACCCTGTTCGCGGGGCTCCTGGCGCTCTCGCTGGCGCTGACGCTGGGCCAGGCGCGCGGCGCGCACGACCCGCTGATCCAGCTGCTGGGCGCCGCCGCCGTGGCCCTGGCGGTCGCCTTCGTCGGCGTCGAACGGCGGGCCGTCTCGCCGGTGGTCGACCCGCGGCTCTTCCGCAACCCCGAGCTCACGATCGGGCTCGTGAGCGGGCTGATCACCTTCGTCGCGATCTCGGGGATCGTCTTCCTGGTGCCCTTCTACCTGGGCGGCGCCCTCGGCTACGCCCCCAGCCGCATCGGTCTGCTCATGGCGATCACCCCCACGATGCTGGTGCTCATGGCGCCGATCGCCGGCTCGCTGACGGACCGCTTCGGCGCGCGGCCCGTGACGGTCGCGGGCATGGCGCTGCTGATGTTGGGGTACCTCGTCCTCGGGACGCTGGACGAGCACACCACGGCGCTGGGGTACGTGCTGCGCTTCCTGCCGATCGGGTTGGGCATGGGCACCTTCCAGACGCCCAACAACACCGCGATCATGGGGGCCGCACGGCGCGGCGCGTCCGGCGTGGCCGGCGGGCTGCTCACGCTGACGCGCTTCTTCGGGCAGGTGATCGGCACGGCCGTGCTCGGGAGCCTGTGGGCGACGCGGGCGGTGGCGCAGGCCGGGGCGCCGCGCGGCAGCGACGCCATGGGTCTGCCCGCCTCCGCCCAGGTGGCCGGCCTGCACGACGTCGTCGACGTGATCCGGGTCCTCATCGCGGTGGCCCTGGTCTTGGTCGTGGCCGACCTGCTCCGGGGCCGACGCGCCGACGACGACGCCCGCGGCCGCGTCCCGGCGCGGGACGCCCGCGGCGCGCCGGGACGCCCGCCGCCACGCGCCGCCGTTGCGCCCCGCGGGCGGGTCCGGTAGCCTGTTCGCCGCGGGCCCGCGGGCCCGCGGGCCCGCGACCGCCCTGCGGTCCCGTGCGAGCCCTAGGAGACCGCCGATGACGACGCCCGGCGCGCAGGTGCCGCATGCGCACGCCAGCCCCTGGGAGCGCGACGCGCCCCACGCGCACGTCGACCTGGACGCCCTGCGCCACAACCTCGCGCTCCTGCGCGC
>Ga0180436_10003270_pt1 | contig 14956 bp, 11 predicted proteins | sample SS_ome_2_FD_132434 | JGI IMG/M metagenome (GOLD analysis project Ga0180436, IMG submission 132434) | Hypersaline lake sediment archaeal communities from the Salton Sea, California, USA - SS_3_S_2 metaG | ecosystem: Environmental > Aquatic > Non-marine Saline and Alkaline > Hypersaline >...
CCCATCTGGAGCTTGAGCGCGGCCTGGTTGCTCGAGGTCTTCTTCTTGCCGAAGCGCTCGAAGACCTTCTCGAGGCGCGCGTAGGCGCGCAGAACGCCCTTCGTGCCGAGCCGGATCGTGAAGTCGACCGGCGCCCAGTAGCGCGGACCCGAGAGGCCCTGGGCCTTGGCGTACAGCTTGGCCTGCTCCGCGACCATGTACTCGCTGAACAGCATGTACGCGATCAGGTACGGCTTGGCGAGCCAGTGCTGTTTGATGAGCTTCGGCACCATCGGCATCATCCAGCTGAAGCGCGTGACGATCGGGAACAGCTTGTGGAGGTTCTCGATCTCGCGCTTGTGCTCGAACTCGATCGACGAGGAGCGATTGAACTTCTCGGGGAAGTCGTCGTACCCGGCGACGGCGTACCCCATGTCCTTCGTCATGTCGGCGATGTCGAACTCGGGGTACGGCTGCATGATCGAGACGAGCGGGTGGTCCGCCTTGCACTCGATGTTGAGGCGCAGCGTGTCGAGCTCGTCCTCCATCGTGCCGCCGGGGCCGCCGAGCATGTTCAGCGTGCCGAGGCGGATGCCGTTCGCCTTGATCCAGCTCGCGGCGTTCGTGAGCTGCTCACGCGTGGTGTTCTTGCGGAAGACCGCGTTGCGCACGTAATCGGACGCCGCTTCGATGGCGATGCGCGCGTACACGCAGCCCGCCTTCTTCAGCATCTCGATGTGCTTCTCGGTGGTCATGTTCGCCATCAGGATGACGTCGAACGGCAGACCGACCTCCTTCGGGTACTTCTCGCAGAACTCCTCGAGCCAGTCGTTCCGCAGGTTGAAGATGTCGTCCAGGAAGTGGACGAACTTCAACGGGTACTCCTTCTGGACCTGCTTGATCTCGGCGATCACGTGGTCGACGGAGCGCTTGCGCGTGTACTCCTTGTTCTTCGCGTCGTAGACCTTCTTCTTCCACGCGTGGTGGAAGCAGAAGGAGCAGTTCATCGGGCAGCCGCGCTGCGTGACGAACACCTTGCGGTCGGAGTTGCGGTAGATCTCGCCCGCGTCGTACACGACCGAACGGTCGGGGAAGCCGAGCGAGTCGAGGTCCTGGGTCAGCGGGCGCTGGCAGTTGCGCGTGACCTCACCGGTCTCACGGTCGCGGAACCAGAAGTTGAGCGTCTCGAGGTGGTCCTCGCCGGCCTCGAGCTTGTCGAGCAGCTCGACGATCGCCTCTTCGCCCTCGCCGCGACAGACGGCGTCGAACTCACCTTGCTCGACGTACTCGGGCGAGAAGGTCGCGTGCGGACCGCCGGCGACGGTCATCACGTCCGGCATGACCTGCTTCACCTTGCGGTTGATGTCCGCGAAGTACAGGTGCATCCCCGTGGTCACCGAGAAGCAGACGACGTCGGGGTCGTACTCCTTCAGCTTCTCGATCCACTGCTTGTCCGGGATGAACAGCGCCTTGGCGTCGTGGCCGCCGTCCTTGATGGCGCGGGACAGCCACATCATCCCCAGCATCTCCTGGGGCAGGTACTCGTTGATGAAGAGGACCTTCTTCATGTCGTCGCAGGGTTCCAGGAGCGCGTGCGCGCGGCCCGGGAGTGGGCGCTCGCGGGGTCGGCCCGCGCTCCTCGGGCGAGGGGCGGCAGCGGGCCGGTCGCAGGGCGCCGGAGGGGGCACCTAGGACGGTGATCGACCGTCGACGGTTCACCCAAGTATAGAAGCCCTCCGGTTCTCGGCCGGGCAATTGGCGCGGGAGTCGGAGCCGTCCCGGAGCCCGTCCACGCGCGCCGCCCGGTGCGGACGACGACCCGTCGCCATACGGCGTCAGCGGCGCGCGGCCTCGGTGAGGACCTGCTCGACCCGCGCGAAGGTCGCCTCGCGCGAGAAGCGCCCGGCGTCGGCGCGCGCGCGCTCGGCGAAGCGCTCCCGCAACTCCTTGTCGGCGAGCAGCTTGCCGATCGCCTCCGCCAACGCCGTGTCGTCCTTGGGCGGCACGGTGAAGCCGTGCACCCCGTCCTCGACCACCTCGGGGTTGCCGCAGACGCCGGTGCAGACGGTCGCGGTGCCGAGGGTCGCCACCTCGATCAGCGTGTGGCTGAGGCCCTCGTACTCGGAGTTGAGGACGAAGACGTCCGCTGCCCGGATGTAGGCCGGGATCTGGGCGTGGGGGACGTTGCCGAGGAAGCGCGCGCGGTCGCCGAGCCCGAGCTCGCCCGCCAGCCGCTTCCACGCGTCCTCCATGTCGCCGTCGCCGGCGATGAGCAGGACCGCGTCGTCGGGCAGCTGCTGCATCGCGCGCAGGATGCCGTCGACGCCCTTCCACACCATGAGGCGGCAGATCGTCAGGACGTAGCGCTTCGACGCGTCGAGGCCGAGCTGCTCGCAGGCCGCCTCGCGCGTCGCCGGCGCCTCGTCGGGCGACTGGCCGTGGTACGCGTTGAAGATGCGCACGACCTTGTCGCCGGGCAGGCCGTAGCGCTGGACGCAGATCTGTCGCAGGAACTCCGAGCACGAGATCAGCCGCGTGCACCAGTTCCACCAGCGCTTCTGCAGGAAGCGCGTGAACTTGACCTGCCAGCCGTAGGTCTTCGTCTCGAACGTGACGATGTCGTCGCCGTCGATCCAGCCCTTGCGGTGCGAGATCTCCCACGCGCCGTCGACCATGATGCGGATCACGACCGGCTTGCGGCGCAGCTTGGCGGCGAGCACGTGCAAGAGCGCCAGGTGCTCCTGCACGTAGACCACGTCCGCGTCCTTCGCGCGCTTCCACACCTCGCGGAACGCCTTCAGGTAGCGCACTGCGAGTCGCCCGCGCGAGATCGCGTGGATCGTGAATGGATGCCCCTTCGGCTCGGGGTCGGAGCAGAAGGCCACGACCGTGACCTCGTGGCCGCGCTCGACCATGAAGCGCCCGAAGCTGGGCACGTAGACCGAGGGCCCGCCGAGGTCGGGCGGGAAGACGGGGGAGGTGATGAGGACGCGCATGGGGGGGACGCGCCGCGCAGCCGCGGCGGGGGAGCCGAAGCCTATCCCACGCCAGCGGCGCCTTCACCCACCGGGCGCGGCGACCGGGGACCGAACGCCCGGGTCGTCGCGCTCGGCCTCTCGTCAGGGCCGATCGATCCGCCCGCCGACAGCGTCGTCACGCTGCCGGTCGAGACGTTCGTGGTCAGCACGTCGGGGATGCGATCGCCGTCCAGGTCCTCGACGAGCACCTCGAACGGGCCGCCCGCGTCGAAGCGGGTCGGGGCGGCGAACGTGCCGTCGCCCAGGCCGAGTTGCACCACCAGCGCGTTGCTGTCCCCGTCCGTGAGCACGAGGTCGACCGCGCCGTCGCCGTCCACGTCGTGGAGCGCGAAGCGCCGCGTGGCGTCGTCGACCGGCGAGGTCACGGGGGCCGCGAAGGCGCCGCTCCCGTCCCCGAGCGCGACGGCGAGCTGGTCCAGGTTGCGGAGGAGCGCGACGAGGTCGAGGGACCCGTCGCCGTCGGTGTCCGCGATCCGCACGTCCTCCACGTTCGTCACTCCGAACGGGTCCTGCGACGGGCCGAACGCGCCGGTCCCGTCGTTGAGGGCGAAGGACGCGGTCTACCTCGACGGCTTCCTACGCGTGTCCGACTTCCTGCGCTCGACCGTGTCGCAGGGTCGCGCCGATCTCCTCGCGCTCCTGTTCTGCGGCAAGCTCGACGTGGACGACGTGCCCGCGCTCGCCGAACTCGCGCAGCTCGGCCTGTGTCGCCCGCCGCGCCACCTCCCGCCCTGGGCCGAGGACCGTCGCTACCTGGTCACCTTCCTCGCGTACACGGCCTTCCTCACCGAGCTGCCCCCGAGCGACCACCACGCCGCCGATCGCGCGATGCTCGGCCACCTGCCCCGCCTCGCCGGGTTCGGGCGAGTGGCGAGCGACGCGGCGACCGTCGCCCGGATCGAGGACCGCGACTGACGCCGCCCGGAGCGCTCAGCCGAGCACCACGACCCGCACCGACCAGCCGCCGCCCTCGCGCCGACGCCAGACGATCGCGTCGCCCGTGCCGTCGCCGTCGAGGTCGCCGGCCCAGATGCCGGGGGCGCCGTCGCCGTCGAGGCCGAGACGCACGCGCAGGCGCGGCTCGCGGCCCTCGCGCGCGGCGCGCAGCGCGGCGCCGGGCGAGTAGGACCAGGTGTCGAGGTCGCCCACGTCGATGACCTTCGTGCCGCCGTCCTCGAGGCGATCCACGTCGTCGAGCGCGATGTCCGCGAGCGCCTGCTCGAGGTCGCCGTCGCGCAGGCCGCGCAGGAGGTCCTCGTCCGCCGACGGCGCGCAGTCGGCGAAGAACAGGAGCGCGCCGCCGTCGTCGCCCGACTCCCCGTCACCCGTCTCGCCGTCGCCCAGCTCGAGGTCGACCACGTCGTTCGCCGCGCCGTCGCCGTCCAGGTCGAGCCGGCGCGCGGGCACCTTGCGTTGGCGCTCGAACTCCTCCTCGAGCTCCTCGACGCGATCGGCGAGCGTCAACAGCCGCGGGATCTTCAGCTGGACGGTGTTCCGCCGCGTCGGCTTGCGGCTGAAGGCACCGCCTTCGTTGCCGTAGGTGAAGAAGTCGAAGTCGAGCGCGCCGGGCAGCACGAGCCAACGCAGCGCGCGCCCGATCGAGATGCGATCGCCGCGCAGCATCTGGAGATCGACGCGCCCGTCGTCGTCGGCGTCGCGCAGGAGCACGTACAAGAGGTTGCCCGAGATGCGCAGCACCTGGTCCGGATCGCCTTCGACGCCCGACACCGACCCGCCCAGGTAGACCTTGACCGTCGAGCCGAGCTGCACGACGAGGTCGCGCGGCGCGACGCCGTCGACGTCCGCCAGCGTGTACTGCACGCCGAGGTCGATGTTCGACAGCAGGTCGTCGAAGTCCACGTCGCGGCCCTGCGGGAGCTCCGCCTCGAGCGCGGCGAGGTCCAGCGACCAGGTCGGTCGTGCATCGAGCGTCGGCCGCGCGAGGTGGAAGTCGACGCGCTCGGCCGTGCGCGCCACGAGGTCGTCGGTCCCGTCGCCGTCCACGTCCTCCAGCTCGAACCACGGCACGCGAACCGTCTGTCCGAAGCGACCGTCGAGCCCGTCCGGGTCGCCGACGCGCGTCGTCACCTGGACGTCGAACGCGATCTCGAGCGCGTCGGCGAACGCGCCGTCGTCCTCTTGCAGGTGGATGAGGTAGCGCCCGGAGCCGGGCAGCACGAGGTCCAAGCGCCCGTCGCCGTCCACGTCGTGCGCGAAGGCGGTCCGGCTCCGGCCGTGGGGCAGGTAGCACACGCTCTCGAGCACGATGCGCCCCGTGTCGAAGCCCGCGTCGCCGATGCGGTGCGCGCGCACGACGCCCTCGCCGTCGAGGACCACGAGCTCGACGCCGCCGTCGCCGTCGAGGTCCGCGAGGCACCAGGCCAGCGTCTCGCTCGGCCACGCGAAGGCCGCGCCGAACTCACCGAAGCCACCCGCGTCGTCCTGCAACGCGGTCGCCAGCCCGCCGTTCGCCACGCGCACGAGGTCCTGGCGCCCGTCGCCGTCGAGGTCGCGCACTGCGATCCGATCGGCGTCCGCCGCCAGCTCGATCGCGTGGACCTGCGCGAGTCGCGCACCGGGCTCCGGTTCCTGCGCCAGCGCCAAGCTCGCCAGCGCGAGCGTCGTCGTGAGCGTCATCGCCCCCTCCTCGACATCAAGAGCGTCACGCCGTCCTCGCCGCGGCTGGCGATGTCGCCGAGGCCGTCGCCGTTCAGGTCCTCGACCACCAGTCCGCGCACGTCGCCGCGCACCTCGAACGCCTTCCACGGCGTCTCCTCGAACTCCCAGGTGTCGCCGCTGAAGAAGCCGGACTCGAGCTCGAGGCGCCGGATCGTGATGTTCCCCGACAGGTCGACCTCGACGAGGTCGGGTCGCCCGTCGCCGCTGAGGTCGAGCGCGAACTCGCGCGCCTTGATGACCTCGGTGACGCCGTTCTCGTCGAAGGTCCGCGTCTGACGCAGCACCGGCTTGCGCTCGACGACGCGCCCGCGGGCCTTCTCGCCGAGGAACAACAGGTAGGTCAGCCGGAACTCGAGCCCGGTCACCGTCTCGACGAGCGACGGGAGGTGGAAGGTGCGCAGCGCGAGGTCGGGGCGGCCGTCGGCGTTCGCGTCGACCACGTCGATCGACAGGGACCCGGCGCTGAAGCGCAGTACCTGACTCGGTGCATCGGGCAGCATCCGACGACCATCGTTGAGCAGCAACAACACGCGCACGTCCGAGTCCTCGAAGCCGCCCGACTCACGCTCGATCGTCCCGAGCAGGTCGGGCCGTCCGTCGCCATCGAGGTCGGCGAGCCGCAGACGCAGGGCCTCGTCCTCGTCGTTCACCTGGAGGTAGTCGGGGAAGGCCTCGCGCCGATCGGGCTCGGCGGCCCAACGCCCGGCGCGACCCAGGTGCACCGCGAGCCCCTGCGCCTCGAGGCGCACGAGGTCGAGGGTCCCGTCGCCGTCCACGTCGGCCAGCGCGGGCGCGGCGTAGCCCTTCGACGCGCGCAGGAGCGCGTCGGACCGCTCCAGGTCGCGCAGCAGGGGACCGTCGTCGCCGAAGGTGATCGAGACCGAGCCCTCGCCGCGCTCGCGCGTCGCCGCGCCGCCGCTCACGTCGGGCAACGCGTCGTCGAGGCGCTCGAAGCGGCTCGCGCGCGTGTACGCCGCCTCGCCGTCGGGCGTCGCACCGGCGCGCGGCCCGAAGATCGCGAAGCCGTCGCGCTCGGGCAGGAGGACGCGATCGCCGCCGGGCGCGTCGAGCACGTACGGCCAGTAGGGCAGTTCGCGCGGATCCGGTACGTCGAACAACAGCGGCGCGTCGACGAGGCGCGCGACGTTGCCGCGATAGCCGTCCTTCGTGAGCGAGTACGAGTACGCGCCGCTGCGCGTCAGCAGCACGAGCTCGCGGCCTGCCTCCGCGCGCACGTCGGCGACACCGAAAGCGATCACGTCCTCCAGCATCTCGACCGTGTGCAACGGCCGCGCGTCGAAGCCGCGCGCGTTCGCCGCGTGGACCTGGAGACGCCGGCGACCGTCGGCGCCGAGCAGGGTGACGAGCAGTTCGCGCCCGCCGCGCGCGTCGACGTCGACGAACTCGAAGCCGAGCAGCTCGCCGTCGAAGACGAGCGACGCGTCGACGAAGTTCGCGTCGTTCGCGGGCGCCGCCGCGAGCCCCAGCCCCGCGAGCGCGCTGGCGGCGATGGTGGTCCTCGCGCTCATTCCGCCAGCTCCCCGACGCCCGTCGACCAGCCGAACCAACGCAGGAAGCGCCACTCGCGCTCCGCGCCGTCGCGCGTGTACCGCACGAGGCTGATGAGCCACAGGTCGAGCAGCACGAAGCTCGTGCGATCGGCCTCGAGGTCGCGCTCGAAGTTCGCGAGCACCGGCACGCCGGCCGAGGTCAGCACGCGTTCCTCGCCGACGAGGCGCACGCGCGAGGAGCGTTCGCCGCCGTCGGCGTCGCGCCACGCGACCGCGACGCGCTCACCGGGCTCGCGCGCGAGAAGCACGCGGATCAGCTCGCGCGCCGAGAGCGTGGGCCGCTCGTCGACCGCCGTCACGACGGCCCCGACCGGCACGCCCGCCGCGGGGAACGGGGCGTCGTCGTCGCTCGCTACGAGCCGCACGCCGCCGGTCGCGGTGCGCCAGCGCGCGCGCGACCGCACGGGATCGACGCGCGCGATCAACTCGACCGCGCCGCCGGACCCGGACGACGCCGCGCGCAGCGCGACCGGGACCTCGAACACCGAGTCGTCGCGTCGGACCTCGAGCGTCACGGTCGACGCGCCGGCGGCCGCGCGCTCGAGCGCCGCGAGCGACTCGGGCTCGAGCACCTCGGTCCCGTCCCAGGCGAGGACCACGTCGCCGACGCGGATCCCCGCGGCGTCCGCGGGCGAGCTGGGGTCGACGCGCACGACGCGCACGCCCGGCTCGAAGAACAGGTCGTCGAGACGCCCGCTGTCGTTCTCGCGCGCCTCGACGCCGAGGTACCCGCCGCCGCTCGCAGCCTCGCGGTCGGCCGCCTCCCACGCGGCGGCTTCGGGCGGCGGATCGGGGATCGGGCGCGCGGTCGACCGGCACGACGCGAGCGCGAGGAGGACGAGCAGCGGAACGAGGGGCGATTTCATCGGAGCGAGTGCGCACGCCGCGAACGATCGTGTCCGGAGCGCGCGCCGCATCCTACAGGCGCCTGCGACCGACGATGCCGCAGCTGAGCGCGAGCAGCGCGAACGCCCAGCCCCACGGCAGGATCGCGGCGGCGCGAACCGCGCCCTCGGCGAGCCCGGCGTCGGAGTAGCCCAACGCGACCTGCACCATCTCGTGCATCGCGCTGCGGTCGAAGATCGACGGGACCCAGCTCGCGAACACGAAGAGCGCGCGGTCACCGAGCAGCTCCTTGAACAGGTCGTAGCCGAGGAAGCAGGTCGCCGCGAGCGCCACCGCCGTCACCGCGCTGCGCCCGATCACCGAGACGAACAGGCCGAAGCACGCCAGCGCGAACAGCGCGGGCAGCGTGACCGCCACCGAGCGCACGAGCTCCGCGCGCAGCTCCACAGCGGTCATGAGCGGGTACCCGTCGACGATCAGGTCGCCGAGGCCGTACCACCGATCGACCGCGATCCACGCGGAGAGTCCCGTCAGGGCGACCAGCCCGAGCACGTGCAACGGCGCGAGCAGCGCGCGGCCGAGGACGAGGCTCGAACGCGAGGCCGAACGCGTGATCGCCAGTCGCGCGAGGCCCGAGTCGCGATCGCCGGCGACGCCGCGCGCGAAGTGGAACAGCAGCACGAGCGCGCCCAGGACGAGGCCGAAGCGCCAGCTCTCCGCGAGCGGCGCCCAGCCGAGCCCGGCGAGCTCCTCCTCGGTGAACGCATCGCCCGAGCGCGCCCGGCGCAGACGGTCCGGCGCCTCGGCCACGCGCCAGGCGACGACGCGCGCGGCCGGGACCAGCGCGACGAACAGCGCCAGGAACCAGTTCGAGCGCGCGCGCAGCTCGCGGAAGAGCTGCGCCTTGGCGACGAGGAAGGCGCGCTTCACGGCTGCACCTCCACGCGCGCTTCGTCGACCAGGCCTTCGAAGACGGTCTGCAGGCTGCGCGCCCGGGGCTCGAGCGCGAACAGCTCGCACCCGCCGTCGACGAGCGCGCGCGCGAGGCGCGGCACCGCGTCGTGGCCCGCGCGCACGACGAACCCTTCGCGCCCGTCGCTCGGGAGCAGCTCGACGCCGTCGACACCGCTCGCGACCTCGCGCGCGCGCTCGGCCGGCGTCGCGGTCACCGCGTACCGCCCCTCCGCGCGGCCGAGCACCTCGTCGAGCGTCCCGTCCGCGCGCAACTCGCCCTCGAGCAGGATGCCCACGTGCGTCACGACGGTCTGCATCTCGTGCAGGCGATGGCTCGACAAGAGCAGCGTCACGCCCTCGTCCGCGAGGCGCCGGATCAACCCGAGCACCTGCCGCACGCCGAGCGTGTCGAGGCCCGCGAGCGGTTCGTCGAGCACGAGCAGCTCGGGCCGCGCCAGGAGCGCGCCGGCGATCGCCAACCGCTTGCGCTGTCCGAGCGACAGCGACCCCGCGCGGCGTCGCGCCAGGCTCGCGAGCCCGACCTCCTCGAGCAGCTCGTCCTCGTCGCGCTGCTCGCGTCCGCCCTTCGAGGTGCCGCCGAGCCGCGCGAGGTAGCGCAGGTTCTGGCGCACGGTGAGCTCCTTCGCCGCGATCGCCGTGTCGAACACCGCGGCGAGGCGACCGTCCAGCCGGTGCAGCCGCGTCGGCCGCTCGTCGAGCACCCGCACGCGCCCCTTCGTCGGCCGCATCAGCCCGAGCGCGCACGACAGCGTCGTCGTCTTGCCCGATCCGTTCGGCCCGACCAGCCCGTACACGCTGCCCGTCTCGACCGCGAGCGACAGGTCGCGCACGACCACGCTGCGGCCGTAGCGCTTCCTCAGCCCCTCGATCTCGATCGCCGGCATGCGGGGATGCTAGCCGACCGCGAGGGGGAGGTTCGACCTCGAGCTCGTGCTCGACGGGGCCTCCGAACCTTTGCAGATGCGGGGAACGTCCGTGCTTGGTTCAGTTCCAATCGTCGAGCCACACGTTGAGCAGGATGCTCGCTGGGTCGGAGCGGGGCGCGACGATGTCGATCATCCCATCGCGATCGATGTCGGACGCGAGGATCTGATTCGAGTTCAGGAGGTAGTAGCTCGGCTCCTGGTAGCCACCTGCTCGGTCGGAGATCAAGACCGTCAGCGGAGCCCCCGAAAGCACGATGTCGTCGAAGCCGTCGCCGTCCACATCGGCGTGAGCGACCATCCCAGGGCCCTGCGCCTCGACGAACTCGTAGGGAGCCTCGAAGCTCCGAGCCCCGAGTCCACGAACCACGAAGACTGCGTCCTCGGAGTCCGAGCGTACGACGAGATCCAGCACACCGTCGAGGTCCAGGTCCGTGACCAGGATTGCCTGTGGCTGCTCACAGATGGGGAGGGACATCGCGTTCTCGAACCCGCCGCTCGCGTCCCCGAACAGGATCGAGAGATCGTCGGAGAACTGGTTGGCCGTGACGACGTCCATGGCCCCGTCACCATCGAGGTCGGCGGCGTCGTGCGAACTACTCCGTCGGCGTGAACGCGAACGACTTCTGCATCGCCGTCCGCTCGCCGCCGATCTCGTCGAGGACCTCCTGCGTGATGTCGCCGGTCGGGTACTCGCCGGTGAAGCAGGCGTTGCAGAAGCTCTCGATGCCCGGGTTGCCGCGGCGCGCGGCTTCGTTCATGCGACCGCGATCCAGGTACATGAGGTGGTCGACCTCGAGCAGCTTCGCGACCTCGTCGTTGCTGCGTCCCGCGGCGACGAACTCGGTCTTCGTGGCCATGTCGACGCCGTACGGGCACGGCGAGACGAGCGGCGGGCTGGTGCTCGCGAGGTAGATCTTCCGCGCGCCGGCCTCGCGCGCCATGCGCACGATGCGCAGGCTCGTGTTGCCGCGCACGATCGAGTCGTCGACCAGCAGCACGTCCTTGCCCTCGAACTCGAGCTTGATCGTGTTGAGCTTGCGACGCACCGAGTTCTGGCGGCTGTCCTGGCTCGGCATGATGAAGGTCCGCCCGATGTAGCGGTTCTTCACCAGGCCCTCGCGGTACGGCACGCCGAGCGCGGTCGCCATCGCCATCGCCGAGTCGCGCGAGCTGTCCGGGATCGGGACGACCGAGTCCGGCATCGGCGCGCCGGCCTCCTTCCACTGCTCGGCGAGCTCCTCGCCGAAGCGGATGCGCGTCTTGTAGACCGACACGTCGTCGATCATCGAGTCGGGGCGCGCGAAGTAGACGTACTCGAACACGCACGGGCGGTGCGGTTTGTCGCCGACGACCTTGCGGATCGGGTCACCGCCTTCGGGCACGAACATCGCCTCGCCGGCGCTCAGGTCGAACTCGTGGCTGTAGCCGTTGATGTCGAGCGCGACGCTCTCCGACGCGCAGGCCCACCAGGAGCCGGTGCCGCCGTCGCGCTTGCCGACGCAGATCGGCTTGATGCCGAAGGGGTCGCGGAAGGCGACGAGGCCCACGTCGGGCAGCGCCGCGACGACCGAGTAGGCGCCGCGCACCTCCTGGTAGACCGCGCGCACGGCCGCGAAGATGTGCTCCTCGGTGACCTTCGCGCCGGGCTCGAGCCGCTCCGACAGCGCCCGCACGAACACGTACAAGATCACCTCGACGTCGCACGAGCTGTTGAGGCGCGTGCCCGAGCTCTTGAAGTGCTTCTCCTTGAGCTCGCCGAAGTTCGTCAGGTTCCCGTTGTGCGCCATCGCGACGCCGATCGGGAAGTTGGTGTGGAACGGCTGCGCGTCCTCCGCGCCGCCGCCGCCGATCGTGGGGTAGCGCACGTGCCCGACGCCGAGGTTCCCGCGCAGCGCCTCCATGTGGCGCTCGTCGAACACGTCGCGCACGAGGCCGAAGTCCTTGCGGCAGTGGAACGTGTCCGTAAAGGTCGTGATCCCCGCCGCGTCCTGACCGCGGTGCTGGATCGCGAGGAGCGCTTCGTAGATCTCGGGCGCGACCTGCGCGCCGGCCGGGCCCTGGATGCCGATGAATCCGCACATGGAAGGAAGGGCCCCGCGGAGGGTCGTGGTCGCCGCGAAGGAGCGGCGCCGATGGGGTGTCGGAAGCGTTGGGCGGCCCGCGGGGAAGCCGGGATCGTAACCGCCGCGGCGCACGGGAACACCCGCCCGCGGAGGATCGTCCGAGTCGCGGCCGGGCGCGACCCGCGGCTCGGCGCGCACGGGCCCCGGATAGGATCGAGGAGCGCTCCGTCGTCGACGGGAACCACTCGTGAATCGCCCCACCTCTCCCATCCCCATGCGGCAGCTCCAGCGCGCGGACCAGCGCCTGGGACTCGCCGCCTGCGCGCTGCTGCAGCCCCTGCGCCTGCTCCCGCGCGGGGGCGCGCGACGCGACGCGGTGGAGCGCGTGCTGCTGGTCAAGTTCTGGGGCATCGGGAGCCTGCAGCTCCTGCCGCCGGCCGTGCACAGCCTGCGGCAGCGGCATCCCAACGCGCGCGTCGAGCTCCTGACGCTGCGCCAGAACGGCGCGTTCGCGCGCGGCCTCGCGTTCGACGGCGGCGCGCCCGTGTTCGACGAGGTGCTCGAGCTCGACGTGGAGAGCGCGGGCTGGCTGCCGCTCTTCGCGCGCATCACGCGCGCCCTGTGGCGCCTGCGCCGCCGCGGCTACGACGCCGTCTACGACTTCGAGTTCTTCACGCGCTTCTCCGCGATCGTCACGGCGGTCGTCGGCGCGCCGCTGCGCGTCGGCTTCGCCGCGGCGAACGTGTGGCGCGGTCGGTTCCACACGGTGACCGTCCCGTTCAACCGCTACTGGCACGTGGCGCGCAACTTCCGCTGCCTCGCCGGCGGCGAGAACGGGCGCGCGATCGATGCGGACGAGGTCAGCGGGTTCGCCGTCGACGACGCGGCGCGCGCGCGGGTGGACGCGCTGCTGGGCGAGGAGGGGCTCGCCGGCGACGGCCCCCTCGTCGTCCTCAACCCGAACGCCGGCGCGCTGTCGCTCGAGCGCCGCTGGCCGACGGCGAACTACGCCGAGCTCGCCGTGCGCCTGGCGCGCGCGCTCCCCGGTGCGCGGATCGCGTTGATCGGCTCGCGCGGCGAGCGTGACCACACCGGCGATGTGCTCGCGCAGCTGACCGAGCCGCTGCCGCGCATCGAGAACCTCGCCGGGCGCCTGGACATCGCGGAGCTGGCGGCGCTCCTCGAACGCGCCGCGCTCTTCGTCGGCAACGACTCGGGGCCGATGCACGTGGCGGCCGCGCTCGGCACGCCCACCGTCGGACTGTTCGGGCCCGAGACGCCGATGATGTACGAGCCGATCGGCCGACGCGCCCGCGCGCTGTACCGACCGCCGGCGTGCAGCCCGTGCATCAACGTGCACGACAACAAGCTGGCGAGCTGCTGGCGCGGGCGCCCCGAGTGCCTGCTCAACCTCGGGGTCGAGTTCGTGGCCGCGTCGGCGCTGCAGCTGATCGACGAGGCGGGCGAGGTGCGGACGCTCGAGCCGGCGGGCGGCGGGAACTGAGCCGATGCGCGTCCTCCTGCTCAACCCGCCCGGAGAGCGGACCTACATCCGCGACTACTTCTGCTCGAAGACCACGAAGAGCAACTACCTCTTCCATCCCGTGGACCTCGTCGTGCTCTCGGGCACCATCGCGAGCGAGCACGAGGTCGAGGTCCTGGACGCGATGGCCGAACGGCTGACGCCCGACGAGGCGTCCGAGCGGATCGCGGCGTTCGCGCCCGACGCGATCGTCGCGCTCGTCGGCTCGGTGAGCTGGGACGAGGACCGCGCCTTCTGCGCGCGCGAGGCCGCGAAGGGCCGGCGCATCATCGGCATCGGCGACGTGCTGCACGAGGCCAGCGAACAGCGGATGCGCGAGGAGCCGTGGCTGAACGCCTGCCTGCACGTGTTCGCGAACGCGGACGCGTTGCACTGGTTGCGTGCGTTCGAGGTGGGCGGCGAAGCGCACGCCGAACGCGGCGACGACGGACTCCCGGCCGCGTGGAGCGCGATCGAGGACATGACCGTGCGCGGCACGGACGGCGAGCCCGTGCGCCTGCTGCGCGTCGAGCGCAAGAAGCGCAAGGGCGGCTTCCGCGTGCCGCGTCCGCGCCACGAGCTGTTCCCCGAGCACGGCTACCGCTTCTCGTTCGCGCGCGACGCCCGCTTCGCGACGGTGCTGACCGACTACGGCTGCCCGTACCCGTGCACCTTCTGCGTGATCGGCACGCTCGGCTTCCAGACGCGGCCGGTGGAGGACGTCCTCGAGGAGCTCGACGCCCTGCGCGCCGACGGCGTGCGCGAGGTCTTCTTCATGGACCAGACCTTCGGCGTGCAGCGGGCGCGGGCGCTCGAGCTGTGCGCCGCGATGGCCGAGCGCGGCGACCTCTCGTGGACCGCGTTCACGCGCCCCGACACCGCGACCGACGAGATGCTCGCCGCGATGAAGCGGGCGGGGTGCCACACGGTCATCATGGGTGTCGAGACCGGCGAGCCCGAGCTGCTCGAGAGCTACGCGAAGGGCTACCGCATCCCCGACGTCGAGGGCGGCTTCGAGCGCGCCCGCGCCCACGGACTGCGCACCGTCGGCACGTTCATCATCGGGCTGCCCGAGGAGACCGAACAGACGCTCGAACGCACGCTCGAGCTCGCACTGCGACTGCCGCTCGACTTCATGAGCCTCAACATGGCCGTGCCGCGCTTCGGCACGAGCTTCCGCGGTCAGGCGCTCGAGATGGGCCTCGCCGAGGCCGGCGACCTGGTGATGGACCAGGGCGGCGCGAACGCGTTCCTGCCGACGAACACGCTGGATCGCGCGACGATGCTGCGGATGAAGAAGCAGCTCGTGCGCAAGTTCTACCTGCGCCCCGGCTACCTGTGGCGCCGCCTCAAGGAC
>Ga0180436_10003272_pt1 | contig 14946 bp, 14 predicted proteins | sample SS_ome_2_FD_132434 | JGI IMG/M metagenome (GOLD analysis project Ga0180436, IMG submission 132434) | Hypersaline lake sediment archaeal communities from the Salton Sea, California, USA - SS_3_S_2 metaG | ecosystem: Environmental > Aquatic > Non-marine Saline and Alkaline > Hypersaline >...
CACTCTTTGTTTTCAGGAGCCGCTGCCGGTTCACCAGAGGCCTCCGGAACCAGCTGCAGCAGGCCGGGCTGTGCATCTTCATCCAGCCAGGCGTCGATGCGCGGATTGCTCAAGCGGATTTCCCGGACGGAAAAGGTCTGCTCCGGGTACGAGAGGGTTCCGCCGAGCAGTTCAAGCGCGTCGAAGGCCAGGAACTCCGAAGCGGGTTCCAGGCCGCTGACGGACACTTCGTCAAGGCGCGATTCAATGTTTTCCAGCCGAAGCGTGGGATCGCCCGTCTCGCTCAACCCGAAACGATAGTCCGCTCGCGTGGAAGCTTTCGCGCTCATCGCATCCAGCGGCAAGATGCCTTGCAGGTAGGGCAGCAGCGGGTCGAGCGGCCAGTTCTCCAGGGACACAACGCCGCTGGACTGGAGCGGTGAAAGTTGGAACTCGCCGCGCCAGTCCAACTCGGCGCCGCCCGGGAAACGCACATGCACCCTGTTGCTGCCGTCGCGCTCCGGCAGCGTTGAAAGGCCGTCTACGTTGATATTGATCGGGCCGGTGGCCAGTTCAACTGCGGGCTCCGGAACGCGGTCGCGGAACGTTGCGCCACCGTTCGCGACGACCAGGTGTTCGACATACAAGCGGGGCAGACCGCTTTCTTCGCCTGATTCGTCAGCGGGCGGAGTATTCGCCTCGATCGTGTCGAGCATCCGCCCCAGGCGGGTGTCCTCCGCTGCGAACCGTTCATCGAAAAAAGAGGGTTCCACCACGCGGAATTCGCGAAAAGACCAGGCCCAGCGGAACAGGCTGGAGAGCTGAAAGTCCAGGTGCAGTTCCTCGAAGGATGCCAGCGCCGTGCCGTCGTTGTCATCGAGTTCGAAGTCGTGTATCTCCAGGTCGAAGGTGAAGGGGTTGAAGCGGACTTCACCCATGCGCACCGGTCGCTCCGTGATGCGTTCGATATTTTCGATGCCGTACTTGGTGATCAGCGCCGGAACGGCAAAAAAGCCGAACAGGGCATAAATGAGAAGCACGGCAATGCCGGCGTAAACGCGTCTGCGGAACAAGAACCGCCGCAGCAGAGAACCTGAGGGTTCAATTTCTGGTCTCGTGTTGCCGGGTTCGTTTCTGGGCATCGCCTTTGTCTCTCTGCTGTAATGGCTTCAAATGAGAATGATCATTCCGGCCAATCCGTTATACTTGATCGTAACAGTTTGAATGGAAATACCGTTGCGTTTCAATCGTAGTCTAAGCCTCGCTGTTTTCCTGCTCGCGCCGTTTTTGGCCTCCTGTGCCGGCATGGTCGCCACGGCCGGAAGCGGCATGGCGAAAAACCTGAACAACGCCATCATGAACCAGGATGACCCGGAACTGGTTCGGGACGGGGCGCCGGCCTACCTGCTGATGCTGGACAGTTTCGTCGAAGGTTCGCCGGAAAACGTCGAGGCGCTGAGCGCAGCCGCGCAGCTCTATGCCGCCTACGGTGTCATATTCGTCGACGACCCGTTGCGGGCACGCAAACTCACGGCCCGGGCCCGGGAGTATGGTCGCCGGGCCCTGTGCTCGGCCGACGGCGACGTCTGCGGTATCTGGGACGAGGAGTTCGAGGGTTTCGAATCGAAACTGCAGAAGATCGAGCACGGAGAGATCGAGGCGCTTTACGCGTTCAGCCTGAGCTGGATTGCCTACATCCAGGCGCACTCGGAAGATTACGCCGCGCTGGCGAAACTCCCGCATGCCCAGGCTTCCCTGCAGCGCGTGCGGGAGATCGATCCCGCGTACAAAGAAAGCGAGGTCGAACATTACCTGGCCGTGCTCGACACGGTGCGCCCGCCGGCCCTCGGAGGGGATTTTGAATCCGGCCTGGCCCATTTCGAGCGGGCGCTCGACCTGTCGAGGGGGCGGAACCTCAGCATCCTGGTCGACTTTGCGCGCTATTACGCGCGCACGCTGTATGACCGCGAGCTGCACGATATACTGCTCAGGCAAGTACTGGATGCCGACCCGGTACAGCCCGGTTACACGCTTTTCAATACGCTGGCGCAGGATGAGGCCAAGGAATTGCTCGCCAGCGCCGACGACTACTTCTGACGGACTCTCTGCTCATATGAACCTGAACAAGAAGCTGATCTTCGCAGTATCGGTATGCCTGTTTTTGCTCGGTGGCCCGCTCCATGCGCAAACCATCAAGATTGCCACGATCGCGCCGGAGAGTTCGTCCTGGATGAAGGACATGAAAGCCGGCGCAAAGTCGATCGAAACGCACACCGAGGGACGCGTCAAGCTCAAGTTTTACGGCGGGGGCGTGCAGGGCAACGCCAAGCAGGTGCAGCGCAAGATGCGCACGCGCCAATTGCACGGCGGCGCGTTCTCATCCGGCGAACTGGGGCTGTTTCTCGCCGATGCCGATATCCTGGCCCTGCCCATGCTGTTCAACTCCATCGAGGAAGCCCGCTTCGTTCGCGGGGAGATCGAGCCGGTCATCCGTCAGCGCCTCGAAGAGGCCGGCTACGTGAATTTCGGGCTGGCCGCGGCCGGGTTCGCCTACATGATGACCAACCGCCCGGCCGCCGACCTCGGGGACCTCGACGGGCGCAAGGTCTGGCTGCCGGAAGGTGACGAGGCGGGTTTCGCCGCGCTGAAGGCGCTGGGCGTCGCGCCGGTGGTGATGCCGGTAACGGACGTGATGACCGGGCTGCAGACCGATCTGATCGACAGTGTGACCGCTCCGCCGGTGGGGGCTGTGGTGTTTCAATGGCACACCCGCGTTGGCTACATCACGGACGTGCCTATCGTTTACGTCTACGCGTCCCTGCTGATCGACCGCCGCGTTTTCGAGAAAATTTCGCCCGATGACCAGGCGGTGGTGCGCGAAGTCATGGAAGGGATCTACCGCAAGTTCGACAAGTACGGCGTCTCCGACAACGACGAGGCCATGCAGGCGCTGCTGAACAGCGGGCTCGAGCTCGTAAAACCGGATCCTGCCGATGTCGCCGAGTGGCGCCGCATCGTCAGCGCGTCCAACCGGGAAATGGGAAAAAAAGGCGTTTTCGATCTCGCGCTTTACCAACGCATCCAGGAACTGCTCGAGCAGTTCCGCGCGCAGCGCTGAGCGGGCTTGAAGGGGCTGCGTAAAATCCTGTCCGCGCTCGAGCGCGCCGGAACCATCGTCGAGGACGGCCTGCTGGTGCTGATTCTTACGTCGATGATCCTGCTGGCGGCCGGGCAGATCGTGATGCGCAACTTTTTCGACTTCGGTTTTATCTGGAACGATGAACTGCTGCGGCTGCTGGTGCTCTGGCTGGCGGTTGCCGGCGCGCTGGCGGCGAGCCGCAGCGACAAGCACATCAACATCGACGTTCTGAACCGTTTCCTTTCGGATCGCGCCTCTGCCGCGGTACGGACGGTAACGCACCTGTTTACCGCGGCAGTGTGCGCGCTGGTCGCCTGGCACAGCCTGGAATTCGTGCGCACGTCCTACGCGTTCCAGGACCGCCTCCTGGGCGACGTACCGGCCTGGGCGCTCCAGGCCGTGCTGCCGCTGGGCTTCGGTCTCATCGCCTGGCGTTACACGGTTCATTTCGCCCGCGCGCTGGCGGGCCTGTTCAGGCCGGGTCCGGCCAAATGATTGCCGCCGGCCCCATCCTGCTGCTGCTGGCGCTGCTCGGCGCGCCGCTGTTTGCGGTTATCGCGGCCAGCGCCATGCTCGGCTTCAGCCGCGAGGGGATCGACCTGCAGGCCCTGGCGATCGAATTCTACGGCATCGCGGAAATGCCGATCCTGCTGGCCATCCCGCTGTTTACTTTTGCCGGCTACCTGCTCAGCGAGAGCGGCGCCCCCAAACGCCTGGTCAGGCTGACACGCGCGCTGCTGGGATGGATGCCCGCGGGCCTGGCCATCGTCTCGCTTGCGGCCTGCGCTTTCTTCACGGCCTTTACCGGCGCTTCCGGCGTCACGATCATCGCCCTCGGGGCCCTTCTGTTTCCGGCCCTGCACGAGGCCGGTTATCCCGAGAAATTCAATCTCGGCCTGATCACGTCCGCCGGCAGCCTGGGGCTGCTCTTCGCCCCGTCTCTGCCCCTGATCCTTTACGGCATCGTGGCCGAGGTCCCGGTCGAGGACCTGTTCCTGGCCGGAATCCTGCCCGGGTTCCTGATGATCCTGTTCCTGTCCGGTTACAGCGTCTGGAAAAACCGGGCCATCCGCGAAAAACTGTCCGATTTTTCCTGGCAGGAAGTCGGCGCCGCCGTGCGCGAGGCCGCCTGGGAAATTCCGCTGCCGCTGGTCGTTCTGGGGGGAATCTACAGCGGCTACTTCGCCATTTCAGAGGCGGCGGCGGTCACCGCGCTTTACGTGTTGATCGTGGACGTGCTGATCCTGCGCGAGATTTCCCTGCGGCAATTGCCGAAGATCATGCGTGAGTCCATGGTGCTGGTCGGCGGAATCCTGGTGATCCTGGGCATGTCCCTGGCTTCGACCAATTACATGATCGACAGCGGTGTCCCCCAGAAATTGCTCGAAATGGTCGGCAGCCTGGTGGTAGGCGAGTTCACGTTCCTGCTGCTGCTGCTCGTTTTTCTGCTGGTTCTGGGCGCGATCCTGGATATTTTCTCGGCCATCGTGCTGGTGGTGCCGCTGATCCTGCCCGTGGCGCTGCAGTTCGGCATCGACCCGGTGCACCTGGGCATCGTGTTCCTGGCCACGATGCAGCTCGGTTACATCACGCCGCCGGTCGGGCTCAACCTGTTCATCGCCAGTTACCGCTTCGAACGCCCGGTGGTGGATCTTTACCTGTCGACCCTGCCGTTTTTCCTGTTCCTGCTGCTTTCGGTCGTGATCATCGCCTTCTGGCCAGGGTTGTCGCTGGCGCTTTTGTCTTAGGATTTTTTTTGCTCTGTCGAGCCCAAGTGGGCCATTGGTCCCGGGAAGAAGCCATGAGAACCTGTATGAACCGTTTATTTGACCGTGGAGCCGACGTTTCCACGCAAGGGAATGTCGAAGCCGTTGCCAGGCATGGATGGCGTCTGCACGCACGCTTGCTGATAAGGCCGGCACTCTCCATTCTGATCGTCGTTTTTCTGTCATCGTGTGTCTCCGGTGAAGACTCAGAAGCGGATTTATTGGGCAGGTTCGACCGCGACAAAGACCTCTACCTCGCACATTTTGATGTCAAGACGGATGTGGACGACGTTCATTCGGTTGCGGCGGTAGCCACGATGCTGGCCGACCCGAGGTTTTTCGGGATCAGGTACCACGCAGTGGCGGGCGCGTACGGAACCCAGGATGGATTGTATGTCCCGGCCGAGGAAGTATTCAAAATGGCGTTTGGAGCGCATTGGTCCGACGCCCACGAAAATTTTGACAAGGCCCTGGCTGAAGTACGTCTTCTCTCTGTTGAAACCCTTGACGATGGGGGGTCGATCTGGATTGCCGAGGCAGGGCAGTCCGATTTCTCGGCAGCCCTGATACGCAGTATCCGGGAAATGACACCCGAATCCACCCTCGAGCATCGCATACACGTTGTTCAGCATTCCGACTGGAACGAGGAAGTCACCACGGCCGAAGACCTGGCCTTCGTAAAAGAATACGCAACCTATCGAAAGATTCCGGATGGGAACGGCATTGGAAACGGCAGCCCCGGATTCCGCTCGGAGACAGTCGTCAACTGGAAGGAACATGTCAGCGACGCCCGATTGAGGGAAATCTGGACAGCGGCTGTTGAGATTTCGAACACCTATAACGGTGCAGACGGTCGCTATCTCAATGAGGCCATTCGGGATGGAGGGCTCGATTTTTCCGATGTTGCTGAAACGGCCTGGATATTCGGTTTCAGCGAATTGCGCGATGCGAACGACTTCTTTGAGGAATTCTCAGGCACGAAGGGGGGCTGAACGGTCCTCACACAATTTTGACCGTTGATCAGGTACGCTCGTAATCAATGTGACAGCTTGTCCGCGCGCGCTCTATCCCTATGTGCAGTCAGCCCGTGAGACGTAACGATACAAATTTTGACAAGGAGACTCAAAGCCCATGAATAGCAGCGATGTAAAACTCGTGAATCAATTGAACAGGGCGCTTGGCCTGGAGATGCGCGCCGAGGTCATGTATGCGCACTATGCAGCCTATGTTCGCGGCATTCATCGATTACACCTCAAGCCATACTTCGAGGCTGAGGCCAGTGAGTCGTTCACCCATGCGAATTCGGTCAGAAACGCCATCAATCAACTGGGCGGTGTCGCCGTGACCACTCGAGACGAGTCACCCATCCTTCACACCACTGATTACCGGGTCATGCTCGATGAGGTGATGGCGACCGAACAACTGGCAGCGGCGACCTACCGGGACATTCTCGAACTCGTCACCGACAATGATGAACTTCATGACGTGATCGAACAGATCTATTTCGCGGAGTTGAGAAGCGTGGAGGAACTGACGCAACTGATGCAGTCCTGAAAACGTTCTTGCTTGTTTGCCGCGATGCAGCAGACAGCGGCGACACGGGTTTGGCCTGCGTTGACAGCAACCGACCCGAAGAAGCATGAGGGCTACTCCTTTTTTTTCAAGGCCCATCGAGTTCCATGCTGTTTCGAGAATATCGGCTGACTTGAGGATCGCCTCGTGTTCACTTGCGGACAACTCCGGTTCAAGCACGCGCGAAGCGCCCTCATGGCCCACAACAGTGGGTAGCGACAGCGCAACACCCCGCAAACCCAGGGCGCCGCACTGCACTCGCGAAACGGTAAGGACTCGACCGCCGTTTCGCTGGCCCCATCTGAGAAGTGCGGCCGTCACTCCGAAAGCTCTCTCGCGGTGGAGGCGATAATCGCCGCGTTGTCCCTGAGCAGTTCAAGTCGCGACTCATCAGCGTTGCCGCCTCTCCCGGCGGTGACCACGACCGCATCGCAATCGATCATTCCCACCCAGCCGAACCCAACGATGCCGATTTTCATATCTGGATCCTCACCTCCACCTCATGCCAATAGTGCGATCAACGAAACCATGAATAAGTTTCACGCCGGTTGGCACGCCCGGGTTTTGACCCTGGCTCCATCTTTACCCCTGTTTTCTCAGCGCGGTCGGCGGCCCGTATTGTCCCGGAGCCGGCAGCGTCCCCAGTATTCGGCAAGCCCGTTTCCTTCTTCCGTAAATCCAGTGCCCTCGATTTCTATAATGCAGTCAACGACCGGGCCGTCCACGTGGTCGGTCAGGAACATCTTGCCGATGGTCTCTCCGGTCATGAGGTTCACGTCGACGCGGAACAGGTTGTCGTGCAACAGTACCGGACCTTCGCCCAGCACGGTTCCGGAAAATACCTGGTTGCCCGTGTTCACGAGCGTGCCCTCGACCTGGTTGATGACGGTTCGCGGCTGATAGAGCACCCGGCCCTCGAGATCGCCAAACAGGTCGACGGACTCCGTTGTGCGCAGTTTCACACCTGTTTCCGTGGGTGTCGCCCGGTGGGTGATGACATTGCGACCCGGCATGTCGTCGAAATAGTGGATGGCGGTGCCGGACACTTCCTTCCAGAGCCCCTTGCCGGGCGAATTATCCGGCTCCGCGAAGCAGGAAGTAGCGGCCAGCAGGGCCAGGGTGGGAATCAGTCGAATGGTGGTTCTGTTCATCATGTCTGCCTCCTCGGGCGGTTGTTCAGGCACCTTGCCAAGCTGCGTCGGTGCTCGGTCCTGATGCTGGGCCGCCGCCGCGGCGGTGGCAACGGACAGCAGCGGACACGACCGTTCCTGGCCCGTTCTGGCCGCCTTTGTCCCATCAGCCAGGCGGTTTACAATGACGTCCATGACTCGCCCGCCACCGGAAGACCGCCTCGACTCCTGGAAGGCTATCGCCCGTTACCTCGGACGCAGCGTGCGCACGGTTCGACGCTGGGAGCAGCAGCATGCACTGCCGGTGCACCGGCTCATGCACCAGGCGAAAGGAAGTGTCTTCGCATTTCGACAGGAACTGGACGGCTGGCTCGAGGCACGGGCCCGCGGGCCGGCAGGTCGGTCAAGCGCGAGCGGGCCAACAGACTCCATGATTGGAGCGACTGTGGCGTCGCAAGGCATCGGGGGTGACGCCGCTGCCATTGCCGTGCTGCCCTTCCGCTTCGCCGGGCCGGATCCAGCCGATGCCTGGGTTGCTGACGGGTTGACGGAAGAGATGATCGCCGGCTTTTCGCGCTTGTCGAAGCTGAGGGTGACATCGCGAACATCTTCCGTCGCTCTCAGGGGCAGCGAACGGGACTCGAGCACGATTGCCAGGCTGCTCGACGTGACCTACTTGCTGGAAGGCGGCGTCGTGGGTGACGGCCGGCGCTTGCGCATCAATGTCCGGCTCATCGATCCGCACCGCGACGACCACATCTGGTCCCGGCAATTCGCCGGTGACATGGACCAGGTCTTCGATATCCAGGAACAGATCGTCCGCGCAGTCGTCGACGCGCTGCACCTTGAACTGACTCCTTCCGAAGAGGTCGCGATGGGCCAACCGGCGATCAGCGACATATCTGCCTGGCGTCGCGTCGTGCTGGCCCGGGAAGTCGCGTATCGATGGCACCCTGAAGCCCTTGAACAGGCGCGCTCACTGCTCGCCGAAGCGCTGGAACTGGCGGGGGAAAACGCGGTGATCTGCGCCACCATGGGCCGGGTGCCGCTTCACTACCTGGAAGCCGGCATACCCGTCGACGACGACCTCTTGGAGGAAACCCGTTCCTGGGCGGAACGGGCACGGGCGGCGGATCCGGACCACCCCGAGACACGTATTCTGAACGGCTGGGTTGCTCATACGACAGGCGATCTGGGCCTGGCCATCGAGGAACTCGAGCAGGCCCTGAAACAGGACCGGGATCATCCGGATGCCCTGCTGCTGCTGGCGCACTGTTTCCTGCGCACGGGCCAGACGCAGCGCGCTCGCCCTGTAATCGACCACGTGATGGCGGTCGATCCACTCACCCCGATCACCCGTTGCTTCCCCGGTTATCTCGACGCCATGGAGGGCCGCTTTGAAGCGGCCATCGGCCCCTACCGCGATATGCTGGAGCGCGACCCGTCCAACCCGGTAGCCCGGTTGTTCAACGTATGGATATTGTTCGCCGCGGGCCATGCTGAAGAAGCGATCGCGGTCGCCGAAAGTTTCAAAGGGCCGGCCGAGCAATCGACGCCGGCCCACCTGGCCCGACTGCTTGCCGCCGCCTACCGTGGCGCGATCGAGAATCAGCAGTTGCCCGGGCCGGTTTCCGCGGCGGCCATGGGGAGCGAGATGTATTCCCGCCACGCGGCCGAAGCCTGGGCCATGGCTGGCGACGCCGAACGCGCGGCCCGGTGGTTGAACCGTGCCGTCGACCTCGGTTTCGTGAACTGGCCCTACCTTGCACAACATTCCCCGTTCTTGCGTCCGCTGGTGGAAGACAAGTCGCTCCGACCGGTGCTCGAAAAGGTGAAACGCAAATGGAAGGCACTCTCTGGTATCGCCTGAGTCGCCGGCTTTTCGGGATAAGGCCAGGGATGCTGCTGGCCGCGCGCCAAATCATCCGTCTTTCCCATTTAAACTCCGTTTTGCCCCAGCAAAACGAGCCAGGCTGATTCTAGCGGGTTCCAGCAGTCAGCGATCCGAAGCGGTCGTTTGCAACTCAGTTTGTGAGTGGCACCAGCGTAGTCACACTCATCACCAAGGTGGCCAGCACTGCATACGCCCCAAAACATCGATGAAACAAAAGGTTGTCGGTTCGCAACGCGATTATGGAAAACACCATTAACGGCCCGACAAAGGCCGCATACGGCAAATGACTGACGATGGATACGTTTTTCTCCAGCTTGATGAAATAGTCCATCAGATCAACACAAAGAAAGACCAGGAAAACACTGAAATACCAGCCCCGGTTCCGCATGAACTGCGTTCGATAGTTATGATCTGACGGCACGCCCTCTGGAAATAAAAGAGCCATCAGAAAGAAAAGAAGCGTTGCATAGGCGAGCAAGAAAACGAATAACGGAAACGTCCACTGCCGTTGTTCGGCCAGGACAAACGTAAACCACCAAAACGCGATGGTCCAGCTCAAAATGGCGACGGACCACAGGAGTTGTACCCAGGAAATCGTCACGTCTTCTCGTACGTGGATGATTCGCACGACGTTGGTCAGAAAAGACGTCACGGTCAGCCCGACAACGACGGATATCAGGACGGTCAGATATTCGAATACCATGCGAACATTATGTGGGTCGGTAGCGGCCAATGCCAACTGCTTGTCGAGCGCAGGTAACCCGATATCATTTATGGTCTCTCGCCAGTACTGCAGGAGTGGCTGTTGGAATCGATCACAATAGAGGATCTTGGAATCGAGCGTGCGTCTGAAGTCGCCGGCTTGCTGTTGGCAGGTTTCAAGCAAACCGGCCGGTGGCTGACGCTCACTGAAGAAAGTGCCATCGAGGAAGTCGAGGAGTCTCTCGCCGATGATCGTATCAGTCGAATCGCGATCGAAGAAGGAAGCGTGATCGGCTGGATAGCCGGTCAAACGAGTTACGGTGGCCAGGTGATTGAACTGCACCCAATCGTTGTTCGGCCTGATCGACAGTCGCGGGGGGTAGGGCGACTTCTGGTTCGAGATTTCGAAGAACAGGTAACGATGATGGGTGCGATGACCGTCATCGCAGGCGCCGACGACGAGGCCGGTGAAACATCACTGAGCGGCATTAACCTCTACCCAGACCCCGTGCAACACCTGCGAATGATTCGAAATCCGGGCCGACACCCTATCGGTTTTTACGAACGACTTGGCTATGTGGTTGTTGGTGTCATTCCTGACGCAAACGGGCCTGGTAAGCCTGATATCTGGATGTCAAAAAGACTGTAAGCGCTGTGCCGTAAACGGCCGCTAAGGGTCAGAGATGGAACTTGGCTCCATCGAATCATGATCGTGTTGAATTTCCGCTCTCAGATGGAACGCGGAACAGGAATCGCACTTCATTGCGCCCGCACTGTGTTCTCAGTCCGACCCTTTTCGGATATCCGGATCGCCCGCATGGCGGGCTCCTACATGTACTGAGACGCCTTCATCAATCCCACGTAGGAGCCCGCCATGCGGGCGAAAGATGCAGCACATGATTCCGCTTCTGGCCACTCGCTGAACCGAGCGGCCTTTTTCATGCGATTTCATAAATGCGTCTAAAAGCAGAACCAGGCTGGTTCTGGTGGGTGAAGTTGGCTAACGAGCCGCAGCAGTAGTTGGCTGCTGCATGAAATCGGTCTCCGCTCTCTTACAATAACCGGCCTCCAATTGATCTCCTTACGTGCTCGGTCGATCCGATATTTGCTCTCGCAACTTATTCTGACCCCATCAATTACCGGGGAACGTTCGGCGGCGCAAGACACTCACCGGCCACACGGCGTGGTACTCGCCCGGCTGCGGCAAGGAGACGATAGGCTCTCGACCTGCCTATTGGAAACTTCCATGCCCGGATCAGAGTCTAATATTACGGCCCAATTAACATCCCCATGTGCAGTCGGCTGGTCTAGCGCCGACGGCAGGGTTTTTGCGTAACGTAAGGAGAATGGCAATGACTGCAGCAGTCGTAGCAACCTACAACGACGTTACTACCGTCAAGAATGTTGAAGATGATCTGCGCTCAACGGGCATTCCCATGGAAGAGATCCGCGTGGACAAAGATCATTTCAAGGTTCGCGTGACGATTCCGGATGTGACGAAAGCCGAGGTGGTTGAGATCCTCAAGCGGCACAGGCCGGTAGAGGTTCACTAAGCGCCCAATTCTGCGGGAGCGGTTGACGCATCAGTTCTGAGGGGCCCGGCTGGATTCGTTACACTGAGGACCGGCTGCGTGGTTGCACTCGAACCGCGCAGGCCGCCCGTCATTGTGCGCGTCCACTAACGAGTTATTGACCGATCTGCTCAATAGTCCAAGCCGTCGCATTGAATGGCTGCGGGAGCGGTGCGCGCGTTGCAGATCAGCTATGAGCCGGTGGACGGAACCGGGCCGCTTTTCATTGGCCAATACGGCTAATGACCCGAAGTGGAACAAAGGCTGTTCGGCCGCATATCTTCACTATCGGCTAGATGCAGCCCTCGAAAAGTTTGCGCCCGATGCTGATTCTTTCTGTAACAAATAGAGCCTGTCTCTCGTGTGGCCTCTATACAGTTTCCACACAAAGGAAGTTTCCATAATGAAATCGGTATTACGCAAATTTTCGACCGCGTTGGTTCTGATTTTCCTGCTGACATCATCAATGACGATAAGTGGCGCTGAAAAGGCGCCTTCCTATGAGCCAATCACATATTCTGCGGAGGCCGTGCAAGAAGACCTTGCTTCCCTCTACGAGACGCTTCAGGCCAGTACTTACGACCTTTTTCTTAACACATCAAAAACTGACTACGACAAGGCATTTGAACGGGCCATGGCCTCAATTACCGGCCCGATGACTTATCTTGAGATCAGTCGTCTGTTCAGGCCATTCGTGGTGCGTGCGGGATTTGTGCACTGTTGGTCTGGTTTTCCATCCGAGGCATATCAACAGTTTCATGAGAATGGCGGACGACTGATTCCCTTCGACATAAGCTTCTGGGAAGGAAAAGTACTGTTATCGGCAAACTGGTCAGACAACGGGAAGATTGAAGCTGGTGATGAAATCCTCGCAATCAACGGAACTGACATTCACCAACTACTGGAAAAACTCTATACCTATCAGCAGGGTGAAAGTGAATACGTCAAGCGGACTCTTCTGGAGACCCGGGGGCTGAAGGGTAATTGGTGGTTTGTTTTTGGTGATTTTTCATCAGGCACGGTTCACCTCAAAAAGCCCGACGGGCAGCAAATAGACACCAACGTCAAGGGAATAACTCTCGAGCAATACAAGGAAAGAAAAAAGGCCGGAGGGTCGCCATCGTTCATGAAAAGCGGAAGAACCTTTGAGTTTATTGGCGATGTTGCATACTTACGCCCAGGCGAATTTCTTAATGCCGAGACACAGGACATATCCACACAGGAAGCATTCGACAATACCGAGTTTCTGGAATTCATCGATTCTGCATTTACAGAGATTGCCAGGAAGAAAGCAGAGCATCTCATCCTTGATTTGCGCGGAAATTTCGGTGGCGATAACTCTTTCAGTGATCCAATGATTGCCTATTTTGCAGACAAGCCTTTCCGTATTGCGTCAAAATTCAGTGTCCGGACCAGCCAGGTCACCAAGTCCTTTTGGAAGGACGTTGATATTCCTGAACTCGCCGAAATGAAACAACAGATTATGACCCTCGAAGACGGGTCTCGATTCGAAGTTGAACTCGCCGTGACACAACCAAGAACCGATGATATTGCTTTCAAAGGAGAAGTTATAACCTTGGTTGACCGTTTCAGTTTTTCTAACACCTCGGCAGTTGCAGCCATTGTGCAGGACTATGAATTTGGAGTCCTTGTGGGGGAGGAGACATCCGACACACCTTCTTCGTGTGGAGCCCTCCATACATTCAACTTGCCAAACACTGAGATGCTAATCTTCTTCCCAAAAGCCTGCATGACGCGCCCGAGTGGTGATCCGAGCTTGCGGGGGGTCATTCCTGACCACGTGATCAGCGATAACCCCTTTACCCAGGAAGATGAAATTCTGGATGCGGCGCTTCAATTGATCCAGAACGGTTGAATACACAAAATAGAGGACCGCTTTTGGCCGCTCTGAGAGATGAGCGGCCTTTTTCAACCAATCTCCAAGATGTGGCGGTTAGCGGAACGAGGCTGAATTTTGTGGCTGAAGGCGGCTATCGACCCGCATCGGAACATAGCTGGCACGGTGATCGGAAGTCAGATCTGACTCGCGACATTCGAGCCAGCAGATGCTGGCTTCACAGTCACCAGAATTTCAATGAGGTCAGCCCTGATGCCTTTACTTACGTCATCTATGTGAATGATGTGCGTGAACAGCCCGCAAGCATCAAAAATATGACGACAAATGTCGTAACCCCAATCAAACGTGACCAACGACTTCGGTCCACCAAAGCCGTCGCCGTGATATTGAGCAGGAACCAAATGCTTAATTTGACCGTTCTCAATTCGGGCCCTGCGGGCTGAGGGTTTATCTTTGTTTACGATGGGGACTGAAAATATGTGCATCCCTCCCGGTTTAAGGGTTCGGGCAATTTCACGAAATGCCTGTTTGGGGTGAAATATATGTTCAACCACATCCTGCGAAACATGAAGATCGATTGATTCATCATCGAATGAGAGCGCTTCAAGGTTTTCACAGCGCATTCCATTGACAAAAGTACCCGGTGGGTGGCTTTCAAAATACCGTGATGGTACGTATTTATTGCACATGTTCGCGAGTTTTATGCTGGCTCCTCGAGGGGCAGGTGAAGTCTCATGAACAACTGATTCGCGCCACTTTGGAAAAAATTGGTCAATAACCACCATCAACGCCCGCTCTCGTGGCAGGCTGCTGCAGTTTGAGCAAATCAGGTGCTCACGAAGATATGCCTCTCGAGCAGCAAACACCACTTCCTGATCGCATGTAGGGCATTGCCCGGATGAGCTAAAAAACAGTTTTTCAGAGTTCTCATTGCTCCGCTCATTTCTTGCCTGCAAAAACCGATCAATTAGTCTTTTCATTTGTCACTTACGGCACGACGCCTACGTTCGTTTTAAGGGCATACGAAATAGGATACTGGCCATAAAAAAACTACGAAACAAAATATCATCAATTACTGTTGTTGGCCGCTCTCTGAACTGGGCGGCCTTTTTCATGCGATTTCAGAAATACGCTGACAAGCAGAACTATGCTGTTTCTCTTGCCGGAAGGCGGCTAACGACCCAAAAGCGAACTCAGCGGTGACTCTCAAGCACTCCGGCCAAGAAATTTGCTGAGATTAATCTTTGTTCTGGTTTTGGTCTTTTCTTTGGCATTTGTGCTTGGGAGCAGTGAAAATGTATCCGAATATGAACAGGCTCGACAATGTATCTTAGA
>Ga0180436_10003274_pt1 | contig 14944 bp, 11 predicted proteins | sample SS_ome_2_FD_132434 | JGI IMG/M metagenome (GOLD analysis project Ga0180436, IMG submission 132434) | Hypersaline lake sediment archaeal communities from the Salton Sea, California, USA - SS_3_S_2 metaG | ecosystem: Environmental > Aquatic > Non-marine Saline and Alkaline > Hypersaline >...
CCACTGGGTGCGAGTTTACGCGCAGCGGCTGCCGCATATGATATTGCAACCGGGTCCGTACACCCAAGAGCAACAACCATTTCCCGTTCCATTATTCCAACAATTTTGTTTCTGTCCATCCCAACCTCTGTTCATTTCTTTATGCAAATAAATGATATGTCCGAGTCCTTGGAGGTTCAATACACAAAATATATATTGTGTGGACATTTTTTGTTTTATATCAAATTCGTACAGCTGCCCCGTTTCTCAGGAAGAATATATATCTTTCACTGACACCAAGTCCAGTAAGACCCTCAACCGCCTCCGTATACAGATCAAGTTGAAGTTTGTATTGCATGGCATGGGTGTTCTCATTCCCATTTTCAACCCTGTCAGTCTTATAATCGATTATCACAATATTTCCGTCTTCAAAGAACATACAATCAACAATTCCCTGAAGCATTATGGTCAGCCCGGGATCTACCAATCCTTCTTTTTCCGGATAAACCCTCGTTGCCTTTATGGGGTATATAAAAGATTTTTCCTGAACAATATTTGATGAATTTGCAGCCCTCATACCAAGATCACTATTGATGAATGAGTTTGTCATTACAAGATATGCCGCTAGATTTTCCTTCGGAGCACCTGCCTTAATCAGTAGATTTTCAATATAATTGACTTCATCAAGCTTTTTATAATCAATTGCAGCAAGCACATTATGAACCAGTGTACCTCTTTCAGTGGCACTCAGTTCGTCATCACTTTCAAGGAAAGACGGTTTATTGAGGATCCGGTACCCGAAAATATCCTTGCCTTCCTTCTGTCCTTCTGTCATTTTCTTTAATTCTGTAACCGAAACCTTTTTGTGTATTCCTGCCTCACCTTCATAGGGATATCTCCAGCTGAAACGCTTTTCGATTTCTTTATAATCAAGATCGGCTTTTTCTTCTTCCCAAGCTGGTTTTTCAGATTTAACCTCAAGCATTTCCAGAACTTCTGCAGGATAAACATATTTTATTCCAAAAGATGCTTCATCATCTACAGTTGTTCCCGTAACCGGGATTTCAGCTTCTTCAAAAATTCTTCTTCCCGATTTTTGACCGGTAAGTGCAGCCATGATCCATTCAAGATGGCTTGAAGCTCCGAGAACCTTGCCCTTGTTTATGCTGTTGTTCTCTTCAACTCCGGTCAGAATCCAATTGAGTGATTGGGTGACAGTATTTTTTACTGATCCGGTTATTATTAGTTTTTCCCTTGCCCTGGTCATGGCTACATAAAGAATCCTAAGTTCTTCCCTGGTGTCTTCGGTGTTGCCCTTCGTCTGAAGACACTTCTTCTGAATGGTCTTTATTTTGTAACCTTTGTCATAGTTGACATAGTCAGCCCCGAAACCCATATCCCTGTCCCACAGAAGAGCTTCACGGCTTTCACTCCTATTGAATCCTTTTCCTGTTCCTGAAAGAATAACTACCGGAAACTCAAGGCCCTTACTTTTGTGAATGCTCATAATATTAACTTCATTTGACCTACCCCTGGGAATTGAGCCTGATATATCCTTGTCAGATTCTTCCAGGTTCCTAAGCTGAACAAGAAAACCATGGACACCTGTCCCTCTTTGCTGTTCATAACTTCCGGCCAGTTCGAACAGTCGTCTTAGATTCGCTTGTCCTGATTCCAATGAAACTGAATGGACGGGTCTGTAATAGAATCCTGTTTCAGTCATAATGAGCCAGATCAATTTATCTACAGGTGTGTAATGAATCATACTGCAATATTCATTATAGGCTTCCAAAAATATATTAATTTTGTCCAACAACACAGAATTCCCTTTGAATTCGGTAAGCTTTTCGTAGAAGCTTGCTGCTTTTGATTCACACTTAATTGCCATTAGTTCCCGGTCCGTGAATGAATACATGGATGATCGAAGGACAGTAAGAAGCGGAATATCCTGTCTGGGATTGTCAATAATAGCCAAATATGATCTAAGAACAATTATTTCGTAACTTGAGAAGAAATCAGAAGATGAATTGGATTTGGCGGGAATTCCCATTTTCCCAAGAATTTCAACATATCTTTCCGAAGCATTCTTCAGAGACCTCATTAGTATTGTTATATCCCTGAACTCAACAGGCCTTGTTATCTTCTTATTCTTATCAAATATTTCAAAACCTGATTCGACCAGTTCAATAATTCTTGCCCCGACGACTGCAGCTTCCTTATCTTCCTTTGTAAGACTAGCATCATATAAAAGCTTGTCGCCAGACTCAGTAACAATAACCTCCACCGAATAGTCATGAATGGTATTTTCATCATATTCAATCCCCGCCTCAAGTCTTGCGTTCCCCTTGTAATCCAGGTCTGCTGTCTCCGGTGTCATCAACCTGTCGAATATCATATTGTTGAAATCAAGTATTTCTTTTCTGCTTCTGTAATTGTTGGAAAGCTCTATGCGAACTTCTGCATCCCCCTCGTTTTCAGAATATCTATTGTATTTTTCCTGGAAAAGTTCCGGGTCTGCGTGCCTGAACCTGTAAATACTCTGCTTCAGGTCTCCTACCATGAAAATATTCTTTTCACACCTGTCCCTGCCGCTGACAAGACAAATTATCTCTTCCTGGATCGAATTGCTGTCCTGATATTCATCAACAAAAACTTCCATGAATTTTCTTCTGTACATACTTCCGGCATCGCCCTTGAGACATTCGAGTGCAAGATGCTCAAGGTCATTGTAATCGAGAATTCCCTTCCGGCGTTTCATATCCGTATATCTGACATCAACAATATGCAATATTTCGTTCATCACCTTGAACATCGGTATCATTTTAGTGGAAATTTCGCAAATTGATCCTTCATCTGCAGCAAAACCTGAAGCAATTCTCTTTAGTTCCTTCTTTACCTTATCCCTGCTGCCTTTGAAAATGCTTTTTAAGGCGTCATCGAATCCCCTGGCTGATTCAAGCCTGGAGAATTTATATCCGGCAAGTACCTCACAACATCCGTTCCAATCTGCTGTTTCCAACTCATTTAGAATTCCTTCAAGCAGTTCAATATCCTTTGCAGCGGTTATCTCATATACCTCCGGTCCACCTATTTTTTCGTTTATTGCAGCTGCCGCCTTAATCTGCGCAATTAGTCCCTCAATAGAGTCTTCGGCATTGATTTTCTGCACCTGTCCCCAAGGTGTGTTTATAAAATCACTTTGCACGGTAGTCAGAAGCTTTGTTTTTTCATCCAGCCAACTCAAATACTCCGGCATACTTCTCAAAAAGCCATATAATTTCAAAAGCATTTTTACAAGGCCCTCATCATCACGGCCTCTTCCGCATGTATTTACAAGTGCTTCCAAACCCTCAGGCATTTCGTCGTATTTTTCAGACAGCACTTCCTCTATGCTTTGCCTTAATATTCTGGTCGATTCCATTTCATCACTTACACTGAATGCAGGATCAATATCCAGCAGATGATAATTGCTTCTTATTACTTCGGAACAAAATGAATGGATGGTTGAAATATTTGCTTGATTTATAAGTATGAGCTGTTTTCTGATACTTGTGTCCGATGGACTCTTTTTGATTTCGTTGTAAAGGGCCTTACGGATTCTTTCCTTCATTTCAGCTGCTGCTGCGTTTGTGAAGGTAACAACAAGCATACGGTCAAGGCCCACCTGTTTTTCCTTTGCTGTTGCCATTCTCACTATTCTTTCTACCATCACAGATGTTTTTCCGGCTCCTGCCGCAGCTGAAATAAGAAGGTTTCTGTCCCTCAGCTCCATGGCTCTTTTCTGTTCGGTTGTATAGATGATTTCACTCACTGTCCCACTCCACATCCTCATCCTTTGTTTCTGAAACAACCCTGTACCTGCAGCTTGAATTATTTTTATCAAAACCGCACATTCCCTTGTAATCGCAATACTCACAAGCCCATTTTTTCTCGTATCTGACAGGGTTCACCTCATAATTACCATCATAAATTGCTTCTGTCTTATCAACAATGTGCCTAGTGATAGTTCTGCAAATTCCTTCAATATCTTCATTGGAAACAAGATTACCGGAATATTTGCCGTCTTTGTTCACGCGGACACTTATGTTTGGACTGCTTCCTGTAAAATTCTTATCCATTGCCTTTATTATTTCCTTTTCAGACAAGGTATAGCCGTTCAGCCTGGCAGCCTTTTGTATCTTATCTTCAATTGAAATTTCATTGTCATTGTAATCAGCATCAACAACATTTTTTGCTGCATTGAAATAATACATACCTGCTGGCCTTGTACCGCTGTGTTTCATATATGCCATTAGGTAAAGGGGCAGCTGCATATCAAGTCCTTCCTTGATCCTGCATAGTTTGATATTCTGAGCTGATGATTTGTAATCAATGATCCTAAAATACTCCCCGGAATCAAGCAATGCGGAATCAACCCTGTCTATTCTTCCCTTTAGAAAAACCCTTCCTTGGCCTGCTTCCAAAACCGGGGAATCAATAGGTTTGTTTTTGCCGAAGGCAACTTCCAGCCCGACGGGAGTAAAGTCGCTGTCTCCTATTTGTCTCCTTATGTTTATGAAAGCATCAACGGATCTTTCGATAATTCTTTTACCAAGGTATGACAATCTGTTGCTTCTGTTAAAAGTACCGGCCTCACTAATTTTATAGAAAGCCATTCCGGCTTCCTCAATCAAAACATCCCTTCTTGTTTCATCAAGGATATGATTTGCAACCAAATCCCTCAGTATCTCGTGTATTATGCTACCTACATCAGGTGCTGAAATGGAAAACTCCCTGCGATCTTCAGCCTGCAGTATATACCTTGCATAATATCTGAACGGGCATTTGGAGTAATCCTCAAGTGATGTTGCACTGGTCACCAAAGCATCCCCCAAAAGTTTGCTTATGTAATATTCAAATTCGTTGTCGGTAATTCCTTCAACCTTTTCAGAAAAAACATATTCGATACCGTTGATTCTGTACCACTCCCGGATAGCTTTTGCTGTACTGGTATCATTTTGTGCACAGAATAACCCAGTTTCCGGTGTATAAATCGTATCCTCCCATTCAGTACTGCATTCTTTTATTTCTAGCGCAGGGAATATATCCATGAGCCTTTCAACAAATGCCGCCGGTCTCCTTTCAGAGCTATCCGGGCCCTTTGCTGAATAGCTTGCATACAGTCTTTCCGAGGGAAGATTTATGAGGTTGTAAATGTCAAGCTGGCGATCGAGTGTTTGGTTTGTTGTATCAGGTGCAAGCTCAAAGCCGCATTCCCTGAGATAAGTTCTCTCCCGGTCGGAAAGCAGGCCTTCCTGTATCATTGAACCCGGAAAACCCGGGTCATTTGTGCCAAGGATCATCAGCATTTTAATATTTGAACCAAATGCCTTGGCAGGATGTCCGGCAAGTACTACGTCTGTCCTCGGGGGAATCAGTCCAATTTTCTTTTGTGAAAAGGCAAGTGAAAGCATATCCCTGAACTTCTCTGCAGTCATTTTCCTATTTCCGGCTACAACTGTGATTTTATCCAGTATGTCCATGAGAATGTTCCAGCTCTGCATGAGTTCATCAGCATATTCCAGTCTGCCTTCATCAGCTGCCCGCTTTGCTTCATCATCAATTTTCCTATTGACTCCCTGTTGTTCCAATATGCCATATATCAGTTTGGAAAATTCCAATCCTGTAAGACCGTTCCTGAGTGCATCATGAATAGGTCCGAGCATTGTTGTAATTTCAAGCCTCCATTGATTGAAATCATCGATAATTGCTGGGTCACTGCACCTGTACGGTCTGTATTCCCAGGGTTTTGCAGTCCACTGTTCAACACCATTGATATTGAATTCCAAAATATAGTTCTCAAGCCGGGATACCGAATCTATTTCCATGAATGAGTATGGTGATTTAATAAGTCCAAAGACAGAGTCATAGCTGTATTTTTCTATATATGTGTCAAGAACAGCCAATATATATCGTGCCGCAGGATGCTTTTCTATGGCTCGTTTTTCATCCAGGAAAACCGGAATCTCATAACTGGAGAACACCGCATCAATATAGCTGCTGTATTCATCATACATACCTGACACAATACATATTTCTCCGTACCTAAGACCGTCGTTCCTAACACGTCTTGATATTTCCCTTGCACAGTTCTCAACTTCTTCATATATGGAATCAGCTTTGGTAATTTCAATGCTTCCGGGAATATTGTCGTATTGTGTCTCAGGGTACTTGAAATAGTTACAAGCCAAATGCTCCATTTCATCATTCTGCTCATTGGAATACCCGTCCCCTGTTGAAATATTTATGTATTCTGTGCCTATGCCCAGGGATTTCGCAGCATCAATTATCTTCGCAGCAGTTGCAGCGACTGGATAAAAAACATCAGACCTGTCCCTTTCGGATAAGGAATCAGTGCACAAAACCGTTGATACTGCAATCGCTTTGTTCATAAGAGCTCTTATGACCAGCATTTCAGCAGGTGTAAATCCATCAAAGGCATCAAACCAGAAGATGCTTCTTTCGATTTCCTTTGAAACTGATATCTCTTCAGCAAGTTCTGCGAGATCATCTTCGGAATCCCAGAAACCGCTGTTTTCAAGTTTCTCTTTATATGCAGCATATAGTTCTGCCAGTTCATTAAGTTTTGTAGCCAGCAGTTTTGTATCAGCATATGCTGCAGCTTCCCGTATGCTGTTTTCCTTTGCTCCGTATCTCTTGAACTCGCTTATCATATTAAGAACTTCTGAAGAAAATGCAGGAAACGAAGATGCTTTGGAGAAAGCTTTGAACCCATCATGCAAATCATTGATTATGGTATATAGGAGCATGCTCTTCCCGGCATTGTCCATATACTTTGTCTTGATATTCAGATTCTTTGTAAAAAGCCTTACAGCCAGCCTTTTAAAAGTAATAACCTCAGCCTGGAATGCACCGTTTTCCTCGCTTTCATCCACAAGCATTTTCTCGTAATAGGATGAAAACTGCTCAGGCACCACAATATACAGGTTTTCACCATCTCCGTGTTTTAGAAATTGGTTGATTTCCTTCAAGCATCTTGCAGTATTCCGCGTTCTTGATGTCCCGTAAATGATTCTGTTCTTCATAATATAACTCTAACAGTTAAACTGTACCATATATGGCATAGTTCTTCCAAACCTAAACTCACTTTCATAGGACTTTTGCACTGCTTTGACACTCACTTTTGACACCTGTCCCTCAAATTTTTAGCACCTGTCCCTCTATCAAAGAAACCTTTTTCTGTATTCTTCATATGTTGATGAGTGCCATGTGGCTTTGTAAGCATTTTCATACCATGGACATTCATATTTCATTTCAGAGAGTGGTTCTTTGATGCCAATTAATTCGCTCCTTAGTTGTTCAGTTAGTTCAAAGTACTTTTTCGTAGTTGATTTGTCTTCAGTTTCTTCAGCCATTCTCAATCCTGTATAGAAGAAAATAAACTGCATTACCTTGTATCCATAATTGAACCTCATCAGCTCCTCTTCAACCCTAGACTTTTCTGCTCCGATAACTTTCTTGGATAAATTTTCGATCATTGATTCTGCATTTTGAAGTATCTCCATTGTTTCTGTAAAGCTGACAGAATTCTCCGGGTTTTTGGTTCTATCATTATATTTACAGTGCTCGAGAGGAAATTTTTCTTTTTCTGTAATTTGTGAAATCAATGATGTTTTCTTTTCTTCAGCAGAAAACTGATAATGCTTCAAATACTTGCTGTTTGCTGAAGCCATTTCCAGCTGTTCATGAAAAACCCTTATTTCAGCATGTACAGAGGGATACATTCTTCTGCACATGTCTTCAATCAACTTGCTGCTGTCCGTATGAATGTTTCTCATAAGTGCTGCCAGAAGATTGTTCGCAATGTATAACATGCCCCATTTGCGGGTTGATATATGCATATAATAAAGGTGTCTTGTTCCGGTTCTGTAATAGAAAGGAATGTCATTCTTGATTGTTTTTGTAAAAATGAATGGAAGTGAAGCAAAGGAACTGACATTATAGTACTCACCTATGAATAATTCGCCCTTATAATTTGAACCACTTTCCTTAATCCAACCATTATATTTCTTCAAGAGTAGACTATTGCTTTCTGTACAAACAGGATCATTTATATCATGTGCGTAGCATCTCTCTATTGGGAAAAATGTTGCTATGATATTTTCGTAATCAAAATCCTGCGGAAGCGGTTTATCGGGTGGTTCAAGGGTTTCATGATACACTGGTACAACCAGCTTTATCCTACGCTTCATAACTCCGTCATCATAATATTTTTTGAATATTTTATTTATATCGTAAGCCAGCAAAAGCATTCTGCGGGATAAATTGCCGGTCTTTACACATTCAGAACATTCACACCACCTGCCATTGTCATATGCCCAGAGATTCAGATACTCCAAGTGCTTGTAATTTCCTGAGCTGAAAGCTTCCATCATATTAAATGCCAGTTCTGAGACAGCTTCCTTATTGGATGTACAAATGTTATCGCCGGTGTAATATCCCTCATCAGCCCTTATATTTTCATTCTTGTTACTTCTTATTCCTTTTGTAAGTGCAAACCACTCCGGATGCAGATCAAAATATGTTTTACCATCTTCAGAAGCAATATGTGCGGGATTAAGATATTTATAAAAAATTTCATGACCTCCGCCCATTATATCCAACCCGAGTTTCTTAACATAGTGAGGATTCTTAAATCGATTGACTCTAAGCATATTCATTCGGTTCCTAGAGGCCCAGAACAGAAATCCTATGTTTTCGTCATCAACAAATTCGTTATAGCAAGCTCTTGTTCGGAAATCGTAATCAATTTCAACATATTCCTCTTTGAGGGACAGGTGCTCAGGAATGAAGTTTCCCTTGCTGTCAGGAAGCAGCCAACTGAACCCAAGGCTCTCAAGCCAATGGTATGCGGAAAAAAGACCTGCTTTATATGATTCACCCCACATATTTATTACTAGTCTCTTATCTCTATTTCTAGCAAGAATTGTACCGTCTTTTCCAGCTTTATAATCATCCGGGCTGTAGTCAGATCCAATCAGAATCAACACGTCGCAGCTCTGGTCCAAATCTTCTCCCAGCACAATTTCAGCACCAACCAGGGACAGGTGCTCTTTTAGTTCAATAGCTGCATGACAATTACAGCACACACACCTGTCCCTGTCTTTGTCATCCCACCAGTTTATCTGTCTTTCGGCAACCGCAGCTTCCTCTATGGATGAAAAGTTCCCTTTATTTACTGTAATAAGTATTCTCATGACATCCCCCGTTGAAATTGTACCATTTTTAGAAATTATATATCTATATGTGTTATAATTTTTCCGAATATGCGAGGATAATATGTATATAGCTGACAATGCGGAAGTTGCCGAAAACAAACTGATAATACTTTATATTTCAAGAGCCATGGGAATGCCTCTTACCAATAAAAGGTTTACCCAAATAGTTACTGAAGGCAATTTCTTCAATTTTTTCTTACTCCAGCACCTAATTGAGGATCTGGTAGAAAACTCATACCTGACAAAATCCATCGAAAATAAAACGGAAACTGTCTATGATATAACAAAAAAGGGTAATGAAACCCTTGATTTCCTTCTTTATAAAGTTCCCGGTGGTATAAGAAACCACATCGACAGAATAGCGTCCTCAAAATATGACAAGGCCCGTAAAGACAGGGATATCGTTTCTTTCATAGATGTAGCTGATGACGGCTCGTTTCTTTCAGTTCTTGAGATAAGGGATAACAAAAGACTTCTGTTTTCAATTAATTTTGCTTCACCAACACGAAAAGATGCCATGGAATTAGCTACCAGCCTTCAGGAACAGGCGGAAAGTATTTATTCAGAAATAACTTCCAGAATTCTCAAATAATTATTTTTTAGGTAACTCTATTGTTTTTTTCTTTTTTGATTCTCTATAAAGGATAAATGTATTACCTATGACAGCCACCACCTCTGCACCAGTTTTTTCTGCAATTTCTTCACAGGCTTCCCTTGAATCATAAAGGGAGTTATTCAGAACCTTGGCTTTCACCAGCTCCCTTGCTTCCAGTCCATCATCAAACTGTTTGATGGTATTTTCACTGAGACCGTCTTTGCCTATCTGATATATGGCATCATATTTATGAGCCATTTTCCTTAAAAAGTTTCTTTGCTTGTTAGTCAACATTCTATTTTCCTTCTATTCAACAAAATTGAATTCAAAATTCTTTATGCATACCGTATCATTTTCTTTTATTCCAGCCTTCTTCAGTCCATCGATGACACCGATACTACGCAGTCTTCTTTGAAAATACGCGAGGGATTCAAAGTTGTCCAGGTCAACCGATGCAACAAGATTTTCCACAATTTCACCTTCGACTACAAAATAGTCTTCGACTTTTCTAATGGTGTACGGGTCTTCAGCCCTGGCTTTGTAAACCTTAACTTCTTCAGTTATTTCCGTAATTTCAGTGTCAGGAAGTTCTTTGACAAGCTGTGCCGTCCTCTTGATAAGTGAATCTACACCCTCACCTGTCACAGCTGAAATAATGAAAACATCAAATCCCAACTCACTCATACTTTGTTTGAATTTATCAATTGATTCAGCACTTTCGGCAGCATCTGCCTTGTTTCCTGCAATAATCTGAGGTTTTTCAGAAAGCTTTTCATCATATTGCTTGAGTTCGCTGTTTATCTTATTGAAATCATCAATCGGCTCCCGTCCCTCAGAACCGGATACATCAAGAACATGAATCAATAGTTTGGTTCTTTCAATATGCCTGAGGAACTCATGTCCCAGACCTGTCCCTTCATGAGCACCTTCAATTAATGCGGGAATGTCTGCAACTACAAACTCGAACTCTCGATCTATCCTAACAACACCAAGATTCGGTGTCAGTGTTGTGAAATGATAGTTTGCGATTTTAGGCCTTGCTGATGAAATTCTGGAAAGCAAGGTTGATTTGCCTACGTTAGGAAAACCTACGAGACCTACCTCTGCCAATAGTTTCAGTTCCAGTGAAACCCATTGGCTTTCTCCTGCCATTCCAGCTTTTGCAAATGTGGGTATTTGCCGGGTAGGTGTTGCAAAATGCTGATTTCCTCTGCCACCGCGTCCACCTTTTGCTGCTATGAATTTTTGTCCATCCTTATTCAGATCAACAAGAATTTTCCCAGTTTCAGTGTTTCTGATAATAGTTCCCATCGGTACTTTTATTATCGTATCATCACCATATTTGCCGGCACAATTACGCTTGGATCCATTTTCTCCATCTTGTGCCGTATACTTTTTTTTGTAACGTAAATCAGCAAGAGTTCTCGCATTTTCATCTGCAACAAAAATTACATTTCCCCCGTTGCCGCCATCACCACCGTCCGGGCCACCATTCGCAACATATTTCTCACGCCTGAATGAAACTGCGCCGTCTCCGCCTTTTCCTGCCCTGACATGTATTTTAGCTTCATCAATAAACATTTGGACACCTGTCCCTCACATTATAGTATTTCCCGTAGAAAAAGAAAACCGTTTCACTGTGTCAGCGAAACGGTTTGAAACTACCAAAGATATCATTACTGGGTGATTATACTCACCTGTTTTTTGTCCTTGCCTTTTCTTGTATATCTGACTACTCCGTCTGCCTTTGCAAACAATGTATCATCATTACCGCGACCAACGTTTTCACCGGGATGAATCTTGGTTCCTCGCTGTCTAACAAGAATATTTCCTGCAAGTACAAACTGACCATCTCCTCTTTTTACACCAAGTCTCTTACTTTCGCTGTCCCTGCCGTTCTTTGTACTTCCAACACCTTTTTTATGTGCCATCTATCTCACCTCCGATTATTCCTTGTCTGTCTTCTTATCAGCTGTCTTTGCAGCTGTTTTCTTGGCTGCTGTTGCTTTTTTTGCAGCAGTTGTTTTCTTTGTGGTTGTTGTTTTCTTGGTCGCAGTTGATTTCTTTGTTGTTGTTGTTTTCTTTTCAACCTGTTTTATTTCAGTAATTTCGACCAAAGTATACGGTTGTCTGTGCCCCTGGGTTCTTTTATAACCCTTCTTGGCTTTAAACTTGAAAACAATAACCTTCTTGCCCTTGCCATTTTTAACTACTTTTCCGGAAACACTTACATCTTTTACATATGGTTTTCCAGCAACAAGTTTCTTTCCGTCTGAATAAGCAAGTACATTCTCAAATTTGACTTTCTTGCCTTCCTCCAAACCTAGGTTTTCAACATAAACCTTTTCACCTTTGGAAACCTTATACTGCTTTCCTCCGGTTTCAATAATTGCGTACATTATTTAACTTTCCTCCTCAATCCAGTCTCGCCGTATCCAGGCAGCATAAGCATGCTTTTAAAAAGCCTGTTCCGTGCGGCTACCTGTCGTATTCTAACACACACCGATAAACGTGTAAAGAAAAATATCTTTTTCAGATGTATCTTATTGCTTATACAAACTATAAATACATGAACATAAATCTTCTATATCAGTTGATGAGTTTACCTGCATCCACTATATGCATCTCACCGCCTGATAGGCTGTCAAGGATATTTCGAATATTTCGAGACAGTTTTTGAGTTTTTACAAATTTCAAGTATTTTGAGACAGCCATTTTTCTGCTTTTCAATTTGAAAAGACTAAGAATGTAATCTGTGTCGACTAAATTACCTATGTTTGGCCTTAATCCTGCATATATCCCATATGAAGAGTAGTAAAAATATTCTTCCCTGCCTCTGAAATTTGGAATGTCCTTAGGATTATTATGGATATAAGCTGACAAAGCAAGACTGTATGCATCGCTGCAAACAGGGTCACTGTCAAACCGACCTCTGAAAACCGGGCCGAAACGATCATATTTTTTGTTATAATATTGCGCATAGCACATATTGATGTCATGCATCAGATCAGAAATATCATAACCCCGCGGATCAATAAATAAGTGTCCGTGGGTTGTCATTAAACAATATCCATATACCTTGCATTTATTTCTTTTACAGTATTTATGAAGCAAATACATATACTTTGCTTTATCTTCTTTATCTGCAAAAAGATTAATTTCCTTCAACCCTCTGACTCTAATATGGTATCTGTATCTTGGTGATTTCTTTCTTGGTCCTCTCATGATGCCTCCACTACCATATTTTACCATTTTTAATATATTTGTCAATATTTACCAGTAATGTTCTTTTAATTAATTCACTTAATTAACACCTGTCCCCAAATCTTAATTGGCACCTGTCCCTGAGTCAGCAGGCATGAATTATCACGCATTTTCAACACCTGTCCCTACAAATTTCCTACTAAATTCTGCAAAGAAAAAGCCGCTCAAGCGGCTTTGTATATAATTACGCTCTAATTCAAGTATTTTTGGCAATCTCACCGGTAGCTAGTTCATCGCAACGATTGTTTTCAACATTGTCGCTGTGACCCTTTACCTTGATCCACTCAATTTCATGAAAATTATTCATAGTTTCAAGTTCAATCCACAATTGTTTGTTTTTCAGAGAGTCTTTTTTTCTTCGCCAGCCCAATACCTTCCAATTTTCAACCCAACCCAGGGTAAAAGCATTTATAAGATAAGCTGAGTCAGAAAATAACTTTACGCTGCACTTTTCCTTAAGTAACTTCAAAGCCATCAAAGCTGCTGTAAGTTCCATTTCATTATTTGTCGATTCTGCCTTGAAACCTGAAATTTCCTTTCGATGTTTACCATAAAGAAGAACAGCACCCCAACCTCCGGGTCCGGGATTACCACTGCATGCTCCGTCCGTATAAATTGTTACGTTTTTCTTCTTCATTTTCCGGCCAATTCACGGGATCTGTCCGTACATGCCCTGATTGCTTTAATCAAACTGTTTCTGAAACCTTCCTCTTCAAGTTTTAGAACTGCAGCTATTGTTGTTCCGCCAGGCGAACATATTTTATCCTTTAGAACTCCAGGGTTTTCATCACTTTCAAGCATAAGTTTTGCTGAACCCATCACTGCCTGAGCAGCCATTTTATATGAAGTCTTTCGTGATAACCCTTCACTTACACCTGCATCTGCCATCGCCTCAATCATCATGAAGACATAAGCGGGTGAGCTGCCGGCCAATGCAGTTGCAACATCCATCAGAGTCTCCTTGATAACCACAACTTCACCAGTAGCCTCGAAAATTGCCCTTGCATCCTCGATGTCCTTTTCAGTAGCATGTTTACCCGAAACAAGTGTTGTCATGCCCTCGCCTACAGCAACCGCCATATTGGGCATTGCTCTTATGAAACGTTGGCCCGGAACCATTTCCTCATAAGTGTCAGTCTTCATACCAGCAGCAACTGAAATAAGCAGTTTGTCAGTCAGTTCCTCCCTGATTTCAGATATCACAACAGGAATTATGTTCGGTTTGACTGCAAGTATTATAATGTCAGCCTTCCTGCAGGCATCGCCTACTTTGGCAGTTGCAATACATCCGCTTTTTATCAGGTCTCTTTCCTTCTCAAAGACCTTGTCATAAATAAAAACGGAGCTTCCTTTAAGGTTTTTTGCAACAGCCTTTGCCAGCGAACCGCCCATGTTGCCTACTCCGATTATGGCTATTTTATAAGACATCTCACACCTCCGCCTTTTTCTTAACGAGAATTGAATTAATTCCAACCTGATTGTTCATTTTCATATAGTATATCATCTGTGCATGCGGTGTTGAAGTAACATCATTACCATTCTCATCATACATTACTTCTGCATTTTGGATGAAGTCCTCTCCCCCGATATTTATAACTTCGATTTCTTCTCCCTTGAATAAAGGATTTCTCTGCATGACTTTTGCAACACCTGTCCCTCTGTCATAATCAATTATCTTTCCTACAAATGAATGAGTCCGTATATACATATTGGTTTCATAAACCTGGGAGGACACCTGTCCCTCATTGAAATAAAAGCCTGTTGTGAATTGTCTGTGGCTTGTTTTCTCGAGGTCACTTAACCACTTTTCATTGAAATTGAATGCTGA
>Ga0180436_10003277_pt1 | contig 14942 bp, 11 predicted proteins | sample SS_ome_2_FD_132434 | JGI IMG/M metagenome (GOLD analysis project Ga0180436, IMG submission 132434) | Hypersaline lake sediment archaeal communities from the Salton Sea, California, USA - SS_3_S_2 metaG | ecosystem: Environmental > Aquatic > Non-marine Saline and Alkaline > Hypersaline >...
CGATCGCCCGGGCCTGCTTTTCTAGCGACCGCGTCGTCGACCTGCCGATCCACTGGATCGCCCCGCAAGTCACCGGCGCTTTACTCAAAGCCCTGATGCCCCTGGCCTTGATCAGCGAGGGCGAGAGCAGCTTTCGCAACTCGTCGGCCGGACGCCTGCAGAACATCCAGGTCGCCACGGCCCGCTTTCAGGGGCTGGTCATCCCGCCGGATAGCGCCTTTTCCTTCCTCGAGGCCCTGGGGCAGGTGACGGTCGCCAACGGCTATTCCCAGTCCTGGGTCATCCTGGGCGACGAGACGGTCCTGGGCCCGGGTGGCGGGGTCTGCCAGGTGAGCACCACCTGCTTCCGCGCCGCCTTTCTCGGTGGCTACCCGATCCTGGAACGCTGGCCCCACTCGTATCGGGTGAGCTGGTACGAACCGCCGCTGGGACTCGATGCCGCCGTATTCGAGCCCACCACCGACATGCGCTTTCTGAACGACACCGACGCGCCCATCCTGGTCCAGACCGAGGTCGACCTCGACAGGAGCGCGCTGTACTTTCGATTCTACGGGTCCACCCCCAAGCGCACCGTGACCCTCGAGGGCCCCACCACATCCGACCCCACACCGGCCGGCGAGCCGATCATCGAGCAGAACCCGGCGCTGGCGCCCGGCCAACGCGTCCAGATCGAGCGCGCCCACGACGGCATCGACGCCTCGATCGTGCGCATCATCGAACAGAACGGCCAGATCGTGGCCCGCGAGGAACTAAGAAGTCACTATCGCGCCTGGCCCGCGCGCTACCAGGTCGGACCGGACCCCACACCCACACCTCGACCGCAGGGAGCCCCCCGCTGATGCCTTTTGAGGAGCGAGACAGCCTGCGCCTCGATCTGCACATCCACACCGAGGTCTCGCGCGACGCCCTGATCACCCTCGACGATGTCTGTCGTTGGGTGGTGCGACGCGGGCTGGACGGCGTGGCGATCACCGACCACAACCATATCGACGGCGCCCTGGCCCTTGCCGAGCGCGCCCCTTTTCGAGTCATCATCGGCGAAGAGATCCGCACCACGCGCGGCGAGATCATCGGCCTGTTTCTCGAGGAGTGGATCCCGCCCGACCTATCGCCCCGCGAGACGTTGGCGCGCATCCACGATCAGGGCGCCATCGCCTATGTGCCCCACCCCCTCGACCGCTCGCGCAACTCGGCCATGGGGGAGGACACTTTGTTGGAGGTGATCGACGCCGTCGATGCGATCGAGGGGCTCAACGCCCGCACCACCTACCAGGACGACAACGAGCGGGCTCTAGCCATCGCCCGAGACCATGGCATCCCCGTCGGCGCAGGCAGCGACGCGCATCTACCGTTCGAAATCGGCCAGGCCTATGTCGAGATGCCCGGCTTTGACGACGGCACTGCCTTTCAGAGAGCGCTCCCCCAAGCGACTCTACACGGCAGCCTATCGAGCCCTCTCGTCCATCTGGGCAGCACCGTCGCCAAACTGCGCCACCGGCTCCGCGCTGACGCCATCACCCACGCATCCGCGAGGAAACCCCATGAGTGATCTCTCCGCCGGTGCAGCCTTCGGGCTGTCGCTTCTGATCGCGGCGATCCCCATTGCGCTCTATGTGGTCACAGTCTGGCGACTGGATATCTATGAGCGGGAACCGCTCAAGCTGCTGATCCTGGCCTTTCTCTGGGGTGCTGTACCCTCGGCGCTCTTGGCCATCATCATCAGCAGCGTTCTCTCGGTGCCCCTGACCCTCCTCCCCGAGCAGTACTATCAGATGGCGACCGCCAGCCTGGTCGCGCCGCCCGTCGAGGAAGCCATCAAGGGATTGGCCCTGGTCGGTCTCTATCTCTGGGCCCGCGAAGAGTTTGACGACGCGCTGGACGGCGTGATCTATGGCTCCTTGATCGGCTTTGGGTTCAGCCTGAGCGAGAACGTCCTCTACCTGATGGATACCAGCAGCGTGAGCGAGTGGGCGGCCGTAGCCTTTGGTCGGGGCGTGATCTTTGGCCTCAACCACGCCATGTTCACTTCGTTCACGGGGGCCGCGCTGGGCATCGCCTTGGGCGTTTCGGGCCGGGGTCGGCGCACAGCCATCGTCCTGGCCGGATACCTGCTGGCCATGGGGGCGCACTTTGGCCACAACTTTTTGCTCTCGATCAGCCAGGGCATCTGGCTCAGTCTGGCGGCCAACTTGGGGGGCGTCGCGATCATTCTGCTGGTCGTCCTCTGGAGCTGGTGGCGCGAACGGCACTGGATCGCCGACGGGCTGGCCCCCGAGGTATCGGCCGGCATCCTCACCCAGTCACAGTACGAGGCCATACGATCGCGCCGTCGAAAGCACCCAACGGGCAAGCCAGACCGCGCCTGGGAGCGGTTCTACCGCGCGGCCGTCGAGTTGGCCTTTGCCAAGCAGCGCCAGAAACGCGAACATCCCGCCCCGGGCGAACAGATCGACGCACTGCGAACGCGTCTTGCCGCGGCACGCGATGCGTTGGAGCGCGTCTAGACCCCAGTCTTTACGCCCTCGGAACAAGGGCTTTACCGCCACTTTACTCTCGACACCCCTTTGGCCTGCTATACTGCCATCATAGCGGCGTGTTCTCTACGTATAGGAGGCCAATATGCACACCAACAAACGCCTTGTCGCGCTGTTGTCCGTGCTCTTGATTCTAGGGACCCTGTTGGCGCCAATCACCGCCTTGGCCGGCAAGGGCAAGTCACGCTGGTATAACGAGACCGGCCATGTGATGGTGCCCGAGGGTGCCACCGACGACACGGTGCTCTCAGTCGGCCCGGTCTCGGTCACACTGTTCCCGGGATCGCTGCCGGAGGGCGGCCCGGTCGTGCTCCACGTCAAGTGGACCGATGAGGGCGTGTTCCGTGCCGATTTCCACCCCGACCGCGCGTTTGACGTGCCGGTGCTAATCGACTTTGGCACCGCCGAGACGGTCGTCTATACCTCTCACGGCAGCACCGAGGTGATCGTCACTGAGGATCTGGACGGCGACGGTGAGGTCGGTGAGATTTACTCTGACCATTTCTCGCGGTTCAGCGGCTGGTGAGATCGAGCTAGGCAGGCCAGAAGTCACAATACAGAGCAGGGCGACCCCGTGGGTCGCCCTTTTTTTGCTATGCCGTTGACACTGGTATCTCATGCTCGGGCGGCCCCAGGCGCAGCAGCCTCACGGCAAGCAGCGTGGAAACCAGCAGCATCACACTGGCCGCCACAAACAGCGCCATATAGCCGATCCGGTCGACCAGTGCCCCACCGATGGCCGGCAAAAAGTAGAGCGGGCCCAAGAGCGTGTTGGCCAGCCCAAAGTAGGTCGGACGCCGGTCGGGCGGCGCCAGGTCATAGACATACACGATGCTGGCCACGCCCTTGGCGGAGACCGCCAGCCCCTCGGCCAGGAACACTCCGGCCAGCAGCGCCCCGCCCGCCGCCGGAGACACTTGGGCCAGGTCGGGGCCCAGCCAGGTGAACAGCAGCACCCAGGTGGGAGCCAGCCAGGCGATCAGGGCGCCCACCATCAGCAACCAGGCGCTGCCGCGTCTCTTACCCTGCCGACCCCAGTAGAGGTTGGAGAGCACGCGCACCGCCGTACGAATGCCGATATAGACGCCGGCTACCGAAGCCGGCAGGCCCATCACCTCGGTGGCATAGACGATGTAAAAGGGCGTCGCCAAGTTGGCGCCGGTCCCCGCCGCGCGAACCAGCAGATAGAGTCGGTAGCGCGCATCGCCGCGCACGATCCCCCCACCCTGGCGTACCGTCTGCCATAGCGAGGTCTTGTGCGCCTTGACCCGCACCCTGGGCTCGCGCACTGCTCCGAGCGCCAGCATCGCCAGGCCCAGCGAGCATCCCGAGAGACCGACCAGCCAGGCATAGCCCGCGAGCGCCCCACCATAGTGCTCGATAATGCGCTGCACCGCGATGCCCGAGAGAAACCCCGCCACGCCTCCCGCCAGTCGCCGCAGAGAGACCAAACCGGCCCGTTCCTTTCCCGGTACAATTCGGGCGATCAACTCGTTGCGCGCCACCGCCGAGGTCCCGGCGGTAAAGCGCGTCAGGACAAAGAGCACAAAGAACAGCACCAATGCCAAGTGCGGACGACTCGATCCCAGCATCACGGTGCCAAACGCAATCAACAAATAGGCGCCGCTGCGAAACGCCTCCATGGCCGCCGTCAGTGGCAGCAGTCGCGAGCGTCGTTCGACCGCACCAGCGACCAGGAACTGGGGCAGCATCCAGCCGAAAAAGCGCAGCGAGGAGATCAGCCCCGCCAGCATCGTCGATCCCCCCAGGGCCCTTACAAAAAGCGGCAACACCAAGCTGGGGTCGGCAAGCGTCATGCCGCCCTCTACAAAAAACTGGTTGAGACCGCAAAAGAGCAGTTGCCCTCGACGTGTCCTCGTCCCGTCCGCCTGTTCCACGTCGCCCCCAGAACGTCGCTGCCTGCACCCGCCTACGCCGCATACTGGCCTGATGACCAGGTTGCGAATCGCCCGTCGGGCCGGTTCGTGATCCGTCTGCCCATTGTACACTATGATCACAAGGGCGTGCCAAAAGGGCGCCCAATTCGTGCACAGATGGAGCACCATGGGCATTCGCCACAAGCTCCGTACAAAGATTATCGCCTCATCGTTTGTTCCCACCGCGCTGATCCTCGGCGCTGTGGCGGTCCTCTTGCTGGCCAGCTACCAGCAGGTGATCGAGGACCTGGTTATCGAGCGCGATCGCGAACTGACCCGCTTGCAGGCCGAGATCCTATCGGATGACTTGGCGGAATACGGGCGCCTTTTGTCGACCATCGGGCATCTGATCATCGCCAGCGACGACCTCGACCCCGGTCAACAGCTCGCGGACCTGGACCAACTCTCTCCAGGGCTGCCCTTTGACGGCGGCCTCGTTCTGCTGAACGCCGACGGTTGGCTATTGGCCAGCGAACCCTCTCGCGAGATGCCTCTGGCCACCTCCTGGCTGGCGCGGGACTATGTGGCCCAGTGCCGACAGACGCTCCAGCCAACCTACTCGAACCTGGTTGTCGACGGTCCCGCTGGAGCGCAGGTTATCGCCGTAACGGTTCCCCTGGTGGGCCTGGACGGGCAGTTGCAGGCCATGCTCTGCGGCATGTTCTGCGCCGACGGCACGACCGTGAGTATGTTCTACAGTCGCATGGTGCGTCATATCGGCGACCACACCAATCCCCCCGAAGGCGCTACCAACTCGGATGACGAGCAGACCTCGGGAGCGGGCAGCGTACCACTCGACTCGTTCTATCGTCTCTTGCATCGGCCCAGCACCTTGGACCTGCCGCTCAGCACGCACTCACGCAGCTATATCATCGACGGCAGCGGGCGTCTGGTGTACCACCGCGAGCTGTCACAGATCGGCAACCGGCTCAGTACGCAAAAGCCGGTGCAGGGATTGCTCTCGGGCGCCTCCGATTCGATTCGCACACGTGACCTGAACGGCCAAGAGATCGTGGCCAGCTATGCGCCGATTCCGGGCACCCCCTGGGGCCTGGTCACGGAGGAGCTGTGGGACGCGCTCATTGCGCCTAGCCAACGCTATAGCCGCTTTTTGTTCGCGCTCTTGGCCTGCGGACTGATCCTCCCCGCCCTCTTGGTGACCTATTCGGTCCGAAGAATCACGCGCCCGATTGAGCAGGTGGCCGCAGCGGCCGGTGAGATCGCAGCCGGATGCTTTGGCCAGACCATCAGGACCGACAGCCACGACGAGATCGCCAACCTGGTGGAGCAGTTCAACACCATGTCCAGAGAGCTGGGCTCGCTCTATGGACAGCTCGAACATCGCGTAGCCGAGAGAACCCAGACGCTGCAAGAGATGAACCGCCTGGCCATCGAGACCAGCCGCTCTCTGGACGCCGATAGGGTGCTTGCCACCGCCCTCGAGCGCATTGTCCGACTGACGGCCGCCTCCGATGGTGCCGCATATGTTCGAGACGACGAAAACAATCTCCAACTGCAGTCACAGCGCGACCCACAGAGCGATTGGCCCGACCATCTCGCACCCACTGCTTCCCGCTCTCTAAGCCAGCTCAGTGACGCTGGCGCTTCTTGGTTCAACCGGCTTGTCTTCCTGCCCGGCCAAGACAAGGGATCCAACCGCCTGCTTCTTCCGCTTGTGGCTCAGGACCAAGAGATTGGTCTGTTGGTGCTGCGAGGAGCACCCCAACCCGATCCCGAGCTGGCCGACGCCCTGGCCACCATGGCCCGCCAGGTGGGCCTGGCCATCGAAAACGCCCGCCTCTATGCCCAGTCTCGCCAGGTGGCCATCCTCTCCGAACGCCAGCGGCTGGCCCGCGACCTGCACGACTCGGTGACCCAGTCGCTCTATGGCGCCACACTCTATGCCAGCGCCGCCAACCGACTGCTGGCCCAGGGCCATGCCGAGCAGGCCCAGTCGATCCTCTCGGACCTGGAGAGTACCACCAACGGCATTCTCAAAGAGATGCGTCTGTTGATTTTCGAGTTGCGTCCATCGGTGCTGCGAGAGCAAGGAATCGTTGCCGCACTGCGCACGCGGCTGGAAGCCGTCGAGGGACGCGCCTCGATCGCCACATCGCTTTCGGTTCACGGGAAACCCCAACTCTCTCCCGCCCAGGAGGACGCGCTCTACGGCATCGCGCAAGAGGCGCTCAACAACGCCCTGCGTCACGCCCAGGCCTCGCACATCGACGTCTGCCTATCGGAGGCGTCCGAGGGCGCCTGCCTCGATATCCGAGACGACGGCCAGGGTTTTGGCGCTTGCGAGAACGGCATTGGGCTGGGTCTGCGGGGCATGCGAGAGCGCGCCGCCGAGATCGGCGCCAAGCTGTCGATTTCGAGCGCTCCGGGCAACGGCACACGCATCCACGTCGAGGTAGCAGCATGAAGCCGATTCGCGTTATGATCGCCGATGACCACGCCATCGTCCGCTCCGGGATCGCCGCCCTGCTGGACACCACACCCGACATGGAGCTGGTCGCCGAGGCCCGAGACGGCAAGGAGGCCGTCGAACGCGCCCTGGAAACTGCGCCGGATGTCATCCTGATGGACCTGGTTATGCCCGGCGTCGACGGCGTGGCGGCCATTCGCCGCATCATGGCCCGCCGGCCAGAGAGCCGCATTTTGGTGCTCACCAGCTACTCTACCGACAAGCAAGTGTTCAGCGCCATTCGCGCTGGTGCAGCCGGATACCATTTGAAATCACTGGCCCCGCTCGAACTGGAAGCCGCCATCCGTCAGGTGGCCCAAGGCAAGTCGGCACTGAATCCCTCCGTCGCCCAGCGCGTTCTCTCCGAGTTGACCAAGCCCTCGTCCACCAGCCCCTGCCGAGATAGACTCACACCCCGCGAGACCGAGGTACTGCAGCTCATCGCCCAAGGAATGAGCAATCGCACCATCGCCGACACGCTGATCATCAGCGAGGTCACCGTGCGCACGCATGTCAGCCGTATCCTCAGCAAGCTGCGCCTGGCCAGCCGCACCCAGGCGGCGCTTTGGGCTCTGCGTAGCGGCTTGGCCGAGCTGGACGCCCCCGATCAGGACGCGATCGCCACCCCATAGCCGCCTCCTTTACCGGCCTCTGATCCGAGCATCGCCAACGACATCTCTTCCGGGGGTGAAACACCCTCGGCCTTTGCCTCACGCTGCCATTCGCCGTAGAATCAGCCATCATGGTTGCCTCTGGAGGGGAAATGGCCGTCGATTCCGTTGCCCAAATGGCTCAAGCAGTGGTCGAGAACGTCGAACGCGTCATTGTCGGCAAACGTTCCGCGATCGAGTTGGCCCTCGTCGCGCTGTTCTGCGAGGGACACGCGCTCATCGAGGACGTCCCCGGGGTCGGCAAGACCATGTTGGCTCGCTCGCTGGCGATCTCACTGGGCTGCTCGTTCAAGCGCCTGCAGTGCACCCCCGACCTACTGCCCAACGATGTCACCGGTGTCTCGGTCTATGATCAGCGCAGCGCCGAGTTTCGTTTTAGGCCGGGACCGGCCTTTGTCAACGTCCTGCTGGCCGATGAGATCAACCGCGCCACGCCGCGAACCCAGTCGGCCCTGCTCGAGGCCATGGGCGAGTACCAGGTCACTGTCGACGGCGAGACACGTCCCCTGCCACGCCCCTTTTTGGTGCTGGCCACACAGAACCCCATCGAATACGAAGGAACTTTTCCTCTCCCCGAGGCGCAGTTGGACCGCTTTTTGATGCGCATCAGCCTGGGCTATCCGACCGAGGACGAGGAGAACCAGATCCTGATCAACCTGCGCGGCCGTCATCCCGTGACCGCCATCGAGCAGGTCGTCGAGGGCGAGCGCGTCGTCGAACTGCAGCCAGACATCTGGGACGTGACCGTCGATGAGACGGTGCGCAGCTATGTGGTCAAGATCGTGCAGGCCACGCGCAACCATCCAGACCTGGCCCTCGGCGCCAGCCCGCGCGGCAGTCTGGGACTCTACAAGGCGGCGCAGGCCCTGGCGGCCGTTCGCGGCCGCGACTATGTGATCCCTGACGATGTCAAGGAACTGATCCTGCCAACGCTGGCGCACCGTCTCATCGTCAAGCCTGAGAGCGCACTCCGTGGACGCACCGCGGTCAGCGCGCTGGAATCTATCCTCGAGGAGACGCCTCTGGCCATCGGCGAGCTGTGAGCACATACTGAATCCTCGGTGCTCACCCACCGCGAGGCACGAGCTGTGGAGTCCACATGTCCTATCTCTTTGGCTACATTCTGGCGCTAGCCATCATATCGATCTTGTTCAGAGTAGATTTCTTTTTCTATATTCTATATCTCTTGTTTGGTGTTCTACTGTTCTCCAAGGTTTGGACGCAGCAGGCTCTTCGGCGGCTGTCGATAGAGCGGGACTACTCGGATCACGCCTTTCCCGGTGACAAGGTCCCTGTCAGGCTCTGCATACACAACCAAGGATGGTTGCCGATCCCCTGGCTTCGCGTGCACGACAGCCTCCCCCTGTCGCTCAAGTCGCCCGCTTTTTTTCAGACAGCCATGACCATGCTGCCCCTCGAGAGACGCACACTGGACTATGAGCTCGAGTGTCGCAAGCGGGGCTATTACCATCTAGGACCGCTGATCGCCACTACCGGTGATCTCTTTGGCACCGGCGACCAAGAGATGCACCTCCTGAGCGACTGTCCGCTTACCGTCTATCCGCGCATCGTGCCGCTGAACCGACTGGGGCTGCCGGCCCAGGCGCCCTTTGGCGACCTACGAACGCAGCAGCAGATGTACGAGGACCCCGCCCGCCTCATGGGCATCCGCCCCTATCAGGCCGGCGACAGCATCCGACACGTCCACTGGAAGGCCTCGGCCCAGGCCGGCAAGCTGCAGGTCAAGCGATTCGAGCCCGCCATTTCGATCGAATCGCAGATTCTGCTAAACCTGGATCGCGACGACTATGGCGGGCAGCGCGTCCTGACCGCCTCCGAACTGGCCATCGTCACCGCGGCCTCATTGGCCAACCTGATCGTCGAAAAGCGCCAATCGGTCGGGCTCTCGACCAACGGCCTCGACCCCCGTTTCCCCGAGTCAGAGCGACTCTCGCTGCCGGCCAAAAAGGGACGAGCGCAGCTCATGGCCATTCTCGAGGCACTGGCGCGCATCGAAACCTGCCGCGAGCGAGATTTCGGCGCGGTGCTGCAGACCACCCAGATGCAACTCAACTGGGGCGCATCGGTCATCGTCATCACCCCCGACGCCGATGAGGAACTGCTCGACCGGCTGCTCTTGATCAAACGCGCCGGATTGCACGCTGTGCTGATCTTGGTCGACCCGCGCAGACGTTTTGAGGAAACGCGGGATCGGGCGCAACAGGTCGGCATCGCGACCTACCAGGTGTGGCGCGAGAGCGATCTCGATGTCTGGAGATAGCCCTATGGCAGTAGAGCCCAACACCCAACCAATCACCAACGCGCAGTCCAAAGAGGGGCAAGAAACGCCCGGCTTGGCTCAGGTGGCCTTTGAGGAGGTCGTCCAGCCACTGGCTATCGCGGTGCTGCTGGGATGCTTGGTCTATGCCATCGCCCAGTTCATCCTCAAGCTCTCGCCCGACTGGCCGGTGATCGTGCACGTCATGCTCTCAGTCCTGGTCGCGGCCGATTCGATCCACTCCTGGCGACTGCTCGAACGGCAGGACATGGTCCTGATCAATCGACTGCGCTTTCGCTTTGTCGAGTGGGTCGTCATCGCTCTGGTGGCACGCTTTGCCGTCTATATCCCCCTGGGCGGCCAGCGGCTGATCTCGGACATGGCGCACTGGTCGATCGAGATCGTCTCGTTCTTTGATCTCGGCTATGTGGCGATCATGCTCACCACGATCGCCGTCTGGATCATGGCCAGGGCCCTGGCTCGCGCCTTTGGCGATTTGCAGGCCCAGCCAATCGAGAAGCGTCCTGCTCTGACGGAGCCGGGCTCGTATCTCTACGAGACCATGCCGCACCACGGCCGCACCGACCGACAGGCCATTCTGCGCCGCATCACCGGCGTGCTCTTTGGCGTAGGTATCCTGATGGTGTTGATCTCGGGGCTCGCAAGGGTCGACGCCGGAGAGATGATCCACCTCCAGCACCAGCGAAGTGAGGGCGTCATCGCCAACGTGCTGATCTATTTCCTGGTCGCCTTTTTGCTGACCAGCCAGGCACGCTATGCCCTGCTCAAGGCCTCCTGGCAGCTCTCGGATATCCCCATGCTGGGCGACATCGGCAAGCGATGGGCCATCCTGGCGATGCTGTTCCTGGCCCTGGTGGGCATCGTGGCCGCGCTCTTGCCAGTGGACTATTCGGTGGGCATCATCGACGTCCTGTCGACCGCGCTGCAGTGGGTCATCTATGTCCTGCTGCAGATCGTGTTTCTGATCCTCTACATCTTTTCCGTGCTGTTCTCCCTCGTTGCCCGCCTGTTCGGACAGCAGGACGCGCCGCCTCCCCAGAGGCAGCAAGCTGTCGAGCCCGCCCCCATCATCGAGGAGACCGCCCAGGGCATCCCCTGGTGGCCATTGGTGCGCTCGCTGATCTTTTGGACCGTGGCCATCGGCATCATCGGCTACTCCCTCTACTATTTCATCGGCTATCGCTCCAAGATGTTTCGCAACCTATCGCTCCGCAAGCTGTTCCGCTGGCTGCGCACGAAACTCGGCTCCGCATGGTCCGCCGTCAGCGGGGCTTCGCGCCAGGTGGCTACCACGATCCGCGAAGAGATTGGCCGCCGCCTGGCCGCGCGCAGGCACCGGGGGACCAGTCGCTGGCGCTATGTGTCGTTGCGCCGCATGACCCCACGCGACCGAGTGCGCTACTTTTACCTCTCGGTGCTCCATCGCGCCCAAAAGCAGGGCTTTGGCCGACAACCCGCGCTGACGCCTTTGGAGTATGAGGCGCTCCTCGGAGAGCAGCTGGCCGACGCCGAGATCTCCGTGCGCGAGCTGACCGAGGCCTTTGTCGAGGCGCGCTACAGCGAGCACAATGTGGATCAGCAAGGGGCCACACTCGCCCAGCGCGCCTGGCAGCGGATCAAGCGCGCCCTGACAACGCGTCGTCGCGTCTCTCAACACGACGCTCGGAACGACTGAGATGGACCTGTTCGAGAACGCCCGCCAGCAAGAGATCGCTGAGAATGCGCCCCTTGCCGCGCGCATGCGTCCTCGCTCTCTTGATGAGTTTGTCGGCCAAGAGCACATCGTCGGACCCGGCCGTCTGTTGCGGCGCGCCATCCAGGCGGACCAGATATCTTCACTGATCCTGTACGGTCCTCCTGGAACGGGCAAGACAACCCTGGCCATGGTCATCGCCAACTCGACGCGCTCCCGTTTTGAAACGCTCAACGCCGTTCTGGCTGGCGTCAAGAACCTGCGCACGGTCACCAAACGGGCCCAAGAGGATCAGGCCATGTATGGTGTGCGCACCACCCTCTTTGTCGACGAGGTACACCGCTGGAATCGCGCCCAACAGGATGCCCTCCTGCCCTGGGTCGAGAACGGCACCATCATCATGATCGGCGCCACCACAGAAAACCCCTGGTTCTCGGTTAACGGGCCGCTCTTGTCTCGCAGCCGCGTCTTCCAGCTCAAGCCACTGACCGACGCCGACCTGGTAGCGATCGCCCACCAGGCCCTGGCCGACGAGGAGAGGGGCTATGGCGCCCTGCAGGTCGACCTGCGCCCCGAGGCCCTGGATCACCTGGTACACGTCGCCGACGGCGATGCGCGCTCGCTGCTCAATGCCATCGAGCTTGCCGTCGAGACCACCCCCGCTCGTCCCTCTGGCGTGCGCGTCATCACCACCGAGGTCGCCGAAGAGTCGATCCAGCAGCGGGCCGTCCTCTATGACCGCGAGGGTGACTATCACTTTGACACCATCAGTGCATTCATCAAATCGGTACGGGGGTCCGACCCCGACGCCTCGCTCTACTGGTTGGCCAAAATGGTGCATGCCGGGGAGGATCCTCGCTTCCTGTTGCGGCGCATGCTCATCCTGGCCAGCGAGGACATTGGCCTGGCCGATCCGAACGCGCTGGCCATCGTCGAGGCCGCCGCTTCCGCCTTTCAGCGGGTCGGATTGCCCGAGGGCCAGTTCCACCTGGCGCAGGCCACCCTCTACCTGGCTACCGCTCCCAAATCCAACTCGGCCATGGCCTACTTTGATGCCCTCGAGGTCGTACGCCGCGAAAAAAGCGGCGAGGTGCCCAACCAGCTCCGTGCCGCCAGCCGGGACAAGGAGGGCTTTGGGCACGGCCAGGGGTACCTCTACCCACATGCCTACCGCGATCACTGGGTCGCACAGCAGTACCTGCCCGACGCCCTGCAGGGGCAGCTGTTCTACCAGCCCGGCGAGATGGGATACGAGGCCCAGATCAAGGATCAGGTCGAGCGCCGTCGCGAGGAACAGTTGGCTGCCGTGATCGACGGCCCCAGCTATGCACAAGAGATCCTGAGCTACTCGCCAGAGAATCGGCAGGAGGAGCGCTGGTTGGCGCGCACAATCAGCGACCTGGGGCAGAGTCTGGGCACGTTGCGCGACCAGCTGTTTGAGCAGGTCGTCGTCCATCGCCACCATCTCGTGCTCGACATCAGCGGCGGCAGCGGACTGCTCACCTGGGAGGCCGTTCGGCGCGCGCCGGAGGGCGGCGTCTATGTGCTGGCAGCCTCCGAGCGTGATCAGAACCTGCTCACGGCCCAAGCCAGCGCCCTTGCCGAGGTACGACGCCCCATAGTTGTTCCCGGTCGAGCCACAGAGGCCCAGGCGTCCCTCTCCGCCGCCGGGCACGGCGACGTTTCCTTTGACATCATCCTCGGGCGCAACGCCCTGACGCGCCTGGCCGGCCGCGGGGGGTTCCTCGCCCACCTCGCCGACCTTCTGGGGGCGGATGGGCAGATCGGACTGGCAGAGGCCGTCCCGCGCCACGCTCAGCGACTGTACGACCTGGTACCCGAGGATGCGCTGTCCCCCGATCTGCTCGCGAACTGGCGTCAGGCAGAGGAGGCAATCTATGGTCAGCAGGACGATCCCATGGTCAACTGGGACCTGGACGACCTACGCGATTGGTTCGACACGCCACTTTGGATTGACGTCTCTCTGAATCCGTTGCCTCGCGAGAGCCAGCGATTGATCACCGCGCGCCAGATCGACGCTTGGTTCAGCCCCGCCCGCGGGGAGCGCCCCTCCTACGGAGAGCACCTGGCGTCCCAGCTCAGCTCCGACGGAGTCGCCCAGGTCGAGCGCCTGCTGCGCCAGCACTGTTTGAACGCGCCCGTGGCTTGGAACAGCCTCGTGGCCGTCGTCAGCGCTCGGCGAGCGGGCTAGACCATCCCAGCCAGCTATTAGCCGAGAGGTGTTGCGACGCCGAGGTGCTTGTGCCCCGAGACACACAAAGACGAGGAAGGATCGGGTTCAGAGCTCTGGCATGGACTCTGCTGGCGCTCGTGGGGGTCCTGCTGGCCGGAAACATCCATTCGCTTCGAGAGGGGACACTCTACCTCAGGCAAGCGCTTTGCTGGAAGCCGCACGATGTACAGCCCATCCAGCCGCAAGGTCCGTTTGGGATCTGCTACGAACTGGTGGGCGAATCAAACGCCGAACGCCATCAGACGATCCTCGATACGCTTGACCAAATGGGATTGGGGGCCACGCGGATACCGATTCGCGGTCACCCCTTGCCCAGTATTTTCGTGCCGCTCAGTCCACAAGGTCCCTGCACACTGCTCGTTGCACATTATGACAAATCCCGCGAGACGCCGACCTACCAGGGGGCTCTGGACAACACTGGCTCGGTGGCTCTGCTCATTTCCTGCCTGGCGGAGCTGATCCAAAACCCACCTACCGGCCCTACGGCCGTGCTGTTCAGCGCCTATGAGGAGATCGGCAGCGTCGGCGCGCGCGCTTTCCTGCCCTGGGCCCGCCACAACGGTGTCGAAATCAGCGAGGTCATCAATCTCGACATGGTCGGACGTGAATCTGTGGCAGCGCGACCCTCGGCATGGCCGGGGTTCTACTTTTGGCTCCCCATGGCTGGCCACCTGTGCTATGACGGGATCGAGATCGCACCGGCGCCCAACTATGCACAACCCGATCGCCAGCTACTGTCCGGACTCGAGGCCTCGTTTGGCCCCGATCTGGTTCGCTGGCGACGCGTCACCGCCTGTGGCGACGGCAACGTCTTTCAGGAGGCAGGCTACCCGACCGTGACGCTGAGCAGCAGCAACGCCTTTTATCTGCTGCTGGTGTGGGAGCGGGATAGCGACCGCATCGAGCTACTTGACGAGCCGGCGCTCGCGCGCGCTCGAGATGGCCTGCTCCAGTACCTGCGGTCGTCGCCGCGAGTTGCCCATTGAAAGCACAAAACGGGTGAGGCCTTGACCCCACCCGCTCTTGATACTCGCTGGCTTTGCGACCGGAACGCTAGCTCATCGCCGCATAATGGACGTCGCTGGCC
>Ga0180436_10003278_pt1 | contig 14939 bp, 17 predicted proteins | sample SS_ome_2_FD_132434 | JGI IMG/M metagenome (GOLD analysis project Ga0180436, IMG submission 132434) | Hypersaline lake sediment archaeal communities from the Salton Sea, California, USA - SS_3_S_2 metaG | ecosystem: Environmental > Aquatic > Non-marine Saline and Alkaline > Hypersaline >...
TCCGATAATGGTTTCATCAATTTCCCACTGAAGTGCATAGGATTCCAGCAGGTAGTTATAATAATAGTGGTAGGTGTCGATGGTCTCGGGAATGGTATCGGAATCCCCCAGACAGGACTGGAGTAGCAGGACTGGAACCAATAGTGGAATGGCGATTTTCTTAATCATGTAAAAAGTACTTAAAGAATTCCGGGTGCAAGTTAGAAAAATAGGGTGAACCCTTAAATTATTCATCCTCGTACAGCGTGATAAACTCATAGGTGTTGCCGCTTGATTCAAGGAATCTAAGGAAAGACGCAAATGAGATCACAAGGGTTGCGTTGTTTTCATTGGGATGAAAGCTTATTCGTTTGGCCGATTGCAAAGCCTGGTCAAGAAACAGGTGTACATGGTTTTCATGATCATTGATCAATCCAAATACTGACACTGATCCGGCACTCAGGCCCAGATAGCGATCCATTCTTTTGGCAGAGGCAAACGAAATTTTGCCCTGTTTCAGTTTTTGTTCCAGATCCCTGATATTTAATTGACGACGGTGCTCGAGGATCACCAGGTAGTGCCGGTTGCCTTTGTGGTTCCTGAAAAACAGATTTTTGCAATGCGTGGCATCAATATTCTTCCAGTGTTTTATGGCCTCTTCCACCGTGGGTGCCGGGGGATGTTCGTAGATCTCAAAGGGTATATCAAGCTCTTCCAGGTGGTTTAGTACTGCTGTTCTTCGGCTCATTACAGTGCGGCTGTTTTATCTGATCATATTGGTTAGCTGCACCCTGTTTTTCACCCCTGTTTTCACAAAGATCCGGTGAATATGATCCTTAACCGTTTGCAGAGAGATAAACAGGGTTTCGCTAATCTCCTGGTTCGAGAGTCCCTGGCATATCTGCTCGATCACTTCGGCTTCTCTTTTGGAGATTTCGTGTGCTTCCACAAATGCCTGGAGCCTGCTTTCAAAATCATCGGGCAGCACTTGTTCCGGCTCCGGGTATTTGTTCAAATAGATATTCAAAAACAGAATGGGAATCAGGTGCCAGGATAGAAAAACCGCAAAAAATATCTGTTTGAATATCGGGTGGTAGCCTGATAATGCCAGGGGACTTATACATAATACCATATAAGCAAGGTACCAGGCGCCGAAATTCCTGATGTGCTGTTTTGCCGGGAGATCGGATAGTACTGCAGAAAAGTAAAGTATATAAAGAAAACTGATCAGGTAGACCCCCCAGATAAATCCAATGAAGGCCCCTCGTTGTATGAGGATCAGGTCACGGTAATCACCCAGGTCAAAGCGTGTTAAGCGTATCATGAAGACCCCGTATATGACAAAGACTGCAGTGAAGCCCAGGAAATAGAAGATTGTAAAAGTGGTGGCAGGCTTCTTCTTGAAAAACTCCGTAATACTGCGGATAAACATGAATTTGGCAAGTGCCAGGAAAGGAATGCCCAGGAGAATGGCATAGAGCCTTGCAGAGTGTATTACTTTCACGTCGATCTCCATTTTGTTGAGCAGATGTTCCAGTATTCCTGCCCCTGCCAGGCTGTAGGTGCCAAAAATATAGAGAAAGACCATGTAGTAGAAATAGCTGCTGGTATACGCTTGCTTATACCTTTTCATTAACCTGAAGGAAAAGAATATTGAAATTCCTCCAGCCAGTAATGGAATTAATAGTAATATAAGACTCCAGACCTCAGCCATAATCTTTGATTCGAATTGTTAATATACAACAATTGAATGGTAGAGTTTTAGTGACAGGAAAAATTCCTACTTAAGTTTAGGTTCCAATCGAATCCAACTATAGTAGGATTTATAAAAGCACTACTTAAGTCTGAAGGAAGAGTACTTCACATGGCCTACTTTTGAGTATATATTAATATCTTACAATCATGGTTACTATTTACAATAATGATCAATTTGACTTTTATCCCGATGCAGGCAAAAGCTATTCTGTCGGCTGGGATGTGCTAAGGGCTTTTTTTGTTGAGCTGCTTGTCGTATCAATCGTATTTATGATTCTTACCGGGCCGATTTCTGTCATTCAATGGAAGGTTGACTCCTGGGAATGGTTCCTGGTCCCATTGGCCCTGTTTGGCATTACCTACGGTATCTTTGTGGCAGGCCCCATAGAATATGGAGCAAGATGGGTCTTTTTAAAGGCTGTGCGGGGAGAGCGCATCGAAGTCAGGGATATCTTTGTGGTATTTCAAAAGAACTACTGGAATGTGGTTATTGCCAATATCGTGGTAAGCATTATCGTGGGCCTTGGGATTTTCATGCTGATCGTACCCGGAATCATATTTGCATGCCGCCTGGCCTTTGTGCCCTACCTGGTGGTTGATCGTGAAATGGATGTGATGGATGCCCTCAGGGTTAGCTGGGACATGACCCGGGGATATGGCTGGCAGATCTTCCTGATGGGTCTTTTGGCCATACCAATTGTGATCCTTGGCCTTCTCTGCTTTTTCGTTGGAGTCTTTGTTTCAGTGATGTGGATCTCCACGGCTTTTGCAGTCATGTATCATGCGGTGGCAAAGAAAGATGGCATTCCGGAAAACAGGTATCCTTCTGAATAATGGATGGTTTTATCGTGCGATTCTGATCCAGAAGGAACCCCCGTGCCGTTCCACATTCTGCAGGTTCTCATGTTTCCAGATGGGGGCGATCAGTTCGGACAATTCTTCGTCTTCTGAGATAAAATAATTGGGCAGGATGCATTCATATCTATCCGGATTGGACAATAAATAGCAGGCCAGCCCATATTGCTCCGAGTAAAAGCGGTCACACATAAACTGGGGGTAATCATAAGGGAGGTAAATATCATGGATGTGAACAATGACACCTCTCTTTAATCTTGGCAGGATTTCCAGATAGAATACCAGGGAATCGGAGTTGGGTAGTATCCTGTGGGAGTTGTCAATGAAAAGGATATCTTTTTCGTTCAGTTCATTGACAATATCAAAATCAGTGTCCTCAAAAGGCTTTCGAATAATTCTATTGGGCAGTTGATCAATCTCGGTTCGAGGCTTCGGATCGATGGAGATAAATTCTGTGCTCAATTCCTGTTCAAGAATGGCCTTATGGGCCACCCGGGTCGAATGTCCGGACCCGATCTCAACATAGCGTTTGGGTTTGAATCGTCCAAGCATGGTATAGATCCCGATCATATCCAGTCCCGGAAGAAAACCGTTATTCCAGGCAGGCAAGGACTTATCGCTTTCTATTTCCGAGTCCCGGATGGTCCATATCAGCTTTTTATAGGTGAGGGCTTTTCGCAGAAGCTTTTTGTAAGTTTCCCGGTTGGCATCAATGATCTTATGGAGCTCCGGATGTGCCGGAAGTCCGTGTCCATACCTGGGCTTAAATTTTACTTTATACTCCAAAAAAAGGTTTTGATACTTCGGGCTTAGAAATCTGTAGAGCTGCTTGATCATGGGAACATAAAGGTAAATAAAAAGCCTTTAGCTTTCTACGCATATTGATTAAGGGACCTCTATCCCGGGTAATAAGAGATTCCAGCCCGTATTGGCATCCCAAACTGGCCTGGACTGGTAGGTACTTGCCAGTCGGATGGCATATTCCGGCCTGCTGTACAGAGATGGACTGGCATCAGGCAGGTTCAGGAAAAGCTCATAATCCCCCTGGGAAAGGGGATCCGGCCACTTGAATTTCAGATCCAGAACCTGCACTTCATCCGGAAACCAATAGCGGGTGTCGCAATCAATTCTTTTTCTGTGGATCTTTCCGGAATCCTTGTTTCGGAGAACCAGTTCTGCAAAGCGGTAATTGTAGGTGGAGGCATAACCTTCGTTTAAAATCTCTAAGCGTATTTCGGTGGGTTCATCATTTTTAATTTCAGAAGGAAAAACACCTTTCTTTAATACAAAGCGATAGCCCAGTTTCCGTTTAATATCTTCAATGCACTTGTTGTTCCAATCCCCGTTTACCGCTCCGGACCAGGAGGTATTCAGGAAGGATGTATGAAAGCGCTTTAAATAGTTTTCCGCGTTTCCGCCCTCTGAAATACAATCATTGTAGGGGCTGTATATATCCTCGCCATCGGGTCCGCCGGGACAGGTCTCGCCCCCGAAAACCAGGTATTTGCTCTCTTTGGCAATGTAAGCCTTGAGATGAAGGGTGTCCACGCTTGCCGGCCAGGTATGAAAGGAGTGATAGGTCCAGTAATCATCATAAGAGGCCAGAATGCAATCGTTATGATGCGCCAGCCTGGCCTTATCACTTCCGCTGAAAGCCTCCTCTTCGTCCAGAGCGTCGGCCTTTTCCGGGTGTGCTTCGTCACCATCCAGAAAGCGAAGCTTGTAATAGGGCGCACGAACCTGTACCATTCGGGACTTGGGAACCACTTCCAAAAGTGCCGAAATCACTTCCTTGCGATCCAGCCAGTGCTGCCCGGTGACGGGTCCGTGTTCCAGGTCACCAAAGTGATCGGAATAGAATTGCTCACCCCAGGGACCGATCAGTCCCATTTGTACCACGGCGATCACATCTTCATTCTTTGAGAGTGCCGGTTTCAATTGTTCAAGATGCTTTAGTATGGTGGCCTTGGGTGCATCATTAAAGGGAGGGTCACAGCAACTGTTGCTGTATGTAAAACGCAATATGACTTTCATGCCTGCTTCCCTTATGATATCCATATCCCTCTGGATGTGATCCAGGACTTCCTCATTGAGGGGACTGTATTTGAATTCATCAAATTGATAGGAGCGATACAACAATGAACTGCCAACCTTAAAACCGCCTGCAGCAGGAATAGGCTTTTTTAAGTTTCGCAAGGCCTCCACCTCCAGGGGTTTAAAATCACTCATCTTCGTCCCCCTGGGCCTGTAAAAGCCTCTTTCGGGATTGGTGAATTCCTCCATATCGCTTCCATAGCTAAGCTCCAGATATTCTTTTTTGGCACTTGTGCAAGAGCATATCAATCCCAGGAGAAATGAATAGAGAAGGAGTTTTCGAGCCATCGTACTGATTTTAAACATCAAGTTATGAATAGTATCGAAAGGCCAAAAAAAAGACGCAAACAAAAAATGCTTACGTCCTTTATTCTGTGGGATGTACTGGAATCGAACCAGTGACCTCATGCCTGTCAAGCATGCGCTCTGAACCAACTGAGCTAACACCCCTGTTGATGGACAAAGTTATAAAAAAACCATTATTCCGGGTTCCTTTATTATAAGTTGTCTGTTCTGAATTCCTCCGCCTCCTTCATTATCTTATTAAACTGTTTTCTGTTAAGCATGAAGGCCAGAGATATATACCAGATGTTTGATGACTCGAACTGTGAGTAGTCCACCTGTTCCCCGAAGTCGGTACCGGTAAAATCCTGGTTCAGGAAATCTTTAAGGTAATACTTGAATTTGAGGTTTACTCCTCCGGGGAGCTGAACACCGGCAAAGAGGGAGGGGATCCAGGGATTCATCCGGTCGCTCGTTCCGTCGGTGAATTTGTATTTTTCGCCATCGATGAACTTCTTTTGCTTATAGGCGAAATTCCACTCATATTCACCCCCCGCGTAGAAAAAATAATTATTATCGAAGGACCCTATTTTAAAAGCAAGCGGGAAACCGAGTGTGTAGCTGCGGTGCTTGATCTTGGTGTTTTTATTGTAGTCCGGATGTCCCTGACCCACATCAGTCCCGGCTGTAACAAGCTGATAATAATCTTCCATGATCAGACCAACATTCCGGATGGCAAAACCGGTGAAAAGGCCAAATTTATCGTTCAGATCAAAGTTGATAAACTGTTGGGTGTGAAAGAACAGGGTGAAACGCATGTTGGTATTCACATCTGTTCCGCTGTTATTCATATCGGCTCCGGAGAGAATAAATTCCATTCCCCAGGAGTGATAGATGTTTTCGGACTGTGCTTCCAGGCTGATTACAGCAAGTGACAGAACCAGGGCCAGTATTACCTTTTTCATATGTAGTATCATTTTAGGGTTTGCGATTACAATGACAACTCAATTTACGTATTTGTTTTCAATTTTAAGCTCACTTTACAGGACTGTCAGGTTTTCTTGTATCAACCGTTCAAACTTTATCATAAGCAAATTCAGCAGGGGGTGGCTAACATCGAAATGGTAATTGTCGAGCCCGTTTACGGGCAACACTTTAGGAGAAGTTCCTGAGATGAATGCTGAAGGAAAACTGTTCAGGGTATCCAGGGATATATTTTTTTCAATGACTGGAATGTCATTTTTTTGAGCGATATCAAGCACGTATTTCCTTGTTATTCCCGGAAGAATCAACTTACCGGGGACGGTCACCAGGCAGGCTTGCTTGTTGATGAAAAAGATATTGGAACGACTTCCTTCAGTAATCTGATTTTGGGAATTTATCAGGGCCGCTTCATACACGTTCTTTTCGAAGATGAACTTTGAAACTGAGTTTCTGAATTGGTCATCCCATTTTTTAATTCCCGGGGTGGGACGCTGGTGGGGGTATATTGCCAGCTTCACCCCATGTATATACTTGAGCGGATCGGGGTAAACATAGGGAATAAAATAACACTGGAGCAGCGCATTCCCTTCCTTGGATTTCTGCAGGCTGATCCGGATGTTTCCTTCCCGGAATGAGTTTTCACTGACAAGCAGCCCCAGGTAAGCTGTGATTTTATCCTTACCTGGATAGCGAATTCCCGAATTGGCAATAGACTGCTCAAGTCTGTCCAGGTGATCAGGAAGGAACAGGATTTTCCCATCGATGAGTCTGACAACCTCATAATAGATATCGGCAGACATATCGGGAACAAAGTCCGAAGCATCTGCCGATATATTATTTCTTACATACTTTTCTCCTAATATTCGTCCTGTTATCATTCCACCCTGATGGAGGCAGCCGGGTTCATCCGGGAAGCTTTAAGTGATTGCCAGCTTACGGTGATCACGGCAATGCATAGTGATAACAACAAAGATATGATAAAGGTCCAGAAAGGGAAGTCGATCCTGAAAGTGAAATTTTGCAGCCAGTTACGCATGGCAAAGTAAGATAAGGGCCATGCCACGATATTGGAGATAATCACCCACTTTGAAAACTGGGTGAGGAAGAGATAGAGAATCTGGTTCTGGGATGCACCCATTACCCTCCTGACACCAGTTTCACGGGTACGCTTGGCAGTCATGAATGAGGAGAGTCCCAGCAGGCCAAGAGCTGCAATAAAAATAATCAGTACGGTAAAGGAAATCACCAGCGCAAAGATAACCTTCTCCTCACTGTACATGGCTTCCAGTTCATTACTCAGGTATGAATACTGGATGGGGAAAGCCGGATTAAATACTTCCCGTTTTTCCTCAATCCATTGAAGAACATCCTGAAAATCTTCCCCACTTACCCTGACCGAAAGGATGCGCATAAAGTTGGCATTTTCGTTAAGGAATATTACCAGGGGCTCCACCGGGTTGTGCAGTGAACCATAATTAAAGTCTTTCACCACCCCGACAATTTCACCCACAGGATTGTTGGCACCCTCGATATTGACGCCCTGGATAAACTGTTTTCCAAGTGCTTCTTCGCCCCACTGCATTTCTCGTACAAGTGCTTCGTTGACCACAAAGGCATTGGTTTGATCCGAGCCGAATTCCCTGTCGTAAAAACGTCCCGCCACAAGTTCAATGCCCATCACATCCAGGTAGTCGTAGCTGACCATACAATTATTAAATGCTTTTTCTCCCATATCCCCCGTATTGGTTTCGGCAGTCATGACCCGTTTTCCGTAGAATTGGCCCGGTGCCGTGGTCGAACGTGCTGTACTTTCCACAGAAGGGTGTCTTTCGATCTCTTCCATAAAGGCAGTCGCATTATTTACAACAGCCGTATCGTTCAGGGTAAGCATTAGTATTTGCTCGCGGTCAAAACCCAGATCCTTTTTTTGAATATATCCCATTTGCAGAGCGACCACAATGGAGCCAATAATCATGACTGCGGAGATCATAAACTGGGCAATCACCAGTCCGGTCCTTAGCCATCCGCGATCCTTGCTGCTGACCCCGTTTCCTTTCAGGATGGAGACCGGGTTAAATGAGGCAAGATACGTGGCCGGGTAAAGTCCCGATAACAGCCCCGTGAGCAAGGAGATTCCAAGAATAAACAGCAGGATTCCGGGTTGTAGTATGGTGTGAAAATCGAAAGTCTTTCCCGCAAAGTTGTTGAACAGGGGGAGTGCAAGAATGCTCAGGACTGTGGCAATCAGACCTGCAAAAACAGCCATGACGACCGATTCGCCCAGGAACTGTGATCTTAGTTTACTCCTGTTGGCTCCCCCAACTTTGCGAATCCCGATTTCCTTTCCCCGGCTGGTGGCCCTGGCGGTGGTCAGGTTGGTATAGTTTATACTGGCTATAACAATCAGAAGCAGGGCAATTACCGCCATGATATATACATAATTCATATTTCCTTTGGGGAGGTCCCAGGTGAGTTCGTCTTTCTGAAAGTGAACATCTGACAGGGGTGTAATTCGTAAATTAAAGGAAGCTTTTATCTGATCGCCCAGCTCCTTCATGTATTTGTCATAGAATTCGGGGAATTTGGCCAGAACCATATCCGGTGTGGTATTATTTGCCATCAACACATAGGTATAACAGGTTACGTTCCAGAAGGAGCCTGCGCTTCGGTCATTGAAGCGTTCACTTCCTATCATTTCTTCGATGGTGGCTGTAGAGATCAGTCCATTGTATCTCAGGTGTACGTTTTCCGGGAGATCCACAAAAACTCCGGTAATATTATAAGTGGTCCCATCCGGATTAGCCATGCTCTCACCAACCACATCCCAGGTGCCAAAGTATTTGTGAGCCAGCGAGTTGCTGATCACCATGGAGTAAGGGGCCGTCAGGGCAGTATTCGGATCACCTGTCACAAAAGGGATCGAAAAGACCGAGAATATGGTTGAATCGGCAAGCATGATGCTATCTTCCTTAAAGGTATCTTCACCGCTTTTAAAGTAGAAATCCGGCCGGGGTAATATCCTTGTATGATCAACAATTTCCGGATAGTCGTCTTTAAGAGTCGGACCCAGGGGGATCTGTGTGATGGCCGTCAGGTCTTGTTTCTCGTTAATAAAGAAATCACCTTCGAGCCTGAAAATGTTTTCGAAATGCTCATTGTGTTTGTCATAGGTGAGCTGATCCTGAATATATACAAAGATCATTATGGTGGCTGTAATCCCGATGGCCAGGCCAAGCAGGTTAAGCAGGGTGAAAAATTTATCCCGGCCGGCATTTCTAACCAGGGAAAGCAGGTAATTCTTAATTAGTGACATCGGAGCTCTGGGTTTTTGGTTATCCAATCTATATTTAACTCAATAGCAGTGCCAAATCGCATAAGAGATTAAATAACAACTATTTAATATGATTTTATGAACAGGAAGGTGTCCGTATCCGTATAAGATATGTACGATAACGTACACCGGTAGAAACGTTTTGTCGTAAAAGATTATTTGCTAATTTTAATTTTCAATCTAAAACCGCATTCATTCCTAAATGACAAGACCAATTTTTTTTATTGACGATGATAAAGTCATCCTGAACCTGATGGAGTTTACCTTTCAGAGCAGGCATGATTATGATGTGGTCTGTTATGAAAGCGGTGAAAGTTGCCTGGAAAACCTTCATCAGAATCCGAGGTTGATTGTATTGGACCATATTCTTGAGGGAGTTGGAGAGAAGGCGCTCAACGGGCTTGAGACACTGAAGGAAATCAGGAAAGTAAATAAGGAGATTCCGGTGATTATTCTGACCGGCCAGGGAGATGATGCCCTGCTGAGTGAATTCATGGAAAACGGTGCGAACAGATACCTGACCAAAGACGATTTCTTTATCGACTCTCTTATTGAAACCATACAACAGATGCTCATCTGATTATATCCTTTCCCTCTTTCCGGAATTTCTACCTGTTTAATCTCCTTACAATCATGAATTAATGCGCGGATTAAGTTTTTTTATATGAGATAAATTTTTACTTTTGCACTCCCAAATTGAAGAATTGTGAGCAAGCGGGATTCATATGCAGTACGCATTTCGGGTTTAGGAGAAGGCGATCACGATTTTTCATTTGAGCTGGACAGGAAGTTCTTTGCTTTATTTGAGCGTTCGGAGATTGGCAATGGAAATGTACATGCTGAGGTGACCCTTGAAAAAAAACAAGGCCTACTTTCTCTCCATTTTTCCCTGGAAGGAAAAGTGGAAGTGGTATGTGACCGGTGCCTGGAAAATTATTTCACGGATATCACTACCAGGCAGACCATTTTTGTAAAACTGGGAGAGACACAGGATGAAATTGAAGATGATGTACTGATCATTGGAAGGGATGATCACGAGATAGAGGTAAGTCAGTATTTATATGAATTCATTATACTGGCACTTCCCTATCAAAAGATTCACCCGGACGATGCAGAAGGAAATTCTACCTGCAATCCAGAGATGATAAAACAGCTGAATGCTCACAGGGCCAAAGAACCTGATACCGAGGAAACGATTGATCCCAGATGGGATGCATTAAAAGGAATTATTGAAAAAAACAAATAGCTATGGCACATCCGAAAAGAAAGACTTCAAAGACCAGAAGAGACAAGAGAAGGACCCACTATAAAGCGGAAACTCCCACACTTTCAACCTGTTCGACTACAGGCACTGTTCACGAACGTCACCGGGCTTATTATGTGGATGGAAACCTTTATTATAAGGGAAAGCTTGTTATCGACGCTGAAGCCGATTTAGCTTAGCTAAGACATTCACCAGGGTAAATGCCCGGTAACCCATGCGCATTGGGATCGATATGATGGGGGGCGATTACGCTCCGGGCTCTGTTATTCGTGGAGCCATTCTCGCCAGGGAATCCTTCCCTGATGATGCAGAAATTGTATTGCTTGGCCATAAAGAAATCTTTTCCCGCCATATAGAGGAACATCAACTCGATCCTGGCGGGATTTCTATTATACATGCGGAAGATTCAGTGGCCATGGAGGATCATCCCCTGAAGGTGTTCAAAGAGAAACCTAAAGCAGGACTTTTTCATGGACAGAGACTGCTGGCCGAAGGAGCCCTGGATGGTTTTTGCAGTGCAGGAAATACAGGTGCCATGATGGTCGGTGCCATGCAGATCATCACTTCCATCCCCGGAATTATACGTCCGGCTATTGCAGCCACCATACCCAATGTTGAAGGGACCCATTCAGTCATACTGGATGTGGGACTGAATCCAGATGCCCGTCCGGATGTTTTATACCAATATGGCTCCATTGGTACCATTTATTCGAATTTAGTTCATGGAATTAAAGAGCCGGCAGTAGCTTTGCTCAATGTGGGTATCGAAGAAAGCAAGGGGAACATGGTAACCCGGAGTGCCTATCAGTTGATGAAAGAGTCCTCCAGCTATAATTTCATCGGGAATATTGAAGCCAATGAAATGTTTGTTTCGACCAGGGCAGATGTAATTGTAACAGATGGATTTATTGGAAATATGATGTTGAAACAGGCTGAGGCCTTTTACAAGGTTGTTTCCAGAAAGAGTGTTGCCAACGGTTATTTCGAATTGTTTAATTTTGAAAATTTTGGAGGCACCCCGGTGCTGGGAGTGAATGCTCCACTGCTTATCGGGCACGGAATCTCCAATGAAAAAGCGATAAAAAACATGCTCCTTCACACCCTAGATGTTGTGAAGGCAGGATTGGTCAAAAGGATTAAAGAAGAACTGGACAGATGAGTAAGATTGCAGCAGGAATAACAGGAATTCATGGTTGGGTTCCTGAATACAGGCTTACCAATGACGAGCTGAGTACCATGGTGGAGACCTCCGACGAGTGGATCATGCAGCGCATTGGCATAAAGGAGCGAAGAATCCTTAAGGAAGGGGCTACCTCTGATATGGGTGCGAAGGCTGTTAAGGGCTTATTGGAAAAAACCGGGACTTCGGCCGATGAAATTGATCTTCTGATCTGTGCCACCATAACCCCGGATCATCCCTTCCCGTCAACCGCCAATCTGATTGCAGATAAAACAGGAATTAAAAATGCCTGGAGCTTTGATATAAATGCAGCCTGTTCCGGATTTGTCTATGGCTTGCAAACGGCAGCCAGTTTTGTACAGTCAGGAATCTATAAGAAAGTTGTCCTGGTGGGAGCTGATATGATGTCTTCCATTACAGATTACACTGACCGGACCACCTGCCCTCTTTTTGGGGATGCGGGTGCAGCAGTGCTGGTTGAACCCGTTGAGGATGGATTTGGTGTAAGGGACTCCATTTTACAGTCCGATGGGAGTGGTGTGAAAAATCTACATATGAAGGCCGGGGGTTCTGCCAAACCACCTTCACATGAGACAATTGAGGCAAGAGAACACTTTGTTTTTCAGGAGGGGCAGGCAGTTTTCAAAGTGGCCGTTTCGAAAATGGCCGATGTTTCGGTGGAGATCATGGAGAAGAATGGATTAACTCCGGACACCCTGACCTGGCTGGTACCCCACCAGGCTAACATGAGGATTATTGAGGCAGTTGCAAGACGAATGGGAATTCCCAAAGAGAAAGTTATGATCAATATTGAGAAGTATGGCAATACCACTGCGGCCACCATCCCACTCTGTCTTTGGGAATGGGAATCTCAATTAAAGAAGGGAGATAATGTGATCCTGGCCGCTTTTGGTGGTGGTTTTACCTGGGGATCCATCTATTTGAAGTGGGCTTATGATGATAAGCAGAATAATGATTAAGTTTGCATAAAAAGTAGCATATGGCAAAAATAGGTGAAACTGAGAGTACCAACAAAATCAATATGATTGGCGTTGGGACCACCATTGAAGGAAGTATTAACTCCAGCGAAAATATCCGCTTCGACGGGAACCTTGTGGGCAACCTGAATACCAAGGGAAAAGTATTTATTGGACACAGTGGGAAAGTGTCGGGAGAAATCAGGTGTAAGAATTGCGAGGTTGAAGGAGTCGTTGACGGAAAGATAATTGTGGAGGAGTTGTTGTCGCTTCGCTCCATGTCAAAAGTTTACGGTGAAATCAAGACCGGAAAACTGGCCATCGAGCCAGGCGCTACATTTACCGGTAAATGTGATATGGGTGGAAAAAAAGAAGACATCATCGAACCGGCCGTCAAGCCCAAAGGAGAAAGGGCGTAAAGATTCAGGTCTGAATTCCTTTGTCCGCTATTCAGGCATGGGATTTCAAATGGTAGCTGTTATTCTAATTTTTTACTGGGCAGGTTCAAAGCTTGATCAGCGAGCAGGCAATGAGAAGCTTGTTTATACTGCAGTACTTACTCTTTTAGGTGTTTTTGCAGGCCTTTATCTTGCATTAAAGGACTTTATTTTCAGGAAAAATGATTAGGCGGGTTCGATTTATCTGGCAACTGCTGGTTTTGGCCTGCGTCCTGGTTCTTTCAGGGATATTGATAATTTCACAGTTTCAAGTGGAGATCACTCCGGCAGTTCTTCTTGTATGTGTCGGCTCGGTGACCATCATAAACCTGATAACCTACCTGCTTATGTTTGCAGGCATTCAAAAAGAAAACAAAGAAGGGATGGTTTTTTTATTGGGTGGAATTGGGGTGAAGTTCCTTCTATATCTGTTGTTTATATTGCTTTTCTGGATCGTCACAAAAAATCTTTCGAAAGCGTTTATCGTTACATTTTTTGCACTATATTTAGTCTTTACTTTTTTTACCGCAGGGCATCTTCTTAAGTTGCTGAAGAACAAATAATTACAATGACCGTGAGCTCGAGATTTTTAGCTGTTGCATGCAGCCTTCTGATTGGAATTCTCTTTATCGTACCGGGCACTCAGCTGAGTGGACAGGATGAACATCATGAAGCAGCTGATGCCCTTCATGAAACTGCGGACACCCATCATGCTGAAAGCGGGCACGGTGAAGCCGCAGAAGAAGAGTTTAATGCCACAGAGTATATTCTCGAACATGTTTCAGATTCTCATGAATGGCATATTCTTACCAAGAAGGACGGGCATCATGTGAGTGTCCCCCTTCCGGTGATCCTCTACAGCAAGCATTCGGGCTTTCATATGTTTATGTCCAGCAAGTTAGCACACGGACATAGTCATGAAGGATTCCAGATGGGGCATGGTAGCGTGGAAGTACTTAATAAGAAAGGAGAAACCGTTGAGAAGAGCCTGAATGGAAAGATTATCGAGCTGGATGAGCATGGCGAGCTTGTGGAGGCCGGTCTGCCTCTGGATTTTTCCATTACCAAGAATGTATTTATGATGCTGCTATCGGTCATTATCCTGCTCTGGGTATTTCTCAGCCTGGCTAAAGCCTATAAGAAAATGGGCATCAGTGAGCCAAAGGGGCTTGCTGGTTTCATTGAGCCTGTCATTGTTTTTATCGAGGAAGATGTGGCTATTCCTAATATCGGGGAAGAGAAATATGTCCGCTTTATGCCCTACCTGCTTACGGTTTTCTTTTTCATCCTGCTGAACAACCTGATGGGCCTGATCCCCTTCTTTCCCTTTGGAGCGAATGTGACAGGTAATATTGCTCTGACCTTCGTGTTGGCCACCATTACTTTTCTGATTACCCAGTTCAGTTCAAACAAGGGTCACTGGCAACATGTTTTTGCTACCCCGGGCGTTCCCAAGCCCCTTCTGCTCATTATGATCCCTGTTGAGATTATCGGCTTGTTCACCAAGCCTTTTGCTCTGATGGTTCGTCTCTTCGCAAACATCACAGCTGGCCACATCATTGTGCTCAGTCTGATTTCCATGATTTTTATTTTCAAATCCGTATTCGTAGCCGTGCCTTCATTGGTGATGGTCATTTTTATGGATTTCATTGAATTGCTTGTAGCATTTCTGCAGGCCTATATTTTTACCTTATTATCAGCTTTGTTTATTGGAATGGCGATGCCTGAGCATCACCATGATTAATTGTTCATTTAATACTTATTTATTATGACTGGTACATTAGCAGCAATTGGAGCAGGA
>Ga0180436_10003280_pt1 | contig 14935 bp, 15 predicted proteins | sample SS_ome_2_FD_132434 | JGI IMG/M metagenome (GOLD analysis project Ga0180436, IMG submission 132434) | Hypersaline lake sediment archaeal communities from the Salton Sea, California, USA - SS_3_S_2 metaG | ecosystem: Environmental > Aquatic > Non-marine Saline and Alkaline > Hypersaline >...
ATGAGACGCAGCTGCTGCATCTCCTCAAAGGACGCAGGGCGAAGATCGTCGTGACCCCCATCGGCGGTCAGGGGTATCTCTTCGGCCGTGGGAATCAGCAGATCAGCCCGGCGGTGATTCAGAAAGTGGGGAGAGAGAACATCATCGTCGTGGCAACGACGGACAAGATCCATTCGCTGCGCGGGCGGCCTCTACTGGTGGACACCGGCGATCGGCAGGTGGATGAGATGCTCGCCGGGCATATCAGAGTGGTCACCGGCCGCGGCGAGCAGATTGTATATCGGGTCTCAAGGTAGTGGAAGGGGGATAGGCGTGCGTCTTGCGGGCAGGGTGGCCCTTATTACGGGTGGGGCGTCGGGCATCGGGCGGGCGACGGCCCAGTGCTTCGCGCGCGAGGGCGCGAAGATCGCGGTGGTGGATCTGGACGAGGCTGCCGGCATGGACGTGGCCAGCACGATTGCGGACCAGGGCGGTCGGGCCATCTTCGTGCGCTGCGACGTGGGCCGGGCGGCCGACTGCCGGCGGGCCGTCGAGGAGACGGTGGGCGAGCTGGGCGGGCTCGACATCCTCGTCAATAACGCGGGCATTATCCGACGGGCGACGGTCATTGAAACGAGCGAGGAGGCGTGGGATCGCGTCATGGCGGTCAACGTCAAGTCTGTCTTCCTGCTCTCCAAGTATGCCATCCCGGTCATGGTCCGGGCATGCGGCGGCGTGATCATCAACACGGGTTCGGGGTGGGGGTTGACCGGCGGCCGCAGAGCTGTTTCCTACTGCGCTTCGAAGGCGGCAGTGGTGAATCTAACCCGGGCTATGGCCCTCGACCACGGCGAACAGAACATCCGCGTCAACTGTATCTGTCCGGGTGACACCGATACGGCCATGCTGCGGGATGAGGCGCGGCAGCTCGGGGCGTCCGATGAGGACTTCATGGCGGAGGCCGCGGACCGCCCTCTGCGGCGCGTCGGTAGGCCAGAGGACGTTGCCGAAGCCGCGCTCTACCTGGCCAGCGACGCGTCAGCGTTCGTCACGGGGACGGCGCTGGTGGTGGACGGCGGGGGGTTGGCGGGCTGATGCATCCTCGTCTCGATTCCAGCGGTGGGCACACTGGCTTGCCGTTCGTTGTTGCTGCAACGGTTCGATCCACGGAGCTTTCGTATAGGGAGGCCTTATGCGCGGTCTGAAAGGTAGACGCGTGCTGATCACGGGCGGCGCTGGAGCGATCGGCGCTGCGACAGCCAAACGCTTTCTGGAGGAGGGCTCTCGCGTCGTCGTGCTGGACCAGGACGAGGGCGCAGTGGAGAGGATTGAGGGGAAGCTGACGTCCTTGAGCGGGACGATCAGAGCCGACGTGTCAGATCCCGGGGCGGTGAGCAGAGCCTTTGGAGAATTGGACCTGCTCATGGGGGGCATTGACGTCTTGATCAACAACGCCGGGATCAGCATCCGGCACCGCTTTTTGGACGTCTCCCCGCAGGAGTGGCGAGATGTCATGAAGGTCAACCTGGACGGTGTCTTTTTCGTGGCGCAGCAGGCTGCGCAGCGGATGCTGGCAGCAGACGGTGGCGTCATCTTGAACATGGGCTCCACGAATGGCCTTATGGGCTATCACTATTACGCTGACTACAATGCCTCCAAGGCGGGCGTCATCGAGCTGACCCGCTCTATGGCTCTCGAGCTGGGCCCTCGGGTTCGTGTCAACGCCGTCTGTCCGGGTTTCATCATGACGCCGATGCAGGAAGCGGAGTATTCACCGGAGATGAGGCATGCCTTTTCAGCGAAACTCCCGTTGGGGCGACTGGGCAAGCCGGAGGATGTGGCTGCCCTGTTCGCCTTTCTAGCGTCGGAGGACGCCGGCTTCATCACCGGTCAGTCCTTCGTGATTGACGGAGGGGAGATCGCCGGGGGCCTGGCCAGCCAACCCTAGGCAGATTGACCAGTGAGGCCGACGAAAAGGGCTCAAGGTGGGTCCGTCTAGGCGGGAAGGCGGTGGCGCAACAAGGGGTAGGAGGATGGAGTGGCGGGAACCGACAAGACGACTAAATTGTACGAAGCCGTTCGAGGGAGAATCGTCTCTGGCGAGCTCGAGCCAGGAACGGTGCTGACAGAGGCCGAACTCGCTGATGCGTACGGCGTCAGCAAGACGCCTGTGAGGGAAGCCCTCGTTCTGCTGCGACACGAGGGGTTCGTCGATTCCATGCCTCGGATCGGACATGTCGTTGCGACGTTTACCATTCAGGACGTGCTGGAGGTGTTTCACCTGCGCTCCATATTGGAGGCTGAGGCGGCGGGTCTGGCCGCCGAGCGGATCACCGAGGAGGAGATTGCCGCCCTTCTTGAGAATCGCGAGAAGGAGTCGGCGCTGCTAGAGGGGGCTGATGGTGCAGGTGTCTACGAGAGGGCGTATGAACTGAACGTGGCGTTCCACCATCTGATCGCTCGGGCCTCCGGCAACCGGCGCCTGGCTGATCTGATCAAGAGGCTGATGGAGGACATGCGGCGCATGCTGGCCTTTGATCCTCGCTTCGTCGAACCGCAGCACCACATGGAGATCATTGAGGCGCTGCAGTGTGGAGACAGACCAGCCGCGGAAGGGGCGATGAGAGGGCACGTGGAGGAGACAAAGTCCCGGTTGTTGGACCGCTTTTAGCCGGGAAGCGTCTGCTCACCATCATTGGCTGAGTCGAATGATCGGACGACCAGATACCTACCATCCATTGGACTGGGTCGACGTGATGCGTTCCTTTGCAGCAGGGCAGGAGGGAGACTGTCCTACGCTCACGATGCTTGACCCCAGCGTTTATTTACCTATCGATCGTCGGGTGTGCCAGTGAGGCAGACCCCTGAATACGGAAAGGAGATGGCGCATGCGACCCCGTTTTAGGCTTCTCAGCGATGACCTCATCAACCAGATCATAGACGAAGCGCTTGCTTTGTTGGTGGATCCGGGGGTACGTGTGGAGAACGCTGAAGCACTGGATCTTCTCGCGGACGCGGGTGCCAGTGTGGATCGCGAAGCAGAGGTGGCCCATATCCCTGAGGATGTCGCGCGCCGGGCGTTGGCGGCGGTCCCTTCCGAATTCGACCTCTACGACCTGGATGGCAAGCCCGCCGTCCACTACGGTGCCGACAGCGTTCAGTTTACGCCTGGATCGGGTGCCCTCATGCTGCTTGACGGCGAGACTCAAGAACAGCGAGCGCCAAAAACCGACGACCTCGTCCGGTTCGTCAAGCTCGTCGAGACGCTCCCGCAGCTAGATGCCCAGAGCACGGCCTTTGTCTGCAGCGACGTGCCAAAGGAGATCGGCGACCTCTATCGTCTCTACCTTGCGCTCAACTATATGCGGAAGCCCATCGTCACCGGGGCCTTCCGGAAGGACACCTGGTGGACGATGAAGGAGATGCTGGTGGCGGTGGCCGGCAGCGAGGTTGATCTGGCCGAGCGGCCGACGGCCATCTTCGATGTGTGCCCCTCGCCGCCATTGATGTGGAGCGACCTGACGTCTCAGAACCTGATCGACTGTGCGCGACACGGTATTCCTTCGCAGCTGATCTCCATGCCTATGGCGGGCGCGACTGCCCCGGTTACCATAGCTGGTGCGGTCGTGCAGCACACGGCGGAGTCCTTGAGCGGGGTGATAATCGGCCAGCTTGCCTCCGAGGAGGCACCTATGGTCTGGGGCGGCTCACCTGCCGTCTTTGATATGCGCCAGGGAACGACCCCCATGGGGGCGATTGGTACCTGGATGATTGACGTCGCGTGCGCGGAGGTGGGCAAGGCTCTCGATCTTCCGACCCACGTCTATCTGACCATGAGTGACGCCAAGGTTGTTGATGCCCAGTGCGGGCTGGAGTCGGCCGGAAGCACTATGCTGGCGGCGCTAGCGGGGGTGAATATGGTGGCGGGTGCCGGCATGATGGACTTCGAGAGTTGTCAGAGCTGCGAGAAGCTCGTCATCGATGCCGAGATCATCGGGATGGCGAAACGCCTCATCGCCGGGGTGGAGGTCCGGGACGAGCCCATTGCGCTGGACTTGATGCGCAAGATGGGACATCGTGGGGACTACCTGGGCCAACGCCACACCCTTGACTGGTTCGGAGAGGAGCAGTACATCCCCTCGGCGGTCATAGACCGCGGTTCGTTGGAGGCCTGGAAGAAGGGGGGGAGGAAGACGGCCTGGGAGCGAGCGCGGGCCCGCGTAAACGCCCTCCTGAAGGGGTACGAGCTGCCTCCCATGTCGGATGACCTGCGCAGTGAGCTGCGTGGCATCACGCTAGCGGCGGCGCAGGGGTTCGGAATGGGCGAGTTGCCGCCGCTGCCCGAAAGCTAAAAGGGCTGGGGATTGGAGGGTGATCCTGGAGAGGATCACGGCCGAATTCTTGGTGCAAGATCCCTCGGTTGGAAGGCTCAGCTCGCCCGGAAGGCGCCGGCACACGGCGGATCGTGGCTTCGCACGCCGAAGTCGCGCTAGCACGGGCCGCGGTTCTGGTGGCGGGCCCGCCTACGTCCGGGCCGACGTGCGTGATGCTCAGGTCGGTGGTGGTCGAGGGACGCGATGATCCACATCCGTGAATACAAGCGGAGCTGGCCGGGGGATTTCGAGCGGATTCGAGAGTCGTTGGTCGGGATCCTGGGCGATTTGGCCTTGCGCATCGATCACATCGGCTCGACGTCAGTCCCCGGGATGGCGGCGAAGGATGTGATCGACGTCCAGGTGACCGTCGAGACACTGACGTCGGAGATCAAGGAGCGGCTGGTCGAGGCCGGGTACCGGCATAAGCCCCACGTAACTCACGACCACGTTCCGGCAGGCGAAGACCCGGGTCCCGCGCTCTGGCAGAAGCTCTTTTTCGTCGAACCGGAGGGGGCGCGGCGTGTGAATCTGCACGTCCGCTCCGCCGGGCAGCCGAATCAGCGGTACCCTCTTCTGTTCCGGGACTATCTGCGCGCTCACCCGAAGGCTGCCGGGACGATCGAGCGGATCAAGCGAGAGCTCGCAAGGCGGTTCGCGGACGACGTTGATGCGTACTACGCCATTAAGGACCCGGTCTACGATCTCGTCTGGCGGGCTGCCCAAGAGTGGGACTCTCGCCGCGGGCGGTCGGCGGGAGGATGACGGGTGCCGGTCGGGGAGACTCCATGACAAGGCGAAGCCCCACCCTCAGAACCGAGCTCTGCGCTGAGGGCGCCGGGGAGAAGCTCTGGGGCATCAGCGACGGGCGAGTGCACTCATGCTCGGACGACAACCTTGCGAAGGCCCAGTCGTGGAGCTTACCGGACCGGAGTCTGCGCCGCGAAATGAGCTCACACGTAGACCAGTCTACAACCTTTCCAAGGTGTGCGCTTGCGGGAACGGAGGGGCAGGAGCAGGACGGCGAACCAGCTTCGTCAGGTCCGTAGTCTCCGGCGCAACTGCCTCGCTCCGCCCGCGGCATGCGCGCGAAGGCACTCGACGATACGGGAATCCTGGCCACGCACGCTATGTCGTACGAGCCTCGGCGCGGTACCCCCGGATCAGCTCTCCGTCGAACCAGATGGTGTCGCCATCGACAATGGATGTCGCCATGTCTTGGGGCTTCTGGCCCGGGCCACGACCCGTTTCGCCTTGGCACCTAACGTGAACAGAGGGTCTGCAGGGCATGTGTCAGCACCTCCACGCCCTTGCGATACTCCTCGACGTCAATTCGCTCTTCCGGGGTGTGATCCAGGGCTGAATTGCCCGGTCCGTAGGCGGCGATGGGGCAGCCCCAGGCCGGGCCGACGACGTTCATATCCGAGGTTCCCGTCTTCAGCTTGAAGCGCGGTCGTCCGTCTGCAGCTCGAATCCCGCGCAGCAGCGCTCTGACCACGTCCGTATTCTTGTCTGCTCGAAAAGGGGGCTCGCTGTAGGGAAAAGCGACCTCGGCCTCGCCACGCCAGCCGCACATTGTCTGTTGCAGGACCTCCTGGTTGATTCCGAGCGGCAATCGAAGCCCGATGCTCATCTCGACGCTGTCCTCGAGCCCGACGTTCCCGGGGCCGCCATCAGCGGTGCAGATGGCGCGCAGGGAGGGATCGAGGGTGTCGAAGCTGGGGGGGTGACGTTCCTGATTGTACTCGGCGGCGTGGTCAACCAATCGATTCCAGAAGGACACAGCCTCCTCGGCGGGCGAGACGCGATCGCTCGCTCCGTGGCCTGCTGCCCGGACCAGATGGTAGTCAACGGAGAGCGTCCCCTTGTAGCCCAGCGTGATGCCTTCCCAGCCGCTGGGCTCGCCAATGATGACCCCGCTCGGCGGCGCCATCGTGCGGGCGAGGTAGTGGGCGCCGTGCGAGTGTGCCTCCTCCTCGACGGCACCGATGACCAACACGCAAGCATCGCCTATGTGGGGCGCTGCACGGGCCGCCGCGAGCACGAAGGCGGCCAGCGGTCCCTTGGCGTCCACTGCGCCCCGGCCGTACAGCTTGCCGTCTTCCTGACGGACGGGAATGTCCCCGGCCACGGTATCCATGTGGCCCAGCAGCACGAAGGTGTGCCCGGCCTGCGAGTCGCCCAGCGCACCGATGACGTTTCCAGCCAGGTCCCGGCGTGCGCGAAAGCCCATCGCCGTCATCTGTTCGATCAAGTGTTCGGCGAAAGCGTCTTCCTCGCCGGAGAGGCTGGGGATTGCCAGCAGATTCTTCAAGAATGTGATCTCTTCCATCGTCATCCACCTACGTCGGTTAGTCGAGATGCGTCGTCAACCTGCAGTCCCGAAGTCTGCTGATCCGAGTGGGACAAATCCCGGCAGCGCTTGCACGGATAGCGACCTGCGTCGTCACATAGGGGGGCCGGCAGCGTGTGATGCAAGCGCGGCTTCGGGTTGAACTGAAGTGAACCTGCCGGGGGACTGGTCAGCCTCAGCTTGGCCCCTCCACCATGCCACTACGTCTTTCAATCGTGCAAGACTCCTGCCACCCGGCGCACGACGAAATCCACATCTGTATCACTGATCACCAGCGGGGGCAGGAAACGCATCACCGTCGAGCCGGCAGTCAAGGCCAGCACCCCCATACCTTCAACGGGCTCCGCGAGCTCAGCCAGGTAGGGGCCGGCGTGTTCCTTCAGCTGCAAGCCGACCATCAGACCCAGCCCGCGCACCTCGCGAATCATGGGTGAGTCGATAGCTCGCAGGCCGTCCATCAGCTTCTGGCCGAGACGCCCGGCGCGCTGGGGAAGATCCTCGGACTCGATCACCTCGATGGTCGCCAGGGCCGCGGCGCACGAGAGGGGATTGCCGCCGAAAGTGGAGCCGTGGACTTTCTTGGGGAGCTCCCCTACCCGTGGGCCCAACAAGACGGCGCCCATAGGCACACCCCCGGCCATGGCCTTGGCCACGCACATCAGATCTGGTTCCAAATCATAGTGCTGGCAAGCGAACATGCGCCCAGTGCGCCCGAAGCCAGTCTGCACCTCATCCACGATAAGCAGCGCGCCTTGGTCTCGGCAGAGCTCCTGGACTCCCTGCAGGTAGTTGGGGCTGGCGGGGTTGACGCCTCCCTCGCCCTGCACTACCTCCACGATGACGGCGGCCGTCTCTTCGTTCACCACCTCTGCCATCCGCTCAAGCCGGTCGTAGGGCACGAACTCGAACCCGGGCACCAGCGGCTCAAACGGTTTCCGGTAACGCTTCTGCCAGGTAGCCGACAGCGCGCCCATGGTCCGCCCGTGGAAACCGCGCATCGTAGAGATGATGTTCCTCCGACCGGTGCTCAGACGCGCGAACTTGAGGGCCGCCTCTACGGCCTCGGCGCCGGAATTGCAGAAATACGCACGCTCCAGGTCGCCGGGGGCGAGGCGTACCAATTCGGCCAGTAACTGCGCGCGTCGGTCGTTGTAGAACCCGTTAGGCGCGGTCAGCAGGCGGCCAACCTGATCGGTCACCGCTTTGACCACCGCAGGATGCGCGTGCCCGACGTTGGCTACCCCGTGACCGCCCACGCAGTCGATGTATTGATTTCCCTGGGTGTCCCACAGCCGCGCGCCCTTGCCGTGGGTGAGCACCAGCGGTTGCTTGGGATAGACACCGGAATCGTAGCGGTCCTCAGTGGCGACCACATCATCTAGACCTGGCATATCTCGCTGTGGCATTCCCTCTCCTCTCCCTTCTACTCCTCGCTATCTCTGGCTACCCGTTCCTCGAGCACCCTTTCTCTCGCCTCGACTGGCTTCCTTCAGGCCGGCCGCTCCCACGATCTGGTATCAAGCTTGCCCTCGACAACCCATTGCGAAATCTGGCTCCCTTCGCACCCGCATGCGGTATCATTGCGCTATCACCGTGCCCTGTCCGGCCAATGCCCGCTGGATGGGTCCCGTTACCCGTCCATCGGCGATGACGACCTGGGTTACGCCGTCCCGCAGTGCCTCCACGGCTCCCAAGACTTTCCGCTTCATGCGGCCCCTCGCGTAACGATCGAGGTATTCCTGGACGTGCTCCACCGGGATATGCGGGATCAACGACCCCTCGTCACTCACGTCCCGAAGCAACCCGGGCACGTTGGAGAGGATGACCATGCGATCGGCTTGCAGAGCCGTGCCGATGGCGGCGGTCGCCCGGTCCCCATCCACGTTCAGCCCCTCGCTCTCGTGGCTGATGGCGACCGGTGCCACGACGGGCACGTAGCCAGCGTCGAGCAAGGTGCGGAGCAGATCGACGTTCACCTTCTCGATGATGCCGCTGTATTCGCCGCGCAGCACCTTCACTCGGCCGTTTTCCTTGATGCGCAGGGAGGATTTGCGCCTCCCTTCCAGCAGGCGACCATCGAGCCCGCAGAGGCCGATGGCGTTGACGCCCATCTGTTGCAGCTGCTCGACGATCAGCTTGTTAATGCGGCCCGCCACGACCATGGTGAAGATCTCCAACGTCTTACGATCCGTGTGGCGGCTGCTGTGCCCCGATGGAGAGGTGACGAAGCGCGGCGGGTGTCCCAGCTTCTCGGAAATGAGCGTGGTCTCGCTCGACCCGCCGTGGACCAGTACGACTTGCTCGCCGTGCTGTGCCAGTTCGGCTACGTCATGACAGACGGCTTCTATGTCCAGATCTCCGTTGCCTCCAGCTTTTACTACGATCACGTTCTTTGCCTCCTTGCGTATTGTGTGAGAGAAGCGATAGAGCGAACAAGCGATAAGGCGATAAAGCGACAAGGCGATGCAGCGATGGCGGTGGGGCGATTCTAGGTGAGCATGAGCGCCGTGTTCGCTCCTTTGCTTGCTAGACTGGGTGTAGTCCTGGGAATTCCAGTCCTGTCGTCTCCGGCCACTCGAGCATCACGTTCATCGTCTGCACTGCATTACCGGCCGCGCCTTTCATCAAGTTATCGATGGCGGCGATGACGACCAATCGTTTGTTCTCAGGGTCGGCGGCGAAACCTACGTCACAGTAATTGGAGCCGGTCAGGATCTTGGGCTCTGGATACCGGTGGATACCGCGCCGTGACTTGGCGATGCGCACGAAGGGCTCGTCGTCGTAGTCCTCGCGATAGATGCGCCAGGCATCCCTTTCCGTCAGCGGCTCATCCAACAGACAGTGGCAAGTTGCCAGCGCACCCCGCACGATGCCCACCGATGTGACGGAGAAGTACAACCTGGGGTTCTCTGGATCGAGCTCCAGCTCCTGGATCAACTCGGCGACGTGCCGATGAGTGACTGGTGCGTAGGAACGCACGACGCCTGCTCGCTCCGCGTGATGGGAGGCTGGGGTGGCCTTGTTGCCACCCTCCGAAGAGCCCACTTTGACGTCCACCACCGTTTCGCGCACCAGGTCGCGCTGGTAGAGCGGCAGTAGGGCCAGGTTCGTGACAATGGCGTTGCAGCCGGTACCGCTGGCGTACTTCGCACCCGTCAGTCTTTCCCGGTATATCTCCGGCATCCCATAGACGAAGCTCTCGTTGCGGTCTCCCCCTAGGCGCTCCGGCGCCGGATGCTCGCAACCGTACCAGCGGACGTAGTCTGCCGGATCGCGCAGGCGGAAATCTGCTGATAGATCCACGATGCGCTCAGCCATCCCGGCGAACTTGTCGATGTGGTTCATTGCGTGGCCGTGGGGTAGCGCCAGAAACAGCAGATCCGTCTGACCCAGGTCGTCCAGGCTTTGGAACTTCAAGGCGGTACGGTCGCGGAGGTTAGGATGGACGAAATGCGCATATTGCCCGGCGTATGTCTCCGACGTGATCTGTGTCACCTTTGTCTTGGGGTGAGCGAGCAAGAGCCGGAGCAGTTCCCCACCGGCGTACCCCGACGCTCCCACGATTGCTACCTCCATCATCTTCCCTCCCGTTTGCGGACTTGCTCACTTGCCGCTTGCACCACGTAGTCCACGATTCTCCCGGGCACGTCGAGCTCGGTGGCCTTGACCGCCCCGTGGAACTCTGGAGTGTGATTGATCTCGTTGACCAGCAGTCTCCCCTCCCTCGTCTCGAGCAGATCGACCGCCACAATCTCCCCATCCACGGCTCGTGCCGCAGCCTGGGAGATGTTGTTGATTTGCGGCGTGATGGGGCAGATCGAGGTCTCGCCGCCGCGGGCCGTGTTGGTGATCCAATGCGACGAATGCCGGTAGACGGCGTAGACCGTCTCGTCGCCGACGACCAACGTGCGGATGTCGCGTCCCGGCTTCTCCACGTATTGCTGCACGTAGTAGGGATCATCCTGGTGCAAGGCCCGTTTGTGCTCCAACACAGCCTCGGCGGCCTCGCGGTCGTTCAACTTGGCCATCAGCCTGCCCCAGGACCCCACGGGTGGCTTGACCACCACTGGATAGCCCATCGTCTCCATCGTCGCCAGTGCGGTAGCTTGCGAAAAGGCCACCGCGGTGTAGGGCGTGGGTACCCCGTGTTCTATCAATGCCATGGAGGTCAGCACCTTGTCCCCGCAACTAGCGATGGCCCGGTGGACGTTCACCGTCCTCACACCGCGCTCATCCAGCATCCTGGCGGCGTAGAGTGCCCGGGTGTGGCTGAGACAGCGGATCAACACAACGTCGCATAGCGCATGGCTTGCGCAGGTGCTTGAGCCACTGAGGCCGTTACTCCCCAGCTCGAACGTCAGGTTGCGCACGTCGATCCGCTGGAAAGGCACGCCCCGTTCCTGCAACGCCTGGAAGATACGCTTCTCCTCCATCCGAACACGGGAACAGAGAACCCCCACTTTGGCCTTATCTATCGCCCCGACTTGCCATTCATGGCGACCTCCAGAACATAGTCAATGATTCTCCTTGGGATATCGACACCGGTCGTGTCGATGCTATTACGAAACTCCGGTGTGTGATTCACCTCGCTCACCAGCAGACTCCCATCGCTATCCTCCAGCAGGTCGACGGCGACGACGCCTCCGCCGACGGCTTCAGCCGCCGCGCGGGATAGGCGGTCGATCTCTGGTGTGACAGGGCAGTTGGTGGCGCCGCCCCCCCGAGCCGTGTTGGTGATCCAGTGCGGTGAACTGCGGTAGATGGCTGCGATGGTCTCATCCCCGACGACGAAGCTTCGGATGTCACGCCCTGGCTTCTCGACGTATTGCTGGATGTAGAAGACGCCGTGAGTGTAGTCCCCAAGCGTCTTCTTGTGCTCCAGGATAGCCTCGGCGGCGTGACGGTCGTTGATGCGCGCCAGCAGCCGGCCCCACGAACCGAACAGAGGTTTGAGCACGACGGGATAGCCCATCTCCTCAATGGCTTTCAGCGCTGCGTCTTGCGTGAAGGCTATGCGCGTGTTCGGAATTGGCACCCCAGCCTCCCGCAGGGCAGCGCTGGTGAGCGCCTTGTCACCGCACGTGGCGATCGACTGGTGTGGACTGACGGCCGATATGCCCGCACCCTCCAACCAGCGTGTTAGGTAGTAGGCCCGCGAGTGGCTCAAGCAGCGGACAAGCACCGCGTCGCAGGTCTGCAAGCACTCCAGACCGTCCCCCGTCGGGGCACCGGCCGTCGAGCTGTTGTCGAGCTCGAAGGCTACCTTGCGCGAGTCGAACCGCTTGAACGTCGCGCCCCGCTCATCCAGTGCATCATAGAGCAGCTTCTCCTCAACTCGCACGCGCGAGCCCAGTATGCCTACCATTACTTCCCCATCGGTTCTTTCCTCCTGCATGTCTTTAGTGGAGAGTCGTCTGCAGCGGGTCCGTGGGTTGGGCAAGACCCAGACCGCGGACCCGGGCAGTCAACTCACTCGCCCCAGTCCTCTTCGACCTCAGGGGCCAGATCGAGTTCGACAGGATCGACGCTCAGCACTTCCAACTCCACGCCACAATCGGGACAGACCAAGATCTCCGCCACGACGGTGTCAGGGGCCAGATCCAACTCTGCTGCACATTCCGGACACTTTGCCACGCCAGCCTCCTCTATTCGGTACTGATGTTGATATCGGATGTTGACCGCAGACTGCGGTAAACAAATGGCGCGATGGGTATCCATCGCGCCAAAAAAAAGAGCCAGCCTCCGTCTGGAGGCTGGCTCTCGTCAACTTGACTCAGGCCAAACAGCCCAAAAAGGGCCTACCCAGGCGGGTGGACCGGCTCTCCTCGGGCTCGTCGCTTGATGTAGAAAAGCTCTTGTCTGCGCATCATGGGTTTCTGGTCAGTCTCCTTTTCCATCAGGCCAGATTCTAGCACAGGTCGATGGCCTTGTCAAACGCCCCGCCAGGACCGGGACAGGGTGGTGTGGGCTAGGGGCTGTTTGGCCATCCGGCTCGCGGAGTGGATGCTGCCTCCCAAGGGAGCGCGAAACGCAAGTTCGTGTCGCGAAAGCCGCGGCACGACACGGCCGCTGCAGGCTGTCCGTGAGATAGCGCTCCAACCGGAAGGAGCGACGCCAGAGTGGGCTGAGGCTGGGTCAAGCCACCTTGCGGAGGCTAGCAGCCAGCTCACGGGCCCGTTCCGGGGCATTGCCGACGTAATCGCTGGCCCTGAGCAGCGTCCGCACGCGCGTCTCGGGGAGATAGCTCAAGACCGTGGCGTCAGCCGCCAGGCCGTCAGCAAGCGGGTTTGGCTCGCCCGCCTGAACAGCCTGCCACGCAGCGATTGCGTGCCTCCGAATCACCTCGTGCATCGCCTGGCGGTCGGCTCCCTCCCGCGCCAGCTCCATGAGCAAGCGCTCAGTCGCAGCGAACGTACCATAACGATTCATCGTCCCAGCTATGGCCGAGTCGTGGATCACCAGGCCCTCAAGGATTCGCTGGGCGCGGTGCAGCAGCTCATCCGTCGCGAGGAAGACGCCCGGCAGGAGCAGGCGGCGGTTGGCAGAGTCGTCCAACGTCCTTTCGAGCAAACTGTGGGCAGCGTTGTCCCATGCCACCCGCACCAGCGCGGCGACGTAGCGCGCCAGACTATCCATGTTTTCCGCGTTGATGGGATTCCGCTTGAAGGGCATGGCTGAGGAACCAACCTGCTTGCTGCCAAACGGCTCACTCCATTCGCCGATCGGAGGTGACTGAAGGAGCCGCAGGTCAAAGGCGAAACGATACAAGGAGGCGGCCAGGCCGGCTAGAGCGGAGACCACGCGGTAGTCCTGTGCGCGTGGATAGACCTGCGTAGCGACGGGGAAACACGGCAGGTCCAGGGCTTCCATAGCAAGTGCCTCCAATTCCCTGGGCGTCATGCCGGTGCCCGCCAATAGGTGGGCATAGGAGGCCGCACTCCCCACAGCCCCTTTGATGCCCTTCCCGCGGATACCCTCTCGCAGGTGGGCGAGCTGAAGAGCATCCTCCAGCAAATCCTGCCCATAGATAGCGAGACGATAGCCGACCGTTGTCGGCTCTGCTGGCTGGAGATGGGTGAAGCCCATGCAGGCTTGTTCGGCGTGATCCTCGATCAGGTCGGCCAGCGTTATCATCACGGCTCGCAGCTTCTCCAGCAGCAAGTCCAGAGCCTGACGGATGCGAATGGCATCGGCGTTGTCCTGGATGTCTGCGCTGGTGGCCCCCAGGTGGATGATGGGTCCGCCGACCCGGCACTGCTCGGAAAAGGTACGCACCTCGGCCATCACGTCATGGTGGATCTGAGCCTCGATCTCCTCCGCGCGGGCCAGGTCTATGTCGGCCTGATGGTTCTCCAGATCGGCAAGCTGATCGTCGTCGACCAGACCGGCCTTGTTCTGGGCTGTAGCCAGTGCCACCCACACCCTGCGCCAGAGGCGCCGCTGATGTGCCCTGCTCCACACCGTCCGCATCTCCGGTGATCCGTAACGCCACGTGAACGGAGAAAGGAACGTCTCGTGGTCGAAGCTCGTTTCAGTATCCATGAATAGACCTCCTGATCGTTGGGCGTCTACGTGTTCCGAGGACTGGCGCCGCCCGCAGTTGGAGAGGCGTCACTTCTGTCTGTACGCAAGATGTCCAAATCGGCGTGGGTGAAGCGCAACGGTCCCAGGGTCCCCAGGACCAGGACCACCGGAAGACCGTTGACGGCCCCTTCGGTCAGTGCCTGAAACTCCGCTGACCTGTGAAGACCATCGTCGCACCAGACTCGTTGCAGGCTTCGATCACGTCGTGATCGTTGAGCGAGCCGCCCGGCTGGATAACGGCTGTGACCCCTTCGCGGAGGCCGACCTCCACGCCGTCCCGGAAGGGGAAGAAGCCGTCGGACACCATCGCGGCGCCGATCAGCCCCCCGTGCTCAACGGTCACTTCCTCCTGGATCTCCCGGCGCACACTCTCCTCCTCGAGGGCGTCGAAGACGACGCCGTGGCGCTGGAAGGCCAGGCGGTCTGCCATCTTCCGGTAGGCCTTGTCGCGAGCGATGCGCGCGGCGCCCACCCGATCCTGCTCCCCGGCGCCGATGCCAACAGTGACCAGGTCCTTGACGAACAGGATCGAGTTGGAGACGACGCCTGCTGCCACCAGCCACCCGAACAGCATGTCGTCAGCCTCTTGCTCCGTGGGCGCCCGGTCGATGCGAGAGATCTGTCCATCGTGGACAGACTCAGCGGG
>Ga0180436_10003281_pt1 | contig 14928 bp, 14 predicted proteins | sample SS_ome_2_FD_132434 | JGI IMG/M metagenome (GOLD analysis project Ga0180436, IMG submission 132434) | Hypersaline lake sediment archaeal communities from the Salton Sea, California, USA - SS_3_S_2 metaG | ecosystem: Environmental > Aquatic > Non-marine Saline and Alkaline > Hypersaline >...
CGCGCCACGCTACGACGGCTTAGTTCCACCGTTCTACTACTGAAAATGTATAAAGCATGAGACAAGCAATAGGTATATTATTAATAGGTTGCAGTACAATATGGTCCTGCTCTCAGCCTAAGACAATAGACCTGTCTTTTGAGCATGTGGAAACTGGATTGGATGCTGATGAACAAACACTTCAAAGCATTCAAAAGGTTGGGAAGATGTACATTGTTACATATCATGGAAATTATAAGGAGCGTCTGGAGTGGCTTAATGATTATCACGTAACAGAATCTTCAAAGCTGGATAACAAAAGCAACTGCAGTCTATTTGCAGCATATACCGAGACAAAGAATCTTTTTCTAGGAAGAAATTTTGATCGTCTTAGCGAGACACCTGTACTTGGGAAATTCTCCGCCCCTGGGAAGTACAGTTCTTTTGCTTTCAGCCCTGGGAGCGAAGTTTATATTGAATCGATCGTTGGGAATGCAAAACCAACGGAAGAGCAAAAAGATCAGTTCCTATACTGTCTCCCTTTTTACGCCACAGATGGAATAAATGAAAAAGGCCTATCTATCGCCATCGCTGGGGCTCCATCTCGCCGTATAATTCACTCTGAGCAGCGAGAACCTATGTTTGTATTGTTGTTCATCCGACATGTCCTCGATAACTGTAAAGACGTAAATGAGGTAGCACAGTTTGCAGAATCAGTGAGTTTATATGATTCTGACCTGGGTACAATCTCTCATCATTTCATTGTAGTAGATGCTAGTGGCCAATGGCTTATAATAGATTACCCGGATGGAAATCTGAGGCTCAAACGAGGACAGGGAGAGTCACAAGCACGTACAAATCATTTTCTTGAAGGAGGCCCTGCAATAGATAACACCTCATTTTGGAGATATGATAAACTGAATAAGGCCCTTAGCTCGTCAGATTCAATGGTTTCGGACAGAGAAGCTATGGACTTGCTTAGGCATGTACGGCATGACACACAATGGTCTGTAGTATATAACCCAAAGATCAGCCAGGGGCTTGTTGCAATTCAGGAGAACTACAAGACACAATATCGATTTGGATTTTAAAACACAAACCAAGGACCGTAGTAGAACAAATCACGAAAGCCGACCGTCACGCGCGTCACGCCCTTCGCAGAAAAGGCAAATCCCGCGCCACGCTACGGCGGCTTAGTTCCACCGTTCCATGTACTAGTTTAAGCTGTAGAAAATAGAGTAAATCAATTAACCGATATATTGAAAAGAGTCTTAACATATGAGTAGAATAGCATATTTAATTGATCAGATTGTTGAAACCAGAAGCTTTGCTAATCGCTTGATTTCAGAAATGCCACATGATTTATGGTTTAGGAAACCTCCTAATACCGATTCAAATTTTGCTTGGCAAATCGGGCATATGATGATGGCTCAGAACTTTCACGGAATTACTGTAATTACTGGCAGGAACGAAAACGTTATCAATTTAATTCCAGTAGCAAAGTATGTAAGTTATTTTAATGGAATGGGGGCTTTACATCGATCAATTGAGGAAGGTGTAATTCCACCAACAGCACTCAAACAACAGTTTGATGCGATTCATAAAGTTTGCCTTGAAACACTGCATTCGCTAGAAGATGAGGATCTGAGAGAGGATTTAGAACCTATTCCCATTAAGCATCCTATTGCAGAAACAAAATATGAAGCTATTTCGTGGTGTTTCAAACATGAAATGTGGCATTGTGCCGAGATGGAGGCCATCAAAAGAGAATTAGGGCATCCAATTATTTGGACAAAACAGAATAAATTAAGTAGTTAAAATCCTCAAGCATATTTACGTCTCCCGACATGGAACAAATCACTAAAACCGACCGTAACTCGAGTCACGCCCTTTGCGAAAAGGCAAAGCCCACGCCACGCTACGGCGGCTTAGTTCCACCGTTCCACGTCTCGCAAATTTTGATTAAATTACATACGAGGTTCTCTAACAAAAGATGCTCTTCCACCAAGAGAATGCAGAAAATGAATTTGGGCAGTTTGCCTGGCCTTGCCTGGGATTCAGAATTACAACCACCAAGGGTTTCTCCTCCCTTTCAAAATGAATAAACTTATGCGAACCTTTCTACTATTATTATTTGCATCAATATCTCTTTTCTCCTGCGGAGATCGGAAAGATGAATGGACGAACTTATTGGACAATGACCTATCTCAATGGGATAACTATCTGAGTTATAGATATCCGGAAAATTATCAGGGAGAAGCCCCTAGAGATGAGGATGGAAACCTTATAAAACCAATCGGATTAAATCACGATCAATACACTGTTTTTACGGTAGTAGAAGAGAATAATGAATCTGTTTTAAGGATTAGTGGTGAAATTTACGGATGTGTTGTTACAAAAAAAGAATATAACAACTATCATCTGCGATTAAAGGTCAGATGGGGGGAAAAAAAATGGCATCCAAGAAAAAATAAATTAAAAGATTCTGGCATATTATATCACTCAATAGGTCCTCATGGCGCTGAGGGTTGGAGGTCCTGGATGCTTTCACAAGAATTTCAGATTATGCAGGGGCATTTTGGGGATTTCTGGAGTCAGGCAAATTCGGCAATAGATATAAGGGCTTATATCCCTGAATATATCATGAATCCGGTTGCAGATAAAAGCCAACCTTTTTTAGCCATGGGCAGAGGTGAAGAAGTACCCGGGTATTGTATGCGTAGTGCTAACTATGAAAATCCTGAAGGTGAATGGAATACATTGGAATTAATATGTTTTGAAAACAAAAGCATACACATAGTAAATGGGCATGTAGTAATGATCCTCAGAAATTCCAGATATATTCAAGATGGTGAAAGCTTCCCCATGACGAAAGGAAAGATCCAACTGCAAAGCGAAGCAGCGGAGGTGTTTTATAAAGATATTGAAATCCGGAACCTTTTATCTCTTCCAGCTGAGTATATACAATATTATGAATGATTCTGTTAACAGAAGCTTCAATTAAGCATATTGGAGAAAATGACGTAGAACAAATCACTAAAGCCGACCGATGACGTGAGTCACGAGCTTTGCGAATAAGGTAAATCCCGCGCCACGCTACGACGGCTTAGTTCCACCGTTCTACCCACTATAGTGATCCAGTGTAAAAAGCCGTTCTGTTTATTTCGACCTCTGAGATACTAAATACGAAATTCCTGAATTGAAAGGTTATAAACATATACTTCTTCAGAATGAGGCCTTTACTTAATGCAATATTATTCATGTTGGTTTCGTCTTTTCTGATTCAATGTGAAAAAGATGATCTTATTGTTGTTGATATCAGCGACAACAAGTTTTTTAAAGCCCTGATCGACCAAGGTGTTGATCTTAACGGAGATGGAGTAATTAGTGCTGTTGAAGCTGAAATCGTAACATCCCTAGATCTGCGTAATGACAGTATTCAAGATATGACAGGGATTGAAGCATTTGTTAATTTGGATTCTCTCCGCTGTGGGGATAATTTCCTTGTGGAGCTGGATCTTTCAGATAACACCTCGCTTATTTTCCTGGATTGTCAATTTAACGACTTGAACCGCCTTGATGTTTCTGATAATATTGCACTGGAAGTATTGAATTGTCGCTACAACCAGCTAAGCAACCTAGATATTACTGATAATACTAATTTGGTTTTTTTAGAATGTAGCGGAAACCAGTTAAACCATCTGGATATCTCGAATAATACTGTTTTAGAAACACTGATCTGCGAATATTGCAGCCTGCCAAGCCTTGATGTTTCCATTAATACTGCTTTGTTGCATTTAGACTTTCGCGGTAACCAATTAAGCAGCGTCGATCTTTCTAATAATACAGCTTTAGTATCTTTAAACTACGGTTCCAACCAGTTTAGCAACCTTGATATTTCCTCCAATACAGCATTAGAAGAATTAATTTGCTTTGAGAATCCACTAACTGATCTGGATCTGTCCAATAATACCGCTCTAACCACTCTGTTATGTGAATTTACCCCTTTGACCAGCTTAAATGTTTCCAATAACACTGCACTTAAAGTACTTTATTGCGATTATAATCAATTAACCCATATAGATCTTGCTAATAATCCAGACCTTTCTGAATTACATTGCGGATATAATCAGATAACAGACCTGGATCTTTCTAATAACCTTTCATTAATATCTTTAGGTTGCCATGCAAATCAATTGAGTACCCTGAATGTATCGGTATGTGCTTCATTAGAAACAATATGGTGTGGCGGCAATTTTCTGACAGGTCTGAATTTATCTGATAATACTGACCTCCAATATCTGTTCTGTGATTCGAATCAACTAGCTACTCTGGATATCTCCAGTAATACGGCCTTAAAAGGCTTGTATTGTGGTGCTAATTTGCTAACCAGTCTTGATATTTCAAATAATACAGCCCTGGAATTCCTGAGTTTGGAAGACATGCCTTCTTTGTATGAGGTTTGTGTCTGGGAAATGCCTTTCCCACCAAATGGCTTTACGTTATATGATTACAATTGTCCGAATGTATATTACACAACTGAATGTACATCAAACAGATAATATCGTATTTAATTATTCAATAATTCTCAACATTAGTGATTTGTTCTACTTCTTATTGGCTATGCAAAGCATAGAATATTCAATCGCGTGGTAAAATTAAATTTCGATATCACATCAACAAACAACATTAACGTGTAATGAGACAGATTTTTGATGATACCATTGAGGATACCCTAAATGATCGGCTGCGTCAGCTTGAAGAAAGCTTTGCATCTGATGTTATATTTCATTATGGAGAGATTCACCCTTCTCTTGAAAAGTCATTTAGAGACTTCATTGAACAATTAAGAAAGGATAATGAGTTCGATAGAAATCGACTAACGGTAGTACTTAACACACCCGGCGGTAGCGCTGAGACAGTCGAAAAGATGGTAAACATCATTCGATTCCATTATGAAGAAGTATATTTTGTTGTACCTGACTATGCGATGTCTGCTGGGACAATTTTCTGTATGTCAGGCGATAAGATCTATATGGATTATTCTTCATCACTCGGGCCAATTGATCCGCAAGTCTTTAATGGTAAAAACTGGGTACCTGCGTTGGGATACCTAGATAAAGTGGAACAACTAATCGAGAAATCAGCGAAAAATGAGCTAACCGAAGCAGAGTTTCTTATTCTTCAAAAGATTGATTTAGCAGAACTGAGAAGCTATGAGATGGCAAGAGACTTAACTGTCTCATTGTTAAAAGAATGGTTGGTTGAGTACAAATTTAAGAACTGGGATTCACATAGTACTACCGGTCAACCTGTGACGCAAGAGGAAAAGCAAGAGCGAGCTGAAGATATTGCACGTCTATTGGGAAATAACTCATTATGGCAATCTCATGGTCGTTCTATTGGGGTAAATACGTTGACAGGAGTCCTGAAGCTTCAAATCGAGGATTATTCAAATAATCCCGAATTGCGAGATTTAATTAGAAACTATAATGATCTAATTACTGAGTACATATTAAGGCATGGTGCAAAGGTTTTTGTGCATTCTCGCGTGTTTTTCTAAATTTGAAATATGAAAGAAGCTAAGACGGTAACCGGAAAACTTGAAAATCTATTAGACAAGGAGTCTAAGAGGTTTTTAAAAACCTCAGCAGATAGCAAAATATCTGGAGTCTATAGCAAGCTATCTAAACATGGATTATTGACAAAAACTGAGTACTCACTTCCGCTTAAAGACACTATCGGGAAGACTTATTTTGATAAGAAGCAATTTACAGGTCAATAAAATCCATTTAGCCAACTATTCGATCACACAACAAATGCTTTGAAATTGCTTTTTGAGCAGTGTGCTGTTATAATCGTCTGCAATTGTAAGAGAAGAATTCATCTTGCTCTCCATAAATATCATATTTGAATAAGGGTTTCAATAATATCTGTTTTACTATCACCCAACGTATTAATTACATTTTCGCAAAATAGAAGTAGAACAAATCACTAAAGCCGACCGTGACCCGCGTCAGGCCCCTTGCGGAAAATGCAAAGCCCGCGCCACGCTACGGCGGCTTAAATCCACCGTTCAACACACTGATAGAATCAAATTGCGCCACAAGACAAATTGGAATTCAATTAACTCATAAAAATCGATGAAAAAGCGAATATTGATAGGGTTTCTAGCGTTATCAGTCCTTTCTTGCAAGGATAAACCGGAAGCAGGATATTCTTTAACTGGAAAAACTCAAGGAATTGAAAGTGGGACTGTCCTTTACCTTCAGAATAACTTATCCAATGAATTAATTGACTCCACCACTGTAATGGATAATTCTTTTGTTTTTCAGGCTTCACTTTCCGATACACCTCTACAAGTAATACTTAGGACAAATAATTATTCTCATTACCGCTATATGTGGATTGAGAATATTCCTATGACATTTGATGCAACAAAATCGGATTTCAGAAATGCAATCGTAAATGGTTCTGAAACTGAAGAATTAAGTCAAACCCTATATAGATTCATAGACACTCTTTCTAGGGAAGAAAGTCTACTTAAGGAGCAGGAGTTTGTCAATAAATACCCATATAGTATTGTAAGTGCAAGTATCCTCTCCGTTTACTCGACTACCTGGGGTAAAGAGAAAACCAAGGAGCTATTCAATCAGTTTTCTGAAGAGAACAAGAACTCAGTATATGGAAAGCAAATTGCTAGGTATATTGAATTAAACAAAAACCCAAAAGTTGGAGAAGCTTTTGTTGATTTTGAAATGGAAGACCAAAATGGAAAGTTAAAAAAACTATCAGAGATTAAAGGGAATGCAATTTTACTAGAGTTCTGGGCTTCATGGTGTGGACCCTGTAGAAGGGAGAATCCAAATCTTGTCAAAACATACGAAAGATTCCATCGCAAAGGATTTGAAATATTTGCAGTTTCACTTGATGAAAACAAAGAAAGTTGGATAAAAGCAATTGAAGAAGACAGTTTACACTGGGATCATGTAAGTGATTTAAAGGGGCAAGGAAATGAAGCCTCACTTATCTATGGGATTAACGGTATACCTGATAATTTTCTGATAGATGAGAGCGGAATAATAATTGGTCGGAACTTGCGAGGTGAAGAATTATCACTAAAACTAAAAGAGATTCTTGAATAGAATGAATTGTTAGTTGTAGAAAAATGAAATACGGTGTAGAACAAATCACTAAAGCCGACCGATGACGCGTGTCACGCCCTTTGCAGAAAGGCAAATCCCGCGCCACGTTACGACGGCTTAGTTCCACCGTTCTTCAATCATATTATAATTCATGAAAGAGTTGAACGTTTCGTAGATTAAACAAGAGCATAATATAGAAATGGAAAATATCAAGATTGAGAGACGAAGACTCAAGGTAGATGAATATCAAGCTCTAAGAGGAACTACAGATTGGTTCACGGTAGATGATGAAGTAGTTGAAAAATCGCTTAAGAATGACCTTTTCACAGTATGCGTTTTTGATCGCAAGACATTAGTTGGAATGGGAAGAATAGTTGGTGATGGTGCTATATATTTCTACATCCAAGACGTAATTGTTATACCGAGCTACCAAGGGAAAGGAATTGGAGTATTGATAATGAATGAAATTGAAGAATACATAGAGGAAAATGCGTTCAACAATTCATTTATTGGATTGATGGCAGCAGATGGAGTTAAGAAATTCTATCACAAATTTGGGTATTTAGAGCGAGCAGAAACTCGACCAGGAATGTCAAAACTGATAAAGAAATAAGTGGAATCAATATGCCGTACACACTTAGGCATGGTGGCAATTATGGCAATTAGATTGTAGAATATATGTTCTGTAGCGTAATCGATTAGCTTTATACATACGTTGTGCTTCATTATAACCAACCAATAACCAATGATAAAATTCTTAAGAAAAAGAACGAATCCACTACAACGTGTGTAGCTCATGCCTTTTTATATGCTGAAACCGAAAAACGGCACGAGCCATACACAAACCGTTGAGCATTCTCTACATCAGAAGCATATATTGCTCTAGAGTCCATGCAAATAGCATGCTATCCAATTAGGCATTACGCTACAGAACAAATCATTAAAGCCGATTCGCCGCAGGCGGACGGCTTAATTCAAGCGTTATGTGTTTAGGAAGATTCAGATTGTAAAATCAACAGTATTTATACCCTCCGATTTGCTATATAGGAATATCACAAATACATAAACTAAAGTATATAAGTTACAACTACAGAATTATGAAGCATGTAATACCGGCTATGAAAATTTTCCGATCATTAATAGTGGTAATAGTCATATGCATCTCTTGTTCTGATATAAAGACTACGGAAGATTACCTGGAGGAGGTTCTAAAGAATCTAAATAAAATAGAATCAGCAAGTTATTTCTCAGAGAAAGAAGGATGGAATCCGGGAGATACAGCTGCTACATATTTAGTTCAACACTATGTGGAAGCGTACAATAATCCTCAGGATACAACAATTGGTGCTAGTTGGGTTGATTTAAATCAAAACGATAAGATGCATTTGGAGTTTGCCTACGATGGCAAAATGAGAACCTTGATTCATGATGATATAAAAGGAATGGTTATTGACAGTTTTACATTTAGGAAGCTACCTTTTAGGCCCGTAAATCCACCTTTCTATTGTAATACTAAAAACATAATACAATATGCTCTTGAGACAAATGACAGCATAGTTTTAGAGCGGCAGACGGAGAAAGATTTTGTTTATATCAAGCTCACAATATTTGAAGATAGGCAGGTTGAATTCTTTGGAAAAGCTCATTACATCCCAGAGTCGCCATACAGTACTGGAGATCCAACATCCAGATATGAACTATGGATAGACCAATCCACTAGTTTGCCTTATAAATATCGGCGTGAAATGTCTCATAATATTTCAGTTGAGAGTGTTTCAAATACTACTTTTAACAAGCTTATGATTGAAGATTTTTCCGCTTCTGAGTATTTCCCAAAAAACAACGAGGTCCGTCAATATGGAGAAAGCAAGAAAGAGAGTAATCCAGATATGCTACTCGGGAAAAAGGCACCAGATTGGCAACTCACAAATCCAGATGGAGGGATGATTAGTCTAAGTGATCTTGAGAGCAAGGTTATACTATTGCAGTTTACAAGTGTAAGTTGTGGTCCCTGCAAGGCTTCAATTCCATTTTTAAGACAATTAACTACTGAGTTGAATAAAGAAGATTTTGATTTAATTGCTATCGAGAGCACAAGTACAAACTCGAATGTTTTAAGGAGCTATAGGAATAGGAATGATTTTGATTACAAGTATCTTATGTCGACAAAACAAGTGCTTAAAGACTACTCCGTTAAATCGTTTCCCGTGTTCTTTGTACTTGACAGGGATCGAATAATAAAAGAGGTGATAAATGGATACAGTGCAGAGTCTACAGATATTATGATTAGGGAATTGATCGACCAATTACTTCAAATCAATATCAGTGGAAATAATCCAGTGTGTTCAATGAATGCTGACCGAATCGAATTACTATGAGAACACATAACAAATCACTAAAGCCGACCGTGACCCGCGTCAGGCCCCTTGCGGAAAATGCAAAGCCCGCGCCACGCTACGGCGGCTTAGTTCCACCGTTATGCGACTAAAATGCGAAACAGCATTCGTAGTATGAACATTTCAAGCAGTGTCAATATAAATGAATGTTTTCAACTACATCACAATGATGTTTCGTCAATATCCTTAAGTAGAACACCTGTAATGAAAACAATCACCAAGGTATTATTCTCTGTTGTTTTGTTGCTGTTCATATTCAGCAATTCATTTTCACAAAGCAGCTACAATTTTCATATTGGGCCTTCTATCCCAGTTTCTGATTACGGTGTTTACACTATACATGCCAGAGAAGGAGATATCAGAGCAACTGGAAAGCTAGGCATCGAAGTTGGATTTCAATACTCTTATAAATGGCCCGCGAGAGGATTCGGATTGTTTTCTTCTATAGATTTTATCTTGGGTGATATAAGTCGTAAATGGATAAATAAAGCTGCTGAAATATCAGTATCATATCCTCTTTTATCGCTTCCTGAATATCTATACCTGCCGCTTTCTGCCGGATTTTTTTATCAATACGAGATTTCAGAGTCCATTTCTCTTTTATGTAATTCTGGTATGACATTCAACTATATGAAAGTCACAGATAATGAATGGGTGGCAGCTACCTGGGAGACCGATTGGACAACAAGTTTTGGATTTAGAGTTGGTTTTGGCTGCTTGATAAAAAATAGAATTACCATCAATGTAGACTACTTGGGGTTAGGTAATCATGAAATCGAGGAAAGGCTAGTACGGGAGGATGAGACAATAGTCAATATCCATGACCTAAATGTTCAATTACTCACAATTACAGCGGGTTGGAGTTTTTGAAGTAAAATGTATCACACAGATTTTTGCCAATCTTCTGGCATCTATTATCCTTAATTGGATTGTGCCCCAGAAATGTGAAAATACAAATCACCAGAATGCAAGGACTAAGAATTATGATCCGTATAGAAAGCCTTCATTAATTTGGTAAACCATGAAAGATAGATATTGTATATCGTTCCTTACTGTATTTCTTATGCTTTCAAGCTGCAGTAGATGGCCCGATACTGGTAATTTGAGGATAATTGTCACCTATCCTGAGGTAGTCTTTGAAGGTGGTACGATTTCCTGGAAACCAGTTCCAGCTGAGGGAGCTTCGGCAAAATTGTTCGATAAAAATGCTACCTGTCTAGGGTTTAAGAACGCGAGAATGGGTATTGGTCACATTGGAGATGATATTGTTATTTATAAATTCAAACAAGTATCAGATGAAAAGGGAGAAATAATATTCAATGGTTTGCCAGTAGGAGAATATTTCCTCACCCTGACCGCATGGGATTTATCAAAATATACGGAGAAATACATTGAGATTATTGATGGTAAAACTTTAGAGCTAGAAAAAAACTTTACGGAAGATCTTCAATTCTATGAGAAACTTGAACCCTGGGATTATGAAGTACCACCTAATTGATCTTTATAGAATCACGAAATCTATTGATTTATTGTCAAATCAAGTTAACGAATTGCTTACCACATTTGGAAATACAAGGCAGTACTTGGAGAAAGTGAAAACCGTGTCGCAGAACAAATCACTAAAGCCGATCCGCCTGCGGCGAACGGCCTAGTTCAACCGTTCAACAGCAAATTGAGTTCCTGCACAATTTGTTCCAATTGCTTAGATTTGATTCTGGACAATAGATTACTTTAGCAAAAATCTATCATTTTAATACGCTAAACCATAAGTGAAATATGAAACATAAGATCCTAGTATTTCTAGTCCTCGTGGGGCTATCTGTATCATTTTCATCGTGCTCAGAGAACAGCGCCAAAAAGGGTGATCTTAAAAAGGAAATGGTAATCGACAAACAATATTTGAATGTTCCTCTTCTTTTTGGGCCTTCAAATAGATATATGACAATTAAAGTGGATGATATTCTTCTAGGAAAATTCCACTTACCATTGGCTCCTGATGTAGAAGATTACTACGGATTTTTAGATCTTTCACAACATCAGGGAAAAACCTTAACCGTTGAAGTAGACAGCCTTTATAGTGGTTTGCAAAAGATATCCTTAAATGATGGAATTAAGGGATCGGATAGTTTGTATATGGAGCAGTATCGTCCTCAGTTGCATTTTAGTTCGAAAAGAGGATGGTTAAATGATCCCAATGGACTAATCTATTACAAAGGCGAATACCATATGTATTACCAGTATAATCCGATGGCGACTCATTGGGGAAATATGTCATGGGGACATGCTGTTAGTAAGGATTTAGTTCACTGGGAAGAACGGCCGGCTGTTTTATACCCCAAACCAGATCCGGGAGCTTGTTTCTCGGGAGCTGCCTTTATTGATCATACTGATCAGTTAGGACTTAAAACAGGTGAAGAAGATGTTATTTTGGCCTTTTATCTAAGAACGAATATTGGGTTATGCTTTGCTTATTCTAATGACGGAGGGCAAACCATGACTGACTTTGAAGGAAACCCGGTACTGACTCATGAGGGTGCGCGGATTGATACTCCTCGTCCATTTTGGTTTGAGCCCACAAAGAGATGGGTTGCTCCTACCTACGACTTCTTCACAAATGAGGATGGAGAAAAACTAAGATGCGTAGGTTTCTATAGCTCTGAAAACTTGAGAGATTGGGAATTTGAAAGTAGGGTTGAGCAGGATAGCTGGGGGGATGAACTCTGTGGTTGTGTGGATTTCTTTCAGCTCCCTGTTGATGGTAATACTGCCGAAACGAAATGGGTAATGATTTTTATTGATGGCAGTTATATAGTAGGAACTTTTGATGGAAATACATTTTATACACTAGAGGGAAAACCGGCATCTACCAAAGATCGTATTCAATCTTTAGTTATAGATGAGAATTACTATGCAACCATGACTTGGCATAATATGCCGAATGATAGACGCGTACAAGTAACCTGGATGAGGGGGCCAGAAAATCCAGGAATGCCCTTTAACCAACAGTTGACTTTGCCCTCAGAATTGACCTTGCATTTGACTGAAGAAGGTTATCGCTTACAAATGAATCCAATTGAAGAACTAAAAGACCTCAGGACAAAAACGCAGCAATGGAATAACCTTGGATTGAATAAAACCAATAATCCACTATCGGCCTTAAATAAAGAGCTATATGAGCTTGAACTTAAATTCGTTCCTGGTGAAAATAGTATGACTGTTCTCGATCTTCGAGGTGTCAAAATATCCTATGATGCTTTAAAAGAGGAGATTTCCTTAAATGATATTAAAACTCAGCTGAAACTGGAAAACGGACAAATCGAACTTCAAATATTTGTTGATAGAACTTCAATAGAAGTTTATGGGAATGGTGGAATGATTTATATGCCGCTAATTAACATGATGCCGCAGAAAAACCATAGCTATGGTATATTTGCGGTTCAGGGCAACTCAAAAATCAAAAGCCTTAAGGTACACGAACTTAAGTCAATTTGGGATGCAAACGAACCATAATAATTCAAAGCAAGCGATAAGGAATCGCTATGGAACAAATCATTAAAGCCGATCCGCCTGCGGCGGACTGCTTAGTCCCAACGTTATGTGTAAACAAAAAAAATGAGATATGAGTAGTTATCTGAATAACCAAAGTTGCAGCAAATGCAAGCTATGTATGGATGTATGTCCATGCAATGTTATCGGAATCAGTGAAAATGACGAATTATATTTCATTCCTGAAAGAGAATCAATTTGTCAGCGTTGTGGACAATGCATGGCAGTTTGCAAAACGAAATCAATTAAAGTTGATGGTTTTGGATATGATAGTGACTTCACGGATTTGCCTCGAAATAATGTGGACTACAATGCGTTTATTGACTTCTTAGCAAATCGCAGGTCAATCAGAAATTTCAAGGACAAAGCTGTGCCGAAAGAAATCATCGAAAAAGTCCTGGAAGCTCTTTCCTTTGCTCCATATGGTGCAGAGCCAGAAAAAATACAAATCACTGTTGTTAATGATAGAAAACAGATAGAATCTGCTCTACCATACATCGAGAATTTTCTTGACAACATTGTAAACTGGATTGAGCATCCCATTGCGTCAAGAATGATGAAGAGAAGGAATATTCCTGAGAAGTTTAATACCGTCAAAAACCATTTATATCCTATTGCAAAGCTCGGTAACTATAAATTGGAAGAAGGAGATAGAATAACAAGGAACGCTCCTGCGATAATAATTTTACACGCCAGAAAAGATGCCGAGGAGCACACTAACAATTCTATGATCTATGCAACATATATGATGCTAGCTGCTCACTCACTTGGATTGGGTGCAACACTAATTGGATTGGTCCCACCATCAATAAACAAGGTTAGAGAGGTAAAAGAGATATTCCGGGTACCAGATGAAAATGAAGCAGTAATGTCCTTAATACTTGGTTATCCGAATATCAAGTATAGAAGAACTATTGTGAGAAAAAGACAAGCTGAGTGGCTTTCATAGAAAAACTTCACATTCAATGTGGTGTCTACAGAATGCCTTTTACATACACATAACAATACACTAAAGCCGACCGATGACACGGATCACGCCCTTTGCAGTAACGGCAAATCATGCGCCAAGCTACGGCGGCTTAATTCAACCGTTCTATGCACTGTAATTAGAAAATATAGAAGTTATAGCATATTGAAATTAAGTACATCAGATGAGTGATAATTCAATCGAGGAAAGATGTAACTACAATACTGATCGTCTTTGGGTAAGAAGTTGGAAGCATATTGTCAAAGATTTGGGATCCAAGTATAAGTTCGCGAGAATAGTAATTGAGATATTAACTCCAAATGTTACTAAGTCTTTGCCTGATGGTTGGCAAAACATTTCAACCATCGAACATGCTCAAAAATGGATTGACGCTAGAAATGATGAAAGCCATTTCGCTACAATTCAACTAGTATCAACTAATGAAATTGTTGGATTTATTTTTCTCTATGAATCTGGTACAGAGAATAAATACTTTGATCTGCGTTTTGGTTACCTCTTATCTGAAAAAATTTGGGGCAAAGGATTGGGAACTGAGTTGTTGGAAGGTTTGATAAACTGGTGTCAAGCAGAAGGAGATATTAAATCTATTTCAGGAGGCGTGGAAACTGAAAACATTGGATCAATTAAAGTACTTGAAAAAACAGGATTTTCTCCTTCAGCATTAGATAATCCAACAGAGGGATTAGTATTCTATGAATATCGGTTCGATATTTAAATAACATCTGATAATTCCTATAACAATAAAACTGTGCTATATTATTGAGCTATGTCGGCAGAATTGAAACTTCAGGCAAAGAACAAATCACTAAAGCCGACCGTACCGCGTGTCACGCAGTTTGAAGCAATAGCAAAGCCCTCGTCACGCTACAGCGGC
>Ga0180436_10003282_pt1 | contig 14924 bp, 14 predicted proteins | sample SS_ome_2_FD_132434 | JGI IMG/M metagenome (GOLD analysis project Ga0180436, IMG submission 132434) | Hypersaline lake sediment archaeal communities from the Salton Sea, California, USA - SS_3_S_2 metaG | ecosystem: Environmental > Aquatic > Non-marine Saline and Alkaline > Hypersaline >...
AAGGCGCGCGGCGCGCTCGATGCCTCGGATTTTCCGCTGTCGCGGATGGATGCGCCGCCCAAGGTGCTGTCGGGCGGCATGCAACAGCGCGTGCAACTGGCCAAGGCCATCGCACTGGAACCGGCGCTTTTGCTGCTGGACGAACCCACGACCGGGCTTGACGTGTCGGTTCAGGCGCTGGTGCTGGATACGCTCAAGCGGTTGCAGCGTGACCGGGCGATCACGATGGTGATCGTCAGCCATGACCTGGGCGTGATCCGCACGATGGCCGACCGGGTGATGGTGATGAAGGGTGGAAGCGTTGTGGAACAGGGCCTGGCCGACCAGGTGTTCCAGGACCCGCAGCATCCCTATACGCAGGAGTTGGTCCATGCCAAGTTGTGATCCCGTCCTGAGCGTCGAGGGGCTGCGGAAGGCCTTTCGCCTGCACCATCTGGGGCGCGAGATCGGCGCCTTTGCGGGGGTTTCCTTCACGCTGCATCCGGGCGAGTTTCTGCTGCTGACCGGGCCGAACGGGGTGGGCAAGTCGACGCTTCTGCGCACGCTTTACCGCAGCTACCTGCCCGAAGGCGGGCGGGTGCTGTTTCGCCATGCGGGCGGGATGATCGACCTTGCCCGCGCGGCGGATGTCGATGTGGCGCTGCTGCGGCGTGCCGAGATCGGGTTCGTCACGCAGTTCCTGCAGGCCCGGCCCCGCGTGGCGGCCGAAGACCTTGTGGCCGAACCCCTGCGCGCGGCGGGGGCGGGCGAGGACGAGGACGCGGCGCGGGCCGAGGCGCGGCGCTGGCTGGCGGCCTTCGGGGTCAAGCCCGACCTCTGGCGCGCCTATCCCACGACGTTTTCGGGCGGCGAACAGCAGAAGGTGAACCTGGCCCGCGCGCTGATCCGGCCGCCGCGGCTTCTGCTGCTGGATGAGCCGACCGCCTCGCTTGACAAGGGGGCGCGGGCGGCCCTGGTGGCGCGGCTGGCCGAGTTGAAGGCCCAGGGCGTCGCGATGATCGGCGTCTTTCACCATCCCGGCGACGTGGCGCAACTGATCGACCGCGACATCGCCCTGACCCAGACGGAGGAAGCCGATGTGGCTGTCTGACTTTCGCGTGGTCCTGCCCGAGCGGGTGATCGCGCGCGGTTCGGTGCGGATCGAGGGCGGGCGCATCGCCGAACTGGCCGAACATCCCGTGCCGGGCGCGGCGCTGTCGGGCGACGGCCTGATCCTGATGCCCGGCATGATCGACATGCACGGCGACATGATCGAACGCGAGGTGGAACCCAGGCCCGGCGTGCGGATGCCCTTCGAACTGGGCCTGCGCGATCTTGACCGGCGGCTGAAGGTGGCTGGCGTGACCACCGCCTATGCCGCCGTCAGCTTCAACCCGAAATCGGCCTATGGCCATCTGCGCAGCTATGAACATTCGAAGGAGATGCTGCGCGCGCTGAAGGCGATGCGGCCCATGCTGGCCGTCGATCACCGGGTGCATGCGCGGTTCGAGGTGAACTATCCCCGCGCGCTTTCCGTGGTCGAGGAACTTATCGCCGATGGCACGGTCGATCTGGTCTCGCTCACCGATCACACGCCGGGGCAGGGGCAGTATCGCGACCTGGAACGGCTGACGGCCAGATACCAGGGCGAGGGCAAGACCCGCGACGAGGCAGCGGCGGCGATTGCCGAACGCATCCGCGAGAAACGGGCCGAGGCGGGCGATACGCTGGCCACGATCCGCGCGATGTCGGCCGCCTGCGCGGTGGCGGGCGTGCCGCTGGCCTCGCATGACGACGACACCGCCGCGAAGGTCGCGCTGATGCAGGATGTCGGCGCCACGATCAGCGAGTTTCCGGTGACGGAAGAGGCGGCGCGGGCAGCGCATGCCCATGGCCTTCTGACCGTGATGGGCGCGCCCAATGCGCTGAGGGGCGAAAGCTATTCGGGCAACCTGTCGGCGCGGGCGGCGCATCGCGCGGGGCTACTCGACATGCTCTGCGCCGATTACCACCCCTCGGCCATGCTGCCCGCCGTGCTGGAACTGGCCAAGGCCGATCCGGGCGGGCTGGCGGGGGCGGCGCGGCTGGCCACGGCCAACCCGGCCCGCGCGCTGGGCCTGACCGACCGCGGGGCGATCCTGCCGGGCCTCAGGGCCGATCTGGTGGTGGCCGACGACAGCGGCATCGGCCATGTCCGCGCGACGATCCGCGGCGGGCGCAAGGTGTTTTCCGATGGCAGCGTGATCCTGCCCGCCGCGGCCTGACAGGCCCCCTGAACCCGCGGTTGGCCGCTAGCCCGCGGCCCGCGCCGAATAGGCCGTCCGGCCCGCGACCCAGGTCTGCCGCACCGCGGGCGTGCCGTCCTCGGGCCAGTCGATCAGCACGAGGTCGGCGCGCAGGCCCGGTTTGATCCGCCCCCTGTCCAGCAGGCCCGAGGCACGCGCCGGATTGGACGCCACCAGCCGCCACAATGCGGGCAATTCGCCGATACCGTCGGCCTTCAGCCGGGCCACCGCGGCCAGCATCGCGGGATAGTAGTAATCCGAGGCCAGGATGTCGCACAGGCCGCGGCGCACCATCTCGCCCGCGCCGGGCGAGCCCAGGTGACTGCCGCCGCGGGCCGCGTTGGGCGCGCCGAAGACGATCAGGTCGCCCGCCTCGCGCGCCTCGGTCGCGGTGGCCAGGTTCATCGGAAATTCCGATACCCGCGACCCCAGCGCGCGGAAATGCGCCCGTGTGCGCGGCTGGCTGTCATCATGGGAAAACATCGGCGCACCCGCCGCGCGGCCATGTTCGGCCACCGTTTCGACCATCGTCGGCACCTCGCCGCGCCGGTCCCACATCTTGCGGAACAGGGCCACGAAGTCCGCGACCGGCAGATGCGCCCGCCGCGCCCGCGATTCCATCTTCTGCGCGAACTCGTCCGACGCCATGTCGACCACCGGATAATTCGGCGCGTGGTCGAAGGGGCGTTCCTGAATCGGCACGTCGGGATGCAGCGCGGCCATCGTGGTATGGTCGTTGAACGCGATCGACGGGCGCGGATCGGTCGCCAGCGCGGCCTCGATCAGCGGCAGCGCCTCGAAGCAGAACGTCTCCCACCGCAGTTGCAGGCGGTTGTCCACGGTCAGGCGCGGCGCCAGCGCCTGCAACCCTTCATAGACCTGCCAGCCGGTCTCGACCGACCGCAGCCCCGGTTCCCAGCTGAGCGTCAGCGCGTGATAGGCCGTGCCGATCCCGTTCGCACCCAGCTGGCGGTCGGTTTCCAGAAGCGCTGGGGCGGTGGGCACCGTAACGCCCGGACGGGGCATCATCTGCCGTTCGAACGCATCGCCATGCACGTCGATCATCGCGGGCGCCAGGACCATGCCACCGGCATCGATGCGGGTGGCGCCGTCGGCGCCGGTGTCGAGCCCCGCGATCCGGCCGGCTTCGATCCGCACGGAAACCTCTTCCACCCGATCATCCAGCACCACGCGGGCGCCCTCGATCAGGATCGGCCTGTCTGCATCGGTGATGGCGGCATCCTTCATGGTGCTGTCCTCGTCTGTCCGGTCGTAGGTGTGCCGGGTGTCCGGCTAGGCCCGCCGGATGACAGAAGCGTTTTCCTTGTGTGACGCTTTCGTGGCGGCGGCGCCAGTCCGCCCTGTTACATTCCGTCACGATTCCTGCACCGAAAATTCATTCGGATGACATTCGGGCGTGACCCATGGCCCCGACCCTCGCGGGCATGGAACAGCATGATCTCGTCCTTACCGACCTGTCGCGCAGCTTCGGCGAAACCCGCGCCGTCGACCGCGTCTCGCTTCGCATTCCCGCCGGCCAGTTCGTCGGCGTGATCGGCCGATCCGGCGCGGGGAAATCCACGCTCTTGCGGCTTCTGAACCGGCTGGTCGATCCGACCGGCGGGCAGATCCTGCACGGCGATACCGACGTCACCGCGCTGAAGGGCCGGGCCCTGCGCGACTGGCGACGCGACTGCGCGATGATCTTCCAGCAGTTCAACCTGGTCGACCGGCTCGACGTGCTGACCAACGTTCTGGTCGGGCGGCTGGCGGACCACGGGTTCCTGACCTCGATGGCGATGCGGTTTTCCGATGCCGAACGGACCGAGGCGATCCGCGCGCTGGACCGGCTGGACCTTGCGCCGCAGGCGCTGCAGCGGGCGGGCACCCTGTCGGGCGGGCAGCAGCAGCGGGTGGCGATTGCCCGCGCGCTGGTGCAGCGGCCGAAGATCATGCTGGCCGACGAACCGATCGCCAGCCTCGACCCCGGCAACGCGACCCGCGTGATGGAGGCCCTGCGCAACATCAACCGCGAGGACGGGCTGACGGTTCTGACCAACCTGCACACGCTCGATACCGCGCGGGAATATTGCGACCGGATCGTCGCGATGCGCGCGGGCAGGGTGATGTTCGACGGCACCGCGCGGCAACTGACCGATGACGTGGTGCGCGACATCTACGGCAGCGAGGGCCTGGCCGAATTCAACGAGGCCGTGACCTCGACCAAGGTGCGGGTACCCGAACCCGCCTGACATTCCTCCCACCCCCGCAACCCAACGGAGAAAGCCATGAAACTCTTCACCACCGCGGCCCTCGTGGCCCTGATCGCCGGCCCGGCCCTGGCCGAAGGCTGGAAGGACGATTACCAGGTCATCAAGTTCGGCATCCTTTCGGGCGAGAACGAGCAGGACCGCCTGATGCGCAACGAACCGATGCGCGCCTTCCTCGAAGAAAGGCTGGGCGTGAAGGTCGAGATCTTCACCGCCGGCAATTACGACGGCGTGATCCAGGCCATCGCCGCCGACCAGATCGAGGTCGCCCGCTTCGGTTCCTCGGCCTATGCCGCGGCCTATACCGCCACCGATGGCGCCGTCGTGCCGACCCTGACGACCCGCGCCCGGAACGGCGACACCGGCTATTATTCGATCGTCGTCACGCGCTGCGACTCGGGCATCAAGAACCTGGAAGACGCCAAGGGCAAGGTCCACGCCTTCGCCGACCCGGATTCGACCTCGGGCTACGCGGTCCCCTATTTCAACATGGTGACCCGCGAGGGCTTCAAGCCGGAAGACTATTTCGCCGCCGTGCCGTTCTCGGGCAGCCATGAAGCGGGTGTCACCGGCGTCGCCAACGGCACTTTCGACACCGCAGCGACCTACCAGGACAACGACACCGACGGCGTCTATCAGCGCATGGTCGACAAGGGCATGATCGAGGACGGCGTGATCTGCAAGATCTGGGAATCGCCGGAAATCACCTCGGGCCCCTGGACCTTCCGCAAGAACCTGCCGGAAGACCTGATCGAGGAGGTCACTGCCGCGATCGAGGAATTCCCGGAAGCCGATCCCGAGGGTTACAAGCTCTATTCCTCGTGGACCGCCGACAACCCGAACCCCGATGCGGGCTTCGAACGCGTCGACCACGACCGCTACCAGTGGATCGTGGACATGCGCCAGTGGATCAAGGACCAGCGCCGCGGCGGCTGACCTGACCTGACAAAGGGGGCGGGGGCCAAGGGCCCCGCCCCGACCATCTTCGGGGACGACGATGACCGCCACTGCCGATTTCGCCGCCGCGGGGCCGATCAACGGACCCGCCGCCATCGCCGCCTTCGAGCGCGACTACGACGTGCAGCGCCGCGCCGCGCGCCGCGCCTGGGCCATCGGCACGGCCCTGTTCTTCGTCGTCTTCTTCGTCACCGCCTGGCTGGGCGATTTCTTCAAGGTCACGCAGGTCACCCAGCTTGACGGTTCGCGCGCCTGGCGCTGGATCATTCCCGCCGGCATCCCGCGGCTGGGCGAGTTTCTGGAAAAGACCATTCCGGTGCTGCGCTGGGACAGTCTGGGCGCCGACCTGGCCGAATGGTTCTGGCGCTGGAAGATCTGGCTGGAACTGTTGTTCGAAACGATCCTGATCGCCTTCATGGCAACGGCATTCGGGGTGGTTGGCGGGTTCCTCCTGTCGTTTCCCGCCGCGCGCAACCTGACGCCCAACAAATGGGTGCTGTGGGTCACCCGCCGCTACCTGGAAATCGCGCGCACGGTGCCGGAACTGGTCTGGGCGCTGATCTTCGTCTTCTGCTTTTCCGTCGGCCCCATGGCCGGGGTGCTGGCCATCGGGCTGCATGCGGCCGGCGCGCTTGGCAAGCTTTACTCCGAGGTCAACGAGAATATCGACATGCGGCCCCTGGAAGGCGTCAAGGCCGCGGGCGGGTCGTGGTTCGACCAGATCCGCTATGGCGCGGTGCCGCAGGTTCTGCCCAACATCATCAGCTACACGCTGCTGAGGTTCGAGATCAACGTCCGCTCCTCCTCGATCATCGGCTACGTGGGCGCCGGGGGGCTGGGCCAGGAATTCCGCACCGCGCTGAGTTTCCAGGAATATACCGACCTGTCGGCGCTGTTCATCATCATCTTCGTCACCGTGATCGTGATCGACTACGGGTCGGAGAAGCTGCGCCACCGGATCATCGGCATGGAGGACCGCGCATGAGCCCCGTCACCGACGCCGACATCGCCCGCGCGCGCGCGATGATGCCGCTGGCCTTTCGGGCACCGCTGCCTGTGCGGCTGCGCCGCCTTGCCCTTTGGGCCGGGTTCACGGGCCTGTTCCTTTACTGCCTGATCGCCTTCGGGTTCCTTCACATCCGGCTGTTCGACCCCGAAACCTGGGCCTTCGAACCCTGGCGCACCTTCTATGCCTGGGACCGGCGCGAAGAGGTCTGGGTGTTCTCTGCCACCCTGCCGATCGACCGTATCCTGACCGGGATCGCGCGGTTCGGGCAGGTCGCCTCGTTCATGTTCCCGCCGCATGTCTGGGACAATTGGCGCGACTTTTCCGAAGTGCTCGAAGGCCTGGGCGAGACATTGTCGATGGCCTTCCTCGGCACCGTGCTGGGCGCCGTCATCGCCTTTCCGCTATCGTTCCTGGGCGCCAAGAACATCAACCGGCTGAATTTCCTGCGGCTGGGCACGCGGCGCGGCTATGACGTGATCCGGGCCTTCGAGACGCTGATCCTGGCGCTGATCTTCATCCGGGCCTTCGGCCTTGGTCCGCTGCCCGGCATCCTCGCCATCGCGGTCAGCGAGATCGGTACCTTCGCCAAGCTGTTTTCCGAGGCGATCGAGAATTCCTCGGAAAAGCCGGTCGACGGGATCAAGGCCTCGGGCGGGTCGCGGCTTCAGCAGATCCGCTTCGGAACCCTGCCGCAGGTCAATCCGGTGATCCTGTCGATCCTTCTTTACAACTTCGAATCGAATGTCCGCTCGGGCACGATCCTCGGTATCGTCGGTGCGGGCGGCATCGGGTTCCTGCTGTCCGACCGGATCGCGGCCTATCGCTGGGACGAGGCATGGTCGATCATCTTCCTGATCATCGCGATGGTCTACATCATCGACGGGCTTTCCGGCATGATCCGGCGCAGGATCATCGGCGAATGGGGCAACACGCGGTGACACAGCTTCCCATTTCCACGCAGGCGTGCAGGGTGTCCGCAAGGACCGCAGGCATGGCGCAAGGGATAGGCCCGAGATGACCCACCCGTTCGAGATCACCGTGACGGTGCCTGCGGGTTCCGGCCGGTTCCTCGCATCTTGCGGGCTGTCCACTCCGCATGCGGTGGCGACCGGCTGCGCGGTGACGGGCGGCATGGCTCGCGGTCTGCGCGAAGGCCATTCTGGCCAACCCGCCTATGTCGTTACGCCCGAGGAGGACAGCGTCACGCTGACCTACGGCTTTGCGCCGGGCGCCGCCGCCTATCCCGACGCGATGTTCCGCCCGCATCCGTCCCGCTACACCCGCGCGGCCGAGGCGCTGGTGAGCGAGGCGCAAGGGATTGCGGGCGCGGGAACCGGGGCGGAACGCGCGCGCCGCCTGGCCTGCTGGACGGCCGAACAATTCACCTATGGCCATCCCGAGGAACGGTTCACCGACGGGCTCGATCATGTGCCCTTCCTGGGCTGCGGCCTGACCGCCGGGTCTTGCGTGGACATCAACACCTATTTCCTGGCCGCATTGCGCGGCGCGGGGATCGAGGCGGGCTATGTCACCGGGTTCTTCTTTCCCGCCGAAAAGGGCGATTGGTGCCATGACAACCATTGCTGGGTCGTCACCCGGCATGACGGCGAGACGCTGGAATGGGACATCGCCCATCACCTGAAGATGGGCACCCGCGACATCCGCCCCGCGCTGAACCCCAAGCCCGGTTTCCGCGCGGCGCTGTTTCATTCCATGGGTCTCGACTTCCCCGATCTCGCCATCGCCGACCTGAAACTCCTTGGCCAGCCGGCAGCGCTGGGCGCGGGCGGATCGACAACGCCGGTGCCTGGCGCCTTCCGCCTGCATCACCCCGACATCGCGCCCGGCCCGTTGCGGCCGGAAACGGAGAATGCCGCATGAAAAGGCTGACAGAGGCCCCGAATGTCCACGAAACCGCAATCGTCGTCGATTGCGAGTTGGGGAAATGGACGGAAGTTTACGCCCATGTCTCGATGCGCGAGGTCGGGTTCGGCGACTATTCCTACATCGTCAAGAACGGCAATGTCGTCTGGTCGACGATCGGCAAGTTCTGTTCCATCGCCGAAGGTGCGCGGATCAATCCCGGCAACCACGCAACCTGGCGGGCCAGCCAGCACCATTTCACATACCGCGCCGCGCAGTTCGACCTGGGCGAGGATGATGCCGATTTCTTCAAGTGGCGGCGCGACCATTGGGTGACGATCGGCCACGATGTCTGGATCGGCCATGGCGTGACGATCCTGCCCGGCGTCACGGTGGGCACCGGCGCCGTGATCGGGGCGGGCGCCGTCGTCTCGAAGGACGTGGCACCTTACGAGATCGTGGGCGGCGTGCCCGCGCGGCACATCCGCTGGCGCTTCGACCGGCCGTTGGCCGACGCCTTGCAGGAAATAGCGTGGTGGGACTGGTCGCACGAGGCGCTGCGCGCGGCGCTGCCCGACATCAGGGTGCTGCCGATCGAAGCCTTCATCGAGAAGTATCGCTAGGGACGCGGCGCGAATGGCCGAACCCGCGCCTGGGCGGCGTTTGCCGCCCCGCGCGTCGGTGCGTGTGAAGCGCGGCTGCGTCCGGGAACGCGGCGCCGCCTAGATGTCCAGCGGAAAGCCGAGTTTTTGCAGCACGCTGGCGGCACGAGCCCGCTGACCCTGGTCGCCGGCGCGGAGATCGGCGTTGATCTGCTTCATCACGCTGCTGAGTTCCTTGTTGCGGATCAGCGACTTGAACATTCCGGTAATCTCGGCCCCGTCCGCGGCTTCGAGGCGGGCGATATGGTGGGTGACGTTGTCGGTCATGGCAGCTCTCTTGCGTCTGTTACCGGCAACAGCATAGCCTTGCGGGTGTCGTCAAGCCCCCGCCTGGTCGCGGTGCGGCGGCCGGAGGCGGCAGATTGCGAGTTTGATCAGTGTCATGGCGCTGTTGCAGGCTGCGCGGCAAAGTCGCCGCCAAGGCCCGCAAGGTGCGGAACGCGGCGAACAGGCAACGAACGGGTGCGCGATGAGGAAGGATTTCCTGCTGGGGGCGGCGCTGGCCACGGGGGCCGTGCTTCTGGTGCCGGGGCTCGCCCTGGCGATGAGCCGGGCGGGCAAGCCGGTGCTGCGCGCCGCGATGAAGACCGGCGCGGTGGCCTATACCGAATTCCGCCGCGCGGGCGCCGAGGTCTATGAACATATGGAAGACATCGCCGCCGAGATGCGCGCCGAGATGCAGGCGGCCGAGGACGAGGCCGAGGCCGCCGATGCCGCCGCAGCGCCGGAGGCGGAGACCGGCGAAGAGGCGCGCGGATGAGCGACCGGCCCCTGCGTCTGACGCGCGCCCATGCGGTGCCGGGGCGGTTGCGGCTGCGGGCCGCGGGGCGGCTGGACCGGGCGACGCTGGCGGGGCTTGTCGACCGGATCGCCGCGGTCGAGGGTGTGGCGGGCATCGTGGCGCGCCCGAATACCGGCAGCCTGATCCTGACGCTTCATGACACGGCCGACGCGGTGGAGGAGCGCCTCGCGACGCTGGGCATCGCCAGGATCGGCCCGCCCGCCGCACCGCCGCCGGTGGGGCAGGTGGTTCAGTTCGGCATGCTGAAGCTTGACAGCGACATCAAGCGCCACAGCGAGGGTGCGCTGGATCTGCGCAGCACCATCGCCTTGCTGTTGTCGGCGGGCGCCGTGATGCAACTGGCCCGCGGCCGGATCGCGGGGCCGGCCACGACGCTGGCGATGACGGCCTTCAGCCTGCTCGATCCGGGCAAGGGCAGGGCGCGCTAAAGCTTCGCGGCCTCGGCCATGTCCTCCCACGGCGGTGACAGGTCGTCGCGTCCCATCTGGCCATAGGCCGCGAGATCGCGGAAAAACCGGCCGCCCCGCGCGGCAGGCAGGTGCCGCAGCCCCAGCCTTTCGTCCAGCGCGCCAAGGTCGAGATCGAACACCTCGGCCAGCCGGGCCGAAAGCACCTCGTCCGGTGCCCGCCCGCTGCCGAACGTGTCGAGTTCCACGCTGGCCGGGCGCCGGTCGCCCACCAGGTAGCTCAGTTGCACTTCGGCCTCGGCGGCCAGCCCCGCCTTGACCAATGCGCGTGCCAGTTGCCGCGCCGCGCAGGCCGCCAGGCGTTCCACCCGGCCCGGATCCTTGCCGGACAACGCCGAGGCGCCCTGGCGGGCGAAACCGCCGTAGCAATCGTCCGACAACTTGCGCCCGGTCAGCCCGGCATGCGCCGCCGGCCCGCCGCTGCCCGCCACCGCGCGCAGCACCAGCCGCGTTTCGGCGTCGGGCGCCACCGGCGCGCCTTCGAAGGCGGGGCCCAGCACCTGTTCGATCAACCCGGCCTTCGCCTCGGCCTCGGGCGGGGGGCTGGGCGTTGCGGTCGTCACCGCGATCGCGCGCAGCGCCGCTGGGCGGCGCTCGGCGAAGGCGACTGCCACCTGGGCCTGCGAATCCGCGCCCAGCCAGGGCAGGCGGCCCTCGGCCCGCGCGGCCTCCATCGCGCGGGTCAGGCGATGCGCGGCCCAGATCGGGTAGGCCAGGTGCTGTTCGGTATGGTCGCAGGCATGGCCGAAAGCGGTGGTCATCGTGCCGGTGCCCGGCGCGCCGGGCGCATCGCCCGGCCGGGCAAGGTCCAGCATCACCGTCGGCGGGCGGGCCGGTGTGCTGCCGGCCTCGGTCACCATCCGCCGGGCGATGGCCGCCGGATCGATCCCGCCGTCCAGATCCGTTCGGACCGACAGGAACAGGACGCCCGTGGCCACCGCGCATTCCGCCGTGACCCGCGCCGCCGGGTCGGCCGTCAGCACCGCGTCCACCACCGCGTCGCTGATCTGGTCGCACAGCTTGTCGGGGTGGCCCGGCGTGACCGATTCCGATGTCAGGACGAAGTTTCGCATGATCCCGCCTCCAGGCTGTCGAGTTCCAGCACCACGCCACGCCGCGCCAGCACCAGCGCCGCCGGTGCCATTGCGGCGATCAGCGCCACCGCCGTTTCGGCCCGTCCGATCCGGCCGATGCCCAGAAGCCGCGCCAGCGGCGGTACGCCATAGGGTAGGACGGCCAGCGCCGCCGAGGCCAGAACGGTCACGTCCAGTGCGCGGTTTTCCAGCAGGCGGCCGGGCTCCAGCTTGCGGATGTCGCGGCGCTGACAGACCAGCGTGTAAAGAAGCTGGCCCAGCGACAGCGCCAGATACGTCGTCGACCGTGTCACCGGCCCCGGCCCGTGCCGCGCCAGCGCGAAGAAATGCGCGGCCAGCGCCGAGGCGGCGATGGTTCCGCCATCCAGGCCCATGCGCTTCATGTCGCCGCGCGTCACGATCGGTTCGTCCTGCGGGCGGGGCGGGCGGGCCATCGCGTCTGGGTCGGGGTCGGCCAGGGCCAGGCCAAGGCCGGGCAGGACATCGGTGACGAGGTTGATCCACAAAAGCTCCATCGGCGTCTCGATCTCGCCCGGTCCATGCGCGGCTTCGGCGATTTCCAGAACGATCTCCGACAGGTTGGTCGTGATCAGGAATTCCAGCGCCCGGCGGATGTTGCGATAGACCGCGCGGCCCTGGCCGATGGCGTCGACCAGCGTTTCCAGATCGTCGTCGCGGATCACCACATTGGCCACGTCGCGGGCAAGGTCGGTGCCCGAGGCGCCCATCGCGATGCCGACATTCGCGGCCTTGAGCGCGGGGCCGTCATTCACCCCGTCGCCGGTCATGCCCACCACCCGGCCGCTGGCCTGCAGCGCCTGAACGATGGCCAGCTTGTCCTGCGCCGAGACGCGCGCGAAGACCTGGGTTTCGGCGACCATCGCGGCCAGCAGCGCGGGGTCGAGATCGGCGATGCCGGCGCTGTCGATGATCCGCACCGGCCCGCCCTGGCCCAGGTCCAGCTCGCGTGCCAGCGCGCCGGCCGTTGCGGCCTGGTCGCCGGTGATGATCACGGGCGACAGGCCCGCGCGCTGCATCGCCGCGATGAACGGTTTCGCGCCGGGGCGAAGCGGGTCGACCATGCCGACAAGGCCCAGCCAGGTCAGCCCTGCGGGCGTCTCGGTCGCGGCCCGGTCCCGACCTTGCGCGAAGGCGATGACGCGGGCGGGTCGCGCGGCGACCGCGTCGTTGCCGGCAAGGATCGTGGCGCGGTCGGCCTCGGTCAGCTTGCGGCGCCTGCCATTCACGATCCGATGACTGCACATCGCCAGCACCGCTTCGGGCGCGCCCTTGACAAAGGTGCCCGGCCCGTCGCCGGCATGGGCTGTGACCATGTAGGGCCGCCCCGGCGCCCGTTCGATCGTGGATTTGCGGGGGCGCCCGGCGCGCAGCGCCGCCGCGTCCAGCCCGCCGGCAATCGCGAAATCCAGCAGCGCGTGTTCGGTGGCCGACGATCCGTTCGCGCCGTCCGGGCCGGTGGCGGCATCGCTGTTGAGCGCGGCGGCGATCCGCATCGGTTCCAGCGCCGCATCGTCGGGCGCGACCTCTTCCAGCCCTGCCAAGGCGGCGACCACGCGCATCCGGTTCTGGGTCAGCGTTCCGGTCTTGTCGAGGCAGATGACCTGCATCGCGCCCAGGCTTTCCACCGCGTCGATCCGGCGGACAAGGATGCCGCGCTTCGCCATCCGGCGCAGGCCCAGTGCCATCGTCGTGGTGGCCACCACCGGCAATCCTTCGGGAACCGACGCGACGGCCAGCGCCAGTGCGTCGCGCAGCACCGCCGACAGGGGGATGCCGCGGGCCAGCCCGATCCCCAGGAACAGGGTACAGGCCGCCAGCGCGCCCTTGACCAGATTGGCCCCCAGCCGGTCGAGTTCTTCTTCGACCGGGGCGCGGGGCCGGCTGGCGGTTTGTGACAAAAGCGCGATGCGCGCGGCCTCGGTATGCCGGCCGGTGGCCACGGCAAGGCCCCGCGCGCTGCCCTCGGCAATGATCGTGCCGGCATGCAGCATGCCGGGGCGGGCGCCGATCGGGGCCTGCACTTCCGCGACGGCGTTTGCTGATTTCGCGACGGGTATCGTTTCGCCCGTCAGCGCGCTTTCATCGACCTTCAGCCTGTCGGCCGCGATCAGCCGCGCATCCGCCGTCACCTGTTCGCCCGCGCGCCACAGGCAGATATCGCCGGGAACGATGTCGGCCGCGCGGATATCGCGCGGGGCACCGTCGCGGATGACCCGTGCAGGCTGGGAAGAGGTGTCCATCAGCGCGTGGATGGCGCGTTCGGCCTGGCCTTCGGTCACATAGCCCAGCACCCCGTTCACCGCGACGACGCTCAGCGTCGCGACCGCGTCGGTGATCCCGCCGGTGGCCAGCGAAACCGCGGATGACCCGGCCAGCAGCGCCACCGGCAGGCTGCGGAACTGGTCGGCCAGAAGCGCCACGCCCGGCCGCGCCTCTTCCTGGGGCAGCATGTTGGCGCCGCGCGTTGCCAGACGGCGGGCCGCCTCGTCGGCGGAAAGCCCGGTTTCGGCGTCGCCGTCCAGACGCGCCAGCGCCGCGTCCGCCGCAAGCGCGTGCCACGCTTCGCCGGGCGTGTCGCGGGCGTTCTGCGGCTGCGCCGGCGCGTCGCTTGCGCCGTGGCCGGCCCGCGCGCGTGCCAGCGCATCGCGGACGAGGTCCAGGACCGCCGCGCGTGCGGCATCCGGCGCGTGGCGGATCACGACCGATCCGGTATGGGCGCGCACCTCGACCGCGTGAATCAGCGCCTCGGCCTGCAACAGGGTGGCCAGCCGCCGCCCCAACGCGCGCCGCCCCGCCAGCGCGGCAAGGCCCAGCCGCAGCCGCCCCGGCACCCGGTCGTGCAGGATGTCGATCCGCGATGTCACGCGCGTGCCCCGTTCCGTCGTCGCCGGCAGATTAGCCGTCCGCCGGACCGGCCCCATTGACGCAAATCAACCCTGTCCGTGCAACGTCCGGGCCGCGTCGCGCACGATTTCGGCCACCTGCATCAATTGTTCCGCCAGCGGGCTGGTCCGGCGCCAGACCATGCCGATCGTCCGTTCCGGTTCCGGCGCGGCGAAATGCGCGACCGCGACGGCGGCCGAACGGGTTTCGACCGGCACCGCCATTTCCGGTATCAGCGTCACGCCGATGCCGGCGCCCACCATCTGCACCAGCGTCGACAGGGACGAACCGTCCAGCAATTCCCGTGGCGCGGCGGTTTGAAGGCTGCAGAAACTCAGCGCCTGGTCGCGGAAGCAGTGGCCCTCTTCCAGCAGCAGCAGGCGCATCTCGCGCAGCGCCTCCGGGCCCGGAACCGGGTCGTCGCGAAAGGCCTCGGGGCGGACGAGAACGAAGGATTCGGAAAACAGCGGCACCTCGGCCAGACCGGGTTCCGAGACGGGCAGGGCGACGATCGCGGCATCCAGCCTGCCCTCTGCCAGTTCCTGCAACAGTCGCGGCGTGACGGTTTCGCGCAGATGCAGGTCAAGCCCGTCATGGCTGCGCGTCAGGCCGGCTGCCACGGCGGGCAGCAG
>Ga0180436_10003283_pt1 | contig 14923 bp, 12 predicted proteins | sample SS_ome_2_FD_132434 | JGI IMG/M metagenome (GOLD analysis project Ga0180436, IMG submission 132434) | Hypersaline lake sediment archaeal communities from the Salton Sea, California, USA - SS_3_S_2 metaG | ecosystem: Environmental > Aquatic > Non-marine Saline and Alkaline > Hypersaline >...
CGAGGCGACGGAGTGGACGAGCGACCTGTCGTCGGTCGACCTGGTGGGGATGAAGTTCGTGCGGTTCGAGGTCGTGTTCGACGTGAGCCCCGAGGTGGTCGCGCTCGACACCGAGGACCTGATCCCCGAGCTCGACTTCCTGCGCATCTTCGCGGTGCGGTAAGGGGGCGGCAGCTCCGCTGCCGCGCCCGTAGGCGACGAGGGGGCGACGGCGAAGCCGTCGCGCCCGGTCGCCCGACCACGACCCAGCGACGAGGGGCCGCTCACCGATCGGTGGGCGGCCCTTCGTCGTTGGGGGAGGGGTGAGGTCGTGATCCGGCGACCGGGGCCTCGTGGGAGGATCCAAGGAGCCCCGACACCCCGCGGCACGGAACCCAGACCACCCTCGCCCTACGGCAAGAACGAAGCCTTCGCCTTCAACTTCCGCGGCAGGTACTCCTCGATCACGAAGTTGAGGCCCCACTTCGCCAACGCCTGCTGCTCCGCGCGCACGCCCATCTTGAGCAGCTGGTTCAGCGCCGTCACCCACGGCTTGTGGCTCTGGAAGAACGGGTCGTTCTTCAGCGCGTCCTTCGCGCGCTTGATGTCCACCGCCTGCAGCGGGTGCGTCGCGTCCTCGAGCTCGAAGTCGATGATGTCCTGCGGCGTCACGCCCAGGAACTGCGCGCGCGGCACGCAGAAGAAGCGATTGATGTGCGCCGCGTTGCCCGAACCGACCTTCAGCGTGCGGTAGATGTTGCCGATGCCGTACGGGTCGCAGTCGACGAAGCAGTAGACCGGCAGCTTGTGCTCGTCCGACAGACGCCGCACGAACCGTCGCTGCGCACGGCTCGGCACGCCGCCCATCGAGATGATGATGGCGCCCGCGTCGCGCCACCAGGCGTGGTCGTTGAGGCGGTTGAACATACCGGCGGTCTCGATCGCCAGGATGAACTTGGCCTTGGTCTCGAAGCGCAGGTGCTCGACAGAGCTGGGGATCGTGTACGCGCCGCTGCCCATCGCGGTGCAATCGATGCGCAGCTCGGCACCGGTCTGCTTGTCGCGGTCGATCACGACCAGCTCGCCCGCCAGTGCGCCGCCGTGCTCCTCGGGACGGTAGCGCAGCTGTTCGCGCGACAGGCCCTCGAGGCTCGCCATGGCCTCGATGTCGTCCATGACCGTGTCCGACTCGGGCTGGTCCTTGAAGCGACAGTCGCCCCAGTTCTTGCTGACGTAGTACGCCTCCCGCTTGGTGGCGAAGTCGTCGTTCTCGACCATCTCCTTGCTGAGCGACATCAGCCGGAGCGTCTGCGCGAAGCTCTTCGCCGTGTTGACCGAGAGCGCGCGGGCCTTGCGCCCCTTGCCGAGTTCGAAGTACCCGATCTTCTTCGTGTACGTCACGTTCGACAGGCTGCGCACCGGGAACTTGAGCTCCGGCAGGATGCGCTTGTCGATCGAGTTGCGTACGCGCTCGGCGGTGCGGTCGATGAGCTTCAGCGTCGCCCCGTCCTCGTCGGTGAGGGCGGGACGGGAGCTGCGCTTGGTGGCGGCGGCCGGAGCCTTGCGGGCGACCTTCTTGGCGGTCCGCTTGGCGGCTTTCTTCGCTGCTTTCTTGGCCATCGATGGGGGGGCGCGTCAGCGGCGCCGGTGGAGGGCGGCGTCGAAGGCCGCCCACAGGTGGACGAGGTAGCCGAGCATCGCCGCGTACCAGAGCAGGCACGCGAGCAGGAACAGGAGCGCGGCGCGCGGGAAGCGGCGTTGGAGCGCCTGCCCGAGCCCGGGGACGACGAGGCTCGCGAGGCCGAGTCCGAGCGCGGCGAGCGGAAGGGCTCGCGCGCCGCTCGGGGTGGGGTGCTGGCTGTCGGAGTTCAGAACTTGCGGCTCTTGTGCAGGACGTCCTCGAGCTCGTTGACCGTGGCGTCGCGCTCGGCGTCGGTGAGGTCGAGGATCTCCTGCAACGCGATACCGATGTGCGGGATGTACTTCTCGATGTGGCTGCGCTTCTCGAACTCGCGCTTGAGGCGCTTGCCCTTGCGGATGTGCGCGCCGAGCTTGCGGCCGACCTCCTGGAGCCCGAGCTTCACCTCCTTGATGATCTCGGGATAGGCGGCGATGGCCTCCTTGCTCTCGGAGGTGAACGGCACCCAGACACTGGCGATGTGCACGAGCACGACCATCGGTCCGATGGGCAGCGCGCCGCGGGGCTGCGTCATGCCGTAGCTCTTCCAGTTGGTCTGCACGACGCCCTTGGTGACGGCGCACCCCGACTGCTGGTAGAGCAGCGGGACCCGGTTCGCCATGCGCAACAGGCGCACCGGTTCGTCGGCGTCGGCGACCAGGTCCTCGACGACGTCCTTGCCGGACTTGGCCTTCTTGCGGATCCGGCCGGTGTCGGTCACCTCGAGGCCGATGCCGCCCGGCTTGCCGTAGGCGATGCCGACCTCGATCTGGAACGGGTTGCCGCGATAGACCGCGGGCGGGCGCGTCGCGCTCGCGTAGAAGTCGGCCTCGATCTCCTTCTTGAGGCCCGCGAGGACGAGCTCCTCGCCGATCGGCGCGATGCAGTCCGTGCTGGGCGCGGAGATCTTCGTCTCGTTGATCGCGCGGTGCAGGTGGTTCGCCTCCTCGCGCGCGATCCGCGTGGGGTAGCTCTTGAGCGTCAGCCCCTTGCCCGCGGCCTCGACGATCTTCTTCGCGACGGTCGGACCGACGCGGCTGAACTCCTCCTGGAGGAAGCCCGAGAGCGAGCGCGAGCCCGTGCTCTTGAGCATCGAGATCAGCATCCCGAGCTCGACCCCGTGCGGGTGCGGCTTGATCTCCGCGGTCTCGGGCGGGAGCTCGTTCGCGTTGCGCTCGTAGGTGACCTTCTCGCCGCCCGGGTCGACGAAGTGCAGCGTCAGGTGCGGGTTCGAGATCGCCGTCTGCTTGAGGTACATGTCGACGGAGCGCTGACCTTTCTGGTACTTGCCCTCCATCTCGATCTCGACGCGGGTGCCCTGGCCGTGCTCCCACTCGTACTCCTCCTCGTGGTGGATCTCCGGCTTGTTCTTCGCCGTGTCGATCGACAGGAGGAACTCGCGCGCCTTCGCGCGCTTGCCGGGCCGCGAGAGGATGCGCACCGGCTTGCCCGTCGTGAGCTGGCCGTACATGCCGGCCGCGGCGATGCCGATGCCCTGCTGTCCGCGGGTCTGGCTGAGCTTGTGGAACTTCGAGCCGTAGAGCAGCTTGCCGAAGATCTTGCCGACCTGGTCCTTCACGATGCCCGGGCCGTTGTCCTCGACGGCGACGCGGAAGCGTCCCTCCTGTTCGCCGGCGGAGATCTCGACCGTGATCTCGGGCAGGATCCCCGCCTCCTCGCAGGCGTCGAGCGAGTTGTCGACGGCCTCCTTCACCGCGGTCAAGAGCGCCTTGAGGGGCGAGTCGAAGCCGAGCAGGTGGCGGTTCTTCGTGAAGAACTCGCTGACCGAGATCTCGCGCTGGCTCGCGGCCAGGGTCTCGGCGTCCTTGGCCGTGCGCGTCTTGGGCGCCTTGGTCGCCGCGCCGGTCGCTGCATTCTTCGCGGTCTTCTTCGCCGTGCGCTTCTTCGCCGCTGGTGCCGTGGCGGTGCCGCCCTCGGGCTCGAGGTCGAAGAGGGTGGGGGCGCCGGCGTCGGCCGGTTCGGGGCTCGGGGATGCGTCGTTCAAGGCTGCGGGAGGCGGGCGCGCGTGGCGGGTGGTCGAACCGCTTGTTTGTAGGTCCCCGCGGCGTCCGGTGGCAACGCGCCGCCGCCGCGGCTCTCCCGCCCGGCACCCAGGTCCCTCGTCACGCGCCGCCGAACGCGTCGACGAGTGCGCGCGCGAACCAGGCCGCGCCGCCGGCGGCGAGGAGCAGCATCGGCTTCGACGAGAGGCAGCCGGCCTCGAGGTAGCGCTTCTGCAGCGAGCCGCCGCACTCCGGGCAGACGCGCGGCGTCGGCGCGGGCAGCGCGGCCTTGCAGTGCGGACAGGTCTCGGTCTCGAGCAGTCGGGGCGACACGGCGATGGGGCGTGGGGAAGGCGCGGCGTCGGGGCCGCGGGTGGCGGGGCCGCGGGTGTCGGAGTCCGGGTCTCGGAGACCTGGGTCTCAGACGCTCGGGGCGGGCACGGGGACGCGCTCGGGCGCGTGGCGCGCGTCGGCGAGCCCGAGCGCGGCGGCGCGCGTCGCGAAGGCGTCGAGCGCCGGGTGAAGGCGAGATCCGACATCGTAGACGCACTCGTGCACCAGGTAGTGCGCGACGGCCTCGGCGGGGAGTCCGGAGGCCCGCGCGTGCGCCGTTGCCAACGCCTCGGCGCGCGCGGTCCCGCGCGCCCGCGCTCGCGCGAAGGCGGCGGCGTGGGGCTCGATCTCGACGCCGGGCGCCACGATCCAGCACGCGAAGACGAAGGGCAGGCCGGTCGCTCGCCTCCAGGTGGCGCAGGGATCGAGCGCGGCGAGCTCGGGTTCGGCCAACGACTCCGCCAGTGCGCCGTCGCCGATGCGCAGCCAGGCGTCGGCGTCGCTGTCCCGCCGCGGGTCGCGGCCGGGCGCGAGCTCCTCGTAGGCGACGCCGTCGAAGCCGAGTTCGCGCTCGAGGCAGCGCACGAGCGTCACCGAGGTGCGGCTCGCGGGGTCGAGGGCGACGCGCCGCACCTCGTACGCGGGTCGGCGCAGGAAGACGCGGACGGACGACACCGGCCCGTCGCCGGCGACGACCGGACCGTCGAGGTAGCTGTAGCCGGGGCGCCGGAAGAGCTCGATCGAACTGACGAGCGCGACGTCGAGTTCGCCGGCGCGCAGGCCGTCGACGAGCGCGCTCGGTACGGCGTGGACGAGGTCGACGCCCGGCTCGTCGCCCAACCCGTCGTCGAGCGGTCGACCGACCAGGTAGGGGACCGAGCCCACGCGCAGCGTTCGCGTCGTCATGCGGCGGCGAGTGTAGCCCTGCCGGCCGCGCGCCCGAGCGTCCGCGGTCGCTATGCTCGCCCGCGATGGAACCGGCGGTGTTTCCGATCGAGCCCCTGTCCGGGTACGCGCTGCTCGACTCGGGCGGCGGCCGCAAGCTCGAGCGCTTCGGCGACCTCGTGCTGGACCGGCCCGATCCCCAGGCCCTGTGGCGTCCCGCGACCGCTGCGTGGCGCGACGCGGACCTGGTGTTCGTGCGCGAGTCGGACCGCGGCGGGCGCTTCGAGGTGCGCGGTGCGCGGCGCGGTGCGGCGCGCCGTGCGCTCGACGAGGGCGCGATCCTGCGCGGCGCGTTCGAGTCCCTGCCCGAGCTGTCCTTCGTCGTGCGACCGACGCCCTTCAAGCACGTGGGCCTGTTCCCCGAGCAGGCGACGAACTGGCGTCGGATCGTCGAGCTGCGCGAACGCCTGGGCGACGCGCCGCGGCTCTTGAACCTGTTCGGCTACAGCGGCATCGCGTCGGTCGCGGCGGCGCTCGCCGGCTACGAGGTCACGCACGTGGACGCGTCGAAGGCGGCCGTGAACTGGTGTCGCGAGAACGCCGACGCGTCGGGCGTCGAACGCGGCGTGCGCTTCGTCACCGAGGACGCGCTGGCGTTCGCCGAGCGCGAGGCGCGCCGCGGCAACCGTTACGACGCGGTGCTGCTCGACCCGCCGCACTACGGGCGCGGACCGAAGGGGCAGAAGTGGACGCTCGAGGACGGGCTCGCGCCGTTGCTCGAGGCGGTCCGCCACCTGCTGGAGCCGCGCGCGGTGTGCATTCTTTCGACCTACGCCGTGGGCTACTCGCCGCTGGCGTTCCGGAACATGTTCGACGACTTCGAGGGCGGACGGACGGACGCGGGCGAGCTCGTCCTCGCCGAGGCGCGCGACGGCGGGCGCCTGTTGCCCTGCGGCTTCTGCGCTCGCTTCGAGCGCGGCCTGTCGTGAGCGCGGGTGCGAGCGGGGCACCGCGCCCCGAGCTCGACGTCGTCCACGTCGACAACCACCTGCTCGTCGTCGGCAAGCCCCCGGGCCTGCCCGTGGTCCCCGACGAGTCGGGGGACGAGAGCCTGTTCGATCGCGCGCGGTCGTGGGTCGAGATCGAGTTCGACAAGCCCGGCCGCGCGTTCCTCGGCGTGGTGCACCGGCTCGACCGACCCGTGTCGGGCGTCGTCTGCTTCGCGCGCACCTCGAAGGCGGCGGCGCGACTCACGGCCGCGTTCAAGGCGCGGCGCGTGCGCAAGACCTACCTGGGGATCGGCAGCGGCGTGCCGGCGGACACGGCCGGCGAGGTCGTGCAGTGGATCGCCAAGGACCCGCGCAGCGGCGCGATCCGCGCGGCGCGGCGCGCGTTCGACGGGGCGCGCGAGGCGCGCTCGCGTTGGCGCCTCGTCGCGCCGTTCGAGCTCGACGGCCGCGACGCGTCGCTCCTCGCTCTCGAGCCGATCACCGGGCGCTCGCACCAACTGCGGCTCGCGGCCCAGAGCCTCGCGTGCCCGCTCGTGGGCGACGTGCGCCACGGCGCCGCCGCGCCGCTCCCCGATCGCAGCGTCGCGCTGCACGCCTGGCGCCTCGAGCTGGAGCACCCGACGACGAAGGCGCCGCTCGCGTTCGAGCGCCCGACGCCGACCGTGGGGTGGTGGCGCCGGGCGCTCGACGGCGGACGCGCGGCCGCGCTCGAGGCGCTGCGCGCGCGCGACTGAACGGGCCCACTGAAGAGGGCCACTGAACGGTGCGACCAAGTAGTGCGACGGGCGTCAGTCGGCTTCGACGAACGCGTCGAGTTCGGCGAAGGCGGCGTCGAGCGTCTCGAGCAGCAGCGTCCGCGCGTTCGCCTCGGCGCGCTGGCGCTCGAGCATCCGCTCCAAGCGGCCGCGCGCGTCCGGCTTGGTCGGCGCGGGACGCAGGGCCTCGGGCACCTCGAACGAGGTCGGGATCGGAGCGCCGAACGGTAGCGGGTCGACGCGCAGCTCGAGGTCGTACTCGGCTTCGCCGCTGTAGGCGACCACGATGAGCTGGAAGTCCTGGTGGAAGCCGGGCACGTCGAAGCTGCCCTCCTCCTCGCCGTAGCTGTCCCAGTGCTCGACGACCTCGTCGTAGTACGGGTCGTACAGACACAGGTCGAGGTCGCCGTCGCCGTAGCACCGCAGCGCGAAGTGGATGCGTGCCGGCGCCGCGGCCTGCAGCGCGAAGGCGTCCGAGTCGTCGCGGTGGAAGTAGCCGTGGTAGCCGGCGTCGCCCTGGATGACGAGTTGCTCGGGCGGATGGACGGGGCCGATCGGCTGGGGCGCGTAGCTCGAGTCGTTCGGCTCGTCCTCGAAGAAGTAGGCGATGGGCGCGCCGCCCGCGAGCGGCGAATCGGCGTGCTTGGCGCAGGCGGACAGGGCGAGGGTGGCGGCGATCGTGGCGGCGACGAAGCGCGTCGGTGAGGCGTGGCGCTGCATGGGGTGGTCCTCCGTGGGGGTCACCGAGCGTCCACCTGGGAGGTCACCGGCCGCCGCGGGGGGGCGGCGACGGGCGAGAGGGGACGGCTCGGACCCCTCGCAGGGCAACGCCCGTGCCAGCGCTGTCGAGCGTGGCGCGCGCCGCGATCCCGTGCGCGCCGTGCCTCGACCGCCGTCCCCTCGGGCGGCCGCTGCTGCCTCAGGCGACCGGCGCGGCCGCGCCCGCCGGAGCCTGCTCCGGATCGGCCGACCAGACCACGTTGTAGAGCGTGTCGCGCTCCACCGGCAGGCGCCCCGCGTCGCGGATCCACTGCACGAGCTCGGCCCGCGCGACCTCCTGCGGCGTGGTCGCGCCCGCGTCGTGGTAGATGTGCTCCTCGACCACCGTGCCGTCCACGTCGTCCGCGCCGAACGACAGCGCGACCTGGGCCACCGGCACGTCCATGAGGATCCAGTAGGCCTTCACGTGGTCGATGTTGTCGAGCAACAGGCGCCCGATCGCGAGCTCGCGCAGCTCGTCGAGCGCCGTCGGGCCCGGCAGGTGCGACCACTCGTTGTTCGCGGGGTGGAACGACAGCGGCACGTAGGTCTGGAAGCCGCCGGTCTCGTCCTGCAGCGCGCGCAGGCGCACGAGGTGGTCGACCTTCTCCTCGGGCGTCTCGATGTGCCCGTGCAGCATCGTGCAGTTGGAACGCAGGCCGGCGCGATGCACCTCGCGCGCGACCTCGAGCCAGCGCTCGCCGCTCATCTTGTTCGAGTAGCTCTTCTCGCGGATGCGTTCGCTGAAGACCTCGGCGCCGCCGCCGGGGCACGAGTCGAGTCCGGCCTCGCGCAGATCGGCGAGCACCTCGCCGAGCGTCTCGCGTCCGGCCTGTTCGCGGCCCTTCTTCCAGATCTGGTCGAGCTCGACCATCGTGAACGCCTTGACGTGGATGTCGGGGCGCGTGCGCTTCACCGCGCGCAGGATGTCGAGGTAGTAGGCGTAGGGGATCTTGGGCCAGACGCCCGCGACCATGTGCACCTCGGTGACCGGCTTGTCGAGCTGGGCCTCGATGCGCTGCGCCACCTGCTCCGGCGTGAGCATGTACGCGCCGTCCTGCCCGGGCAGCCGATCGAACGAACAGAAGCTGCAGAACTTGTTGCAGTAGTTCGTGTAGTTGACGTGCTGGTTGACGTTGAAGTACGTGCGGTCGCCGTGCATGCGCTCGCGCACGAAGTTGGCGAGGCGCCCGACCGCGTGCAGGTCGCGCGCGGCGTACAGGCGCAGCCCGTCCTCGGGCGAGAGGCGCTCGGAGGCGACGACCTTCTCGGCCAGGTCGGCGATGCCCGCCGCGCGGACCGACTCGACGAGGGCCGTGGCGCCCGTGCCGGTTCTCGTGCCGGCGTCCATGTTCGTGCCCGTTCCCATGTTCGTACCCGCGCTCATGCGTGCGCTCCGCTCCCGACGCGCATCTGGGTCGCGGCCTCGGCGGGCGTGCGCGGGAAGGTCACCTCGCCCTCGCGCTCGTCGTCGATGCCGTACCACGAGTTGCGGCGCCGCGGCTCGAAGCCGGCGCCGGTGATCATGCGCTCGATGCGGTCGATGCCTTCGAGGCGCATGCACCCCGCGGCGGAGACGACGTTCTCCTCGAGCATCGTGCCGCCGAAGTCGTTGCAGCCGTAGTGCAGCGTGATCTGGGCCATCTTCATGCCCTGGGTCACGTACGAGGTCTGGACGTTGTCGAAGTTGTCGAGGTAGATGCGGCTGAGCGCCTGCACGCGCAGGTACACGGCCGGCGTGACGCGCTCGGGGTACAGGTGCTCCTCCGGCACGCCGTCGGGCTGCATGTTCCAGCACGCGAAGGCGGTGAAGCCGCCGGTCTCGTCCTGGAGCCGTCGCAGGCGCTCGAGGTGCTCGACGCGCTCGGCGGCCGTCTCCACGTGCCCGAACATCATGGTCGCCGACGAGCGCAGGCCGGCTTCGTGCACGCGCCGGTGCACCTCGAGCCAGCGGTCGGTCGTGGTCTTCTTGCGCGCGATGATCTTGCGCACGCGCTCGACGAGCATCTCCGCGCCCGCGCCGGGCACGCTGCCGAGTCCCGCCGCCGCGAGGTCCGCGATCACCTCCTCGACGGGGCGCTTGTCGATCTTCGACAGGTGGTCGAGCTCGGGCGCCGAGAGGGCGTGCAGGTTGATGGTGGGGAAGCGCTCCCTCAGGTGTGCGAACAGCTCGCACCACCAGTTCGACTTGAGGTAGGGGTGGTGTCCGCCCTGCATGAGGACCTGGCGGCCGCCGAGCGCCTCGAGCTCGGCCAACTTCGCGTCGATCACCTCGCGGTCGAGGACGTAGGCCTCGGCGTCCTTCGGTCGCCGGTAGAAGGCGCAGAAGCCGCAGTCGGTGATGCAGACGTTGGTCGGGTTGACGTTGCGGTCGACGACGTAGGTGACGCGTCCCTCGGGGTGCTTGGCGAGGCGCACGCCGTGGGCCAGCTCGCCCAGGAGGCCCAGGTCCGCGCGCTCGTGCAGCACGAGGCCCTCCTCGGGCGTGATGCGCGCGCCGTCGCGGACGCGGGCCGCGATGCGCTCGACCTCGGCGTCGCCGCGGCTCGCCGCCGCGAGCGGGGCCTGCCAGTCGCTGCTGGGGCGCGCGACGGCGCCGGCCTGAGTGCTGCTCATGGGCGTGATGATACGGGTGGGCGCGGGAGGGTCGAGGGACCGCGCGCGACCAGATGTAGGATCGCGACGCGATGCGTACACGACCCTTCGCCGCGCTCCTCGCGTTCGGCGCCGTCCTCACCACGGGGCGCGCCCCTGCTGCCGCGCCGATCATCCCGCCCGCGTCGACGCTCGCGCACGCCGTCGCGCCGGCGACCCAGGACGAGCGCGAGGCGGCGGACGGCGTGCCCGAGGCGTGGCGCGCGGCGTCTTGGCAGGCGCTGTGGCCCGGACCGCCGGAGCACCCCGCGTCGTGGCGGCGCGTGCGCGACGATCTGTCGCAGCCCGGACCCGAGGCGGAGGTGGGGGTCGCGCGGCGTCGGGCCGCGGCGGCCTACGCGCTCGCGTACCTCGACCGGTCGGATCGCGCGGCCGCCGACGCGAGCGCGGCGCTGCGCGCGGTCTTCGACGCGGACGCGCCGGGGGGCTACGACCGCGGCGTCGTCGAGGTGTGCGGCGCGCGGGCGCTGGGCGACGCGCTGTTCGCGGTCGAGTTGGACAGCGCGACCGTCGACGGTTGGGTGCGCGGTCTCGAGGCCGCCGGCGCCGCGCCGGACGCGGAGGCCGAGAGCGAGGCGGCGCTCGCGCGGCTGGATCTCGCGCGGCTCCTGCGCGCCAAGCTGTTCGCCGTGCGCGGCGAGTACGCGCTCGCGATCGACGCTTTGTTCGAGGCGGCGCGCGCGGGCGGTCCGCACGCGCCCGCGGCGCGCGGCGCGGCCTACGAGCTGTTGCGCGACACGCTCGCGGCACGGACGCGGCGGTGGCTCGACGCGTGGGCGGCGCGCGAGGACGCGACCGGCGTCTCGCCCGAGCGCGCGTCCTGGCCGCGCATGACCGAGCTCGTCGAACTGGGCGAAGGGCGCGCGGCGTGGTGGTGCTGGCAGCGCGTCGAGCTGCTCGACCTCGACGAGGACGCCGCGGCCGCGCGCCGCGCGGCGCTCGCCGAGCGTCTGGTCGTGGGTCACGCGGACGAGCGCTTCATGCGCGACGTGGCGCGCGCGGCGATGGCGATCGCGCGCGCGGCGACGCGCGACGAGCTGCTCGACCTGCTCGCGCGCGTCGGCGACGCGAGCGAGGAGGACGACGTGCGCGCGTGGTGCCTGTTCGCGCGGGCGCACCTGTCCGCCGAGGTCGAGCCGCGCGACGCCGAGCGTGCGATCGCGCTCCTCGAGCGCCTCGTCGTCGACCACCCCGAGCACGAACTGGCGCGCGGCGCGCGCACGCGGATCTTCGCGCTGACGCACCTGCGCGTCGGGCGGCCGCTGCCCGCGTTCGATCGCCCGGACGCGTTCGGTCGCACCGTGGACCTGGCCGCGCGCGAGGGACGCGTCCTCGTGCTCGTCTTCCACGAGGACTCGCCGCGCGGACGCAGCCTGCTCTCGGTGCTCGACCAACTGGGTCTCTTGTACGACCGCGAGCGCTTGGACGTGGTCGTCGTCGACGTGGACGCCGATCCCGAGGCCGCGCGCGAGCGCTACGCCGCGTCCGGTCGCGACTGGGAGGTCTCGTGGCAGGGCGCGCGGAACGCGGCCTGGCCGGCGGCGTGGGACGTGAAGACCTTCCCGAGCGTCTTCGTCGTCGACGCAGGCGGAGTGATCCGCGCGCGCGACGTCTTCGGCGCGCAGTTGACCTCGCGCGTGCTCGAGCTGCTCGGCGGGCGCTAGTGGTGTGATCCACGCTCTCGGGGCACTTCCATCGTCCCGTGCGGGCGCGCTGCTGCGCTGCGCCTCCTCCGAGACTCAAAGCGAAGCCGAGTCGTCGGCGCGCCGTGCATCGCATCCCGTACGGAACGCCGAAATGACCCCGACAGAGTGAATCGCACCACGAGGAGCCTGTCCGAGAGAGTCCCGTCGCGAGGCAGAGCCATCGACGGCGAGCCGAGGAAGGCGAAGTCGAGGCGGCCCGGGCGACCCTGTCGGGTCGCTGAGCACGGATCGACGAGGCTGACGCCGCATCGCCGTCGAGGGCGAAGCCCGAGCAGGGACTTTCTCGGTCGGGCTCCTAGCTCGGTTCCGCGAACCCGGCGCAGACCTCGACCAGGCGGTCCACGTCCTCGAGGTCGTGGTACAGCCCGAAGCCGAAGCGCAGGCGGTCGGCGCGCGCGTCCGTGACGACGCCGCGCTCGCGCAGGGCGGCGCAGCGCGCCCCCGCGTCGTCGCGACGGAAGCACAGGAAGTTGCCGCGCCGCTGTGAGTCGCGCGCGGGGATCAGCTCGTCGACGGTGAGGTCGCCGGCGCGCCCCGCGTCGATCGCGTCGAGGAACCGGTCCTGCAGGGCGACGACGCGCGCGTGGATCGCGGCCGCGTCGAGCTCCTCGCGTTCGAGCCAGTCCATGACCGCGCGCAGGCGGTAGAGCCCGCTCGGGTCGAAGGTGGCGCCGAAGAAGCGCATGCCGTCGGTCGCGTAGCCGACGCTGCCGTCCGAGGCCGCGAGCGCGTCGAAGCCTGCGAACCAGCCCGTGTCGACGGGGCGCGCGTGCACGCCGGGGGGGCAGTGCAGGAAGCAGACGGCCTCGCCGCTCATGGCGTACTTGTAGCCGCCGGCGGTGTAGAAGACGCGGCTCGCGCACTTCGACAGGTCGGTCGGACGCGCCATGTAGCCGTGGTACCCGTCGAGCACGCAGGTGGTCGGCTCGGGCAGGTCCGCGAGGATCGCGGCGCCTTCGCTGAACTCCCACCCCGAGTCGTAGAAGACCTGGCTCACGTAGACCAGGTCGTAGGTCGACGCGCGCGCGGCGGCCGCGAAGCGTTCGGGGAAGGTGTCGAACGGCGCGGTCGGGACGGTCGTCCACTCGGCGTGACCGGCCTCGACCCAGCGCGCGGCCTGGCGCGTGAAGCTGTGGAACTCCGAACCGCTCGACAGGATGCGCACGGGGCGCCCGCGGTCGAACGAGCTCGCGATCCGGACCAGGAACTCGTGCACGTTCGGTGCGAACGCGAGCGTCGTCGGGTCCGGGAGACCGAGCGTGCGCGCGATGTGCTCGCGTGCCGCCGGGAGGATCTCGCCGAAGACGCGCTCCCACTTGTGGTCGAGCATGCGCGCCGCGTCGTCCCACGCCTCGAGGTGGGCGTCGCGTGCCACGTCGGGCCAGGGGTGGTGGCTGTGGGCGGCGACGTGCAGGCGCTCGGGAGCGGCGCCGAGCGCGCGTGAGAAGGCGGGTTTGTAGCTGCGCATGGGGCGGAGGGGCCAGGGGGGCAGAGTAGACTCTCCGCCCCTTCGCGCCACGGGCGCGATGCCCGACTCCCGATCCCGACGAGCCGCGTTCACCCCGACGCCCGACGCCCGAACCCCGACCCCTGACGAGCGAGCCCCGAGCCATGTCCGATCAGCCGTCCGCGACGAAGAAGGACACGCAGTTCATGGAGAAGATCGTGTCCCTGTGCAAGCGCCGGGGCTACGTCTTCCCGGCGTCCGAGATCTACGGGGGCATCGGCAACACCTACGACTACGGGCCGCTCGGCGTGGAGCTGTTGCGGCGCGTGAAGGAGGCCTGGTGGACGCGCACGGTGATCGAGCGCGAGGACGTGGTCGGCCTGGACTCGGCGATCATCCAGAACCCCGAGGTCTGGCGCACCTCGGGCCACGTGGGTGGATTCAGCGACCCCATGGTCGACTGCAAGGTCTGCAAGGGGCGCTTCCGCGCCGACAAGCTCGAGGACTCCTCGTGCCCCCAGAAGCCGAGCAAGCGCCCGGGCGAGTGCGACGGTGAGCTGACCGAGCCGCGCGCGTTCAACCTGATGTTCCAGACGAACATCGGTCCGGTGCAGGACTCGGGCTCGGTCGCCTACCTGCGCCCGGAGACCGCGCAGGGCATCTTCCTCAACTTCTTGAGCGTGATGAACTCGGCGCGGACCAAGCCGCCGTTCGGCATCGCGCAGATCGGCAAGTCGTTCCGCAACGAGATCACGCCGGGCAACTTCGTCTTCCGCACGCGCGAGTTCGAGCAGGCCGAGATGGAGTTCTTCGTGCCGCCCGCGGAGGAGGCCCAGTGGTTCGAGTTCTGGGTCAAGGAGCGCTTCGACTGGTACACGAGCCTCGGCATCCGCGCCGACAAGCTGCGCGTCCGCGTGCACGACGCCGAGGAGCTCGCGCACTACTCCACCGCGACGAGCGACATCGAGTACGAGTACCCCTTCGGGTGGGGCGAGCTCGAGGGCATCGCCTGCCGCACCGACTTCGACCTCAAGCGCCACAGCGAGGCGTCGGGCACCAAGCTCGAGTACTTCGATCCGCAGACGAAGGAGAAGTACACGCCGTTCGTGATCGAGCCCGCCGGCGGCATCAACCGCATGGCGCTCACCTTCCTGATCGAGGCCTACGACGAGGAGCAGCTCGACGGCGGCGACACGCGCGTCGTCCTGCGCTTCCACCCGAAGATCGCGCCGATCACCGTGGCCGTCCTGCCGCTCGTCAAGAAGAACGGCATGCCCGAGAAGGCGCGCGAGATCATCGCGATGCTGCGCAAGGCGCACTTCAACGCCTCCTACGACGAGAAGGCGGCGATCGGTCGTCGCTACCGCCGTCAGGACGAGGCCGGCACCCCGCTGTGCGTGACGGTCGACGGCGACACGCTCGAGGACGGCACGGTCACCGTGCGCGAGCGCGACTCGATGGAGCAGCAGCGGATCGCGATCGGCGACCTGCGCGGCTTCGTGGAGCAGTACCTCGAGAGCTGGACGCGCGCCTGAGTTCGGGGGTGCCGCCGCGACCCGCGGCACCCTCCACGCCCGTCGTCGTCCAGTACTGTCCCGCTTCGCGGGTCAACGGATCTGGGATTTTCGGTAACGCAGCCGCGGTCCGGCGTGTCCTTCCAGCATGAAGGGCACCCAACGACCTGATTTTCGCGACCCCGACTTCGTCCCGCCG
>Ga0180436_10003285_pt1 | contig 14918 bp, 11 predicted proteins | sample SS_ome_2_FD_132434 | JGI IMG/M metagenome (GOLD analysis project Ga0180436, IMG submission 132434) | Hypersaline lake sediment archaeal communities from the Salton Sea, California, USA - SS_3_S_2 metaG | ecosystem: Environmental > Aquatic > Non-marine Saline and Alkaline > Hypersaline >...
AACTACGGCAAACGGGGCCCGCGCGCAAGCTCGAAAAGGGCCTTTTCGCGTTTCGCCGTTTCCGAGGGCCCCCCACTGAACGGTTACGATAGAAGATCACCGAAATCAAGATCATGGGTTAGAATAATTGATCCTTCTTTCCGTGCTTTTTCAATTATTTCGAAATCTTTCAGTCTGTTCAGGCCTTTCTCCTGAAGGTGTTCGGCATGATGCCCAAGGTCTTGAAGGAGGTCAGTTACTTTTGGGGAAATGCCCATATCTGCTATGAATTTCATGCAGAGATCTCAATGGGGTGTACCGATTCTTCGGAAAGCCAAGCTGCATATTGGAGTGCCTGGCGGATATCATCCTTCTCTAAGTAGGGGTAAGCATCAATGATTTCGTCGGTGGTCATGCCGTTGGCAACCAAATTCAAAACAAGCGAAACTGTAACACGCATACCTCGTATGCAGGCTTTTCCACCCATCACATTGGAATCAAATGAAATCCTATCAAACGATGGCATTCCAATTCTCCTTTAAATTGACGAGTCTTTCACTTCAATCCTCATTAAAATAGCACACTTCCCCTATTGTGGCAAATCCTTTGCAGGCCAACGACCCAAATCAGCGGTGAGGGCGTTTAACCCGAATCCGCTGCATTTGGCTGGTTAGGCATTTTTATTTATTTTTCAATGTTTGTTGAAACTCCATTGCCCTTTTACTTATCTCCTCGCCGCTCAATCCTTTAAAGAGATTCTCTCTCCATTTTGTGTAATCAAATTTCTCTCTTTGAATAAGGGCAATAAACCTTTCAGCTTCAACCATTCCGAGATTGTTACTTAATAATTCATAACCTGCCATTTTTATTTCAGTATCTGTTCTCATTGGTTAGCCTCCCATTCAAGTATAAAATTTATAGGATTTGTTATTTTTATTTCAGAGTATTTTGCTGTTTTTTTAAGAATCCCTTTATCTACCGTTAAAAAATATTGGCATTGCAATGAAACAGCGCATGCAATATGCAAAGCGTCTAAAGGTTTCAAACCGATATCTGTCAGTTCGTTCATTTTTAATAGAATTTCACTTGTCTCACTAACAAATGAGTCAGCTATTTCTTTCCATTTTTGAATTTCTGTTCGTTTTTCTATGAAAGGATTAGCAATATTCTCAAAATCAAAAATATAAGATCAGCCCAAAGAAAGACGACCGGACTTAATTTTTTCCTGGATATCTAACTTTGCTTCCGTTTCAAGTCTTATGGTTAAGTATGATTGATCATCAAAAAGTCTGTTAAAACAACAATTATCAAGATATATCTTCATTACATTGCCTTTTTAAAGCGATTCATCTTTGGAATAAAGAACTATTAGAATCTTAAAGGTTGCCTAGAATCCGCCTCTTTGAGTCGATAATTCAAACAAAACAGGACGTTGGAACTTCATATATCCATAAGAGCCTTTTTTAATTGGTTTTTGCACGATTCCGCTCCGCTTTATATTCAACCTCGATTTCCTCTCCAGAAATCGAGTCGAAGTGGAATCCCGAGCCTCACCGGTCGCCCCTATTGCCGGCTTCTCCATGCAGTCGGGAGATGGGCTCGGTAGTGCATTCCAATTGTGCTTTTTGTTGGGCCGATCTCCGTTGCGGACCACCCGGACAGGACGTCACTTGCCCGGGTTGACGATCCGGTGGAGGGTCGGGTCGTTGGCGTAGGCCTGGTGGATGTTGTCCAGGGTCACGATCTGCGGCTCGAGCAGATACGCGGGCACGATCTTGACTCCGTTGTCGTAGCTGCGGTCGTCGTTGATCTCCGGGATCCTGCCCCGCTGGAGATCGTTGACCATCACGATGGCGTGCTCGACCAGGGCGGCGGTGTCCTTGTTGATGGTCGCGTACTGTTCGCCGCGCAGGATGGACTTGACGGATTCGACTTCCGAGTCCTGGCCGGTCACCACCGGCAGGTCCCTGCCGGCGGCCTTGACCGAAGTCAGAATGGCTCGCGCCAGGGTGTCGTTGGGCGAAAGGACGCCGTCGAGCTCCTTCTTGGAGTACGTCCCCGCCAGGAGCGTGTCCATGCGCTTCTGCGCGTTCTCGGCCTTCCAGCCCGGGGTTGCGGCCTGGGCGAAGGTCGTCTGTCCGGACTGCACGACGAGCGTGCCGTCCTTGATACGGGGCTCGAGCACGCTCATGGCTCCGTTGAAGAAGACGGGACTGTTGGCGTCGTCCGGAGAGCCGGCAAACAGCTCGATATTCCAAGGCGGCTTGCCCTGGCGCCGCTCGAGTCCTTCGAGGAGGGCGTTGCCCTGCAGCTCGCCGACCTTGAAATTGTCGTAGGCGACATAGTAATCCACGTCGGGCGTGTTCAAAAGCAGACGGTCGTAGGCGATGATGCGGGCCCCGTCGCCCTTGGCGTCGCGCAACTGGCTGCCGAGCTGGGAGCCGTCGATGGCTCCGACGACCAGCACCTTGGCTTCCTTGGCCAGCATGGCCTGGATCTGGTTCTGCTGCTCGGGCACTCCGCCGTTGGCGAACTGCACTTCGAACCGGTAACCCGACTCTTTCAGGCCGTTTTTGAAAAGCCTCTCCGCCAGCACCCAGTTTTCGGACGATTTCTGGGGCAGCGAAATCCCGATCATCGACCCGGCGGCGAAACCGGCTTCCGATTTTTCGCCGGCCAGACCGGAGCCCTTGCGGCCACCGGCGCGGAAGACCAGCACCAGGGCCACTGCCAGCACGACGGCCACCCCCCACCAGAAGACGGTCTGCACCCGGTCGCCATGGCGTCTCGGCTTCTCGACCGGCTCCGGCGTCTTCGCTCTCTCGGCCCCGGGGGCTTGAGCGGGCTTCCCTCCGCGCAGGATCAGGCCGATGATGGAAGGGCGGCCGTGGCTCTTGTTGTAAACATCGAAGGCGACGGCCATGAGGAGGACGAGCCCCTTGATGACCTGAGTCATATCGGCGCCCACGCCCATGAGCTGCAGCCCGTTGTTCAGCACCGCCATCACCAGGCCTCCGACCACGGAGCCGATGACGGTGCCCACGCCGCCCGAGACGGCGGCTCCGCCGATGAAGACGGCGGATATGGCGTCCAGCTCCCAGTTCATTCCGTCGAAAGGGCCCGAAGCCGTGGCCCTTCCGACGAACATCAGTCCGGCGAGGGAGGCCAGTACGGACATGTTCATGATCACCATGAAATTGACGCGCCGGGTATCGACCCCCGAAAGCAGAGCGGCCTGCGCGTTTCCGCCCACGGCATAGACATGGCGTCCGAAGACGGTGCGGCCCGCGATAAAGGTGTAGAGCAGCACGAGGGCGAACAGGACGAGACCCGGCATGGGCAGGGAGGTGCCGGGCCTGCCCGTGGCGTACAGGTAGGTCGCGCAGGCGATAACCAGGCTGAGAAGGACCAGCCGGATGCCGAGGGCCGATGCGGGAATCACCTGGCCGCCCAGGCGCAAGGTCGAGCGCCGGGCCCGGAGCGCTCCCGCCACCACGCAGAGGATGGCGGCCAGGCCGATCAAGAGAGTCAAGTTGTTGTAGCCCGTGTGCGGTCCCACTTCCGGCAGGTAACCGCCGCCGAGATACTGGATCAAGGGCGGCACGGGAACGGTGTTCGACTCGCCCAGCCACTGGTTGGCGCCGCGAAACAACATCATGCCCGCCAAGGTCACCACGAACGCCGGCACGCCCACATGGGCCACCCAGAAGCCCTGCCACGCTCCGATGGCCACGCCCGTGGCAAGGCACAGCAGCACGGCGAGCCAGGGAGGAACGCCCCAATCGCGCATGGCCAGGGCGGTCACCAGCCCCGCGAAAGCCGCCACGGAGCCCACCGACAGATCGATGTGCCCGGCAATGATCACCAGCACCATCCCGATCGCCAGCACCAGAACATAGGCGTTGCCGTTCAACAGGTTCATCATGTTGACGGGAGTGAGCACCAGTCCCCCGGTGTAAACCTGGAAGAAGAGAACCAGCGCGGCCAGGGCGAAGATCATGCCGAACTGCCTGAAGTCGCCTCCGAAAACATCACGCAATTTCATTGCCGTGCTTCCTCCCGGGAGGGGCCTCCGGATTCGCCGGCGGCCGTCATCAGCTTCATGAGCCGCTCGGGAGTCGCCTCGGCCCGGTCGAGACAGCCCGTGACGGCCCCTTCGCAGATGGCGTAAACGCGGTCGGAGACGCCCAGAACCTCCGGAAGCTCGGAGGATATGACCACGATGCCCTTGCCGTCGGCGGCCAGCCGGTTGATCAGTCCGTAAATCTCGTGTTTCGCGCCCACGTCGATTCCGCGCGTGGGCTCGTCCAGGATGAGGAGGTCGGGCTCGGCGAACAGCCATTTTGCCAGGACAACCTTCTGCTGGTTGCCTCCGGAAAGCTTGGAAACGCCCGTGTGGACGCTCGGAGCCTTGATGAGCAGGGATCGCCTGTACTTCTCGGCCACGTCGAATTCCCGGTCGGGATTCAGCACGCCGTGGCTGGAGACGCCGGAAAGATTGGCCGAAACGATGGTGGCCTTGATGCTGTCCAGAAGGTTCAATCCCTGGGTCTTGCGATCCTCGGGCACGTACGCGATTCCCGCCCGAATGGCGTCGGACACGCTGTCGAGGCGCAGCTCCTTTCCGTCCTTGAAAATGCTCCCGCCCTCGAAAATGCCGTAGGACTTGCCGAAGATCGATCTGGCCAGCTCCGTGCGCCCCGCCCCCATCAACCCGGCGAATCCCACCACTTCGCCCCGGCGCACATGAAACGAGGAGCCCTTGCACACCATCCGCGTCGGGGCCCGGGGATGCCGCACGGTCCAGTTCTCGACCTCGAAAAAGATATCGCCCGGTTGGGTGGCGCGCTCGGGGTAACGCACTCCGAGGCGGCGGCCCACCATTCCCTTGATGATGCGGTCCTCGTCGATGCCGTCGCTTACGCGCAGGGTCTCGACGGATCGACCGTCGCGCAGGATGGTCACGGCGTCGGCGATTTCCCGAATCTCGTTGAGCTTGTGGCTGATGACGATGCTTGTGACTCCCTTGCGGCGCAGGTCGCGGACGATATCGAGCAGGTGCTCGGAATCGTCTTCGTTGAGGGCGGCGGTGGGCTCGTCGAGGATGAGGAGCTTCACGTCCTTGCCCAGGGCCTTGGCGATTTCAACCAGCTGCTGTTTCCCCACGCCAAGATGCTTGACCGCCGTATCGGGGCTCTCGCGCAGTCCCACGCCGTCCATCAGGAGGCGCGCGCGAGCCCTGGCTCGTCCCCAGTCGATGAAGCCCCCCCTGCCCGTGATCTCGTGTCCGACAAACAGGTTCTCGGCGATGGACAGCTCCGGTATCAGGGCCAGCTCCTGGTGAATGATGGCGATGCCCACCGCCTCGCTGTCCCGGATGCCCTTGAAGCGGACGGGTTGCTCCCGGTAAACGATCTCGCCGGAGTAGGAGCCGAAGGGATGGACCCCGGACAGCACCTTCATCAGAGTGGATTTGCCGGCGCCGTTCTCGCCGCAGATGGCGTGAATCTCTCCCTCCCGCACCGTCAGGGACACGCCGTCGAGGGCTCTCACCCCCGGGAACTCCTTGACGATGCTCCGCATTTCCAGGAGCGCCTCCATCAGCGCGGCCCCGCCGAGGCTACGCGGCCCAGAAAGAGAACGGCCCCCGTCTCGCGGTCGCGGATGAGGAAAAGGAACGGCCGGTCGAAGACCACGTCCACGGGGGCTCCGGGGATGGAGGTGAGCTCCATGACCACCGCCGTGGCCGCCGCCGCTTCCGTGCCCGCCTCGTCCACGGACACGAAGCCCTTGTGGATCACCTCGGCGATGCTCAGGCTCCGGGTGCCGTCCATGCCCGAAAAATCGGCATCGCCGCCGAAGGCGACGCCCATGCCCATGTCGGACAGGATTTGCCGCAGCATGAGGGGGCCGGCTTCGTACTCGAACTTGGGCAGGGACAGCCGGACGTTGGTGGTCCCAAGGTCTTCCACGACGGCCTTCAATCGAGCCGGGTCCAGAGACCCTTCGAAATCCCGAAACGCCCCTTCCCGAGGAAGCAGCAGGAGCATGGAAAGCTCCTGCCCGTCGTAGGGGAGCTCCAGGGCCTGGTATCCGTCCCCCTCGGCGTAGGGAAAGCGCTCCGTCTGGTTCATCATGGGAACGTCGGTCTCGCCGCCGTCGAGACCGTGGAAAACGCCCTGGACGGTCGCCTCCTCCTCGAAGGGCTTGGCCCAGGCGGCGTTGAAATAGACGGCGTTGGTGAGCACCAAGCGCGTCAGGGCCGTAATGAACCCTTGGGGAATGAGATTCTCGATCTTCCCTTCGGTCTCGTCGCTCACCCAGCCGTTGATGCGGAGCCGGGAGCCTTCGGGGTCGGCGACGAAATCCAGCAGCCGCATGCCCGCGCCGTAGTTGACGGCCAGGGTATCCAGAAGCTCCGGCAGAAATCCGTAATCCTTCTGTCCCCACAAGGCGTTGGCGATATTGAGGCGAAAGCCTTCCCCGTCGCTCCCCTGCGCTCCTTGGCCTCGGCTTTCCAAAAGGAGCCCCAGGGCGTTGAAAGCGGGGTGCAAGCGGTCTTGGCCGAGGGTGAAGGACAAGGCCTCGGCCATGCCCGCTTCCGTCTCGCCCCGGGCCCCGGCGTAGGTCATGGCCAGGGCCAGGGAAATGCTGTAGGGGGAAAAGAAGAGATTGCCCTCGTCGTCCTTGAGCCGGCGGTAGAATTCCAAAGCGAAGGCGGTGTTGCCCTCCACCAGCTCTTGCAGCTCCTCGGGAGTCGCGTCCGGGGCGGTGTCGCGGGCCTTTTCCGATTCAAGGATTTCGCCGGAGCCGGCCGGAGCGATCACGATCCTTTGAATCGTCTCCAGGGCTTCCGGCCCTTGGCCTTTCCATGTGGTGACGACGACGCTTCCCAGTCCCGAAAGGTTGTTGACCCCCAGATGGACGCGGGTCCCGCCGGCGGAAGCCGCGTGGAAGAGCTCCCCCGCGTTTTCCTCGAGGGCCCCGTTCACGGAGAATGGGAACAGCCAGCTCCCGCGCTCTTGGCAGTATTCGTCCGACGGCCGGGCGAAGACCGTGCCGGGATAAAGAAGAGGCGCTTCCAGGGTCACCCAAGCCTTTTGGCCCGGCTCGATCTTGCACCCGAGGTCCACGAGCTGTCCGGGCTCGAAAGACACCTCCACCAAGGCCTCGTCGCTGTCGATGGTCAGGACTTCCTGAGCGAAAGCCGCAGGGGAGCAAAGAAGCGTCAGGAAGCCCAAGAGAAAAGCTTTTCTCAGGAAACTTGAATGCATCGATTTCTCCTTTCTTAGTGGCTAGTCAAGGAAATTCCTTCTGCGAGCTGACTTCACCCGGGAGCGAGGGCATCCTGCCCTCGGTCCCAGGATCGCGATCCGTCCGCAAGGAGGGCGGGGACGCCCTCCCTCCCGGGGGAGGACGCCATCGTTCCGCACAGTATCTCTCAAACCCACGAAATTGAAAAGGGGGCGTTTCCTTCCCTCCGATTGACATTGGAGCCCCCGGCCTATATGATCCGCACTCGATTATCGTTTAGACTGCGAAAGGATTCGGAGAGCCACAAGCCCCCGGCCTTCCTTTCGTTGGAAAAATCCCCTCCGAGCCCCCCTTTTAAAAAGAGGGAGCGTTGATTGACCGCCCGGTTCGCGGCTTCGGGGAGAAATCGTTTGCACAGGCTCAGAATCACGGTGGAAAGGATCGACGGCTACTGCAACCAGCCCATGCTGGTGGGCGACTTCTTCGAAGTGGAAGGGGGCAAGATCTTCGCCCCGGAGGGAAAATTCATCTGCATGTGGGCCCTCCAAAGCATGATGCCCATTTTCCCCCTGCTCCAGCGGGGGGGAAGCTCCGACGCATCCGATTGGACCCGCAAGGCCTGCCAGTTCGTGTGCCCGGACCCCAAGGGGCGGGTCCACTACCGCATCGAGAGGGTCTCCACGCCATGATCGTCGTGGATGCCGAGCGCTGCAGCGGTTGCCGTCGCTGCGAAACGAGCTGCTCTTTTTTCCACTCGGGGCGCGTCGGCCGGAGCAGGGCTCGCATCCAAGTGGTCAAAGTGGAGGAGACGGGCATCGACCTGCCGGTCCTCTGCTGCCAATGCCGCGAGCGATACTGCCTCAAGTGCCCCGAGTCCGCCCTCGCGGTAGGGCCGCAAGGGCAAATCACGGCCTCCCCCACCCTTTGCACGGGCTGCGGCCTTTGCGAAAAGCTTTGCCCCCTGGGAGCCATCGAAGTGCGGGACGAGATTCCCCGTGTCTGCGACCTTTGCGGGGGGGCCCCTCGTTGCGTGGAAGCCTGCACCCTGGGGGCCATACGGTTCGAGCCCCAATGTTCGGAAGCGGTGAGCCTCAAGGAGGCGCGGCGGGCCTCCAAGGGGCTGAAGCCCGAAGAAAAGCGTCTTCGCCACGCCATCGAGGAAACCCGGTCCCTGCGCCGTCGTTGGCACCAAGAGAGGAGCGGTTGAATGCTCTGCGGTTACGGGGGGCGCATCCTGCGAGTGGACCTTACGAAATCCCGCTTCATCCGGGAAAAGGCGGACCCGGCTTGGCTCAGGGGGGCCCTGGGCGGGCGCGGCCTCAATTCCCGTCGCCTGGCCGAGGAGCTCCCGCGAGACGCCGATCCCCTTTCCCCCGACAACCTGCTTCTCATGGGCGTGGGGCCTCTCACCGGGAGCCTGCTCCCCGCTTCCGCCTACACGACGGTATCGGGCAAGTCCCCCCTCACGGGGATCCTGGGCGATTCGGCGGCGGGCGGGTTTCTGGGGGCCGAGCTCAAGCACGCGGGCTACGATCAGGTGGTCGTCGGCGGCCGGGCCGAGAGGCTTTCCTATTTGGTCGTGGCCGACGACCGGGTGGAGATCCGCGACGCCTCCTTTTTGAAGGGCCTGGACGTTTGGGAGACCACGGCGGCCCTGCGACGGGAGCTGGGAGACAACCGGTTTCAAATCGCCGCCATCGGGCCCGCCGGAGAGAACCGGGTGAAGTTCGCCACGGTGGCCTGCAACAACAGCAGGGTCTTCGGGCGCACGGGCATGGGGTGCTTGTTCGGGGCCAAGAACCTCAAGGCCGTGGCCGTGCTGGGCACCGGCTCCGTGGAGATCGCCGAGCCCGTCCGGTTTCTGGAGCTTTGCCGAGAAGTGGATCGCCGCATCCTGTCCCACCCCGAGTACCGGCGCCGGCGGGAGCTGGGCTCCCCCCTTCTCATGAAAGCCCTGAACAGCATCGGCATCCTGCCCACCAACCACTTTCAAAAGGGCGTGTGCGACTACTTGGACAAGGTGAGCGGCGAAACGCTGGCGGCGAAGTACAAGGTCAAGCACAAGAGCTGCTTCAACTGTCCCATCCATTGCTCCCGCTACTGCGTCATGCCCGAAGGGGAAGCCGAGGGGCCCGAATTCGAGACCCTGTGCAGCTACACCTCCCGCATCGGCAACGACGACTTGGAATTCGCCCTGCGCATGAACAGCTACCTCAACCGCATGGGCATGGACTCCCTGAGCTCGGGGGAGACCATCGGCTGGGCCATGGAGTGCGTGCAGCGGGGCATCTTGAGCAAGGAGGATCTGGACGGCCTGGATTTCACCTGGGGCAACCGGGAGACCGTGGAGAAGATCGTGGGCATGATGGTCCACCGGGAAGGCATCGGGGATCTCTTCGCTGAAGGGACCCGGGCCCTGGCCCGCCATTTCGGGCGGGGCGAGGAATACGCTCTGCACGTCAAGGGACTGGACGTCATCTGCGGCGACCCGCGCGGCATCAAGGCCTTCGGCCTCACCTACGCCATCGCCTCGCGCGGGGCGGACCATTTGCGCGCCGAGCCCTTCTTCGAGCTCACCGAGCGCTTCGACGAAGCCGAAAAGCGCTGGGGCGTCCGGGAGATCGCCGACCGTCTTTCCAACCAAGGCAAGGCGGTGCTGGTGGAGCACACGGAGCGCCAAGCCCTCCTCACGGACTGCCTCACCATGTGCAAGAACATCGGCTTGAGCATGGACGTGATGGATTTCCAGTTGGCGGCGGACCTGCTGGCGGCGGGGACGGGCCTCGATTTCACGCCCGACAGCGTCAACGAGGCGTTGCGCTCCGTCATCGACGACGAGCGCCGATTGAATCTGGATTTCGGCATGGACGAAAGCCAGGACACTCTGCCCCGGCGCTTCACCCACGAGCCTCTGGAGGAAGGGGCTTCCGCCGGACAGGTGGTCCCCGTGAAGGAGATGGTGCGGGACTATTATCGCCTGCGCGGCTGGGACGAAAAGGGGGTCCCGCCCCCGGCGAAGAAAAGGGCGAAACGGAATGCATAAGGCAAGCACTTGCTCAAGTGTTTTCCCACAAGCCCCCCTTTCGTAAATGGGGACTCAGGGGGATCTTTCCAAAGACGAAGAGCTCGGAAGCTCACACCAAGATCACAACATTTCACACAAGGAGACGGTCATGAAGGGATGGGCATGGACGTTGATTTTGGCAGGCGTTCTCATGGCGCTGCCTGCCGCGCCGGGGATGTGCGGCAAGGTGGAAGACGGTATCAAGATCGGGGCCGCGGGGCCTTTCACGGGAGCGGCGGCGGCCCCGGGCATGGAAATCTACAATTCCATCAAGCTGGCGGTGGAGGAAAAGAACGCGGCGGGGGGGATCCAGGGAGTGAAAGTGGAGCTGGTCATGGGCGACACCGCCGGCGACGCGGCCCAGGGAGTGAACGTGGCCGAGCGGTTCTGCTCCGACGACAGGATTTACGGCGTGGTGGGCCCGGCCATGAGCGACATCGCGGAAGCCGTGCTGCGGCTCTACGGCAGTCACGACATGGTCCAAATCTCCTCGGCGGCCACCAAGTCCGATCTCACGGAAAAGGGCTACGGCCATTTCTTCCGCACCTGCGCCCGCAACGACGCCTACGGGCCCGCCGTGGCCCGCTTCCTCGTCCATCGTCTCGAAGCCAAGCGCGTTTACTTGCTCAACGCCAAGGACGCCTACTCCCAGGGCTTCGCGGACCAGGTGGCCAAGACCCTGGAAGCCCTCGGGGTCCAGGAGGTCTGGCGGGACACGGTGGTGAGCGGCGAGAAGGACTACTCTTCGGTGCTCACCAAGGTGAAGGCGCGCAATCCGGATCTGGTGCTTTTCGCTTCCAAGCCCCCTCCGGACCACACCCTCATGGTGCGCCAGATGCGCGACCTCGGCATCCAGGCCATTTATTTCGGCACCGAAGGAGCCAAGGACAAGGCGGAATTCATCAAGGCTTCCGAAGGAGCGGCGGAAGGGGCCTACGTCTATCACTTCGCCACGGACATTCACAAGGTCCCCGAAGCCAAGGATTACGTGGAAGCCTATGAAAAGACCTACGGGACTCTGAGCGGCTTCGGCCCGTCGGCGTACGAAGCGGCGAGAATCCTGCTGGCCGCCGTGGAGCGGGCGGCGGAAGACGGGGCCATCGACCGCAAGGAAGTGCTGGAGGAAGTGGCCGCCACCAAGGATTTTCCCTCCATTTTGGGGTTTCCCGTCACCTTCGACGAAAAGGGCGATCTCAAGGGCGGGGCCACCTACATTTTCAAGGTGAGGGGCGACGACTTCGAATTGGTCGAGGTGGTGACGGGCGCAGGAACGACGTAGGAATCCATTTGAATTTGTTTCGAATTTCGTGCTTCGGATTTCGAGTTTCCGTTCGAAGGAAGGCTCCCCCATGGACCTGATCCTCCAGCAGCTCCCCCAGCAACTGGTGAACGGCTTCACCGTGGGAGGGGTGTACGCCCTCATCGCCATCGGCTACTCCATGGTGTACGGCGTGCTGTTCATGCTGAATTTCGCTCACGGGGAGATTTACATGGTGGGGGGCTTCACCGGCTGGTGGGTGCTCCATTTCCTTTCCTCACCGGAAGGGCTGAGGGCGCCCCCCCTGGTGGTCGTCCTGGCCATGATCCTGGCGGCCATGGTCCTGTGCGGCGCTCTGGGAGTGGCGGTGGAGCGGGTGGCCTACCGCCGCCTGCGCCAAGCGCCGCGCATCAACCTGCTCCTGTGCGCTCTGGGGGTGGCCATCCTGCTTCAAAACACGGTCCTGCAGACTCACGGGGCCGAAACGCGCCACTTCCTCGTTTCGGATCTGATTCCTTCGGAGCTCCGGGTCATGGAAGTGGGCGGAGTGGTGCTTTCCTTCATGAGGGTGGTGGTGGTCGTGGCCGCCCTGGCTCTCATGGCGGGCCTCACCTGGATGATCCGGCGCACCAAAATGGGCAAGGCCATGCGGGCCACGGCCCAGGACGCCGAAGCGGCGGCTTTCATGGGCATCGAGACCGACCGCATCGTCATGTGGACTTTCTTCATCGGCTCGGCCTTGGGGGGTGCCGCCGGGGCCCTGGTGGGCTTGCTGTTCACCCAGGTGGATTTTTTCATGGGCTACGCCGCCGGCATCAAGGGATTCACCGGGGCCGTTCTGGGAGGCATCGGCAGCATCCCGGGCGCCATGCTGGGCGGGCTGCTCCTGGGACTTTTGGAAGCCCTGGGGACCGCCTTCATCTCCTCCACCTACCGCGACGTCATCGCTTTCGTGGTTTTGATCCTGGTCATGCTGTTCAGACCCCAGGGGTTGTTGGGACGCAAGGAACTTGAAAAGGTTTGAAGCCCCAAGCCCGGCCATGCGGGCCGCGGTCCTTTCGGGAATGCCCGCTTTCGTGCCCGTGCTGGCGGGGGCCGCCCTCCTGTTGGCCCTGCCGTGGCTGCTGCCCAGCAGCTACTGGATTCGCATCGCCGGCAATGCGGCCATCTGGGTGATGCTGGCCCTGGGGCTGAACGTGACGGCGGGCTTCGCGGGGCTGCTGGACCTGGGCTACATCGCTTTCTACGCCGTCGGGGGCTACACCTACGCCCTTCTTTGCTCCAACCACTGGGGCATCCACTTGCCCTTCCTTCTGGCGGTCCCCGCCTGCGCTCTCGTCGCCTCCCTTTTCGGCTGGCTCCTGGGCGGGGCGTCCCTGAGGCTCAAAGGGGACTACCTCGCCATCGTCACCCTGGCTTTCGCCCAGATCGCGAGGCTCCTGCTCCTCAACCTGGACCGCCCCGTCAACATCACCGGGGGACCCAACGGTTTGGTGGATTTGGACTTCGCGTCCCTTTTCGGATTCACCTTCCGAACGGTGACTCAATACTACTACCTGACGCTGGCCTTCGCGGCGATCACGGCGGCGGGAGCGTGGAGGCTCAAGCGGTCGCGCTTGGGGAGGGGGTGGGAAGCCATCCGCGAAGACGAGCTGGCGGCGGGAGTGCTCGGGGTGAACACCACCTTCATGAAGCTTCTGGCCTTCGCCCTGGGGGCCACGGTAGCAGGGGCAGCGGGAGCGATCTTCGCCTCGTGGCAGGGGGGAGTCTTCCCCAACAACTTCGATTTTCCCCAGTTGGTGACGGTGTACTGCATGCTGATTCTGGGAGGCACCGGCAGCATCCCGGGCGTCGTTCTCGCGGCGGTGATCCTCGCGGTGCTGCCCGAAGCTCTGCGCGAATACGGCGAATACCGCATGATCTTCTACGGGCTTCTGCTGGTGGTCATGATGAACCTGCGTCCCCAGGGGCTTCTGGGCGGGATCTCCTGGCCGAGGTCCAAGGGCGGGACGGCCCGCGACGGTGAAGAGAGCCTCAAAAGCGCCGAAGAGCTCTTCTACGGCGAAGGCAGCGTCGATTGCGTCAAGCCCCTGTCTCCGGGGTCCTTGGATCCCCGATGCACGCTCTTGGAAGTGGAAGACCTTTCCATGGATTTCGGCGGCCTGACGGCTTTGAGCGGCCTTGACTTCCGGGTGCGCCGGGGCGAGATCGTCAGTCTCATCGGCCCCAACGGGGCCGGCAAGACGACGGCGTTCAACTTGATCACCGGCATCTACTCGCCGGCTCGAGGGGAGATCCGCTTTCGGGGGGAGAACATCGCCGGATTGAAGCCCTACGAGGTGACGCGGCGGGGGATCGCCCGGACGTTCCAGTCCTTGAGGCTTTTCCACCGCATGACGGTCCTGGAGAACGCCATGGTGGGCCGCCACTGCCGCACTCGGTCGGGGCTCGCGAGCATCCTTCTGCGGACACCGGGCTTCCGCCGCGAGGAAGCGGACGTGATGCGCGCCGCCAAGGAGAACCTGGGCCTCTTCGGGGCGAGGCTCACGGGCTTCCGCTACGGGCAAAGGCCCTTGAATCTCTCCTACGCCAACCGACGCCGCCTGGAGATGGCGAGGGCCCTGGCCACGGGGTGCGAGCTGCTGCTTCTGGACGAGCCCTCGGCGGGAATGAACCCCAAGGAGACGGAGGAGATCACCCGTTTCATCCGGCGTCTTCGCGACGATTACGGAATCGCGGTGCTGGTCATCGAGCACAAGCTGAAGCTGGTGAAGGACATTTCCGACCGCGTGGTGGTGCTGGATTTCGGTGTGAAGATCGCCGAGGGGAGCTACGCCGACATCACCGCCGACGAAGGGGTGGTGGAAGCCTACCTGGGACGGAAGAGATGTCATGTCTGAACAGCCCATCCTGGAAATGCGAGGCGTGGATGTTCACTACGGCAGCATCCAGGCCCTGGCGGGCATCGACATCGTCATCGGCCAAGGGGAGCTGGTGTGCCTCCTGGGCGGGAACGCTTCGGGCAAGTCCACGACCCTCAAGACCATCCTGGGGGTGACTCCCCCTTCGGCCGGAAGCATTCGTTTTCTCGGCGAGCGCATCGACGGCCTTCGCACGGCGGCCATCATCGGGCGGGGCATCGCCATCGTGCCCGAGAACCGGAGGATCTTTCCCCGGCTCAGCGTCCTGGAGAACCTGGAGCTGGGGGCTTATCTGCGCAGCGACGCCCGGGGGGTGGAGGAAGACCTGAAGAAGATGTTGGAGCTTTTCCCCCGCCTGGGGGAGAGGCTCCAGCAGCCCGGAGGGACCCTGAGCGGCGGGGAGCAGCAGATGCTGGCCATGGCTCGGGCCCTCATGTCCCGT
>Ga0180436_10003286_pt1 | contig 14917 bp, 9 predicted proteins | sample SS_ome_2_FD_132434 | JGI IMG/M metagenome (GOLD analysis project Ga0180436, IMG submission 132434) | Hypersaline lake sediment archaeal communities from the Salton Sea, California, USA - SS_3_S_2 metaG | ecosystem: Environmental > Aquatic > Non-marine Saline and Alkaline > Hypersaline > Sediment...
GCCGCACTGGTGTACAGGGTGAGTGCGGCCTCAGCGGCGGCCTGGGCGTCGAAGACCTTGGAGTCGCTACAGCCGCCGGTGCCAAACATGGGCAGCCCGTGGTGATGACCAATATCGAAGCCCTCAGGACCATCGGCAGGGGCATAGAGGCCCACCATCGTGCGCATGTCCGTGGTCCAACCCCGCGGCACAGTCTGGATGAAGGGCGAGCCCTCCCGCTTCAGCTGGGAGAGGACCAGCCCAGCCATGTGTCCGGCGTTGGACAGGGCGAGCGCACCGGCCCGCGTCATGGGAGCCGTCAGCCCGCGAATGTTGCCCGGGCCGTAGATGGTGGGGAGATTCAACTCAGCGGCCGCCAGGAGCCTCCGCACACTTGCCTCATTGTGCCGGAACACCGACACCGTGTTGACGTAGTTGATGATGAAAGGTCGCTCCTGGAGGGGCTCTAGGCCCCCCGCGACGACCTTGGCCAGGTTCACGGCGTGGGCAGTGCTGTCCGCATCTTGCCCCACGAACACGATCGGTTTCGTGCTCTCCTCCAGCATGACGACCATCTGCCGGCGTTCATACTGATCGTCCGGCACATCGCTGGGGAGGAACATCGACATCACGAAATCAAGATTCGGAAGCGCGTCGGCGAGTCGCACGCCGTTGACCACATCCTCAAGTGTCGCCGCCCGCCGCTCCCCGGTAAAGGGGTCATAGATGTGCATGCAGTCCGACCCGACACCGAAGTAGCTGCGGTGGCCCTCCAACGTCATTGCGGGCTTGCCGGTCTGATCGTAGATCTCGATGCGCTTGGGGGCCGTGTCGAGGGCCCACTCGACGAGAGCGGCCGGCACGCGGACAAGGTTGCCGTCAGAGACGTCAGCCCCGCCGCCGCGAAGGAGATCGAGGGCCTCCTGGACGTAGAAGCGCACACCGGTGCGGTCCAAGATGCGCAGGCTGGCGTTGTGGATCTGCGCGATCTGGTCCTGGTTCAATCTAGGGATCATCGTCTCGATAGCTGGCCCCTCTTGTCTGACAGGATGGCCTGGTGGGTGGGACGCGCAGGCCTGTAGGTCTATCCCGCCCTGTCGATGCTGCGACCGACGGTCAAGCCCCTTGTTTGCTTACGGTTTCTCCGAAGAAGCACGGATCAGCGTCCGGGATCCTCACGCCACCCTTGCCAATAACCTGCGCCGTGATCCAAATACTCATCCAGATCGAAGCGAGCAAATGCCGCGTCGGCCTCCTGACGGGCATGGTCCAAAACCTCGTCCTCGTCAACAGAGAGAATCTGGCCAGCCTCCATCAGAACCTTTCCGTCCACCAAGACTGTATCCACGTCGTTGCCCCGGACATACCAAGCAATCGTATTGATAGGATCGACGAAAGGCGTGAGATGAGGTTGATCCAAGTCGATGAGGATCACATCTGCTTTCTTGCCCTTTTCCAGGGAGCCAATCTCGTCCTCCATTCCAAAGACGGCGGCTGCCTCCGCCGTGACCAACCGCAGAGCGCGCCCTGGCGGCAGAACGGATCTATCTTGATGCTCCATTTGCTGCATCACCATGGCCCGATGGATGTCAAGGAAGAGATCAGAATGATGGAAAGGTGCCGCACCATCCGTGGCGACAGCCACACGCACGCCATTCCTGAGTAGTTTGACGATGGGGCAAGGCCCGATATCCGTGTGCCCGATGGGAACGGCCACGGCGGCGACGTCCGTCTCCGCCATGATCTCGATATCTCGGTCTGTCAGTCCATTCATGTGGGCGAAGATGGTGTCCGGCCCAAGAATCGTACGCAGCGCCTCCGCCCCAAGATTCTCCTCCGCCCACTCGAAAACCCCACGGAAACCATGGGTGTGAACGAGTACACCGTACTCGTCCGCTAGGTGCCGGACTTCAAGAGCCTTTTCTCGAACAGCATCCACATCTTGTTCCGCATAAGGTGGCACGGGCCGGTACGCAGGATTTTCACCGCATAGGCGAGGCGTGGTGATCATCACGCGTACACGCCCCTCGCTCGTCCCGTTGAAGCGCTCGATCACGTCGCGGGTAACGTCAATCATCTGATCGTAGATGATGGGTTGCTCAACCGGCTCGCCTTCCCGGTAGACCACGCTGTGCCACGGCGTGGTGAGGTGCCCGGTGCGCTCATCCAGGACCGGATCTAGAGGGCCAAGGCCCACGAAACCTCGTATGCCGACCTCGTTGATAGCTCTGGCGGCCTGTTCCGCCGGAGCGGGAACATCGGCGCGCGGCGTGGCGCCAATATGAACGGCCGATGTCGTCACGCCGAACTTGATGTGCTCGACGCCGCTGAGCCTGCCGTCCGCGTACCACCACGCTGGTGTGCTGGCATGGAAATTGAGCTCCTCCCACGGCCATCCTCTACCTACCCGGTAGATACCCTTCATGAGCCCGTGGCCTGCGTGATGGTAGGTGTCCACCAGGCCCGGCATGACGAGCTTCCGCTTCGCATCGATAGTCCTCTCAGCGGTGTATTGGGACGTCAGGTCCTCAGTAAGGCCGACATCGAGGATGCGGTCACCCTTGACAGCGACTGCCCCATCTGGGAGTACGCGATTGTCGTCATCCACCGTGACGACGTAGCCTCCGACGATCATCAAATCGACGCTGCGCCTCTCCACGTCCGAACCTCCTTGACAGATAGCGATCTATGGATTATAATCTCGATATAGTGAATAGGTGAACATCAACACTTTCAGTATACACTCTTGTGGTCTCTGTGTCAAGGCTTGCTGGTGCCACATCCGAGGCAATCGCATTCAGCCGCAGGCTTCGTACCAGCCCACTGGAGGTGTGAGCAGACAGATATCCCATTGCTTCAGCGTCCTGCTTCAGCGCTTGCGGTGCATTTCTCCTCCTTGGAAGATCCGAGGAGGAAATCTCACCAATCTACACGAACTGCCTACTGGGCTTCCATTTCACACAGGGTCACCCCCACGGCAAACCACTTGGTATCGCACGTTCGGGAGCATCGACTGACCAGCTCTGCAGACTCGGGTCACCTTGGTGGACTCGACAGCTATACGAGATGTACCGCGCTTCGCTGCACGTGCAAATCAGGCCATAACGCTTGGTGGTATTCCTGTCTATGCGTGACAAAGCCCGGGTCCCGAATCGCCGAATCACTCTTGCGGGCGGACCAGAAGATTGTGCCCGTCAGTTGGTCCATAAGGACGTGACGCGAGGAAGAAAAGAAAAGGAGGGCCCGTCAGAGAAACGTAAGAGACCAGACTGCGTCGATGCCGCATATCCTCAACACAAGCGATAAGAACGTCAAGGAGGCGTGATGAAGAAGTTGCACCCGGCAATCAGTGATTTGAAGGAACAGTACTGTAACGGCACAATGAGCCGCCGTGAGTTTATCCGCTATGCGACGCTGCTCGGGGTCTCCGTGGGCTCCGCATCGACGATTCTGGCCGGTTGCAGCCCTGAGCCTACCGCGGCACCGGTCGAGGCCACCGAAGCGCCGAAGCCGACGGCTACCCCTGAGCCGACTGGACCAAGACGCGGTGGGACCGTGCGTGTGGCCACCTTCGTGCCAGGGCTGGATCATCCGGCACGCGTATCAGAGCAGCAGGCGCTACCTGCGCTCCGTCACGTCTTTGAATACCTGACCTTCACAGACTGGGACGGCCTTACCCGGCCGTTCCTCCTGGAGAGCTGGGAGGCAAGCGACGACCTGCAGACGTGGACGCTCAATCTGCGGCAGGATGTCACGTTCAGCAACGGAGATGCCTTCAACGCTGACGACGTGGTATTCACGATGAAGGAGTGGCTCAATCCGGAGGTAGGCTCCTCGATGCGCGGCCTGATGTCGTACCTCCAGCCAGAGGGGATCGAGAAGGTGGACGACTACACCGTCAGACTGGAACTGGACTCCCCCCAGATCGCCATTCCGGAGCACCTCTTTCATTACCCGGGCATGATACTCAACCATCGCACGTTCCAAGGCAACATCCTGGACGCCCCAATTGGAACGGGGCCGTTCACTCTGGATGAGTACCTGGTAGGCGAGCGGGTTGTCTGCAAGGCTCGGGATGACTACTGGCAAATGGGGGAAGATGGGAAGCCCCTTCCCTACCTCAATGAGATCCTGCTCACCGATCTGGGGGAGGATCAGACGGCCTATGTTTCCGCCTTCAAGAGCGGTCAGATCGACACCTTCCACATGCCCCAGCCGGCAACTTGGGAGGCGATGAAAGATGACCCGAACGCAGTCGTGGAGCCTGTAAGCACCGGGCGCACCGTGGTGCTGAGGATGAGGGCGGATCAAGCGCCTTGGGATGATGAGCGCGTGCGTCTCGCACTGAAGCTGTGCCAGGATCGTCAGCACATTCTTGACGTCGTCTTCTTTGGCCAGGGCGTTCTGGGCGCTGACACCCATGTCGCTCCTGCACACCCCGAATACTGCCCCATCGAGCCGCCGGCGTATGATCCAGAGCGGGCGAAGGAGCTGTTGGCTGAGGCTGGGTTCCCTGATGGTCTAGAATTCGATCTTACTGTCGCCAGTACTGGCTATTATGTCTCGTTCGCAGAGGCGCTCAAGCAGCTGGCTGAGCCAGCAGGCATCACGGTGAACATCGTCACGATGTCCCAGAGCCAGTACAGTCAGGGCTGGACCGAGCACACTGTTGGGATAACCGGCTGGGGTCACCGGCCCCTGGCGGTCATGGTCCTGCCATTGGCGTACGGGTGCACCGATGGAGAGCTAGCCTCGTGGAACGAGTCTCACTGGTGCGACGAGGAGTTCAATGAGCTTCTGACCGAAGCTCAGGGGACCCTAGACCTGGAAAAGCGCCGCGAGATCATGTGTGAGCTGGAGAGAATCCAGCAAGAACGGGGCACATCTGGTATATCCTTCTGGCAGAATCAGTGGGGCATCATCAGAAACAACTTCAAGAACTTCCGGGCGCACCCGACGAACTACCTCATCTTCAGGGAGGTATGGCAAGAATCCGAGGCTTAGCCCCAGGCTGGATGGGAGCTAGAGTCAGTCCGTGGCGGGTTCAGGGAGCCGAATCAGCTCTGAGCTTGCCACGGCATTGACGGGAGCATCTAGAAAGATGCCTAGGCGCGCTCGATGCAGCTCTAGCGCGCCTAGGCCCGATGCGGAGCGGCCCCTCGGCTACCAGATGGGCCGCTCATCTCCCCCCGGTCGACTCTCCATCGGCGGATCAATCCCTGCACGCGCCTATCCCTCAATCTCCTGCGTGGCGCGGATAGCTCATATGAGTCAAGGACTATCATGGCAAAGTTCGTAGTCAGACGTGGTTTGTCGCTCCTCGTCACCATGCTGGTGGTCTCCATTGCCGTCTTCCTGCTCACCGAGGCAGCGCCCGGTGACGTGGCAAAGCACATCTTGGGCCGCGAGGCTCAGCCAGAGCAATTGGAACTGTTTCGCCGGCAGCTGGGACTGGATCGGCCGCTCCATGTGCGCTACATCTCCTGGTTGATCGGGAGTGACTGGCAGGTCAGGCGCATGATCGAGCAGCCACTGAAGCAGGCCGAGGATCCGAGAACTGGATCCAAAGACTGGTGGATTCGGGGCGACGATGGATCGCTGAAACAGTGGCGCATGGAGGACGGTGATCTCTTCGAATATGAGCTTCAAGCGGACGGAACCGTGGAGAAGCAGCCAGCTAGAGATGTCTGGCAGACAAACGCCGAGGGCGAGGAAGTCTTCTGGGGCGTTGACACCTCCAATCGGGCCGTTCTGTGGCAGAAGGACGCCATCCGTGAGTCCGGCCCCTCCATCACCGGCCGTGCGCAGCTGAGATACACTGGCGGCATACAGTATATCCCCTTGCAGAAGGGGTTCTTGAGAGGCGATCCGGGCATATCGGTCGAGACGAACCGCCCTGTAGCGGACACCCTTGGCCGCCGTGTGAGAAACTCGGCCATACTGGCCGGCATTGCCTTCGTGGTGGTCATGCCTCTGGCGTTACTCTTCGGCGTCATCGCTGGCGTCAATGAGGGGAACGTGATCGACAGCATTCTGTCCGTTGGCGGGCTCGTGACCACCGCCAGCCCAAACTTCGCGACGGGGATCTTCCTCATCCTGGTCTTCGCCATCTGGCTGAAATGGCTCCCGGGAGCGACGGTCTTCACCAGCAGTCGGGGAATCGTTGAAGACCCAAAGATGCTCGCCCTCCCTGTCCTGACGTTGACCCTTCTCGAGCTGGGATACGTGCTCCGCATCACTCGAGCGAGCATGATCGAGGTCATGGATACAGCCTACGTCCGCACCGCCCTGCTGAAGGGGACACCGTACTGGAAAGTGATTACCAAGCACGCGTTGCGGAATGCCCTCCTGTCCCCGATCACGGTGATCATGCTTCACGTGAACTGGCTGATGGGAGGTGTGGTCGTGGTGGAGGCAGTCTTTGGCTTTCCAGGGCTCGGGTCCTACCTGCTGCACGCGGCGAACGTCAAGGATGTCGCCGCCATTGAGGCTGGCGCTATGGTGATGGTCGTACTCGCCGTAGGGACGCAGTTTGTGGCGGACATCGTCTACACATTCTTGAACCCACGGATACGGTATGGGTAGCTCATGAACATCCCGACGGACGACGGAAGCGGGTTCAGTCTGGCGCAGAACGACAGGACACCAGCCGCACCTGAGGCGGGCGCCTTTCCAGCAGCCACACAGCGGATATCCAACGATTGCCGGGCGCGCATCGCCAGCGTCAAGGCAACCAAACTAACGCAAGCAAGAAGCCGTTTACAGGCCTTTTGCGCAGCCCTTGTACACTGCGCGTTCATGGAGGAGGTATTGGCTTGTTAGAGCAACTGACTCCCATACTGGCGTCGAAGAAAGCCTTGGTGGGTCTAGGTATTGTGCTTTTCTGGGTCCTGGCCGCATCCATCGGCCCTTTCTTGGTCCCGCATGATCCGCTCCACCAAAACCCGGACGCCATCAACTCTGGGCCCTCCGCCAAGCATTGGTTGGGGACAGATGACGTAGGTCGTGATCTGTTGGCGCGGATCATCTATGGCGCCCGGCGGACGTTGATTCTGGCGCCGCTGTCCGTGTTGATCGCCCTGATGATCGGCGCCACGCTAGGCCTCGTTGGTGGCTACTTCGGCGGCACTGTGGACGAGCTCGTCATGCGACTCTTGGACGCCTTCATGGCCATACCCACGGTCCTGCTCTATCTCATCATCATCTCCTCCCTGGGTGCCTCGGCCTTGAACGTTGTGTTGGCCGTCGCCATCGGCGGCGTGCCCGGCATCGCCCGTCTAGTCCGGGGATTGACGCTGGACATTCGCACCCGCGAATACGTATCTGCGGCCAAGCTCCGCGGTGAAGGCGCGCTGTACATCATGTTCCTCGAGATCCTGCCCAACGCACGAGGGCCGATCATGGTTGACGCCATGCTACGCGTCGGCTACGCTGTATTTGCCATTGGTACGCTCGGCTATCTCGGGCTCGGGCTACCCCCGCCCCTGCCCGACTGGGGAAACATGGTGCAGAGGGCGCATGCCTTCATCTTCAGCAATGCTTGGGGGGTGCTCTGGCCGGCGCTAGCTATCTCCTCATTTGTGGTGGGACTCAATCTATTCGTCGACGGATGGCAACAGATCAACCGACGGTACCGAGGCTAGAATCCAATAGGATGACGTCTTATGAACAGTAAGCTCACAGACCGTCCCAACGAAACACCCGTGCTGGAAATCCAACACCTTGCCATCACCTATGAAACGCTGAAGGGCAACATACCGGCAGTCCAGGATGTCTCCTTCGCCATCGGCCGCGGCGAGACGCTGGGCATCGTGGGAGAATCCGGTTGTGGGAAGAGTTCTGTTGCCTTTGGCATTGTCGACTTCTTAGGACGAAACGGCAAGATCACTGGCGGCAGCATTCGGTTTAAGGGACAAGAACTGCGCGGCATGCCGGCTCGAGAGTTGCGGCAGCTGTGCGGAAGCCAAATCTCTATGGTCTATCAAGACCCCATGCAAGCCCTGAACCCCGCCTTGCGGGTCGGGGATCAGTTGATGGAAGTGCTCATCGATCATCAAGAGGCCGCCAAGGAGGAAGCCCGAGAGGAAAGCGTAAGCATGCTCCGCCAGGTCCACATGCCCGATCCTGAGCAAGTCATGGAGCGTTTTCCACACCAGCTGTCAGGCGGCCAGCAGCAGCGCGCGCTGATCGCCATGGCCTTGCTCAACCGCCCGGCCCTGTTGATCGCCGACGAGCCGACGACGGCGCTGGACGTGACAGTCGAAGCCACGGTTCTGGACCTGTTCGATGAGCTAAGCCAGGAGTTTGAGACAGCGACTATGTATATCAGCCATGACATGGGCGTCATCGCTCGCGTCGCTGATCGGGTCGGTGTGCTTTACGCTGGCGAGATCGTGGAGTTGGCACCTGTGAGGGATATCTTCCTCAACCCCGTTCATCCCTACACCCAGGCACTGATTCGCTGTGTACCTCAACTGGGGGAAAGCAAGGAGACATGCTGCCTCCAACCTATCCGGGGCCGGGTGCCCTCGCCCAAGGCTCTGCCAGAGGGCTGTTTCTTCGCTCCTCGCTGCGATTATGCCCGAAACGCGTGCCAGCGAGACCATCCACTCCTGCGGACGATCAACCGGGGCTCGCTGGTTCGCTGTCATTACGCCGAGGATATCGTCGGAGGGGTCTGCCAGCGCACGCGGGAGGCAGACCTAAATCTGTCGCCACAGGAGACTCGAGAGGATGCAGAGGTGATCTTCCAGACCCGTGGTGCCAAGACCTACTATGAGCAGGAGGCCCAGTCGTTGCTCGGCATGCTCGGCCTTGGCGAGAAAAACTACGTGAAGGCACTGGATGGCGTCGACCTGGAAGTGAAGAAGGGAAACACACTGGGCATCGTGGGGGAATCGGGCTGCGGCAAGAGCACCTTGGCCAAGACCATCGTGGGTCTTGAGTCCCTCCGGGAGGGTCAGATCAAGTTCCTCGACTATGACCTATCGGAGACCGTCGAAGATCGAGACCTTGAGCTCATTCGCGAAATCCAGATGGTCTTCCAGAACCCAGACTCGACGCTGAACCCATCCTACAAGGTCGGGCGCCAGATCGGCCGCCCTCTGACGAGGTTTGGCTCGGTCAAGCCGAGTGAAGCCGAGCAGGGGGTCAAGCGCCTGCTCCACGCCGTCAGGTTGGATGAGAGCTATGCCAATCGCTATCCAAGGCAGCTGAGTGGCGGGGAGAAACAGCGCGTGGCCGTCGCTCGGGCTCTGGCGACGCGACCCAGCATGCTAGTGTGCGATGAGCCGGTCTCGTCTCTCGACGTCTCCGTGCAGGCGGCGGTGCTCAACCTGCTCCTCGACCTGCAGGAGGAAACCCAGACCACGATGCTCTTCATCGCTCACGATCTCAGCGTCGTACGATACTTCTCGGACAGCGTGGCCGTGATGTACCTGGGGAAGCTGTGCGAGGTGGGACCAGCCGATGCCATCTACGCGCCTCCGTACCATCCGTACACAGAAGGTCTGCTGTCTGCGGTTCCCACCCCCAATCCTTCCCTCGAGCAGAAGCGAATCCGAGTGACCGGGGAGGTCCCTAGCGCCCTCAACCCTCCTCAGGGCTGTCGTTTCCATACCCGATGTCCCCGAAAGATTGGAGCCATTTGCGAGGAACAGGAGCCACCCGCAGTGCATGCGGGAAATACCCACACCATCTACTGTCACATACCGCTGCAGGAGCTGCGTGAGGTTGAACCTGTGCTCACTCAGATTGATGCTGACCGAAAGTTCGCCGCGGACACTCAGGACTGAACCATCATCGTCCGTGGCGTGTCCTCAAGCCCGCGTGAGACGGCACATGTGAGCGGGATGGCCAAGTTGGCCTGCCGCTATCCACCGTCAGGATAGTATCAAATCAGCAACTGGGAGGAAAGAATCGATGGAATCTCGCGTACCTGTTGAATTCGGAGTAGGCAATGCTTTCTGGCCAGCGCCCGTGGCTCTCATCAGCGTGGGGGTCGACAAACCCAATTTCTTCACCCTGGGGGTCATGGGTGCTCCCTGCGACAGGCCGCCGATTCTCACCATCAGTCCCAAGCCCTATCGATACTCATACGAGCTGCTTCACCGACACGGAGAGTTCGTCGTCAACTTCCCTACCGTTGACATGATCCGCCAGGTGGAGTACTCGGGCATGTATTCTGGGCGCGACGTGAACAAGTGGGACAAATGTGGCTTCACGCCGGTGGAGGGTCGCGCCGTCTCGGTCCCCCTTATCGCCGAATGTCCGGTGAACATCGAATGCCGAGTACTCCACGAGATTCGCTTCCGACGGAGTCCGGACAAGCTGGGAAGTCACGTGCTTGTAGTGGCCGAAATGCTCCAGTTGAGCGCGCACGAAGCCTACGTGATTGACGGTAAGCTCTGCTGGGATCTCCTGGACCTGATGTTCCGATCCAGACCCGCGAGCTGGCGCACATTGGGTCCCGTGATGGGCTACGACATTCGGAAATCGCCACCTGCGGACCCTCGCCTGAGGGCTGAGCGCATAGAAGAGAGGGTAGCCGGCCTGAGGAGTGAGGTTCTCGCGTTTGAACGAGAGCCACCGCCCCTCCCTTCCGACGAGCCTGCGCCGCCCCGAGTGGACTGAATCCAGGTGGCTGGATCGACGGCAGATTGGAAACGTTGGATCCATAGTCGAAATTCTGTGGAGCTTGCGAGACGATACCTGCACGGTAGGACGTAGAGCGTAATCGATCGCGTGCAGGATGTCTGAAGTAGGGGCTCTTTCGTACCCAGTCCAGGCCACATGGCTGGCAATTGATACGCTTGGCACTAGGCGTCCCTGGAACGCTGCAAGCGTAGCGTATTAACCATCGATCCGAGGAAGCCTTGAGAAGAAGGGCATTGAGGAAATATGCAGATTATCTGTCCTGATGAAGATAACGACAGCAAACATCCGTGCGTTCCAGAGCTGAGGCATGCCTATCGACGGGATCGAATCAATCGGCGGCAGTCTTGGCGCAACGCGAATCCGCTCGGGCGGTCTTGCACAAGCACCCAGGCATTCCTCATCCGCTGCAGAGCGGAGCCCACGCCTACGCAGATGCCAGCCACCGAGCAGCCCACTGATGCAGCTCCCACCGACGTCCCGTCGACGGAGGTGCCGGCAACCGCCAGGATTGCTCCCGAATTCGAGGGAACGCGTGGCAGAATCCTGCGCTATGGAGGCCGTGTCGTCGCCGTGGCCCATCCGGCTCGTTACTCCAACGTCTACCATCAGGGCATCATCCATTTCTGCCTCCAGTAGCCGACCCGGTGGGCAAGGGGCATCGCGCTCACGTGCCGGCAGGAATATGGGGAGACGGGCATCTACGGCGACCCACTGCCCTACCTAGATAGCTTGATGAAGATGTACCTTGAAGAGGAGCAGTCAGCACGCTAAGCGATACAACCTGCACAAACCGTTGGGTAGCCTACGGGGCGAACATCCACAACGTGACCATCCGCCCGAGTTGGTGCAGGTGCCGCTGGTACGAGACACGGGAGAATCTGAGGCAAGGCAGTTGACAGCATCTACCTTCAAGGCGAGGTGGAACAGGGCGGATGGAGCAGGGCCCCGCTCCACCTTGAAGGGTCTGATGACAAGCGACTCACAAGCGGAGGGCTAACGAGTATGATGAAGACAGATATCCTGGTCACGGGAGGCACCATCATCACCATGGACCCCCAGCGGCACATCATCTGCGACGGAGCCGTGGCCATCAAGGATGACAGAATCCTGGAGGTGGGGCCGACGGAGCAATTGATGGGCAGCTATGAGGGCAAGAGATTGATCGATGCCAGTCGCAAGGTGGTCATGCCAGGCTTGATCGACGGACATGCCCACGCCGGCCACGGCCTGATCAAGACGATGGGAGCCGGGGACTCCGAGACGTGGATCGAGGTATGCCGGCAAGCCTATACGACGGGCACCACCGAGTCGTATTGGTACGCAGATGGGGCGCTGGGTTCGCTTGAACGCCTGAAGTCCGGCACGACCTGCGGTGTCACGTTCTTCGGCGGAGGCGACAGCTATATGCGGACTGACCATCCAGGGTTTGGTGAGCGCCATTGCGAGGCGGTGGAGAGGACAGGCATCCGCGAGTTCTTGATCGTAGGTCCAGGCAACCCGCCCTTCCCAACCAAGTACTCACGCTGGAGTAACGGTGCTCGCAGGGACTTCATGGTCAGCTTTGAGGAACAACTCAACACCTGCGAGACATTGGTCCGGCGCTGGCACGGACAAGCTGAAGGTAGGATTCGAATGGGGATGATGTTTCCCATCCACTATCCAAACCTCAATCCTATCGGGCCGACGGAGCTCCAAGACCTGAAGGTTCGATCGCAAGCTACTCGGGATTTGACCCGCAAGTACGGCTTACTCTTCTCGCAGGATGGGCACTCACGTGGGACCGTCAAGTTCGCCTACGAGAATCTAGATACGCTGGGCCCGGATGCCTTGCTCTCCCATGCGACCAATCTGACAGCGGAAGAGATCGCCATTTGCAGGCAGACGGACACGAAGATCGTTCACAATCCCAGTGCTGTGATGTCGATGACAGGCCGCTGTCCCGTGCCAGAGCTCCTCGACGTCGGTGTGACGGTCATGCTAGGCTCGGACGGCGTGTCGCCGGACAGAAGCTACGACATGTTCCGACACATGTTCCAGTGCACCCGGTATCACCGACGACACTACCGCGATCCCAGCTATCTGCCGGCCGGCAAGGTACTGGAGATGGTCACGATCGATGCAGCTCGGGCCCTGGGGCTGGAGAATGAGATAGGCTCGCTAGAAGGCGGCAAGAAGGCCGACCTTATTCTAGTCGATATGGCCAAACCTCATCTCTATCCGCTCAACATGCACGCTCACCGCATTGCTTACTTCGCCAACGGCAGCGATGTAGACACAGTCATCATCGACGGGCGTATCTTGATGGAGGGCCGCCAGGTGACGACCGTCGACGAAGAAGAGGTCCTCGACCTGGCACAAGAGGAGACGGAGAGAATGCTCGATCGGACGCAGCTCCGGCATACTCTGGAGGCACCCGAGGAATTCTGGGGGCACACCCGGCTCCCTTTCAATCGGCCACCATGGTAGTCGTCAAGGAACCACCCAAATCTCTGTGGAAACCGGCGGGGGTTTCCGCGAAGAATGGCGTATCGCGCGAAAGGAAACCTATGCATGACCAGCAAATCACTCAGCCTCGTATGCAAGCGTGGCTGCAGCAACGAATCGAGAAGCTAAAGGAGTTCAAACTCCGAGCTGGGTATGAACCTGCAGGACAGAATCCATACTACAAGACGGACGCACACGGGCGCGCGGCCGTGAAAGTGGCTGTAGCGAACTGTGACTTGGATTTCGATCTGTGGCAAGGGATGAGAAACCCGGCGACGATCGGTCGCTTTCCTCTGGATCTGCGTCAGCTATGGGAGTTCTTTGCCATCAACGATATCGAGCGCGTGCGACCAGACGGCTCAGTCAACCATCTGAGCACATGGCGGTCCTATGAAGAGGCAAAGGAGTCATTTGGGCGCGTTCTTCTTGTGTCAGCGATGCTGCCGATATCGGACGACGTGTTTCGATCGTATAGACGCACGATCATTGAACGGGGCGCCGGCACAAACGAGGACTGTGCAGAGGCAGAAACCAGGGTCGCTGCCATACTCGACGAAGCTATGATGCGTTTGGCCGCGGATCTCTATAACGAGAAACGGGCTCCCATGGCCCTCGGGTCCGAGCAACTTCGGTTCATGTCATCGGAGATCGTACCGAGGATTCATCAGGGCAACGCTCACGGACCCTGCAAAGAGGTCCACTTCCCCCATAAGAGCCTGGCCGTCCTGAGTGGGTTGGCCCAGTTTGGTGTGAATCGGCTTACCATTCGGGATGAGCTGGTTGACGGCGAGGTCGAGCGCTTCATCGGACCGCTCTCCTCGATGGTGGTCTTCGATACCTGTGAGCCAGTCGCGAATGGCAGCGGGGGGATTCTCCTTCTCACAGACGAATGGTACGATCATGTGGCAGCACTGAGCGACTTCACCCGCGTCGATCTGGAGACTAATCAGCAGCGCTTCTGCACCTACATCGCCAATGGGGAGTCCGGTGAGAGGAGCTGCGGGCTCTGTGTCAAGTACTGCCCCTCCGGCGCACTGACCAACTCGTCGCCGGAGCCAAACGGAGAATACGCGGAGGCTGTAGCCGAGCAGGCATGGCGGTTCTGCCAGGATGACCTCCAGTTCGACTACGCGACCTGCCGGGAGGAGCGCGCTCAGAAGCGCAGTCTGTACCCCGGGTTCTACTGTGGGCGCTGCATGGCGATCTGCGGGCTGCTGGGACTGAAACGAGATAAGCTCTTCCAGTAGCCCAACCGCGCGGACTTCCTGTTGAGGCTTTGCGCCGTCACTTTACCCGGCCAGGCAGCCGAGTACCCAGGAGGAAGGCTGCTTCGCACCCGAGCTACAGCAAAGGACCCGAACGCCGACGATCGGGTTCAGACACAAGCGGAGGGACGCACATCATCGCTGAACAAAAAGACTGCCCATGGCCAGGTTTCTCGTACGTCGTCTGATGCCCCTGCTATTCACGTTGACTCTGGTGTCGATTGCCCTGTTTGCAGTATCAGAGCTAACGTGTGGTCAGCGACAACTATAATGACGCAGTGGTGAAAATTGGAAGTGCCCACTAGGAGGATCGGTTAGGTCACTGTAAACTGGCCCCAATACAAGGGGGGCAGAGAGACAATGACAGCGACCGATGCTCAAGTGAGGATCATGATGAGGGAAAGAGAGAGGGGGCGCAGCCAAGAGCAAGCAGCAGCCAGCGCCAATGTGGGAAGTCGAAAGACCGTGGCTAAGTACGAGCAGCTGGGGAAGGTGACGAGCGATAACTCGGCCCCAGTCAGCATCTCTGACCA
>Ga0180436_10003288_pt1 | contig 14913 bp, 19 predicted proteins | sample SS_ome_2_FD_132434 | JGI IMG/M metagenome (GOLD analysis project Ga0180436, IMG submission 132434) | Hypersaline lake sediment archaeal communities from the Salton Sea, California, USA - SS_3_S_2 metaG | ecosystem: Environmental > Aquatic > Non-marine Saline and Alkaline > Hypersaline >...
AGCAGCGGCGTGTCCACGTCGGCTACCGCCTCGGTTCGGACGGCAAGGTGACGCACACGGGCGTCGACACGACGGACGTCGGCCCTTCCCGCTACGAGTGGGAGGAGGTCGAGCCCCGTTACCTCGATCGGACGTGGCACCTCCGTCGGTGTGGCGCCTCACAGAAGAAGATCGACGATGGCCTCGTCGGGATCTCCCATCTGTGGGACTGGTAGGAAAGGAAGCTGTCATGAACACCCGCAACCCCATGGTCGACTTCATCGACAAGTGCCGCCACCTGGCTCGTGAGCAGGGGTGTTTGTACGAGACCTCGCTGCCCAAGGATCTCCGGATCAAGGTAGGGGTCGCCTCGGGTCCGCGGGGGTACAACAACTCCCCGGGTCGCACCTTCCCCGTCGAGCGGTCCTTCATTTTCGACGATGAGTGGATGACCATCGTGGCCGCGAAGGACACCGACGCCCTCCACATCACCCGCAAGCCGTTGATCGGCCTGTTGCCCGACGCGGGTGATCACCTGAAGGGGTCCAACCCGATGATCATGATCCAGGACGACGGTGACGTGCTGCGGACACACGGCGAGTACCGTTACCTCGTGGGGCACGTCGATGAGATTCTCGGGGGGATCTCCGATGGGTGAAGTCCTCGACCGCAAGCACCGCTTCTTCGCAGAGAAGGCCCCGAGCGGTGTCTACATGCACTTCTTCAAGTCCCGCGTGCATCTCAAACTGTGCGGGTGTGAAGATCCGGTGATCGTGGACTGTCGGGAACGAACGGATGACGATCCTGAGTCCCGGTATTGGGGTTGGCTCCCGGCGGATGATGACGAGTTCTGCATGATCCAGCCGTCCCTGATTCAACTGGACATCTGTTTCCCTGACGGCGTTGGGGGTGCTGAACGGTCGGGTCGGGGGCAGTCTGTGAATTTGATCGTCATCGAGGTCGAGGAGACATCGTGAGCGCCCGACTGACCGTTCACCTATGGTTTGTGGCAGGACAGACCCCCACTGAGGGGCCGTTCCCGGCCGATGTGGTCGACGGCAAGCCGATCTACCAGCCCATCAATGGCCAGGTCTGCCTGCCGTGGATCGAACGGCTGCAGCCCCCTGCTGGCGTGGGGGAGGTGGTCGAGTCCTTCGTCGTGGGGACGGAGGAGATCGACTCCCACATCCTGACCTACGACGCGCTCGTACTCGACCACGTTCGCCGGCTGATCCTCGAAGAGAAGATCGACCCGGGCCAGGTTTTCTGGCACTGGTATCGGCCCGACCAGTCGGAGAAGCCCATGACCGAGTACCCGGAGTGGCCCTTCCTCCGGGGTGGTTTCGACGCCAATGGGATGCTCACCGATCTGGAGACGGGCGACCCGATGTGGCCCAACGGGATGCTGGACGAACACATGGCGCTCAGCCGCGAGATCATCCGTCTGCGGATCGCTCGAACGAGGAAGGGATAGACCGATGTCGGAAGTCATCAACTGGCGGGCGGAGGAGCACGAGCAGAGCCTCACCGGCTGGTTCATCCTTCACGCGATCACCGAGGCTGGGCTCATGACTCCGGACCTCTGGCCGGAGGGGAAGTTCGATCCCACGACCGTGGAGGTCGACCTGCGGATCAACGGCGCCAAGATGTCCTTCCGCAAGTGCATGGAGGACCTCGACAAGCACATGGACCGCCAGACGATCGCTGTCGCCGAGCGCATCGCTTCCGACAAGTTCGATCTGGCCCTCCGTAGCCTTCGGGACACCCTCGACGAGGCCGAGGGGCAGTTCCGGCGTTCCGTCCAGGAGCAGCTTGGGATGAAGGTGGACCTCAGTGAGCGTGCTGAGGAGGAGGCCCCGGAGGTGATCCGCGGGCTGCTGTCCATGCTGACGGAACTGACCAATGACGGCGACGTGCTCGAAACGGTCGTCGATGCCGACGAGCGGGTGGAGAAGGCCCGCAAGTGGCTGGAGGTGTGGGGATGAAGGAGTATCGGACGAAGACGCACGGCCATCGGATCGAGTTCAAGGTCTACGACCCCGACCCTCACGACAAGCTGGGGGAGGAGAAGGGGTACACCGTCATCCGCATCGACGCCCTCGTGGCTGGGATGAAGGCCGGATACATCAAGATCGGCTACATCCCCTCCGAGAGGTGGCCCACCTACTACCCGACCGTGTGGCACTACCTGGAGCGCGTCCAGGGGTGGTGTGTGGGGATCCGCGGGAAGGGGGCCACGGACCCTGTCGATTGGGCGGAGTTGTGGAAGAAGGTCCACCACTACGCGGGCGCCTCGCCCGCCAGCCGCCCCTCCATCTCGCCGTTGGCCCTGTCGAACACGCACGTTCCGGACGTCGAGACGATTCGACGGGACCTGGAGGTGTTGGAGGAGCGCCAGGAGTGGCACCGCGAGAGCATGGAGAACTTCAAGCTCTCCCTGGTGGACCGCCCCTACGTGGACTTCATCCGGGTGTTCAAGGGCCCCGACCCGCACTTCAACCTCGGGAACGAGGGCCCCCTCAACTTCCGAGGGGAAGACATCTCGATGGCCCTCTACGAGTACGCGGCCCGTTGGCTGGCCGAGCACAAGGACATGAGCTTGCGAGCCTCGGGGTTGCAGAGCGAGGAGGCCAAGGCCCGGTGGGACCAGATGGCGGAGTCGGCTGTCTACCCCATCCATGAGGTCACGCTTCCCACCAAGCGCACTTACCGTGTCCTCGACTACACGAAGTGCCCGGAGGGGTGTCATGCTGCCCCGTGACCTGGAGATCCGTGGGACCAACGTCTTCGAGCCCTACGGGTGGTACGGGTGTCCCCCCCTCCAGTATTGGGGGGATGGGGGCAACCTTTTCCGGCACCCTGTCCGGCCCTGGTGGGTCCTGGAGAACACGGCCGAGTTCCTCGACGGTGACCCTGGCTCCCTCCGGTACTGGAAGCGGTTGGATGGGGAGACCTATGACCCTCTCGTGATGGAGACGCCTGGTTTCTACGATCCCGAGGAGGAGGTCCGCACCTTCTGGGAGAAGGCCCTCGCCAAGATCGACGAGGAGAAGCGGTTGCAGCGGCCCCCGGTGGTGGTGGGGCAGGTGTGGTGTTTCCCCAACGAGACGGGGATCAAGGGCAAGCGGCACTTGGGGTTGCCCCCCTTCCACTACATCGCGATCAACGTCAGCAACGGCCTCCACAGCTTGCAACTCGACACGGGCAAGTGGTTCAGCCCTACCGACCGGCGGGACAACCTGCTGGCGGGGGCGGTGCTCGTCTACGGGCCACACGCTCCCTGGGGCCCTGCCCGGAGCCCCCTGTACGATCTCGCCAAGGAGAAGAACGATGGCGATTCATGAGCCGAACTGGCGATTCATGGTCGATGACCTCCGGGGGCAGTTCGAGACGGATCTCGTGCTGCCGGCGGAGCGTGGTGCCCAACTCGATGCCCTGGTGGACTGGCTGCTGAGCACGGGCCGTCTCCGCAAGGTGGACATGGCGCCGCAGACGTTGAGGGAACGGAAGCTGGGTCTCCTCGATTGCCTGGCGGACACGGAGGATGACGATGACTGACCACACAGTGCGAGTGGGTGAGGATGAGCTTCGGGTCCTCAAAGCGGCCCTGTGGTGCTACATCCGCGTTCACCTGGGGCAGCCGGAGGCCGCCTTCGAGCCTCTGATGGAGCACCTGATCGGAGACGACGAGAACCCCTCGTTCCCCTTCGACATGGCCGTGATGCGGCGTCGCCTGGAGAACCTGGGCAACGACATGACCGGTGTGCCGAACGGGGGGCCGGGTCTCTACTCCGAGAACGTCTCGAACAAGGCCCGGCTGGCTCGCAAGGTGCTGGCGAGGCTGGACGGTGAGTTCGTCGTGGACGGCCTGATCGGGGCCGACGGCGAGTCACGCCCCGACCGCAAGTCGTAGAAAGGTGGTCACACTTGGGCCGCTTGAAGTGCTTTTTCGGATTCCACGACTGGACCTTCGCCTATGCGATCACTCGCGGTGCTTGCGCCGTCGGCGACCGTTGCAGGCGGTGTGGGCGGTGGCGCAAAAACCAGGTGGTGCGGGAGCTTCCCGATGAGGAGCATCCCGATGCTTGGGATGGCCACCGCTGACCCTCAACCGTAGGAGACCTCATGGAAGTGGAACACGGCGGCGGCTTTTGCCCCTCTCTCGGTGAAGTGCGAACCCCGGACGAACGGCGGCGGCTCATCGGTGGGCGCAAGAAGCCCCCGAAGCCCAAGACCGTGATCAAGCGGGGGCTCCCGATCTGGTTCCTCGACCGCACGGACGAGGACAATGACGTGGAGGGGTGGGACATGGGGATTGCCGCCGTCGTCGTCGCGGCCAACGCCGAGGAGGCCCGTCTGATCGCCGGCCAGCACGCCCAGGATGAAGGTTCCTACGGCTGGCAGGGGGTCCCGTGTCGGAAGATCGCCCCGACCTCGAACTACAAACGGCCCCGCCTGATCCTCATGCAGACGAAGGATGGTTAGAGCCGCCCACATGCGCGTGGATCGGGTGAGGAGTTTCCATGAGCGAGCCCAACACCCCCAAGCACGGTGACGAGCGCGACCGCAAGGACGTCACCCTCTACGACGAGCCCAAGGAGTTCCGGACGACCTCCGGCACCGAGTTCTCCGTGCCCACGGTGAAGTACAGCGGCACGCAGAGCGAGCGCTGGTGCGAGTCGTGCCAGACGTGGGTCCTTTGTCGCGGGTTCATGTCCTGGCTCGTGTGTCCCGTTTGTAACCGCCCGTGGCCGGGCTTCGAGTAGGAGCCCCCTCTCGGCAGCCTGCATCTCAATAAAATGGCTATTCTCTATGAAATGGTGGAGGTATCATGCCACGCCATTTCATGGATTTGTCGATCCCAGAGTACGCCTACATGCTGGGCTTTCTCCAAGCCGACGGCCATTTGCAGGGGTCTGATGAGACGAAAGGGCAACTCACTGTCGAACTTGGGGTGCAGGACAAGCCGCTTTTGGAGAGTTTCCGAGATTTGTTCCCATGCCCTGTGGGGATGTGGGAGAGAGTCCGCGATACTAATTTCAAGAGGGGGTCCCACACTGCGGTCTTGGCGGTCTCTGATCAAGAAGCCCGTCGGATTCTTCATGCTAACGGCGTTCCATACGGAAAGAAATCTGGGTCGGTAAGTCCCCCCAAAGGAGGATTCAGCGCATCAGACTATTTCCGGGGAGTCCTGGACGGGGATGGGTCGGTGGGAGTGACCAGGCGCGGTTTCCCCTTCGTGTCTTTGTCTACTACGAGTGCCTCTTTAGCGCTCGGTTTTGTGGTTTTCCTGGAACCTTTCCTTGGGTATCGGAAGGAGTCCACTCCGAATAAGCGAGACGGTGCCTATACGGTGGTGGTCTTCAAGGAGGATGCCCAAGCTGTCTTGAAGACGCTGTATTACGACGGTTGCTTATGCCTGTCGCGCAAGAAAGAGAAGGCGAGACAGGCCCTAGGATGGGAAAGGCCGCCTTCCATGCGTCGTCGTTCTCGGCGCCGGAAGTGGACTGAGGAAGAAGATCAGGTTGTACTCACGCTTCCTGTGCCCGAGGCAGCCTCTCGACTTGGACGCACAGAACAGAGCGTGGCAACGAGGTTGTGGCGGTTGGGCCAGAAACCGAGGACAAAGAGGGCTTATTATCGTACCTGGACCTCAGAGGAATTGAAGATTATCCAAAGGCTGCCGTTTCGAGAAGCCGCCCAGAGAACAGGGCGAACAGAAGCCAGCGTTCAAGCGAAGCTCTGTCGATTGAAGAAAGAACGGTTAAAGAAGGAAGATTCTGCGTAGAAACCGTTGAAGAGGAGGTTACGGATGCTGTCGTACCTGGAGCAAGTGACCAAGGAAGGAGAGGCCCACTACGTCCTCCCGCGCACCGGTAAGATGCTTGTCGATGTCCACGCCTTCTTTTCGGAGGAACTATTCGCCGCGACGGACGAGAAGATCTGGCGTCAGGCGGCGAACGCGGCCACTACCTATCCCGGCGTGAAGAGAGCCTATCTCATGCCGGACGCCCACGCGGGTTTCCACGTTCCCATCGGCTCGGTTGTCGTCACTGACGATGTGATGGCTCAGGGGAGTGTCGGTTACGATGTCAACTGTGGTGTCCTTCTCGCCAAGATCGTTGGATTGCACGCGAGGCACCTCGTGGATCCGGCTGAGCGACTCCGTTGGGTACGGGAAATCGAATCCCGCGTAGCCCTCGGTATCGGGTCACACAGACCACCCAAGGCACCCAAGATCAGTGCCCGCCAGGTGGAAGACATGTGCCTGCATGGGGCTGAACCTCTTGGGGTCGGCGACGAACTCTGTGAACGTGTTTCCCTACCAGTCCCCGAGGGGTATGACCCCCGGTGGCTCGACAAAGCGTGGGACAAGGCGACTCCCCAGATGGGGTCGCTGGGGGGCGGAAATCACTTCATCGAGCTTCAGGTGGACGGCGGGACAGGCGAGGTCTTCGTCCAGGTCCACTGTGGAAGCCGCGGGTACGGCTGGCAGATCGCCAACCATTTCTTCTATGCGGGGGCCGAACACCGGGGTTTCGAGCGGAAGCGACGCGAGGAGTCCTGGCTCCGGCGTGGGGAGCCGCTCGGCGAGCAGTTCTGGGCGGCTCACAATGCGGCGGCAAACTACGCCATCGCTAACCGCTGGGTCATCTACAAGGGCATCGAGGCGGCGACACGGGTGGTGTTTGGAAGGGGGTTGGAGCCTGTCTACGAGATCAGCCACAACCTCGCCCAGCGGGAGGTGCTTCCCACTGGCGAGTGGGGCTACGTCAATCGCAAGGGTGCGACCCGAGCGTTTCCGGCGAAGCACCCACAACTCCGCAACACGAAGTGGGAGATGACAGGACACCCCTGCTTGATTCCAGGCTCCATGCTGGCGGGGGCTGCTGTGCTTATGCCGGGGACCGCCGCCATCAGATCGGGCTACTCGGTCAATCATGGGTCAGGCCGTTTGATGGGTCGAAAGGAAGCGCAGCGGACGCTGGCGGCGGCCCATGACGAGATCGATCGTGAGATGCGGACAATCAGGCGTACCTTCGATGGCGTCGAGATCGAGGGGATCGTGATGAATACGGAACGTACCCCTCTGGACGAATCGGGGCGAGCCTACAAGGAACTGGACGCTGTGATCGATGTTCTGGTCCAGGAGAATCTTGCCACGGTGAAAAACCGGATGTTCCCGGTGGCGAACCTGAAAGGAACCGACTGATGGGCCGGGTCGAGGTCCAAAAACTCGGTTAGATCCCCTCTGTGGTGCGTGGTAGGGGTGAAGGGAGACACCATGACACGTTTCCAGCGCTACAAGAGAGACATCCGTCGGGACTTCGACTGGCCCGCCCTGAAGGCGGAGGCCGAGGAGAACGCCCGCACCGAGCCCGTCGAGCCCGAGTTCGAGGGGGACGACCCCATCGGCCTGACCTTCCTGGGGACGGTGATGAGCCTGACCCCCTCCGGCAAGTTCTACACCCCGTGGGCGAACTCCAACGTCCAGGGGTGTGCCCGCTGCAAGGGGACGGGGAAGGTCAAGAACCACAAGGGCGACGAGGCTGCCTTCCGGATGGCCGAGGAGGAGGTCCGGGCCGCTCGCGAGGCGGCGATGGGCACCTACGGCGCCTTCTGCAACGGCGGCTGGCCCGACGACGTCAAGGCGTTCATCGACGGGTTGCAGCGGAAGGTCGATGCCCTCAACCCCGAGCACGAGTGCTCGTGGTGCCACGGCCTGGGCTCCCACGAAGCGGCCCAAGACCAGGACTGGAACGAGGCTCTGGAGGCCGTCGCCGAGGAGCACGGCATGTTCATCCAGAGCGGCGAGGGGGACCCCTGCGACATCTTCGCGGGCGTCTCGCTGGAGGTGTGACCATGCGGAACTTCTATCGAGGGGGGTGCGTCAGCCGGAAGAACGAGAGCCCGGATGGCCGTTTCGCCCACATCTACTACTTCGACACCGGCATCACCTGGTCGCTGGACCGTCAGCGGGGTGAGGTCTCTGTCTCGCAGACGACCGATCGGGGTATCGTGGAGCACTACAGGACGCCGGAGCCCTTGGAGTTCAACCTCCGCTTCGCCGTCGTCCAGCCCCTCAACGTGCCGCTGACGGACGAGGAGAACCGCATGGTGACCGCAGTGCGGGGGGTCGAGAAAGCGACCCGCCTCCGCGGCCTGAGCATGTACGGCGGGATCCTCGATGACGCCGCCCACTTCGGCAAGGACTAGCGCTTCCCAAGCTACCCTCCGTTTTTTCGCCACAAGGTGTTGACAGGCTTCCAAGCTCGGATTACCTTGAAACTCGAATCGAGAACTGAGGCGTTCCTTCAGACATAGCTCAACGGTAGAGCATCGGCCTACGGAGCCGAGGGTTCCAGGCTTCAAAACCTGGTGTCTTCCAAACGGAACTCCCGCCCTCCCTCGATTCAAAAATCAAGAAATCAGCCGAGAACTGAGGTGTTGCTACAGGAGGCATAGCTCAGTTGGTTTGAGCACCGGCACTTGGAGCTGGAGGTCACAGGTTCAAATCCTGTTGCCCTCACCATCAAAAGGGACACCCACCTTCCCTCGGCTGACCTTCGATATAGAAACGAGAGGGGAACTAGAGCGCCAGTTTAGGATTTGGGTTCCAACAACCTGACGCTCCCTCTCCCCCTCCTCGCTTTCAAAAACCCATCCCCGTGGTTTTTTGAGTTCCGTCAGTTTTAGGGCGTTAGAACGTCTGAACGGCGAGTAGGAGGAGAGTACCCACTCTTTGGAGGTGTGCCATGACGAAGCTGATGACCGTCACCGCCGATGCCGCCGTGCTGTGGAAGCCGAAGGGGACCATCACCCCCAAGCAGGCCGGTGAGGTCGTGTGCTCCTTCCTGGATACGGCCAGCACCTCCATGGGTCGGGCGACCCACTACAACACCCGCGAGGAGCAGCAGGCGGCGGAGCTTGAAGCTCACGCCAAGCTCATGAGCTTGGACCGTGACCTCTACACGGCGTTGTTGACGCTGCCGGGGGTCCTCTACCGAGCGCAGCAGCTTGGCTTGAAGAACCTGCTTGGCACCCCGCGTAATGGCGTCGAGTCGTTCTTGACGGCCGACCAGGAGCGCTTGGTCCTCTACCACCTGATCCAGAGCATGGAAGTGCCGGCCATGATGCGGCTGTTCCAGGCCCTGCAGGTGGGCGACGAGAAGCTCGGCATCAAGCGGGCGAACAACAACCGCACCCGCAAGCTCATCTTGCGGACGTTGCTGGGCTCCCCGAGGCTGCAGCTTTGGGTGGTCAAGTACCGCCGCAAGGTGCTGGCGGCCTTGAAGCACGCTTGGGGCAACCGTCGCGTCGGCGTCGTGCGTTCCATCCTGTCGAAGGATGGCCGTACCTGGACGAAGGGCGAGCGGAAGACCGTCTCGCAGTGCATCGATCGCTTCAAGGGCGAGAACTCCGAGAAGTACGTGCGTGAGTGCGTGCGCTTCGTCCTCGGGGACCGCGACCGCCTGACGCTGCCGATGTTGAAGGCGTTCATCGCTTCCAAGGACGACCTGGAGGTGGGTGCCAAGGCCCGGTTGCCGAAGGAGATCCTGTACGGCATCCGGTCGAACCACCACATGACCGTCCCGAAGGAGGACGTGCTGAAGATGGTGGCCGAGGCCGGCGGTCTGACCGAGAAGACCAAGATGCAGGTCCAGCGGCAGGCGAAGAAGGCTGGGATCGAGGTCGAGTTCGACCCGAACCGCTACGACGCCGTGCGGCTGTACCTCTACGCCTTCGAGATGGGTCTCGACGAGGCGATCGTCGATGCCCTGGCGACCAAGGCTCGTCAGGGGGCGGCCAAGTTCCCGGCCCGCTACGGCAAGGTCGGGATGGTCGTGGATGGTTCGTTCTCGATGAGCGGTGACAAGACGCAGCCCCTCCGCCCGATGGCGGTCGTGCTGTCCCTCCGCGACATGTTGCGGGAGACGGCTGGTGAGGCGTTCGTCGAGTACGTCGGCGGAGCCTTCGAGACCGAGGGTGGGGACACCCTGGTGCGTCCGAGCGGAGACACCGCCCTGGCAGATGGCCTGGTGAAGGTGCTGACGAATGAGCCGGACGCGGTGTACGTGCTGTCGGATGGCTACGAGAACACCCCGGCGGGGCGCTTCGCCGAGGTCATGGCACATGTCCGTGATCTTGGAATCGAGACGCCGATCTACCACCTGAACCCGGTCTTCGCGGCCGAGGCAACGGCGGTACGGAGCCTCTGTCCGGAAGGCGTCGGCGTGAGCACGATGCCAGTCAAGGACCCCACGGCGTTGGGGGTCTCGTTCCTGCGGGCCCTGATCGAGACGGACCCGCTGCGTGGAATCAACTCGCTGGTGCGCCTGTCGCTGACGGGCACCCCGGCGGAGCGGAAGGTGCTGGCGTGATGGCACGCTGGTATCTGTGGAGGTTGCCATGACGAACCGAACGCTAAGCTTCGAGGACATCCTCTACGGGGTGGGTCATGGCCGGATGCAGTCCGTCGGCCACATGGGGGTCGTGCCCCTGGTGGACGAGGGCGACGCCGAAGACGACTACTTCGAGGCCCCGAATCTCCGGGTCGGGAACCGCAACTACGGCAACGTGGACCTGGACCACCAGGGCAACGGCCCGACGATCGTGCCCCCGGGTGCGGGCTGGGTCGTTCGCCAGAGCGCCCAGGACCACGCCATCGGTAGCGGTGTCCTGATGCGGGGTGGGGAGCACCGGAACATCGACACGGCCTTTTGCATCGAGGAGTCGCAGGGCGGCTACATCTCGCAGGGAGACCACGACATGCTCGTGCTTCCGGCGGCGATGCGGACGCAGGCCCTGGCGATGCGGAACGAGCGCGAGTTCGGCAAGCTGTGGGAGAGCATCCGGCAGTTCAACCGCTCGTGCGGCGTGTCGCAGAGCGGGGGTCACCTCGTCTACTTCCTCCGCCAGTTCGAGAAGGAACTGGACGAGTTCGTGGCCGAGTTCGAGCTTGTGCCGCGGCAGGTCGGTGCGATCATCCTCATCGGGGGTCGCGTCGTGGGCATCGAGCGAGCACCGACGGTGGCCTTCTGGGAGCGCCTGTGGGTGCCCCTCGTCCGCGTCTGCTACGGCTCGATGGCGATCCAGGCGGCGAAGCTGGGGCTCGACCCCGCACCGCGTGTGGGCCTGGACCTGGAGAACCCGTCGTTGGACGGCCTCATGGCCGCCATGCAGCGGGCCAACGCCAGGGCCGAGGAGAACACGAACGAACTGGTGACGTCGATCAAGGGTAAGCTGTTGGGCGTGAGCCCGACGGCGGAGGATCGACTCGACGCGGCCAAGCTGTTGACGGTGGCCACGCCGTCGCAGCAGCCGGAGTTCGCCGGTCAGCTTGTCGAGCGCGAGGGTCGGTATCCGTACCTCTCCCTCGTGACGGCCTGACCTTTGGACGGCAGGGGTTCCTAGTCCCGTTTCCTCTGCATGTCCGAGATTCAAGCGGGATAGAGGTTGGACCTGGAGTACGCCTCAATGTCGTCCAGTTGGCCTTTCTACGGGGAGGCCCGAGGGCGCCAGCGGTAGAGCGGCCTGGCTCTTACTTCCGGGTGGCTGCAGGTTCGAGTCCTGCCCCAGGTCCGCCTCGTCTTTGAGCTTTTTGACTGAAAGGGTGCCACATGGAGCAGGTTGTTCGAGAGGCTGTCGAGGCGATGTACGGGGACTACGAGGCCCTGATCGCCGATCCGGCGGGAGAGATCGACAAGTGGAAGGACTACGGCCGCTACTCGGCCTGTCGTCTGTGCGATGCGGTCTCTGCGTTGCCGGGGGCGGACAAGAACCCCTACTACAAGCACTCGTGCCAGGCACACTGTCCCCTCGGGCCGCAGAACTTCAAGGAGGTCAACGCCTGCAAGAAGTGGCCGTCGTGCGTGGCGAAGAAGTCGCACTTCGATGAGTTGTACCAGGCCATCGCGGCGGGGGACCTCGACGCGATCCCCGAGGTGGCGTCGAAGCGGCTGGCCTGGTTGCAGGCGAAGATCGGTTAGAGGCACCCCCTCCTGCGTAGAGGGGTTGGATGATTGACAGCATGTGTCCCGGGTAAGCTCAGCGGTAGAGCTTCCTGGCTCTGGATTCCGGGAGGACACAGGTTCAAGTCCTGTTCCGGGGCATCTAAATCGGCGGGCGTGGACATACCCTTTCGGGGGGTTGGAAAGCGGCAGGACGCGGGTTCAAATGCTGTCCGCGACCCGCCTCCCTTCGAGGGGGTTCGAGACCTATGACGATGGAACAGCTTTTCCAGTCGATCCAGCAGAGGCGGCGTCCGGAGGATGTCCTTCGGGCCATCGTCGACTTCCGTGGGAGCGACCTGACCCACGGCGACAAGTCCGCCTTCGGGAAGATCACGAGGTACTCCCGTGGCCTCGGCTGGTCGTCGATGTACGACCGCTTCCGCAAGGCCGACAACCTCGAACCCCAGATCCTGGTCGCCATGGAACTGTTCCCTCACGTCGAGTTGCCCGCTGACGTGAACAGCCCCGTGGACGTGAGCAACTACATCGGACGCCTGATGGAAGACCTCGGCGTGTCCGGCTTGGACTTCAAGGCCGACCGCCCCAACCGGGAGAAGCGTCTGGGCCACTCGGTCTACAAGAGCCACCGGGCCTACAACAAGCGCTTCCGGCTGGTCTTCCGCCTGCACCGCAAGTACGACCGCTGGCTCCGCAACCGCCTGGCCTGCGATCTGGCCCAGGTGGCGAAGACCCGGCTGGCCAACCGCATCGAGTGGGACGACTTCAAGCAGGACGTGGACACGGCTTGCTTCGTGACTTACTTCACGGCACGGCTGGCTCGGCGCTCGATCTTCACCTGGGGAGCCCAGGATCGTCCCTACGACCGTGCGGCCGAGCGTCTGTTCCAGAAGCTCGGTGACGACGCGAACTGGTGGGTCGTCGCCCATGTCCATCCGGTCCCGGAGGTCGTCGAGCACCTGACCGAGGAGCAGAAGGGTCGCCTGCTGGGGATGTGGTACGGCGTCATGAAGGACGCGGCCGAGATCCTCGACCGCTGCGCCAGCGATGAGGGGCTCGACCTCGAAGGGCTCGTCGTGCGGCGGGGCAACGACTCCTCGACGTGGAACGAGGCGGCAGGGGCCTATAACAAGGCCCGTGATGGGTGGGTCAGCACGATCTACAGCCTGGGGATGGAAGACCTGCTGGAGAAGTTCGCTCCGCCGAAGGCCCTGCGCCTGATGGCCGCCGACGTCGTCTACATGCACCGTTCCTTCGGGTCCGGTGGCCTGGAGCCCGACACGAAGGTGTGGAACGACCTGCCGAAGCCGTGGGAGGTCGTCCTGGGTCGGGCCATGTGCAACCGCAAGATGATCGAGCGGGCCTGCAAGCGGGCCAACATCGAGGGGAAGGGCTGGATCCGTCCGCGGCCGAAGACCATCGTGCCGTTCAAGCCGACGCCGGAACTCGTCCACGGTGTGGCCGTGGCGAGCCCGGAACTGGCCCGCACCCTCCGCAAGGCTGGGTACTTCTCCGGGCCGTCGAAGGGCGTGAAGCCGGAGGCCCCGGCGATCCCCCTCCGCCGCGATTACAGCGGCAAGACCCTCGATGTCGAGGAGGGTCAGCCGGACGACACGCTCGCCGAGATGATCGTCGAGCCGTAGCTTCCCCCCAAGAAAAGGCACTTAGTTCGCCTCCCAGCCGCGTAGTACAGGCAGGAGAGTCTGTATGTTGTACGGTAATCCTTACGCCGTTCGCTCCTCGACCTCGCAGGTCGCCCTCGACCCGGAGTGGCTCTATACGCAGGCCGAGGTTCGCGCTGTCCTGTTCAAGGGACGCCCTCCACACCAATCCCCCATGGTCCGTATCGTCATCTGCGCGATCCGTGCGGACGCCATGGTGAAGGAGGAGACGTTCGAGACTCTCGAAGAGGCCCGTAACGTCTTCGAGGGGGAGTTGGCCGAGATCGAGAAGCTCCCGGAACCCCTGACACGAGCCTACCTGGAAGATCGTGGGTTCGAGAGGATCATGGACTGATGTTCCACCCCGGCGAAGAAGCCATCTGGCACCACCTGGACCTCTCCGAAGACAAGACCCCGATGCACACGGAGGAGCCTGTCAAGGTGCTCCGTCGGGACCCCCGGCAGCCCTGGCGCCTGTGGATCGAACGCGAAGACGGGGTGAGTCAGTGGGTCACGGACGACACCCTCATGCGACCCGTTGGCGAGATGAAGACCCAGGAAGACCTGATGCGGGAGCGTTGGGGGGACGGCAACGACCGGCTCCCCTACAAGGTGCGTGACCGACTACGGGAGGCCCTTCGGAAGGACGCTGACGGCAACGAGCGCCAGCTTCCCATCGACTGGAACGGCCACTGGAAGAACGGTGCGGAGTGGGACTCGACCGACTGGATCCGGCGTCCCGAGGAGCGCTACCGCGAACTGTTCTACGACTTCGGCTTCGGTGCCCCCCTACTCACCGAGGAGGAAGCGGTGAGGCTCGCCGAGGCCATCGAGACGGGGACCGAGCTTCCGGAGTTCATCCCCTTCATCCGAATGTCCAAGATGCGCTGCACCCACTGCCACAGCCCCCACACCCTGGCGTCCAACGGCATCTCGATCAAGGTGCTGGAGCCGTGCCCTCGGCCCGAGGGGCTGTTGCAGGCAGTCATTCGGCTGAACGTCCCGAGTGGGAAGCTCGTCTTCGCCAACGACCTCCGGTCCTGGTTCCGCACTCCGGCCGACTACGACATCAATTCACGCCTTGGTTGCCACCTCACGACACTGGAGTACGGCAAGATCGGCATGGCTCACGGGTTCACGGGCAACACCTGCCCCGGCATCTGGCGAATGCCCGATGGCCGCATCCTGATCGCCAACGAGCCCGCTGGTGATCGGTGGGACGCGGAGAAGAAGACCTACATCCCCATCCCCGAGTCTGAACGGGAGACCCTGGGGGGTGAGGCCGTGGGGTCCATCTGCAC
>Ga0180436_10003289_pt1 | contig 14913 bp, 24 predicted proteins | sample SS_ome_2_FD_132434 | JGI IMG/M metagenome (GOLD analysis project Ga0180436, IMG submission 132434) | Hypersaline lake sediment archaeal communities from the Salton Sea, California, USA - SS_3_S_2 metaG | ecosystem: Environmental > Aquatic > Non-marine Saline and Alkaline > Hypersaline >...
AAATGGAAAGAGTATTTTACCTGGATATCATATGGATAAGGAAAATTGGATATCACTTGTTTTAGAACGTATAGATTCAGAAGAAGAAGTTTATAACTTAATTGAGCAAAGCTTTAATTTAACTAAGTAAATCGTAAAATTATCTTTCGCAAAAGCAACCAGAAAATGTTCAAACTTTTTTATAAAACCGAAACTTAAATTCGTTGGATAAGAATCCGTTTTGATTAATCTTTTTTTCAAAACGGGTTCTTTCTATAATATGTGGGTTCCAATGTGTTTTTGATCAACTTTATTTTAAAGCAACAACAACACGGCCATTAATATGCCAAAAGGTTGTTTGGTATGTCACTTTCCTTTGAATAAGCCGAATCTTTGTACAATGTTTTTTATTGCCTAAAGACAAAATGAAAAAGTATATGATCTTTCTTTATGCCAGGACAAACAGAAGAAGCAGAAGAAGCAAAAGTGCCAACCTCAGCGTTTTTAAGACAAAGAGGGGGACGTCATTCCATCACGACGGAGCGCATTGGTGAACTAGAAAAAGAAAATACAACTTATAAAAATCTGAAAGGCCAGGGCCGCGTGAAAGCCATGGATACTCAACGTAGTTGAGTCTACTGTTTACCCGGATTTCTGTTCAAAAGAGTTGCGAGAGGCATATAAAACGCCTGATCCAGTAGAAGTCGCCAAGCGCTTTCTGTCTGTCAGCGGTGAATATGCGAACTGGCTCAACAAAGCAATCGAAATCATCGGCTTTGAAGACGATCCGGTGATCAAAGATACATAATATGGCCGATGGAAAACGCCAAACAAAAAAAGAGGCAAACCCTTACGTTCCAAGGGTTTGCCTCTTCACATTTAAAACGTCCCAGGAGAGATTCGAACTCCCGACACACAGCTTAGGAGGCGGATGATCTTTTTCTGAAGGTCAAGAATTAAGTTTGATAAAGCCCTAAGATATCACATTTCTCAGGTGGTTTATACGTTTCAATCTGAGATTTTGTGATGAAAGATGAAGGAATCCGCCACCAATCCGCCACCATTGGTGGCGGGGGGCATGTTTATGCCTTTTTCTCGTCGCTGAACAAGTTATTAAAATGTTTAGCAGCTGTTTTATCTGCCTCTCTTAAAACATGTCCATAAATATTCATAGTTGTAGAAATATCAGCATGCCCCAATCGTTCAGAGATGACTTTTGGATGTACGCCTTCATTTATCAGTAAAGTTGCAGAAGTATGCCGTAATTCATGAAATCTAATTCGCTTTAAATTATGTTTTTTTGTAAAACGCAACCACCATTGATAAATTGAATCGGGGCGGAGAGGTCTGCCAGTTTCACTTGCAAAGATGAAGAAATGATCTGGCCACTCTCTCCGATCTCCCACAGCTAATTTTTCTTTCATTCGGATTGTCTCCAGCTTTTTTAGCATCTTTTGCAATGGCTCTGGTATTGATATCAATCGTTCTCTTCCGGTTTTGGTCCCTTTTAATTTAACACCTTCACCCTTAACCGACGTTACTGATTGCTCAATATGAATCGTTCCATTATCAAAATCAACATGTTTAAATTCTAGCCCAGCGATTTCACCTTCACGGGCGCCGGTGGATAAAGCGAGCAAAATTAAAACTTTCCAACGAAAGGGTTTATTATTTAAATGACTTAAGATTTCAGCAACTTCTTCTTTTGAATAGACATCTGATTTTTTATATTTTGGTTTTGGTGGTTTTGCAGGGGTTGCTGGATTTTCTTTAATATAATTCCATTCTGATGCACAAGATAGTATGCTATTAAAAGCTTTATAACAATTACTAATTGTAGAGCTGGACAGTTTCCCTTTTCCATCTACTCGTTGACCGTCTTTTTTTAGCTTGTTCATAAAGTTAACCACATGAATCGTTTCTATATCCACTAGTTTCATATGCCCATAGAGGGGAAGAACTCGAAGTCTAAGGTCATTTACGTAATTTTGCAAAGTTTTAGGTGAATATGTCTCAATAGCATATTTTTCATACCATTCATCAAAGAACTCCAGTAATGTTGTCTGTTTATTTACTTTAACGTAGTGCCCTTTATAAACTTCTGTTTCAAATTCAGACAACATTTTTTTTGCTTCAGTCCTATTCTTAGCAGTTACGGTTCTGGTTTCCCTAATTTTATTCCCTTTGGAGTCATAACCGATGATAACAGAAAGTCGATATTTGTTTTTACCACGCTTCTCGATATAAGCCATTTCAATACCTCCAATTTAAATTATCTTAATTAACTCAATATATCTGAGAGGGGAGAGGGTGAAACATACGTTCTGTTTTCAGTGAAAATAAAAAGCCCAAAAAGGGCATTTTTATTTTGTTTTGAAATACATTTCTCCTGGTTCGTGTAAACTTTTATAACCAATAAGGAAATCATCACCTTGCTTCACCTGCTGCACAATAAAGCCTTCCTTTGAAGTTCCTACATAAATGTCTCCCTCTAATTCATTTGGTATAACAGGCTTATCTGAGTTGTAAATCTGACCATCTTTGGATACAAAATCAAAGCTAAATGCTTGAGCGATTATAATTGGATACTTTTCATTTTCTATTTTGTCTAATCCAACTTTTAATTTGACCAATGCCCATTCATAGCCGTCTTCAGCTTTAGGGTTAGTGCTATTCTCTTCCTTTAAGATTTCATATGCTTTTTCTCCTCTAACCACATCTTCAACAGTAATACTTACTTCAGCTTCATACTTTACACCGTCATTCCCGCGGACAGAGTCAATAATTACTTCAGGTTTCTTAAAGTTAAAGGGATTATTTTTGCTGCCAAGTTCAGCAGTCTCGCTCTTTTTATCCGAGGCGTCGTTGTCATTTTTATTGACGGGCGTGTTATTACAGGCAACCAATGAAAGAAGCAACATCAAACTTACAATGCAAAAAAATGATCGGTTTTTCATATGTATATCCCCTTTTATATGATTATTTACCTTATTTTCTGATGCGTCTTATGATTCGTTATTCCTATTTGGTATCAAAATTTTTTTAAATGGCATAACTCGGGTGGAACTCCATGAATTTGAGCAATTTCTTTCAGTGATAAATTAGTATCTTCATAGTTTAATAAATATTCATCAGGTAAAAGCATCTCAACTGTGAATTTGTTAGCTTCGACTTCTATTTTCTCGGCTGCATAAAAGGTCTTGCTCTTTAGAAAGGGGGCATTTGAGTTAGGGTGTAGTACAGCATGTCCTAATTCATGACAACATACAGGCCGATGTAATATTTCATCAAGCCTGTTGTTAATATGAATAAATTGATATCGTTTATAAGAGCTGTAGTAACCTAATGTTTTTCCTAAGTCTTCGAATAAGATCATGATATTGAGACTTTCCGCGATTTCAAATGGATCATTGCTATTGAATCTTTTAATGAGTTCATTGACCTTCCCTTTTATAAAGTGCATTACTCTTTTCTCACTCCTACTTTCTATATTTCTTCGGGGTGAATTTTTGTTTTGCCATCCGTTTAGCTAAGCGCATAGAATTCTTTAGCGACTCGATCAAAAGCTCTTTGTCTTCTGGATCCATATCATCAATAGTTTGACCATCGTAATGAGAGTATCCATTTTCACTTTCGAGGTTATTTATTATTTTTTCCAAGTCTCTGGCAATGTCTTTCTCATCTTTCTCTGTGAGCTCAGGGAGTGTTGAATTCCAATCTACTTCATCTTTTTTATCTATATAACCAGCGGCTCTTAAAAGCTCCTCATAAGGATAGTCATACGCTTTAGCAAATCTTTTTAATGTCTCCGGGGAGGGTTTAACAGGCGTCTTTGTTCCGTGTTTAACTCCTTTTTCAACATCAGCAATATACGTATGACTTAATCCTGTTAATTCGGCTGCTTTTCTAAGTGAAAGTTTTCCACGTAAGCTCCTGAGCAGGCTACCCAATTCATTCATAATTATTTCTCCTTATGTTGCCTTTATATAACATATTGTAAACCAAAACTGACAAATAAAAAAATAGGAAACATAAACTTTTTTGTTGTACTTAGTTGACAGTTTGTTGCCTTGGGTGTACAATTTGTATCGTAAACAACAGGCAACAAAAAAGTGAGGTGAATCCATATTGAAAAATAGAGTTAAATACCTTCGCAAAAGTGAAGAGTTTGATTTAACGCAAGAACAGCTGGCTAAAGAAATTGGTGTATCTAGATACACTATTGCTGCTATCGAGAAAGGTTCAAATACTTCAGGTGAAATTGTGATTAAAATCGGAAACTTTTTTGATAAAGATCCAAGAGAAATTTTTTTTATAGATGATGTTGCCTATGGTTTACAAAGTAGAAGCAGATTTGATTCAGCTTAGGAGGTTAAATATGACACGCAATACTTTAACTGTACAAGAAGCTGCTGAATATTTGGGAGTACACCATGACACCATCTACACAATGGTTAGAGAAAATCAGATACCTCATTTTCGTGTTAGGAAGCGCATCTTTTTTACAAGGCCTAGTATTGATGCCTGGATTAATGCTCAAGAAAACAAAATTATTGAGAAGGCATGTGAGTCACTCTAACCAATGTTGTCCCTACCCCAAATAAAGCTTACATCCATTAATTGTATATAAAAATAAGGGATTCTATACAAATACCAGGGAGGAATGGAAAATGTCAGTGATTAGCCGTTCAATACGTCATCTTCTTGAAACTGAGAAGATGACCGGGAGTCAATTAGCTGATGACTTGAATGTGTCTGAACAAATGGTCAGCCATATGAAAAATGATCGCAGAAAAATGCCTATTGATATTGCGGAAATCGCATTAAAAAAATTTGATCAACCGTTCTTTGCAATGGGCATCATGCATCACTTTTCAGATGGATGTGCGCCGCCTGTTTTTTCAGGAGATAGTGTTGAAAGACATCGTTTGGCTTTTGAAGAAATCATGGTCAATGAGGCACAAGAAATTGTTAAAACCCTTCATGAAGTCAGCTTTGTAAAGAGCCCGAAAATTGTGACTGCGGAAGAAAAAGAACGTGTGATAGAAGCCATAAAAGAGCTTCTTGATGTAGAAGCATGGGCTAAAAATTTAGCTGCTTTACTTTGTAAAGAATATGGGATTTCTCTTAAAGAATGTTACCGAAAGCGCCAGATCACTTGGAGAGCGAGAGGATGGATGACACCGTGAAAATGAATCAGTTTCTTGTATCAGATTTGACAATGGCAATAGTCGAGATTATTTGCATCGAGGAGTTAGCCAGAATGCTAGTTAGAGCAGTACATGAAGGTGATTCAGAAAAAGCCGACAATGCGATTCGAGATATACAAAAATCCCATAACGAGCTTAAGAGATTAAGAGAAAACAAGCGGAAATTTTCAGACGCTATGAAGATTATGGAACAGTCTCAATCTCCTACAGAACTAATCGAAAAATTGGAAAGGATGTTTTAAATGAACTTTATTTTTACTGTCAGTGGATTAAAGAAGGTTTCGGATGTTCGTGTGCAGTGTAGGAAAGCGAGAGAAAATCCAGCGGGGCTTTTAATGATAGAGGCAGAAATAAAAGGATACTTAAGGAGAAAAGCAGCAAGCCACCACGCTCACTGCTTTCGCCATAAAAACTACTGGACGAATTTATTATAAAGCTTTATTTGAAAATCGGCAAGCCAGCTTGTGCTTGTCGTCATGGCTGGGGACGTATTCATTCCATTTGTATACCCTCCATGCACCGTTCCTGGCTGTGACGATGCGCGCAAGCATCAGAAAGAAGGTGAAATTATGGGTGCAACATTTGATTCTGTAGAGGAATTGGTTCATGCCACGAAAGTTGTTGGAGAACTTCGTATGGCTATCTGTGCGGCAAAGACTAGGGCCGAGTTGTTTTCAAATGAGGCAGGAAAGGAAGTTCTTCAAGAAGCATTGGAACAGATTGCTCTCGATCTTTCAGAAGCGTTAAACAAGCACAAATTGTGAGGAGGGAGACGAATGGATCATCCAATCATCACTCAAATTGAACGTACGGGCTATCCCGCGTCTGTTCCAAAAGAGGATGAGAAAGTCAGGGATTTCTATGGTGAAGAGGTATCGCTGGCTCATGATGATTATGTCTTTGATAAAAATCAAGGCGAAATCATTTTTATCGATAACCTGCCGCGCTACTTAAAAGAGGAGCTTGAATTTGAATTTTATACGGGCAAATAAAAAAGCCCACTCTGTACAAGTGGGTGGTGAAAGGGCTGGTGAGGGCTCTTTCACAATACACACGATTTATGATGATAGTTTATCAAAATGCCTCGTGAAAAACAAGGAGGTTTCAATACATGGCAAAACCATATAGAATCATTAGTTTTAGTTCAGATCGATTTGATCAATGGCGTTTATCAGAAGTAAAGGGTGTAATCACTGTGAAAGACCGTAAGCCTGCTTTTCAATTCGATACAAAGGAACAGTTTGAACGTTACCTTCAATTGAATAGCTTCCGTGGAAGGGTGGGTGTTTGATGCTGGCACAGGTTTACATGCCAACAGAGAACATGACAGAGGAACAATGGCTTGAAGCGCGGCGAGCAGGTATCGGCGGATCTGACGCCGCGGCCATTGCCGGGCTGAGTAAGTGGAAAACGCCAATGTCCGTCTATTTGGACAAGCTTGGGCAGGCTCCGAAAGAGGATTTATCAGGCGAGGCAGCATATTGGGGCAACATTCTCGAGGAGACTGTTGCCCGGGAGTTTTCAAAGCGGACGGGTAAAAAGGTACGCCGTCGCAAAGCCATTCTGCAGCATCCTGATCATCCTTTTATGCTTGCCAATGTTGACAGGCTCATTGTTGGTGAACAAGTGGGTCTAGAATGTAAAACGGCGTCAGAATACCTCAAAAACGAGTGGGATGGTGAGGAAGTTCCGGACGCTTACCTGGTCCAATGCCAGCATTATATGGCGGTCAGGTTTTAAAGCTTGGTGGATTGCTGTTTTAATTGGCGGAAACAAATTCATTTATAAGAAGGTAGAACGGGACGAAGAGCTTATCAAATACCTCATTCAGGTTGAAAAGGAATTTTGGGAAAACCATGTCCTGAATGAGATTCCACCTATGTTTGATGGTTCTGAGGCTTCCACGGAGCTTTTAACCCATATGTACCCTGTTGGTCTTGAGGATGAAAAAGAACTGCCTCTTGCGGCGAATGGACTGATTGAGCGCTATAAAGAAGCCAAGGCCGAAGAGAATAAAGCAAAAGAACAGCTGAAAGAGGCAGAAAACCAATTAAAGGGGATGCTTGGAGAGTATGAGACGGGCAGTGCCGGCAATGTCCGAGTCATCTGGAAAACTGTCACGGCTAACCGCTTTGATAAGAAAGCATTTGCTGCTGAACACCCTGAACTCTTTGAAAAATTCACTAAACCTTCAACTCATAGAAGATTTAGCGTAAAGGAGCTTAAAGAAAATGGCTAAAAACGCAGATATTCGTAATCAGTTAGCAAATAAAGTTAATACTGTTCAAACACAATCAGAGGAAGAACCTAAGACTATTGCAGGTTATCTTAAGAAACTGCAGCCAGAGCTTCAAAAAGCTTTGCCGAAACACATTACGCCAGAGCGAATAACAAGAATTGTTTTGACAACTATTAGGAACAATCCGGCTTTGCAAGAATGTTCCCCAGGTTCATTACTTGGTGCAGTTATGCAATCTGCACAGTTAGGGCTTGAACCCGGATTAGTAGGGCATTGCTATTTTGTTCCGTTTTGGAACAACAAAGAAAAAAGGCGAGAAGTGCAGTTCATCATTGGTTATAAAGGCATGATCGACCTTGCTAGGCGATCAGGACATATACAAAGCATATACGCCTACACTGTCCATGAAGCAGATAAATTTGTGTATGAATTGGGACTGCATCCCAAGCTGATCCATAAACCCGCAACTGGCCAAAGAGGGGAAATGACTCATGTTTATGCAGTTGCCCACTTTAAAGAAGGGGGTTATCAATTCGAGGTATTGACTAAGCATGATGTTGAAAACGTGCGTAACCGTAGTAAATCGAAAGATAACGGCCCATGGATAACCGACTATGAAGAAATGGCAAAGAAAACAGTAGTTCGTCGTATATGGAAGTACCTGCCGATCAGCATAGAAATTCAGCAACAAGTTTCTCAGGATGAGACGGTTCGTAAGGAGATAACAGCAGAAGCACAGTCAGTCTATGATGATGAATTAGTTCACGGGAGTTCAGATGTCCCGGTTATCAATGCCCCTGAACCCGAACAGACAAAAGAAGAAAATCAAGAAGTAAAACCAAGCGTGCAGGACGACGCTGATCCATTCAATGGCGAGCCTATAAACATCAAGCAGGATGAGTTCCCATTCGATGATTAAGGTGGCAATTCCCTTCTGTTACAAGTGGATGACGGAAGGGGCTTCTAACCGGGCTGAATTGTTCCGCGCCTATGTTGAGGGATACTTAAGGGCAAGTGAACCTCATTTATATTTAGTCCGCATCAGCGGCATGACAGCTCTTTGTAAACAGAAAGGAGGAGATTGACGTGCAGGGATGGATTAAGCTGCACCGGAAGATAGTTGATCATGAAATATGGAGTGATGTAACGACATTTCGGCTGTTCACTTTACTTCTGCTTAAAGCAAGTCATCAGGACGGAATAAAAATTAACGGTATTGAACTGAAAAAAGGTCAGTACATAAGATCCTATTCAAAATTATGTGACGACCTTGAATTTAAAGAAGGACGGGCGTTTAAAAAAGTCTCAAAAAGCACCATTTTACGTTCTGTGAAAAAACTCGTGAAAAATGGAATGATCACCGTTAGCGAAACGGATAGCGGAACGCTGTTCACCATCGTTAAATATCAATTGTACCAAGGGTTTAGCCATACAGATGAATCGTTTCACGAAACGGATAATGAACCTTTAACGAAACGACCGCAGAACGATCACGGAACAATCGCGGAACAAAAACAAGAATTAAAGAATTTAAGAAGAGAAGAAGAGGAAGAGAACCTCTCAGCATTCCAACAAATCGAAAACAAATTTCTGCAGCGGAAAGGCAGCTTGTTTTTATCGCCTATGGATTCGCAGTCAATCAACAGACTTCTTAAAGACCAAATTCCTTTGGAGAATATCCTGAAATGGATTGATGAAATATTCGACGAATACAAGCCGAAACATCGTGCCGATACCATCAAATCTTTTGCTTACTGTGAAAAAGGCATTCTTGATCGATGGGCCAAGCTTAAGCAACAGCAATCGAATGTCAAAGAGTTCCCGAATAAGAAAATCAAGAACAGTTTTGATGCTTTGGCCGAATACGCCAGAGAGCGCGGTATTCAGATGGGGGGATAAACGTGGAAGTGAACCAGGCAATGGAGATCCTGCAAAGAATAGCTGCTGCTTATACAAAATTTGATTTAACCGGAGATGTTGGTAAAAAGCGAATTGAACTCTGGATTGACCATCTTAGTAAATTGCCATATGAACCGGTTCTTGCGAAAGTGGACGAGCACATTTTAAATAACAGATTTCCACCATCTATTGCTGAGATTAAAGTCAGACAGCCAGAGAAAAACGAATTTTTAGCAAAACAGAAAGAGTGGGAACGCCATGCAAAATATTCTCCAAAACGTTGAGGCTGAACAGGCTCTGCTCGGCTGCATTCTCGTAGAAAGTGACCTGATTAAAGAATTGTCTCTGCAGCCCGAGCATTTTTCTGAAACGAGGCATCAAGTCATTTTTAAGGCCATGCGGGAGGTTGAAAAGCTCGGCAAGTCCGTTGATATGGTTACCACGGTTACAAAATTAGGCGATTCCGTTGAGCAAGTAGGCGGCCTTCAATATTTAACGGACTTAGGCAGCGCAGTGGCCAGCACCGCCAATTTCTTGGCTTATCAGACATTGATTTACGATGCTTATAGATTACGAGAAATGAAAAAGACTGCGATTGAGTTCGCAAACACTCCGACCGACGACGGGATCACGGAGCTGTACAAACGAGCAATGGAACTTCAGGAAATCGGCATTGAAAAAACTCGAACGAAACAGGATGTCCTCATGGAGATTTACAATGACATGCACGAAGAGAAGGAGGACATCACGGGCATCAACACTGGATTAATCGATTTGAACGCTATGACAGGTGGCTGGCAGAATGACGACTTAATTGTGTTAGCCGCCCGCCCATCGATGGGAAAAACCGCTTTTGCATTACACATGGGGAAATCAAATTGTGAGAAAGGCGGAGTGACCGACATATTTTCACTTGAAATGCCGGACAAGCAATTGACTCACCGCCTACTCAGCAATCTTGGGAACATCGAGGGATCGAAGTGGAAGAACCCACGAAAATTCTTTAGTGACCGCGATTATGAGAATGCAACGAAAGCCATTGGAGAATATGAAAAATGGAATATCAACATTCACGATCAACCTGCTCAATCACTGGCAGATATACGTTCAAAAATTCGAAAGACGAAAAAGGAAAATCCGGATAACAAAAAGCATTTGGTCATCATCGACTATCTGCAGCTCATCAGGGCGATTGGAAAATATGAAAGAAGAGACTTAGAAGTCGGGAGTATTACAGCGGACTTGAAGAAAATGGCCCGGGCATTCAAAATCCCGATCATCCTTCTTTCTCAGTTATCCAGGGCGGTTGAGCAGCGGCAAGATAAGCGGCCGATGATGTCCGATTTAAGGGAATCCGGAAGCATTGAACAGGATGCTGATGTCGTCATGTTTCTTTACCGCGATGATTACTACAACAAAAATTCTGAACTGAAAAACATTATTGAAATTGATCTTGCCAAGCAGCGAAACGGTCCGACCGGCATGATACAAGCAAGCTTTATCAAGGAGTACGGAAGATTCATAAACCTCTCCAGGCAGATGGATGCCGGTTTGGTTGGATAAGAAAGGAGAAATCTTATTGAGTGAAAAATCAACGACAGACACCGGCAGTGAGCGGCAGGATTATTTGATTCATGTGCTTATCAGATATGGTCATTATGAATCAGATGATGGCCGTCAGCTCTATGAGTTACCGCTTGTCGAGCTTGAGCGGCTTCACATAAAAGTGAAATGTAATTTTGGCCGTAAAATGTCATGCGAGGCGGGAGATTGATGAGAGTGTTTCAATCACTACGTTGTTTAGCATTTATTATCATTCACGCCAGAAGAGAAGGATCAAAGATTCATAGCTGGCTATCTGATGACGGGAGGTAGAGGTTATTGATTAGAATTGGCGATTGGGTTTATATAAGTACACGAAAATACAAAGGAAATGCATTTGTGGTGGACAAAGCACAAGATGTTCTTTTAGTCCAGATCCCTTCTGGCACTCTATCGCGTGTTTCTATTCATTCTGTAACGAAACTCGATGAACGACTGAGAGACAAAGATTTTCAGGTGCTCATTGATCTTGCCTTGGATTTGGGGGATAAAAAATGGTTTGACGAGTTGGCAGAGCGACGCTGGGAGGTCATGAGATAATGCCGAGGTTTTTCCTTGCAATCGTGCTTCTGAATTGGAACATCGGCTTTGAAGTTCATTTAGTCAACGGAATGAGGTTGGTCAGATTGACCTTTCTGCCACTCACATTATTTATCAGAATAGGAGAGCCACAGAAATGATTGAATTCACGATTTACGGAGAACCAGTTGCGCAAGGTCGTCCCCGTGCGACGACTATCAACGGAATGGTGCGGATGTATGATCCTAAGAAATCAAGAGATTTCAAGCAGTATGTGAAATTGGCCGCTTCTGATCATCGCCCTCCTAATCTATTCAAAGGGCCGTTGGAGTTAGAAGTAAAGGTTTATAAATCGACTCTTAAGAGTTTTAGCAAGAAAAAGGCCGCTGCAGCTGAAAGAGGAGAGCTCCGGCCCAGCAAAAAGCCGGACGTTGATAACTATATCAAGGGTATCAAGGACGGCCTTAACAAAGTGCTATGGCAAGATGACAGCCAAATTGTTGATTTGCACGTCAGTAAATTTTATAGCGAGAAACCAAGAATTGAAATTAAAGTCACCCCATTATCCCAGGAGGAGGAACAATTATGTCTTTCATTGATTTCAAAGCAATCGTAAAAAAGGTGAATATGAAACCGAAGGGCTTAACGGAAATTACCTTGGAGGTCAATAGCACGGATTTAGACGGGAAGATTCAACACCTCTCTGAAATGATTGATCAAAAAGTGGAATCACAACTGGAATCTACCCTGGTCAATTATAACGTTGAAATCAATCCTAACACGAACCAACCTAAAACTAGCTATAAGGTTGATCAGCATGGAGTAGTATCAGAAGTTGAGCCGCAGCCAGAACAACTTGAGGCTGAGCTTGGGTTGCCTAAAGAAAACATTCCAACCAAAAAAGAAAAACGACAGATTGAACGGGCCATTATAGAGGAGTTTATCACCAGCGGAATGGCGCCTAATTTTGAGAAGTTTCCGAACGACTTCCCTAATTTCGTGAAGCGCAAAATTGAAGGTGAATCCTATAGCAAATTGGCGTATGAGCTTGAGATCTCTTCGGGCAAAATTGTTGATCTAATGGATCAATATTTCGCGAAAGTTGCGCCGCTTGCAGAAACATGGTGGGACTGGAAGCAAGACCAGGATGCAGAAGCGGAACCGCTGTTCAAGCAAGAAAACGATGCGCCGGTTGAAGAAGACGCGTCAGCAGATAATGACAGCCAGGATGACCAGGAAGATGAGGAATATGGCGCTGCCTGATCAAAAACTGCATAGAGGGCGGACAAGCCGTCACCTCTATGCACCTGTAAAACAAGCCAATAAACAAACCGAAGCGATCGCTCCGGCTATGGTACACAATATGGGCACTTCTATCATAGCACAGGGAGCGATGGAGATGAACAGTCCAAGAGAATTAAATGTCAATCAAGATTTTTCGGTCACACATAAAATTCAACGTGGGAAAGTAACTGTCATCGTTTTAGACGGCATCAACGGAACGGCTTACGAAGCCGAGGCGCCGGAACATGGAAAAACGATCATTGAAACGGCAAAGGGTGATTTTGCTCGTGTCGATTACAGAATTGGTTATAAGATTAAGTAGCTAGGGAATAAAGTGCGAAAACCTGTAGAGGATAAAATAAGTTTATTCTTTTTAAATATAACAGCAACCTACTTGACTAATTATAATAAAAATGTAAAAATGGTTTATGAATAAAAGTCACGGAGGTTGCAAATGCTGTCTAAAGAGATAAATTTTCCGTTGTCCGATAATAACAAGTCACTTATAATCAAATCTGTCGCAGAAGCATTTAGCAAAGATACTAGAGCCTTTAAAGAAGAAAATTACTTGGAGACATACAACTGTTTAAATTTTATCAAATGGGATTTTACTAATACAAACATAATTAGAACTCTTCCGAAAGATGAATTTCAGTGTGTTAAAGCAAGACGAGGTCCTTGGAATTTTGTTTTGGTTTTTCACAAAAACTCGGGTTGTCTTTATACGTTAATGAGACAAGACCGGTTTTTTCAAATTAAAGAAAGAGTTAATCGAGAAAAAATTCATTATCTTGATGCTCTTGCTTCAATAAATCATTTCTTGCGATCTGAAAATGGTTACCGACAAATAGACTTATTTGATTTAGATGGACAATTATGGAGAGAAGAAGTTGAAAAAATTCTGTCCGAGTTAATACAAATAATAGAAGGAGAAGTTAAAGTCTACACACTCCTAACATTTGTTAATGATAAAACGGATATTATTGATTTTACAGCATACACCTTAACTCCGTCTTTAGGAATTGCATTTGAAGAAAGTTGGAATGATCATATCCCTGCAGAATACGATTTGGGCATTAAAGAAAATGATGTGGTTGAAGAAGAGTTTGAAGATGAAGATATTGATCTTACATTTCGTGATGAGGTATCGGATGATGAAGAAGAACAAATACAACTAAGAAAAGCAGAAAAAGAGAAGGATAATGAAGATTAAAAACTTCTCATTAGAGGAGTGTAATTATGAAAAAACTTAAGCAATTTAATGGAGAAAGGTTAAAATCTGCAAGAGTATATAGAGGATTAACGATCTCTGAACTGGCAGAAAAAGCAGAAGTATCTAAGCAAGCTATTTCACAGTTTGAACATAATAAAAATAGCCCCGGATTAGAAACATTAATGCGAATAATACATTGTTTAGGCTTTCCTAGAGAATATTTTTATGAAGAAAACGATTTGGACTTAAAAATTGGGAACACTTATTTTAGATCATTGTTAAGCACAAACAAGAGACAAAGGGCTTCTCAAATTGAAAAAACAAAAATATTGGCAGTGGTTTTTAGGTATCTAGATAAATATATACAGTTTCCCCAACTTAATCTACCTCCTTTAGATCATAATGGGGATATTGAAAAGGCTGCTCTTTCCCTTAGGGAATTCTGGGGACTTGGTCTTGAACCTATTCCAAATATGGTTCGAGTGCTTGAGAGAAACGGCTTTATAGTTACTTCGTTTCTTACAAAAGAAGAGAAAATTGATGCATTTAGTCAGAGACAAGAGTTTAATGGAAATGTGAATTACTTTATTGTGCTTGGTAATGAAAAAAATTCTGCTGCTAGAAGACAATTTGATGCAGCTCATGAGTTAGGTCATATTATCTTACACGATTGGTATTATGATTTGGAATTAATATCGAGGGAAGAATTTAAACAAATTGAACAAGAAGCAAATCAATTTGCAGCAGAATTTTTGTTACCACGTGAATCATTTTTAAATGATCTTGTGGCTTATCAAACAAAACTGGATTACTATGTAGAATTGAAAAAGAAATGGAAAGTATCAATATCTGCAATGATCGTAAGAGCATATCAATTGAATGCTATAAATTATAATCAATACCAGTACCTTATGAGGCAAATGTCAAAAAAGGGCATGAGAAGGAAAGAACCATTAGATAACATTTTA
>Ga0180436_10003291_pt1 | contig 14912 bp, 10 predicted proteins | sample SS_ome_2_FD_132434 | JGI IMG/M metagenome (GOLD analysis project Ga0180436, IMG submission 132434) | Hypersaline lake sediment archaeal communities from the Salton Sea, California, USA - SS_3_S_2 metaG | ecosystem: Environmental > Aquatic > Non-marine Saline and Alkaline > Hypersaline >...
GGCGCTGAAAGCCGCCAGCCAGGAGGCGGAGGCCAGCCGAGCCGAGCTCGAAGCCCAGGGCCAATACCTGGAAACGGTGTTGGGCAACCTTTCATCGGGCGTGCTGACACTGGACGAAGAGGGGCGCATCATCACGGCCAACGAGGCCTGCCGGCGCATCCTGGGGCTGACCGATGTCCCCGGTACGCGGCCCGGCGGACGGGATGACCCGGCCAGGCAACTGGGCCGGCTGGCCGAGTTCGACCCGGCCATGGCGCCGTTCGCCGATGCCATCGACGCACGGATACGCAGCGGGCGCACGGAGTGGCAACAGGAAATCAAGATCGAGCGTTCGGGCACGCCGCTGGTCCTGCTGATGCGCGGTTCCAGGCTGCCGCTCCCGGCGCTTGCCGGCGACGAGTCCGGTGTCGGCCACGTGGTGGTGTTCGACGACGTGACCGTCCTCAACCAGGCCCAGCGCGAGGCCGCCTGGGCCGAGGCCGCCCGGCGCCTAGCGCACGAGGTCAAGAACCCGCTGACCCCCATCCGGCTCGCCGCGGAGCGCCTGCACATGCGCCTGTCCGACAAGCTGGAAGGACGCGACGGCCAACTGCTGGAAAAAGCCTCCAGCACGATCGTCGCACAGGTCGAGGCGTTGCGCCGACTGGTGGACGCCTTCGGCGATTACGCGCGAGAACCCGAGTTGCAACGCGAGGGAATACGGCTGGACGAACTGGTGCGCGACATCGTCACCCTGTACAAGCAGGGCGATTCGGGGATCCGCTTCGAACTCGACCTCGAGCCCGGCCCGGAAGGACTCTCGGCCGACAGCGGGCGCATCCGGCAGTTGCTGCACAACCTGATCCGCAACGCGGCCGAGGCGCGGGAGGGCGTGACCCTGCGCCTGCACAGCCGCACCGAACCGGGCGAGGACCGGGACTGGCTGGTGCTGGAATTGGCGGACGACGGGCCGGGCTTCCCGGGCAGGGTGCTGGCCGCCCCCTTCGAGCCGTACGTCAGCGACAAGGCCCGCGGCAGCGGCCTGGGCCTGGCTATCTGCCGCAAGATCGTCGCCGAGCACGACGGACGAATCACCATCGTCAATCCACCTTCCGGCGGGGCGCGCATCGAGATCCGGCTGCCCCTCGCAACGATCCACGGAACAGGCTAGGCAGGCAAAAACGAAAGGCGTAAACTGTTGCGCGAATACAACAGCAGCCCGATCCCATGACCCAAGCCCACGTGCTCGTCGTTGACGACGAACCGGACATCCGCGAACTAGTCCGCGACATCCTCGAGGACGAGGGTTACCTGGTCGAGGTGGCCGAGAACGGTGAAGCGGCGCGCGCCGCCTTCGCCCGGCGCACGCCCGACCTGGTCCTGCTCGATATCTGGATGCCCGACATCGACGGCATCACCCTGCTGCGCGAATGGTCGTCGGGCGGTGTCCCCGAATGTCCCGTCGTCGTGATGTCCGGGCATGGCAACCTCGAGACCGCGGTAGAAGCCACCCGGCTTGGCGCGCACGATTTCGTGCAGAAGCCCATCTCGCTGGCCCGGCTGCTATCCATCGCCGCGCAGGCCATCGAAAGCGGTCGCAAGCGGCAGAAGTCAGCCGCCGCGCCGCGGGACGTGGCGAACGAACCGATCGGCAGCAGCGCCCTGATGCAGGTATTGCGCGGGAAGGCCGAGCAGGCGGCGCAACACGACCTGCCCGTGATGATCACCGGCGAGAAAGGCAGCGGCAGGGAAAACCTGGCGCGTTTCGTCCACGAGCGCAGTGGTCGAGCCGGCGCAATGGTCTGCCTGGACCACGCCGAGTTGTCCGCCGAGGGCGCGCGCGACTACCTGCTCGGACGGGAGAACGGAGAATCGGAGCAGCGCGGTCTCTTCGAGCGCGCGCGGGGCGGCACCTTGTTCATCCCGGACCTCGAGGCTCTCCCCGAGGACGCGCGGCGCGTGATCGACCAGGCGCTGGACTCGGGCCACTGGCTGCCCGAGGGCGGCGGCGGACCACGCGAAGTCGAATGCCGCGTGGTGGCCAGTGCCTGCGGCGACCTGCCCGCGCGCGCCGCCCGCGACGAATCCTTGCAACAACTCTACTTCCGGCTCAACGTGCTGCCGCTGGAAATGCCGCCGCTGCGCGCGCGGGCGGACGACATCCCCGAGTTGGTCCGTTTCTACGCGGACTGGTTCCCGAACAACGAGAGCCTGCCCTACCGACCGTTTTCTGTTGCGGCGCAGAACCGCATGCGCAACCACAGCTGGCCCGGCAACGTGCGCGAATTGCGCAACGTGGTAAAGCAATTGCTGGTCCTGGGCGGCGAAGGCGAGGTCTCGGCGCGCGAAGTCGAGGAGGCACTGAAGCAGAGCCCGGCTGCCGGCAGGCCCGAAACAGCGGCTCGGCCGGACTGGTTCGACCTGCCGCTGCGCGAGGCCCGTGAGCAGTTCGAACGCGAATACCTGACCTTCAAGCTGGCCGAGGCGGAAGGCAGCGTCGGGCGGCTCGCCGAGTCGGTCGGGATGGAACGCACACACCTCTACCGCAAGCTGCGCGCACTGGGCATCGACCCGCGTTCGGCGGGCAGGAACACGAAATGAAGATCGTCATCCTGGGGGCCGGCCAAGTCGGTTCGACCGTCGCCACGAGCCTTTCGAGCGAGGAAAACGACATCACCGTGGTGGATTCCAACCCGGCCCACCTGAAGGAATTGCAGGACCGGCTGGATATCCGCGGGGTGCTGGGTCACGCATCCTACCCCACGGTGCTGGTCCGCGCCGGCATCGAAGACGCCGACATGGTGATCGCGGTGACCAGCAGCGATGAGGTCAACATGACGGCCTGCCAGGTGGCCTACACCCTGTACAACACACCGGTGCGCATCGCGCGCATCCGCTCTTCCGAGTACATCGACAACACACAGCTGTTCGAACGCGAACATTGTCCGGTTGATGTCCTGATCAGCCCCGAGACCCTCGTAACCGACTACATCGCGCGGTTGATCGAGTATCCCGGCGCGCTGCAGGTACTGGATTTCGCCGACGGACGCGCGCAGCTGGTGGCGACACAGGCGTACGCGGGCGGCCCGCTCGTCGGGCACCGCTTGCAGACCCTGCGCGAGCATATGCCGGCGGATGCGGATGCCCGCGTGGCCGCCATCTACCGCCAGGACAAGACCATCATCCCTGACGGCAACACGGTGATCGAAGAAAACGACACCGTGTTCTTCCTTGCCGCGCAGAAGAACATCCGCATGATGATGCGCGAACTGCGCCCCCTCGACAGCCCCATCCGCAGGGTGATCCTGGCCGGCGGCGGCCACATCGGCGCCAACCTGGCCCGCTACCTCGAACGCGACCACCACGTGAAGATCATCGAGCGCGACGCCGGCCGGGCAGATGAAATCGCCGAGGGCCTGGAGCGCGCGATCGTGCTGGTCGGTGATTGCGCGGACGAGGAATTGTTGCGCGAGGAAGCCGTCGACACGGCCGATGTTTACTGCGTGCTGACCAACGACGACGAGGCCAACATCCTTTCGTCCATGCTGGCCAAGAAAATGGGAGCTGAAAAGGTCATCGCCATCATCAACCGACCGGCCTACGTGGACCTCGTCGAGGCCGGCGCGATCGACATCGCGGTCTCGCCGCAGCAAATCACCATCGGCGCCCTGCTGACCCATATCCGCCGCGGCAACATGGTGCGCATCCATTCGCTGCGTCGCGGGGCCGCCGAGGCCATCGAGGCGGTCGCGCTGGGCGACAAGCGCAGTTCCCGCGTGGTCGGCCGGGCCATCGAGGACATCGACCTGCCGCCGGGCACGACCATACCGGCGATCGTGCGCGGTGAGGAAGTGATCATCGCGCACCACGACACCATCATCCGGGCGAACGACCACGTGATCCTGTTCGTGCCGGACAAACGGCAGATCGCCGCCGTGGAGCGGCTGTTCCAGGTCGGAGCGATCTTCGTTTGAGCCGCGCCATGGGTTTTTCCGCCGTACAGCGCATCGTCGGCTTCCTGATCGCGGCGTCCAGCCTCATGATGCTGCCGCCCATTCTGGTTTCGTTCGGCTATCGCGACGGTACCGCGCCGTTGTTCCTGGCCTGCGCCGGAATCCTGCTGGCCACCGGCCTTGCGATCTGGTTCCCGGTGCGCAAGGTGCACAAGGACCTGCGCATCCGGCATGGCTTCCTGATCGTGGTCTGCGCCTGGCTCGCCTGGGTGTTGGTGGGCGCCCTGCCCTTCGTGCTGCTGACCCATCCGCACATCAGCTACATCGACGCGGTGTTCGAATCCATGTCCGGCCTGACCACCACGGGCGCAACGATCATTACCGATATAGACATCCTGCCCCGGGCGGTGCTGTATTACCGCCAACAGCTGCAATGGCTGGGCGGCATGGGCATCATCGTGCTGGCGGTGGCGATTCTGCCGATGCTGCGCGTTGGCGGCATGCAGTTGTATCGAGCGGAAACACCGGGGCCCATGAAGGACGCCAAGCTCACCCCGCGCATCACCGAGACGGCCAAGGCGCTGTGGTTGATCTACTTCGGCATCACCCTGGTGTGCATCTTCGCTTACTGGCTGGCCGGCATGCGGATGTTCGACGCCGTCGGGCACGCCTTCAGCACGGTGGCGATCGGCGGGTTCTCCACCCACAACGAAAGCCTGGCCTACTGGGACAACCCGACCATCGAGGCCGTGGCGATGGTGTTCATGGCCATCGCCGGCATCAACTTCGCGCTGCACTTCTCGGCCTGGCGGCGGGCCAGCGCCCAACCCTATTTCACCGACCCGGAACTGAAAGTCTACGCGGTGTTGCTGGTCACGTTCGCCGTGCTGGTGAGTTTCGCGCTCTATCTGACCGGCACCTACGATTCACTGGCCTCGTCGTTCCGCTACGGCTTCTTCCAGGTCATCTCCGCGATGACCACCACCGGCTTCACCACCGCCCCGTTCTACGAATGGACGGGTTTTCTCCCCGTGACGCTGATCTTCGTCGCCTTCATCGGCGGTTGCGCGGGCAGCACGGCCGGCGGCATGAAGGTTATCCGCGTGATCCTGTTGTACAAGCAGTCCATCCGCGAGGTCCGCCGGCTGATTCATCCGCACGCGGTGTTCCCGGTGAAGGTCGGCGGCCAGCGCACTTCCGACACGGTGATCAGCGCGGTCTGGGGATTTTTCTTCCTGTATATCGCCAGCTTCGCCGTGATGACCGTGCTGCTGACGGCTACCGGCCTCGACGCGGAAACCGCCTACTCCGCCGTCGGCGCCTGTATCACCAACCTCGGCCCGGCACTCGGCGATGCCGGCCCGAACTACGCCGGCCTGAACGATCCGGCCAAGGTGATCCTCAGCATCGCGATGCTGCTGGGCCGACTCGAGGTGTACACCCTGCTGGTGCTGCTCACCCCCGCGTTCTGGCGGGATTGAGCGCCCCCTGTAGGAGGCGCGTAAGCGGCGACCGATTATTCTGGAATTGCACGGGGCCGCCAAAGGGCGGCCCCGTGGTCGCGGCTTACGCCCCTCCTACATGGGTTTCAGCGGAAATCGTAGAAGGGCGGGTAGCCCTCGGGTTGTTTCTTGAACCGGCGGTAGCTCCAGAGGTACTGGGCGGGCTCGATGGCGATGCATTCTTCGACGGCGCGGTTCACCGCGGCGAGCGAAACGTCGATGTCCTCGGAGTAGATGTCCTCGTGCACCGGCAACATGTGCACCCGGTAGCGCCCGCCCGGCAGGCGTTGGCAAACCCCGGCCAGCACCTGGCAGCCCGTGCGCTGCACCAGGCGCGGAACCAGCACGCCGGTCAGGGCGGGGTTGCCGAAAAACGGCGCGAACCGGCCCTGGCCCCTGGACGGCGCCTGGTCCGGCAGAACCCCGGCGCCGCCGCCGGCTTTCAGGTGCGCGTACAGGCGCCTCAGGCCCGCCGCATCGGCCGCGATCATGTTCGCCCCGCCCCGCCGGCGCCGCTCCAGCAGGGCCTTTTCCAGCGCCGGGTTGCCAGGCGGCTTGTACAGGATCGCGATGCCCGGGTATTTCTGCAGGTACATCCCGAGGTACTCCCAGGCGCCGAAATGCGGCGCCAGGACCACCAGGCCGCGATCGTTCGTCAATGCCTCCCGGAACATTTCCTCGTTGACAAACCCATCGCAGCGCGCATGCAGCTTCTCCACCGGCCAGTACCAGTTGTGGCCGGTCTCCAGCACCGAGCACAGGTAGTGGACGAAGCTCTCACGAACGATCCCCGCGCGCTCGTCCACCGGCATCTCCGGGTAGCAGCGCTCCAGGTTGCGCCAGGTGGTGTGCCGCTTGACCGGCGAGAGCCGCATCCACAGCCCGGCGCCGAGCCGGGCAAGACGGTACGGCATGCCGGCCGGCAGCAGGCTGAGCAGCCACAGGAAGAACTTGACGGCGTGGATCATCGGTACGAAAAATGCCCCGTTTTCGCTGCTAGAATGGCGGCTCCCGGATTCACGGTGAGCGCGCGATGATTGCACTGCTACAAAGAGTATCCGAAGCGGCCGTCCATGTTAATGGCGAAGTCGTCGGCGAGATCGGCCCGGGGATCCTCGTGCTGGTGGGCGTGGAAAAAGGCGACGGCGAAAAGCAGGCGGACCGCCTGCTGGAACGCGTGCTTGGCTACCGGATCTTCCCTGACGGAGAAGGCCGCATGAACCGGAACGTCGTCGAAGCCGGCGGGCAACTGCTGCTGGTTTCGCAATTCACGCTGGCGGCGAACACGCGCAAGGGCAACCGCGCCAGCTTCACCTCGGCCGCGCAGCCCGACGAGGGCGAGCGCCTGTTCGACCACTTCGTGGCCCGGGCGCGCGAGCGGATGCCGGACACCCGGACGGGCCGCTTCGGTGCGGACATGAAGGTGAGCCTGGTCAACGACGGCCCGGTGACGTTCTGGCTTCAGGTGCCGCCGGCGGCCTGATCCAGCGGGACAGGGGTTTCGCTGTCCTGGTTTTCGATCTTCTGCAGCTTGCGGGTCAGCGTATTGCGCCCGAGGCCGAGCAGTTCCGCCGCTTTCTGCCGCTGGCCGCCGGTCTGCTCCAGGGCGCAGTCGATCAGCACCCGTTCCAGTTCTTCCTGGGCCCGGCCGAACAGTTCGGTCCGACCCGCCATCAGTTCCTTGCGCGCCCACTGGCGCAGTGACTCGGACCACTCGACGGAAGAAGCCTCGCCCGACGGTGACGGCCCGAACAGGTCGGCCGGCAGGTCGTCGGGGAATATCTGGTCGCCCGGCGCCATCACGCAGAGCTGCCGGCACAGGTTCAGCAACTGGCGCACGTTTCCGGGCCAGGCATACGTTTCGAGCAGGCGCACCGTTTCCGGCCGCAAACGCTTTTCTTCCAGGCCCAGTTCGGCGGCGACCTGCACCAGGAAACGCCGCGCCAGGATCGCGATATCTTCGGTGCGTTCGCGCAACGGCGGCAGGCCGATGTGGATCACGTTGAGGCGGTGGTACAGGTCCTCGCGAAACGTGCCGGCTGCTATCTTGTCCTCGAGGTCCTGGTGGGTAGCTGCGATGACCCGCGCATCGGCGCGCAGCAGGTCACGGCCGCCCACGCGGTAATAGTCACCCTCGGCCAGCACCCGCAACAGTCGGGTCTGCAGGGCCAGCGGCATGTCGCCGATTTCGTCCAGGAACAGGGTTCCGCCGGCCGCTTCCTCGAAACGCCCCACCCGGCGCGAATGCGCTCCCGTGAAAGCGCCCTTTTCGTGCCCGAACAATTCCGATTCCAGCAACTCCGCCGGAATCGCCGCGGTGTTGATGGCCACGAACGGCCCCCTGGCGCGGGGGCTGTGTTCGTGCAGAACGCGGGCCACGACCTCCTTGCCACTGCCGGTCTCGCCGGTGATCAACACGCTGATATCGGAGCGGGACAGCCGGCCGATGGTCCGGAACACCTCCTGCATGGCCTGCGATTCGCCCAGCAGGCGGTTACGAGGTTCCTCGTCGGGCTCCTCGGCGGCGGCGGCCTCGGGGGCGATGGCGCGTTCGACCACGGACAGTACCTGCTCCAGGTCGAAGGGTTTGGGCAGGTACTCGAAGACACCCTTCTGGAATGCGCTGACAGCCTGGTCGAGGTCGGCATAAGCCGTCATGGCGATGACCGGGATCTCGATCGACAGCCGCTCGAGCGTGTCGACCACGCTCAGCCCGTCGGCGTCCGGCAAACGGATATCGGTCAGCAGTGCTTTCGGGTAGCCGTGTTCCAACGCCGCACGCACACTGGCGACGTCCTCGAAGCACGCCACTTCGAATCCGCGCCGGCTCAGTGCGCGTTGCAGCACGAAGCGGATCGCCTCGTCGTCATCCACCACCCAGATGTCGTCGCGCCCGCTCATGCGGCCACCTCGTGCGACGGCTCAGCCTTGCCGTTGACCAGTGGCAGCAACAGGCTGAAACGACTGCCGCGCTCCTGCGGTTCGAAGGTCAGCAGTCCGCCGTGCGCCGCCGCGATCTGTTGCGACAACGCGAGACCCAGGCCGGAACCGTCACGGCGACCCGTAACCAGCGGCAGGAACAACAAGGACCGCAGTGACTCCGGCACCCCCTGCCCGTCGTCGATCACGTCAAGCCGCAGCACCTTGCTCTGCCCCGATTGCAGCAGCGCGTTGCCGAACTCGATCCGTGTCCGTATCCGCACTGTCCCGGCGCCGGCCTGGCAGGCATTCCGCAGCAGGTTGAGAATGACCCGGCGCAAGGCGCTGTCGTCGGCCTGGATCGACGGAATACTGGGATCGTAATCCTTGTCGATCTGCACCGACTGGCCAAATTCGACCGCCAGCAATTCGAGGGCCTCGTCGAGCAGGGGGTAAAGGTCGGTCTCTCGTTGGTCGAGCTCGGGCTGGCCGAACTTCCGGATCAACTCGTCGATGCGGTCTGATTCGCGCATGATCAACCGCGCCAGCGTCTCGAGTTCGCCCGACTCGAGTTCGTCGGCCAGCATCTGCGCCGCCGCGCGGATTCCGCCCAGCGGATTCCGGACTTCGTGGCCCAGGTTGCGACTGAGCAGTTCCAGCATGCCGGTCTGGACTTCCCGTTGTTGCAGGCGCAGGCGCATACGCTCCCATTCCAGGTCGTGGAACTCGAGCAGGATTTCACCTCCGTCGCCACGCTTCACCGTGCAGTCGTACAGACCTTCCGACAGGTGCAGTTCGTGCAGCCGTATTGTGTAGCCACTCGGCGGCGGCTCGACAACGGCAGTCCGGACTTCCGCGGGGACGTGGGGCAGTTCCCCCACGTGCCGGCCCACGGCGCGGTCGCGGCTGACCATCAGGCAGTTTTCGGCCGCGCTGTTCAGGGACAGCACCCGCCCGGCGGCATCGAACTGGACGACGGCGGTATCGAGCAGGTCGAGCGCCGGCTGGGCCTGGTCCATGGTCGATATCACCGTTTCGTCCGGTTCATTGGCTGGAATGGGGAGCGGTCAGAAGTTGGCCGAGTGCTGCTTGACGAAGAAGGTCACCGTGTCCGTTGCCGCGATGCGCCGGTTGCCGGCGTCACGCAGCACCGCGTACACCTGGTGTTCACCGCGATCCAGTTGCAGCGTGAGGCTGCTGCCGGCCGCTGCCTCCTGGGCCTCGCCGTTCACGTAGAGGACGACCCGCATGCCGTCCTGCAGCGCCTGCGACGAACCCCAGCTGACCGTCACCTGGTTGGCCGTGCCCCAGAACGTTTCCTCGTTCTGCGGTTGCGTGATGCTGAAATCGCTGTACATGCGGCGCAAGTCGCGTTCGGTGGGCTCTGTGCTGGCCGGGGCGGACGCAGTGGCCGGGGCCGCAGGCGCGGGAGGGGTTTCCGTTTCCACCACGGACAACGGCTTGAGTTGCACCGGCTCGGCGCCCGGTGCGGGCTTCTGGTCGGTGAAAGTGATCGACCCGTCCGGGTTCACGATCTTGTAGATTTCGCCTTCGGCGTAAGCCGCTGACGACAGCGCGAAAAACGCCAGCAGGACCAGTAAGGTAATCGTGCCAATTTTCATGATGGTGCTCCTTTCCATTCACGTTGCCAGCCGGCCCCGCGCAACCGCGGGGCCGTGCAGATGGACCGGGGGCACACGCATCGAATCGGTCCGATGGCCTCCGGTCCCCTTACAAAGAGTAATACAGGTCGAACTCGACCGGGTGAGTACTCATGCGGAAGGTGGTGACTTCCTCCATCTTCAGCGCAATGTAGCCGTCGATCAGGTCGTCGTCGAACACGCCGCCGACCTTCAGGAATTCGCGGTCGGCATCCAGCGCGGCCAGCGCCTGGTCGAACGAGGAACAGACCGTCGGGATCTTGGCCTCTTCTTCCGGCGGCAGGTCGTACAGGTCCTTGTCCATCGGCGCGCCCGGGTCGATCTTGTTCCTGATGCCATCGAGGCCGGCCATCAGGAAAGCGGCGAACATCAGGTAGCCGTTGGCTGTCGGATCGCCGAAGCGCACCTCGATGCGGCGCCCCTTGGGATTGCTGACGAAGGGGATACGGCAGGAGGCGGAGCGGTTGCGGGCCGAGTAGGCCAGCATGACCGGGGCTTCGAAGCCCGGCACCAGTCGCTTGTAGCTGTTGGTCGAGGCATTGGCGAAGGCGTTCAGGGCGCGCGCGTGCTTGAAGATACCGCCGATGTAGTGGAAGGCCGTCTCGCTCAGGCCGCCGTAGCCGTCACCCGTGAACAGGTTCTTGCCGTCTTTCGCGATCGACTGGTGCACGTGCATGCCGGAGCCGTTGTCGCCGACCAGGGGCTTGGGCATGAAAGTCGCGGTCTTGCCGGCCATGTGGGCGACGTTGTGGACCACGTACTTCAGGGTCAGCAGTTCGTCGGCCTTGGCGACCAGGGTGTTGAACCTCGTGCCGATTTCGCACTGGCCGGCGGTTCCGACCTCGTGGTGGTGCACTTCGACCACCAGGCCCATTTTCTCCATGATCGTGCACATCTCGGCGCGCAGGTTGTACAGCGAGTCGACCGGCGGCACAGGAAAGTAGCCGCCCTTGATGCCCGGGCGGTGGCCGATGTTGCCACCCTCGTACTCGGCGCCAGTGTTCCAGGCGCCCTCTTCGGAGTCGACGTGGTAGGAACAACCGTGCATGTCGGTCTCGTAGCGGACGTCGTCGAACACGAAAAACTCGGGCTCGGGGCCAAAAAACGCGGTGTCGGCGATGCCGCTGGATTTCAGGTAGGCCTCGGCGCGCTTGGCCACCGAGCGCGGGCATCGGTTGTAGCCTTCCATCGTGTTCGGCTCGAGCACGTCGCAGCGAATGATCATCGTCTTCTGTTCCGCGAAGGGGTCCTTGACGGCCGAGCTGGCGTCAGGCATCAGCACCATGTCGGATTCGTTGATGTCTTTCCAGCCCTTGATCGACGATCCGTCGAACATCTTGCCTTCCTCGAACAGGTCCTCGTCCACGGCGCCGACCGGCAGCGAGACGTGCTGCTCCTTGCCCAGCGTGTCGCAGAAGCGCAGGTCCACGTACTTGTAGTTCTTCTCTTCGAGGGTTTTCAAAATCTTTTCGGTACTCATCAGCAATGTTTCCTATGGTGGGTGTGTTCCAAAATGGTTCGTAGTGATTATGCAGGACTCATGCCAAGACACCGATCGACCCGGAATGCCGATGTTTTCGTCGTTCGTCACTTTTCGGCAGCTTTTTGTGCATTTTTCAAAGAATTTGATTGCAGATAGAGAACGAGCAGATCAAGCCCAGGCGCAATTGTAACATGAGCGCACCGATCAGGTGCATTCTGTAATCGCCAATGCACCATAAAGGTGCGTCAATAGGAAAGGCCCAGCAGAACCAGCCCGAGCGCCATGCGGTAGAGGATGAACGGCTTGAGGCCGATGCGGCGCAGCAAGGCCAGGAATGCGGCAATGCAGAGCCAGCCGGCGAGCGCGGAAAACGCGGTTGCCAACAGGAACTCGGGCCAGGCGATCTGCGCCTGCCCGGAGACCGTGCGGTACAGGCCGTAGGCGCCTGCGGCGGCGATCACGGGAACGGACAGCAAAAAGGAAAAGCGTGCGGCCGCGTCCGGTGAAAGGCCGAGCAGGCGTCCCGCCGTGATCGTTACGCCGGAGCGCGAAGCTCCCGGTATCAGGGCGCAGGCCTGCGCCAGGCCGATCAGCAGGGCGCCCTTGATGTCGATCGCTTCGATCTTCCTGTCGTCGCCGGCCACCGCGTCCGCAATCCACAGCAGGGCGCCGAAACCGAGCGTCGCCCAAGCGATCACGCGCAGGTCGCGCAGGTTTTCCGCGACCAGGTCGTAAGCGAGGAAGCCGATGAACACCGTCGCCGCGCTCGCCGCTGCGAGGCAGATGAACAAGCGCCGGTTCTGGCGATCACCCTCGCCGCGAACCGGATGGAACCAGCACAGCGCCATACCGGTCAGTTCGCGGCGAAAATAGAACAGGACCGCCATCAGGGTGCCGAGGTGGGTCGCGACGTCGAAGGCCAGGCCCTGGTCCGGCCAGCCAAAAACCCGGCTGCCGAGGATCAGGTGGGCCGAGCTCGAGACCGGCAGGAACTCGGTCAGGCCCTGTATCAGGGCAAGAACGATAATCTGGATCAATGTCACTGGCGCAGCGCCCGAAGTGCAGCGGAATTTCGCGGCAGTATCTCATAGAATAGGCGCTTTCCGGGTATGGACATTCCAATGCTGCGACTCCTAGTTCTGCTGCTTTCGCTGGCAGCCTGCAACGCCCACGCGCGCACCGCCGCCGAGTACCTGCCGGCGGATGCGAACCTCGACGACACGATTCCGGCGCCCGCGTCCGTGCTGGGCTGGGAGGTGGGCGACTGGCACGTGGGCCACGACGCCCTCGTGAACTACCTCTATCGCCTGGCCGACGCCTCGCCGCGCGTCTCGATACGGGAAATCGGCCGCAGCAACGAACAGCGCCCCCTGCTGCAACTGCTGGTCAGCAGTCCGGCAAACCTGGACAGGTCGGAGGAACTGCGTCAGGCCCACCTGGACGGCGCAGGCCCGTTGGTCGTGTGGCTGGGCTACAGCGTGCACGGCAACGAGGCCAGCGGCAGCAACGCGTCGCTGCTGGTGGCCTATTACCTGGCGGCGTCACGCTCGGAAACCGTCGAGCGCATGCTGGAAGACACGATCGTGCTGATCGACCCGTCACTCAACCCGGACGGCCTGGACCGCTTCGCCAGCTGGGCGAACCAGAACGCGGGCCGGGTACCCGTGCGCAACCCCGTCACCCGCCAGCATGTCGAGAACTGGCCGGGCGGCCGCACCAACCACTACTGGTTCGACCTGAACCGCGACTGGCTGCCGCTGGTCCAGCCCGAATCCCGTGCCCGCATCGTCGAGTACCACCGCTGGCTGCCGCACGTGCTGACCGACCACCACGAGCAGGGCGGCCGCAACCCCGGCTTCTTTTTCCAGCCGGGCGTGCCCTCGCGCCAGAACCCGCTGACACCGCCCGAGAACTTCGAACTGACCCGCGCGCTCGCGGCCTACCATGCCGAGGCCATGGATGCCGCGGGCGTGCCCTATTTCACCGAGGACGCCTACGACGATTTCTATTACGGCAAGGGCTCGACCTATCCCGACATCAACGGCTCGGTGGGCATCCTGTTCGAGCAGCGCAACATCCGCGGCCAGGAACTGGCGACCAGCAATGGCGTGGAGACCTTCCGCGACGCGATCGCCAACCAGTTCCGCATGTCGCTGAGCACGCTGCGCGGCGCCTGGGAGCTGCGCGGCCGGCTGAAGGACTACCAGTCCGGCTTCCACGAGGCGATGATGGAGCGCGCGTCCGAGCGGAAGTTTTCCGCCTGGGTGATCGGCGACGATGGCGACCCTCAGCGCGCGCAGGCGTTGTTGGAGGTGTTCGAACTGCACGGCGTCGAGTACCGCGCCCTGGCCGAGCCCGTGCGGGCCGACGGCCGCGAGTTCGAGCCCGGGGCCGCGTGGGTCGTCCCCGTCCGCCAGCGCCAGTTCGGGTTGCTGGAAGCGATGATGGAGCGCCGCACCCGTTTCGAAGACAACACGTTCTACGACGTTTCCGCCTGGACGCTGCCACTGGCCTTCAACCTGCCCTACGCCACGCTGGCCCGCGTTCCGGCGACCGGGGACGCGCCCGCGGCGAGCCGGGGCCTGCCCCCGGACGCCACGGCGCCGGCGTGGGTCGTCCCGTGGAACCAGCTCGAGGCGCCCCGGCTGCTGCGCCAGCTGCTGGACGAGGGCGCGCGCGTGCGTACATCGCGCAAACCGTTCACGGCCCGCACCACCAACGGGCTGCAGTCGTTCCAACGCGGAGCCCTGGTCGTCCAGTCCGGCATCCAGGACGAGGACAGGCGCGATGCCGTGATCGCGGTATTGAACGCGGCAGCGCTCGGCGGCACCGCCGTGCACAGCCTGGAGAGCACTCTGACGCCGTCGGGCCCGGACCTGGGTGCCGGACACTTCCCGATCGTCGAGCCGGTGCGGCCGCTGATGCTGGTCGGGGGCAGCGTTTCGGCCTACGACAGCGGCACCGCCTGGCACTTGCTGGACCAACGCCTCGGCATGGCCGCGCCCATCGTCGAGCAGCAGCATTTCGACCGCGTGGACCTGCATGAATTCACCCACCTGTTGATGGCCGATGGCCGCTACGCGCAACTGGGTGAAACCGACCGCGAGCGGATCGCGCGCTGGGTGACCGCAGGCGGCGTAATCATCGCCAGCGGCCGCGCGGCGACCTGGGCGGAGGGTCTGTGTTTCGATGAAGTCTGCGGCGAGACTGCAGCGCAACCGGCATTGCCCTCCAGCGAGGCTCGCAGCTACGCAGACTTCGCGGACGACCATGCGAACCTCGTGATCGGTGGCGCCATCGTGGCAAGCCTGGCCGACCTCAGCCACCCCCTGGCCTGGGGGCTGCAACGCCCGGATCTGCCGCTGTTCCGACAGGGCACCACGCTGTTGCGGCCGAGTGACAATCCGTACGCCAC
>Ga0180436_10003295_pt1 | contig 14908 bp, 9 predicted proteins | sample SS_ome_2_FD_132434 | JGI IMG/M metagenome (GOLD analysis project Ga0180436, IMG submission 132434) | Hypersaline lake sediment archaeal communities from the Salton Sea, California, USA - SS_3_S_2 metaG | ecosystem: Environmental > Aquatic > Non-marine Saline and Alkaline > Hypersaline > Sediment...
CAGGCTCCGCTTTGTGGTCCGTCGCGCGCGTCGCTCATGACCGGACTAAGGCCATCTACCACCGGCATTTATGGCATGATTGACGACGATTTAATCAACCAGGACAATCCTTCAACCGAAGGAATTATTTTTCTTCCCGAATATTTCAAAAACAATGGCTACCACACCATGGGGATTGGAAAAATTTTTCATCATCATGCCCCCGACGGGGTTTTTGATGAGTCGGGCGGACGGGTACCCGGATTTGGGCCAAAACCATCGGAACGTTTCGTTTGGTCTGGTAAACCCGGAAAAGAGGGATATTCGCGCACCAGCACCGATTGGGGTGCATATCCCGAAGCTGATTCGCTGATGCCTGATTACCAGTCGACCCAATGGACGATTGATCGGTTGAACCGTAATTACGACCAGCCGTTTTTTCTATCGGTTGGATTTCTTCGGCCGCATGTGCCGTGGTACGTGCCGCAAAAATGGTTCGATTTGCATCCGCTGGAAAACATTGAAACTCCGCCTTACCTGGAAAGTGATTTGGACGATCTGCCCGCCATTACACAGGAAATTGACGATTTGCCCATGATGCCCACAACTCAATGGGCCATCGAAAGCGGTGAGTGGCCCAAAATGGTGCAGGCCTATCTCGCCTGTGTTTCATTCGTTGATTTTTATGTGGGCGAAATATTGAATGCCCTGGAAAATAGCCCGCATGCTGAAAATACGATTGTTGTGTTATGGAGCGATCACGGTTACCGGATGGGAGAAAAAGGTACGTTTGCCAAACATTGCCTATGGGAGGAAGCCACGAATGCACCGCTAATTTTTGCAGGCCTCAATATTGAAAAAGGCATAATCATTCATTCTCCTGCTGAAATGTTGTCCATTTATCCAACATTATTGGATTTATGTGGGCTGAATCCCTATGAAAGAAACGAAGGGGTTAGCCTGGCTCCAGTGCTTCATGGGGAAACGGATACCGCAGGCGAATTTGCATTAACCACCTACGGCTGGGGAAATCACGGAGTTCGCATGGAAGATTATCGCTATATCCGTTACAATAACGGTTCGGAGGAATTATATAATCATACAGATGATCCAAATGAATGGTATAACCTGGTGCAGGAAAAAGACATGACAAGTGAAATAGAAAAATTAAAAATATTTCTTCCTAAGGTAGATGTTCCTTATGCAAAACATTCTGTTTATAATTTTAATCCATATTTTATTAAAGAAAAATTAGTTCATTCAGAATAGCTTGTTAACACGAATTTCTATTTTACACAAATTACAAAAACTTCAGTTGTTAATTATTTAGACAAAAAAAAGGAGACACCGGTCATCTTTTCTGACATTTCCCAGAGCCGTTCCTGGGCATCCTTGCTTACTTTCCTGCGCTGCGGGTAGGTGCGCTGCGGGTAACCCCGCATCCCTCCAAATCCGCCAGGACCATAGTATCCACGGTGAACGGCATCGGGCGACGTGGCGGCAAATAACTGGGGCAATGCACCCATCCCGGTGCGCTGTGCAACAATGCTGTTCACGAAACGGCCAGCCCTGACCATCAGCTGCTGGCCATTCATTTCCGGACCTTTTTCTATCAGTTTCGAATCTGAATAGCCCGGGTGTGCAGCAACGACCCGGATATCCATTCCCCTGGCTGCCACCTTATCGGCCAGTTCATGTGTAAAATGAATATTTGCAAGCTTGCTCATACCGTAAGCCCTCCATTTACTGTAACCCTTTTCCCAGTTGATATCATCAAAGCGTATCTCTCCTATTTTATGGGCCGCACTGGAAACGTTAACGATGCGTGATTGTTCCGTGGCTTTCAGAAGATCAAATACAAGCGCGGTAAGGGCAAAATGACCCAGGTGGTTGACACCAAACTGCATCTCAAACCCCTGCACGGTGCGACGCAACGGGATGGCCATCAGACCGGCGTTGTTGATCAGCAGGTCGAGCTTCTTATACGACGATCTGAACGCATCAGCGAAATTACGCACCGATTCGAGGTCAGACAGGTCAAGCGGCATCACCTTCAATTTGGCTGCAGGTTCCTTTTCAAGCAATGCTGCCATTGCCGCTTCTCCTTTCTCTCTGTTGCGACAGGCCATGATCACCTCGCATCCCTTTTCTGCAAGTCCCTTGGTTGTATAATATCCAAGACCACTGTTGGCTCCGGTAACAATCGCCACCCTGTCTTCCTGTGAAGGAATATTACTGTATGTCCATTTTGTCATCATCTTCAGGATTTGTTTTCTCGTAAACACCTAACTTAACGTAAAAGTTGAAAAAAAACAATGATTTCCGATAGGGTAAATTCCGCGCAGTGCATCATTAATACAGATAGCAACCAATTAATACGATGCAAATACTTAAAATAAAAACAATGAAAACAATGAAGCAATTTTTACTGGTGCTTGCGATGATACTCGCAGGAAGTATGCAGGCACAGGCCGGTATCCATTCTCCAGGGGAAGAAGAAGCTACAGACACAACCCTGTATATAGTGTATACCGGAAAGGTAGTCGATGCAGCTGACAATTCGCCCCTCCCCTTCGCTACTATTGAGGGCGAGGGAGTGAATTATGCAACAGTTACCAACATCGATGGTGAATTCACACTCAAAGTGCCGCGTGAAGTGACACTGAATAACATCAAAATCTCCTATGTGGGATACAAAAACAATATCGTGAATGTAGCAACCCACAGGAACCTGGAGAACCGGATCATCAGGCTGGAACCAACTTCAGTAAACCTGCAGGAGGTAACCGTCAGGGCCGAAGATGCCCTCGGACTGATCCAGGAGGTATTGACGAAGATTGGTGACAATTACAGTACCGAGGACATGATGATGACCGCTTTTTACAGGGAAACCATCAAGAAGCGGAGGAATTATGTATCCATCTCTGAAGCAGTTGTGGATATCTTCAAAGCAGCCTATTCGAATGATTTCAAGTTCGACCAGGTGAAGCTCATTCAGGGTAGAAAAAGTGCTGATGTGGAAAAAATGGACACCATCCTCTTCAAGGTGCAGGGCGGGCCGGTGACCACGCTGTTGCTGGATGTGGTGAAAAACCCCTACCTCCTGCTTTCGGACCAGTACCAGAAAGTGTATCACTTTTATATTACGGGCGTGATCTCTCTGAATGACCGGCTCCACTATGTTGTTTCCTTCAATCAGAAACCACATGTGACCAGCCCTTTTTATAATGGGAAATTGTATATCGACATGGATAAGCTGGCCATTACAGAAGCTGAATTTGAACTGAACATGGAAAACGAAATGGAGGTTGCCAGCATGTTTATCAGGAAAAAACCGGCTGGAGTGAATGTCATTCCTGAAAGGGCTGCCTATCGTACAAAATACACGATCGAAGAGGGCAACAGGTGGTATTTCAGTTATGCGCGTGCAGAGGTGAAATTCGACGTTAAATGGGACAGGAAACTTTTCAAGACACAGTATTCCACCATGTCGGAAATTGCAATTACCGACAGGCAGGAAGAGACAGTGGATAGAATTCCGGTCAAAGAACGGTACAGGAGGTCACAGGTACTCGATGAACTGGTCTATGTGTTCTTTGACCAGGATTTCTGGAAAGGTTATAACGTCATTGAGCCCGACCAGAGTATTGAGTCTGCCATTGAGAAACTCAACAGGAGATTTCTGAAGACTTCAGACAGCGCTCCGGCGCCCTGATGAAATAACCCAGTGAATCATATGCGTGCTGCCTGAAATGATGTACATTTGATTTTCCGGTCAAACCATTCAAACCAGGCAGCACCCATTATGGCACAAGCAATGAATACCAGGGAAAACCGCATACTGAAAAAAATCCGGAAAGGTGATGTCAGGGAATTCGAAACACTTTTTCATCAATACTATCCGGGTATGTGCAGCTATGCCGAAACCCTGGTGAAGCAGGATGGTGTGGCAGAAGAGATCGTACAGGATGTTTTTTACAATGTTTGGAAAAACCGGGCCGACCTCCGCATTTACGCCAGCTGGCAAAGTTACCTCTTCAGGAGCGTATTCAACAATGCCATGATGCACCTGCGGAAAAGAAAGCGGGAGCAATCCCTGGATGAAAACTGGGCAGCAACCCACCTGGAATCTGATGAATTGCTTTCTGAAGAGATGGATGCCAGGGAAATGAGTGCAGCGATGATCTATACACTGGAAGGACTTCCCGAACGGACCCGGGAAATATTCAGGCTCAGCAGGTTCGAGGGATTAAAATACAGCGAGATAGCTTCTGAGATGTCCATTTCGGTAAAAACTGTGGAGGCCAATATGGGCAAAGCCCTGAAAGCATTGCGGATCTCACTGGAAAAATTCAGAAAAACCGCGTAACGATGAAAAAGAAACCAACATACTGGAACAATATTGCCGGTTATTTATCCGGGGAAATGAACCTTGTGCAAACACGGGAATTCCTCGATGAAGTGAACAAAGACCAGCAGCTGAAAAATGATTTTGAACTGATGAAACAAACCTGGGACCAATTTAATACCAACCCCGGAGATAAATACAGGGATACCGGTAAAGCCTGGTCAAAACTGAATAACCGCCTGGAAAAGGAGGGGTTGCTGGAGGAACATCTCCCGGCAGTCAGCATCCACAAAATGCAATATGTCCTCCGTATCGCAGCCGTGATCCTGGTCATCCTGGCAGTTGGCATTCCTGCCGTCTATTACTCTGCTCATAAAGGTGAACAGCAGGAAATGATGACCTACGAAGCCAGGGAAGGCACTCTGACCGTTGACCTGCCTGACGGCAGCAGGGTATTCCTGAATCAGAATGCCGGACTGGAAGTGAACAATGATTTTGAAAATGCACGGACTGTGAAACTGCGCGGTGAAGGTTTTTTTGATGTCCTAGCCGACCCTGAAAGACCCTTCCGCGTGACGTCCGGCAAAGTGACCGTTACGGTATTGGGCACCTCCTTCAACATCCGGGAAGCGCTGGACCAGTCTGTGGAAGTATTCGTCGAATCAGGGAAAGTCCGCGTCGACCTGGCCGACCAGGACCAGGGCATTACACTCGGTCCCGGACAGCTTGGTAAAGCCAATGTGAAACTCGAGACATCAACACTGGACGATGACAACTACCTTTCCTGGAAAACCAAGGAATTTAAATTTGTGGATGAATCCGTGGACAATATCCTGCAGATCCTTGAACGGTCCTACCATGTTGAAGTAATAGCAGAAAATGTGAATGCATCCGGACTCAGGCTCACCACCAGTTACAGTGAACAGTCGTTCGACGCCATCCTTTCAACTATTTGCACTGCACTGGATATGTACTACGAAAAAGAAGGGAAAGTTTATATCTTGCATGCAAATTAGCAGTTGATGGATAATAACACAAAAAGAAATACCATGGCAATTCCTTTGCTGCTGGTGTTTCTTTTTGTCTTAACGCTGCATGGCACCTCACAGGACCCTGGGAAAATTACGGTCACCATCCGCGCAGCCAACAAACCACTGCACACTGTGCTCGACGACCTCGCGGAACAGTCGGGTTACAATTTCACGTTTGACTCCAGGCTGACCGACAGCAGGAGGCGGATAACAATGACTGTACAGGACATTGCATTGCCCGCGGCCATCGACACACTTTTTCAGCATCCCGGCCTTTCGCTCAGGATCATTAACAGGAATATCGTGATCTTTCCGGTTGCCCGGCCAGGTAATCCGGGAATTGACACCACAGGAGCAACCCCAATGGTGCGGGAGGTAGCCGGCAATATCAGCGACCTGCGCACCGGAAAACCACTTCCCTTTGCCTCCATCGGGGTAATGGACACTTACTTCGGCACCATTTCGAATGAAGACGGCAGCTTTCTGTTGCGAATGCCCGACACATTGCAGCGTCCTGTCCTGGTCTCCTCGTTTATCGGCTACAGGAACCAGTACACACCTGTCAGTTTTTACACCAACGAACCGGTGGAAATCCGGATGAACAAAAACATCATCTCCCTGCAGGAGGTGATTATCCGCTACCAGGACCCGGTCGGACTCCTGCAGAGTTCACTGGACAGGATCAGTGAAAATTACCTTGATGTCGCCTCGGGCATGCAGGCATATTACAGGGAGAAGGTGACCAAAGACGACAAATACATGATATTCTCAGAGGCCGTGGTGGATATTGCCAAACCCCCCTACCGGGGCTCAATCACACAGGAAAGAACCAGGTTGCTGAAAGGACGTAAACTGACCAGCATTGCACTGGAGGATACGGTGGTCTTTAAAATAAGTTCAGGTCTCAGTTCCATGCTGCAGCTCGATATCATCAGGCATGCCCCGGATTTCCTTTCCCCGGATTTTGCAAAGGTATATGACCTGCATTTTTCCGATGTTGTGTCGTTCAAGGACAGGTTGGTGTACGTGATCTCCTTTGAACAGAAAGAATTTATTGAAGAAATGCTATTCAGGGGTGACGTCTACATCGACAGGGAGAACCTGGCCATTATTGCAGCGGATTTTGAGTACGACCCGCTCAAGCTAAGCCGCGAGGAAGATATGTTCGTTGAAAAAAAAAGCCGGAAGGTCAGGATCCGGCCAGTGAGCGCCAGCTACCATGTTGAATACGCGAAAACTGCAGGTGCGTACCACCTGTCGCAGGTGCAGGGGGAAGTGAAATTCAGGGTAAGAAAAAAAAGACAGTGGATCGCCTCGCGCTACCAGATCAAACTTGAAATGGCGGTCACAAAAGTGGACCCCGGCAATCCCCCGCGCATCAGGTTCGGAGAACAGCTGAAAGCATCTACAATTATTTCTGATGAAGTATTTGAGTATGATCCGGCTTTCTGGGGCAGTTACAATACCATCTCTCCCGAAACAAACCTCAAAGAAGCCCTGATGCAAATCGAAAAAGCGATGCTGGAAATCAACGAATGAACCCGCCATCCGGCAAAATACTTCCCCGCTATAAATCTTGTGATGCGATCTGATAACGCTGGTTGAAAATAGCACGCAGACCGCTCAAATGCTGTCCGGATGCAGATTTTTTACCCATCTTTACAGATACGTTACGGGTATTGTGCACAAATCACCTGCGTGATTCACACAAATTATCGTTAAAATTGTGCGGAAAACTGAACGAAAACCAAAATTACAGCAATGGCGCTTATCAGACTTGACTGGATCATCATTGGGATATTCTTTGTAGTACTGATCAGTATCGGCTATTTTGCTTCACGCGGAGCAGGTAAAAATACGGCCAGTTTCTTCCTTTCCAGCCGCAACATGCCCTGGTGGTTGCTGGGTGTTTCCATGGTGGCAACCACATTCTCATGCGATACCCCGAACCTGGTAACTGACATGGTGCGTACCGGCGGTGTGGCTTCCAACTGGCAGTGGTGGGCATTTTTGCTGACCGGCATGCTCACGGTTTTCGTATATGCCAAACTATGGAACCGGTCGAAGGTCCTTACCGACAATGAATTTTACGAGTTACGCTACAGCGGGAAAATGGCCGAGTTCCTGCGTGGATTCAGGGCAGTCTACCTGGGCATCTTCTTCAATGTGATGGTCATTGCCAGCGTGTCGCTTGCCTTTATCAAGATCGTGGCCGTCATGCTCGGGGTCAATCCAACCGTCGCCCTGATCATCGCAGCAGCGATCATTGTTTTTTACTCAAGCCTCGGCGGATTAAAATCAATCCTGTATACCGACCTCTTCCAGTTTTCCTTTGCCCTGTTCGGTGCAGTGATTGCCGCAGTTTTCGTTTCAAGGTCACCAGAGATCGGCGGCTTGAATGCCCTGATCACTCATCCTGCCGTGGCTGACAAGTTGCGCATCATTCCCGACATTAACGATACGGAATTATTCATCAGTATCTTCCTGATTCCCATTGCGGTGCAATGGTGGGCCGCATGGTACCCGGGGGCTGAACCCGGTGGCGGCGGATACGTGGTCCAGCGAATGCTTTCAGCAAAAAATGAAAAACATGCCATTGGTGCCACCATGCTTTTCAATTTTTTCCACTATGCATTGCGCCCCTGGCCATGGATCATCGTGGGACTCGGTTCCCTGATCGTCTTCCCGAACCTCGACTCCCTGCTTGCTGCATTCCCGCATGTGGATCCGCAATTTGTAAAAAATGACCTGGCCTACCCCGCCATGCTGAAGACATTCTTGCCGGCCGGGTTGCTCGGCCTGGTGGTGGCATCACTTATTGCTGCTTTTATGTCAACGGTTGCATCGCAGATCAACTGGGCCTCCTCCTACCTGGTGAATGACCTTTATGGCAGGTTCATCAAACCCGATGCCACGGAAAAACAAAAGGTGATGTTTGGAAGGCTTTCCACCGTGCTGCTGATGGTCCTGTCTGTACTCCTCGCACTGTCACTTAAAAATGCACTCCAGGTATTCAGGTACCTGCTGATGATCGGCGCAGGAACCGGCTTGCTGTATATCATGCGCTGGTTCTGGTGGCGCATCAACGCCTGGGCAGAAATGGTGGCAATGATCGCAGCCTTTACCTTCTCCATCACTTTTATCATGCTGGAAAATTTCGGAATGCAGGAACTGGGCGGCGAGCGCATCCTGCTGGCCGGGATCGAGACTACCATGGGTGCATGGAATATTTTTAAATTCCTTTCTATTGTGCTGCTTACCACGATCTCATGGATCGTAACGGCACTGGTGACCAAACCGGTGGATGACGATATCCTGCGGAGCTTCTACCGGAAAATAAAACCCGGTGGTCCAGGCTGGAAAAGAGTCATTGAAAAGGCCCGCAGTGAAGGTGTGGAACTGGTCAAGGAAAAAGACCTGAAATGGGATGTCCCAACGGGGATCATGGCCATGCTGTTCGGAGCAATGGCAATCTATTCCGTGCTGTTCGCAATAGGCACCTTCCTGTATGGTGAATTACGAACCGCTACCCTGTTTGTTGTGATCGCCGTAGTTGCGACCACAACAATGATCTATTTCTGGAGAAGACTCAGAACCGAATAACAGGTAAACCCGGCGTTCCATTAAAGATCTGCATCCTCCACCAGCTCAACAAACTCTGCACGCCAGCCGCCGGGATCGAAACTACGTGCACCATTGGCCAGGTCAAGCACCAGTTGCTTGTCCACATTCCCCTTATATTCCGACTCCCTTGTGATCAGCCCAAATCCTGTCACAGCTGCAACGAAACGCATGCTCTCTGATGCACTGGAAATCGCCACGGGTCCTGCGACCACCTCGTGCTGGAGCAACCTGCTCTCATCGGTATCTGGCTTTTTGTACCTGAAATCGAACTGGGCATATTTCTCAGCACTTGTCTGATCAGTCAGTATCAATTCATATACTGCTGTAATTGATTGCCCTGCGCCTATTTCCCCTGCATCGGTGGAGTCCTTTTCAAAATCGGTGGAATCCAGGCGCCTGTTCTCATAACCGATCAGCCTGTATTTCTCCACCATGTTTTCATTGAATGTAACCTGTATCTTTGAGTCCGTGGCAACCGAATAGAACTTTGACCGTTCATATACAAACACCTTTTTCAGTTGATCGGCATTGTCAATATATTCATAGGTCCCGTTGCCTTTGTTGGCAATCTGTTCCATCATGTGGTCGTTCAGGTTCCCGGTGCCCACACCCAGTACTGTCAGGTAAATACCGCTCTCGCGCTTTTCTTCAATCAGTTCAATCAGTTCCTCAACGGAAGATGGTCCTACATTGAAATCCCCGTCAGACCCCAGGATCACCCGGTTATTCCCTCCTGGTATCAGATGATCTTCAGCAATCTCGTACGCAGTTATGATCCCTTCCGCTCCAGCTGTGGAACCGCCTGCACCCAGCTTGTCAATTGCATTCTTAATCTTACGTGTATTGTCACCATACGTCGATTCAAGCAACACTTCTGCACTTCCTGCATAAGTAACAATAGCAACCCGGTCCTGGTCCCGAAGATTGTCGGTCATCATTTTGAAGCCCGATTTGAGGATTCCCAGCTTTTCGGGTGAGTCCATTGAACCTGACACATCGATCAGGAAAACGAAGTTTGCAAGCGGTAAATCTTCATCTGCAATGGTCATGCCCTTCATCCCCAATCGCATCAGGTGGTGGTCCTGGTTCCAGGGACAGGTGGCAATTTCAGAATTCAACGATACATTTTCACCCATACCGGGTTGCGGGTAGTCAAAGGTAAAGTAGTTAATGTATTCTTCGATCCGCACCGATTCCTTGGGTGGCTTTTGTCCGAAATGGAGAAAACGCCTGGTATTTGCATAGGAACCTCCATCTGCATCCACAGAGAATGTCGACACAGGATCTTCAGTAACTTCCATGAACGGGTTCTCAGGTTCACCTTTGTATTTTTCATGATAGGAACCCTCCATCTCGCCCAGTGCCGCATCATATCTAGAATTATAAAAGGGACTTTCTTCCTGGCACCCGGAAATGATCAACACGAGGCCCAGGACCAATGATAGTTGTATATTGCTTTTCATATCAGGGGGTTTTGTTTTCAGGATGCAGCTGGACGCCCCATGGTTGCTTTGCACCGTTTCGTTATCAACTCCCATTCGGAAAAACGCCCTTCAGCCTGCCCCGAAACAGGCCTTTCACCCAATGCCTGCAGGCCTCTTTCATACGATCGTTGAAATTGATACCTCCACAGAAGTCACCCTTGCCGGGATACTCAAAAGCCCGGGGACCGGGCTCAGGTTCACAGGCAGTAATTAATCCTTAAGATCAAGGAGATGAGAAAGGTGATGGCAGTATCATACCAATTTGTTGGTAATATTGTAAATGTAAAAAGCTTACGGGCAAAACCCCAGGAAAGCATCCCGGAAAACAGTTCATTAATGGTATTAAATCCTTCGCTGTTCTAAATAAATTCAGAAGTAAAATAATTTAGAAAACCCCGGAGAACCCATCTGAAAATCGGTTGATAACTCATATCTAATTTGCTTATTCAATGAGATTTGTATAATTATTTATTCAATCTAAATAAGCCTGGATCATTGCGCTAGACAACAACTGGGAGCGAACCAATTCTAAATAATCTTGTATATTTGCCTCGTGAATATTGTGAACAAAATAACAAAGCAGGCTCTGACAACAATCATTGTTGTGACGATGGGTTTGTTCACGGTCAATAATGTGCTCTTTCTACATGTCCATGTCCTGCCCGGGGGGGAGATTCAGATTCATGCCCACCCCTTTAAAACTTCTGCACCTGCTGAAACTTCAGGCACCGGAGTTCCGGCAGGTGATCACTCGCACAGCAAGGCCCAGTATACATATTTTGGACATACACAGCAAGTCATTCCATGGATCATTCTCCTGATCCTGCTGGTTATGACCATGATGATCATACGGGTTGCTTTTCCTGAAAACCATCTTCCTGCATGGGTTTGTTTGTCATTTGTTCCCACTCGTGGTCCGCCAATATTCTTTTAGCTCACCCGCCATACCTGGTTCACATAGCCCTTTATTACTCATTATTGCATATGGTGTATGTAATTGCATCATTACAAAACCAGTCTTGTATCATGAAATTTAAGATTAGTATATTTTTCCTTCTACCAGGCTTTTTCCTTTCTGCACAAAAAATGGTTACAGATGCGAATCTTTCGGGCCATGTGTTGGCTGATGGTCAGCACATTGGTTACGTAAATATCGCACTGAAAGGAACTACCATCGGCACAATTACGGAAGGAACCGGACATTACCGCCTGATCAACCTGCCCACAGGAACATTCACCATTGTAGCTTCCTCTGTGGGCTATAAAATGGTTGAAAAAGAAATAACACTCTACAAGAACAGCACACTGGAACTCAATTTTGAACTTGAACCGGATGTACTGGGACTTGAGGAGGTGATCATCTCAAGTGACCGCAACGCTAAAAAAAGAGGCAAAGCACCGGTAGTGGTCAATACACTTTCCCACAAAACATTAACCAGTAACCAGGTGATTACTGCCGGAGAGGGTCTGAATTTCCTGCCAGGAATGCGACTGGAATCCAATTGTCAGAACTGTGGCTTCACCCAGGTACGCATGAACGGAATGGAGGGTACATATTCGCAAATACTGATCAACAACCGACCTGTGTTCAGCGGACTGGCAGGTGTGTATGGACTCGAGTTAATCCCTGCCAATATCATTGAACGTATCGAAGTGGTTAGGGGTGGCGGCTCGGCACTTTATGGGAGTAATGCCATTGCCGGAACGATCAACCTGGTATTAAAGGATCCTGTGCGGAATTATTTTGAAGCTGCAGCGAACTATGGATTCATTGGTACAGGAATGGAAAATAGTGGAGAGAATGCCTCTGATTATAATTTGAACTTTAATGCTTCAGTGGTTACCGATGATGCAAAAACAGGACTATCAATTTTCAGCTTCCATCGTGACCGTGAGGCTTTCGATGCCAACGGGGACGAGTTCTCCGAATTAACGCAAATCAATAATTCAAGCTTTGGAGCCAGGTTCTTTCACAGGATCGGAACGAAAAGCAAAATCTCTGTCGATTTCCTTAATATAAATGAAGAACGCAGGGGAGGCGATCAATTGGATAAACCTGAACATGAGGCCTGGATTGCAGAATCCGCAGCACATGATATAAAAAACGTAACGGTGAGTCTCGACAGGTTTACAAGGGAACAGGGTCACATTTCCCTCTATGCTTCCGGGCAGACAGTGAACAGGGATTCCTATTACGGGGCCATGCGGTCATTGAAAGATTATGGACGTTCAGAGGGATTCACATACAATACAGGAGCCCAATACAACCTTGAAACTGGTCATCTTTCGCTTGTTGCCGGAATCGAAAATTCAGGGGATCAGCTACTCGATATCAAGCTTGGTTATCCGGATGTTACCAATGCATTTTTACACGGTGAATCGACAGTGATTCCTCATACAGAGAATACGATCATTGCTGACCAATACAAAAACGCTTCTGGCATATACGCACAGTTGGATGCAGAATACAATGCATTAAGCGTGTCTGCAGGAGCCCGTTTTGAACATTATTATATCCGGGACCAGTTGAAAACAACAGATGATCCGAGCCGCGAAAAAACCGGGAACGTACTGAGTCCCCGGATCAGCATCCTCTATAACATCATGCCAAATTTGAAGGCAAGGTTCAGTTATGCCCAGGGATACAGGGCACCACAGATCTTTGATGAAGACCTGCATATTGAATCATCCGGTTCGAGGACTGTAATACACAAGAATGATCCGGATCTTAAACAGGAAAGTAGTCACAGCATCACCAGCTCACTTGACTTTAACTTTGTTCATAACAGGACTTCCATGGAATTTCTTGCCGAAGCATTCTACACCAGGCTGATCGACCCTTTTGCGAATGAATTCAGTGAACCTGACGCATCCGGCGTGGTCACATATACCCGGATCAACTCGGAGGGAGGAGCAACGGTACAGGGGATCAACCTTGAAGCCGACCTGGTTTTTTCCCGTTATATTACAGTAAAATCAGGGGCCACGGTTCAAAAAAGCTGGTACGACGATCCGCAGGAATTCGATGAGAATAAATTTCTGCGCACACCAGACAGCTATGGTTTCCTCACTGTTGATCTTATCTCTGGCAAAGACCTGGGAGCGACTGTTACTGGCACTTACACCGGCCCGATGCTGGTTCCCCATTTCGGTATTGATCCTGAAGAAGCAACGGAACAGGAATCAGATGCTATTTTCAGAGGCGATGTTATCACCGGATCGAGACTTGAAAAATCCGGACTGTTTTTTGATATGGGCGTCAAGCTGCATTATACCTTCGCAATCAATGGGGCAAGAATGCAACTCCTGGGAGGAGTAAAAAACCTTTTCAACGCATATCAACAGGATTTTGACCGCGGCATATACAGAGATCCTGGCTATACATTTGGTCCTGTTCAACCAAGAACAATTTACATGGGAATCAGGATCGGAAACCGGCTACTTAATTGAACAAGGCAATGCTTCAGATATTTATGCACACAAGCAGGTATCGTACCAAACCCAGTGGTCATGAAAAAATTATTTTACCTGGCAGTGAGGACATTTCACTGTTTGAATTGCACCAGTGATCTGCAATAAAAAGCAATTGCTGATGATAAGTCATTAATGAACGTATACCTTTCCGTTGGGCAGACCGTGAAGGTGAATATGCAAAAACCCGGCCACCTGGTCGAGTCCTTATCCTTTAAAAAGGAGAGATTTGAAGTTTTATATAATTTTGATTACAATTGCATACCATCACGAATTTGTACAAAATGAGACGAACAATCATACTTCCCCTTGCACTTTGCGCACTGATATTCCAGGGCACAGCATCCCTGTCAGGGCAAACAGCCCACTTCATGGTATTCTCCGATCCGCACTATTACGACCCCTCCCTTGGAACGGAGGGCCCTGCATTCCAGGAGTATCTCGACGGCGACCGGAAATTGCTGAAGGAAAGTCGCGAACTGCTGATCGAAGCACTGGTCAGGATCGGCAACTCTGATGCTGAATTCGTTCTTATTCCGGGAGATATGACCAAGGATGGCACAAAAGTTTCCCATGAAATGTTTGCCGCACTGATCAGCGAGCTGGAGGCAAAGGGAAAGAAAGTGTATGTCGTTCCCGGTAATCACGATATCAACAACGGGCATTCATTTGCATTCCAGGGCGACCAGGAAATACGCATGGAAAATGTGAGCCCGTTCCAGTACCTTGAAATCTACCATGAATTCGGGTACAGTGAAGCACTGCATAAAGACGGGTATTCGCTAAGCTATGTGGTCGAACCGGAGGATGGACTGTGGGTGCTGGGACTCGATGCATGCCGTTACCTGGAGAATGAACCCGGGCATCACCCCATCACGGATGGCGCTTTTAAAAAGGAGACCCTTGAATGGATCAAAAGCGTTGCAGAATTGGCTGCACAGGAAAACAAAACCATGGTCGCTTTCATGCAC
>Ga0180436_10003296_pt1 | contig 14904 bp, 12 predicted proteins | sample SS_ome_2_FD_132434 | JGI IMG/M metagenome (GOLD analysis project Ga0180436, IMG submission 132434) | Hypersaline lake sediment archaeal communities from the Salton Sea, California, USA - SS_3_S_2 metaG | ecosystem: Environmental > Aquatic > Non-marine Saline and Alkaline > Hypersaline >...
CCGGCGGCATCATCGGCGGCGCGCCCTACGGCGCGGGTACGATCGCGGGTGCCGATGGCAGCCTGGACCCCACCGAAACAGACCTTGCCGGTGCGCGGTTCCAGGGCGCGCATGTCGCCCGGATCGCGGCGCGGCTGGCCGCGGGCGCCAGCGCCGAAGCCGGCCGCGCAGCCTGACCCGGCGCATGGCAAGAGGACAGCATGATGACCCGCACCACCGATACCGTTCTGACCGCCCTTGCGCCGATGGTCTGGGGTTCGACCTACCTCGTCACGACCGAGGCACTGCCCCAGGGCCATCCGCTGACGCTGGCCATGCTGCGGGCGCTGCCCGCGGGGCTTTTGCTGCTGGCCCTGACCCGCTGCCTGCCGCCGCGCGCATGGTGGCCACGTGTCCTGGTGCTGGGCGCGTTGAACTTTGCACTGTTCTGGGCCCTGCTTTTCGTGGCGGCCTACCGGTTGCCCGGCGGTGTGGCCGCCACGCTGGGCGCGATGCAGGCGATCATGGTCCTTGGCCTGGCGCGCGGCCTGCTGGGCACCCGTATACGCCCGTTGGCCCTGGCGGCGGCGCTGGCCGGTGTTGCGGGGGTGGCGCTTCTGGTGCTTGGCCCCGACGCGGCGCTGGACCCTGTCGGCATCGCCGCCGGGCTGGGTGGTGCGGCGGCAATGGCGGGGGGAACCGTCCTTAGCCGTCGTTGGCAGCCGCCGGTTCCCGCGCTCAGCTTCACCGCCTGGCAATTGGCGGCCGGGGGGCTGCTGCTATTGCCCGCCGCCCTGCTGCTGGAGCCGCCGTTGCCGCCGCTGGATGCCGCGAATCTGGCCGGCATTGCCTGGCTGGGCCTGGTCGGTGCGGCGTTGACCTACTGGCTGTGGTTCCGCGGCGTGGCACGGCTGGAACCCGGCGCCGTGTCGATGCTGGGGATGATGAGCCCGGTGACCGCCGTCACGCTGGGCTGGTGCTGGCTTGGCCAGGCCCTGTCGCCGGTGCAGGCTGCGGGCGCGCTCGTCGTGCTGGTCTCCGTCTGGGCCGGGCAGGTCGCGAACCGGGGTCCAAGCCGGATACGAACGTCGCGGCACGTCGCCGTGGCCTGACCCCGCGCAAACCGAAGGAAAGAGCCATGAACGCCACCGACCGACCGCCGCATTTCGCCGCGATGGCCCGCAGCGCCGGGCTGCTCTACCTCGTGATCATCCTGGCCGGGCTGGGGGCCGAACTGGGTATCCGCATGCCCCTGATCGACCTTGCCGACCCGGCGGGAACGGCGCGGGCGATCCTGGCCGCGCCGGGTCTTTTCCGCCTTGGCCTTGCCGCCGACATGGTCATGGCGCTGGCCGATGCGGGGCTGGCGATCCTGCTGTTTGCGATGTTTCGCGCCGCCGCGCCTGCGCTGGCCCTGTCGGCCATGGTGTTCCGGCTGATCCAGACCGTGCTGATCGCGGCCAACCTGATGGCGCTGCAGGCGGCCTGGCTTGTGCTGGCACAGCCGGGCGGGCTGGCCGAAGGTCAGGCACAGGCGCTGGCGCGGCTGTTTCTGGACCTGCATGGCCATGGCTACGATCTTGGCCTTGTCTTCTTCGGCATCAACGGCCTGCTGATGGGCGTGCTGATCTGGCGGACCGGCTATTTCGCCCGGCTCTTCGGCCTTGGGCTGGCGGCGGCGGGGATCGTCTACCTGACCGGCAGTTCGCTGCGTTTCTTCGCGCCCGAGCTTTCGGCCGCCTTCGCGCCGGCCTATGGCATCACGATCCTGGCCGAGGCCGCGTTCTGCCTGCGGCTGCTTGCCAGCCGCTAGGCCGCGCCCTCGGCCGGGCCGGCGGGTGGCGGGCATTGCGACAGCGCGAATTCCTGAAGCCTCGGCAACCGCGCGCCCCGATCCAGGTCCGCCAGCGTGGCCACGAACCCAGCCAGCGTGCTGCGCTTGTCGGCAAAGGGCTGGCTGGCCATGGTCCACCGGGTGAACAGCCGTGCTTCGGTCGGTTCGCTGACCAGGATGGTCAGGTCGGCGTGCCGTGGATCGCAGGCGATGCGCAGAAGCGTGTCGGCAATTGCCCGTTGCGGCCCTTCGAGGACTTGCAGGAAATGGCGCCGGTCGTTCAACAGAAGCCCGGTCACCCCGGCCTTTGCATTATGCGCCCGCGCGGTGGCGACGATCTGGGGCACCGCCTCGGGCGCGCAGACCATGCGGGACAGGTAGACAAGGAACATCGCGGGGACCGCCTCAGATATCCGGTGCTGCGCCAGATTAGGCGGCCCCGCGCCGGGGGCAAGCGCGATCGCCCCCGGAATTCCCTTCATCCCCTGACGGCCGCACCGGCCACAGCCACACGCCCTGCCGGACGGCACGACTAGACCCCGGCGCCGCCGGTTAGGCGGCCCTGTCAACCTGCGTGTTGCGCGGCGCGTCCGTTGACCGGGCGGGCGCCGGCGCGGCGCCACCCTGGCCGGCATAGAGCCCGACATCGAAGCGGTTCGTCGTGTCGATCAGGGCCGTCGACATCGACAACAGCGCCTGGGTGGCCGCGTTCGTCTGTTCCGAAATCGCGGCATTCTGCTGGGTCACCTGGTCAAGCTGGTTCATCGCCTCGTTGATCTCGCCGATGCCGGTCGCCTGCTCCTCGGCCGAGACGGCAACGCCGCTGACCTGTTCGCGGATCTCGACCACGCTGGCCTCGATTTCGCCGATGGCCGTGCCGGCCTCGTTGACAAGGTCCACGCCGCGGCCGACCTGGCTGGTCGACAGGTCGATCAGTTCGGCGATTTCCTTGGCGGCCTCGGACGATCGTTGCGCCAGCGCCCGCACCTCGGACGCGACGACCGCGAAACCGCGGCCCGCCTCGCCGGCCCGCGCGGCCTCGACCCCGGCATTCAGGGCCAGAAGGTTGGTCTGGAAAGCGATCTCGTCGATCACGTTGGTGATCTTGGCGATCTTGGTCGACCCGTCCGAGATTTCTTGCATGGCCGAAATCGTGTCGCGCATCACGCGGCCCGACCGTTCCGCGCGTTCCTGCGCACCTTCGACCATCCGCCGTGCGGCGGACGTCACATCGGCCGCCGACTTGACCGAGGCGGTCAATTCGTCCAGCGCCGCGGCGGTTTCCTCGAGCGTCGCGGCCTGCTGTTCGGTCCGGCGGTTGAGGTCGGTCGAGGCCGCAGTGATCTCGTTCGCCTCGTTGCGGATCGACTGCGCGCTTTCGATGACCAGCATGATCGCCTCGGACAGCCTGTCCGCCGCACCGTTGAAATCGACGCGCAGCGCCTCGTAATCGGGCGGGAAGCTTTCGTTCACCCGCGTGGTCAGCTTGCCTTGCGCCAATGCCCCAAGCGCCGTTCCCAGCGTCTCGACCACATGGGCCTGATCCCGGCGCACGGCCTCGTCGCGGCGTTCGCGTTCCTCTTTGGCCTTGCGTTCCTCGGTCACGTCGCGGGCGACCAGGGCGACCATCATCACCCGGCCCGCGGCATCCCTTGCGGGGGCAAGAACGCCTTCCAGCAGCACCGGGCCGGATTTCGGCAACCGGACCTCGAACAGGCCGATCACCGGTTCGCCACCGCGTATGCAGTCGCCGGCCGGGGTGCCGCCGATCGTGATCGCGTGCATCAGGTCAAGGCCGATCAGACGGTCGGCCCCGTGTTCGGCCAGGGCGCGGAACGTGTCGTTCGCCGCCACGACCTTGCCGTCGGGCGCCATCTCGACGCGCAGTTGCGCACTGTCCAGTGCACCGATCAGGGCCTCTTGCCGCTGTTCCTCGGTCACGCGCTTCCATTCGGCGACATAGCCCAGATGGTTGCCCTGCGCGTCTTCGACCCAGGCGACCTCGATCGTCAGGCGTTCTTCGCCCAGCTTGATATGGCCGCGATAGGGAAGGTTGGCGCGATCCGACAGGATCTTGCGCACCTGCGGCCGGCGGCCATGGAAGATGTCCATGTTCTCCCCCACCAGCTTTTCATGGTCGAAATCCGGCACGTCGGAGCGGAAGGCCGCGGCATGGGTCCGCATCAGGTCGTTCAGCGCGGGGTTCAGATGAAGGATGCCGAAATCCTGGTCCAGCAACATCATCGCGGCCGAGGAACCGTTGAAGGCCGCGCCCTTGAACGCCGCCTCGGCGGCCGCGGCAGACCCTTCGCGCAGCGATTCCGCCAGCCCTGCCAATTGCCGCGCGGCCTCGCCCACCTCGTCGTGCCGGCCGGTGCCGGCGATATCGATGTCGTAATTTCCCTTGCGCAGGTCGCGGATTCCGGCGCGCAGCCCCGCGAATGGCCGCACCGCGACAAGGTAGATCGCGATGGCGGGCAGAAGGATGCAGGCGGCCTCGATCACCGGCACTAGCCATGCGGGTGCATCTGCGGGGATCGCCGCCAGGGCCTGGAGCCCGATCAGGGTGGCGACAAGCGCGATCCCGAGGGACTTGGCCAGAAGGGACCTAAAAAGGGCGGGAAGGATCTGGGAAATGTCGGTCATTCCATGCGCTCCAGGGTTCTTTTCGAACGTGTTTGCCGGACCGCAGCGCAATTTTGATACGTCGGGGCGAAATTGCCGCACTGACAAACAAGCGGTGCCTGCCTCCACCACTCTCGCCAAAGGGTTGTATTTTGGTTAGGACACTCCCGCCTATGCGGAAAATTGAGCGGGTTCCGTCAACCAAACGGTAAGGCGGGTGACGGGCACGAAGAACCGGCGAACCGCGCCCCGCACGGTCCGGTTGCCGGATAAAACCCTGGGAAAGTCCGTAGCCGCGGCCGTGCCGCGTGGGGGCTCAAAGGCCCGACAGGCCCCGGTTGCAGCCAGGCGCGCCATCGCCATTCGACACAAGCGCATCGGCGCCGCAGGTCTTGCAGACCCATTTGTCGAAGGTCGCCTCGCGGCTGACCCGCGTCCAGCGGCAGGGGTTGCGGCGCTTGCGCCCTTCGATTCGGGCGCTGACCGACATGGCCACCAGTGTCACGAACAGCACCGACGCCAGCAGCAGGCGCCATTCTTCGGCCATTACCCAGGCGATGCCCGCGTCAAGTAGGCTTCCGATGGTCTGATCCATGTCACCGATCCTCGCGCTGGGGCGGTCGGCGCAGAAAGGCTGCGCCACGCAGCCCACGTGACCGGACCCTACCCTAGATCGCGGGTTTTTACGCCCGGTTAAGCGCGCCTTTCCGCGCCGGGATCAGAAATCGAGATTTTCCACCGACAGCGCGTTCTGCTGGATGAACTCGCGCCGGGGTTCCACCACGTCGCCCATCAGCTTGGTGAAGATGTCGTCGGCCTCGGCCACGTCATCGACCTTCACCTGCAACAATGTCCGGGCCGAAGGGTCAAGCGTGGTTTCCCACAACTGGTCCGGGTTCATTTCGCCAAGGCCCTTGTAGCGTTGCAACGTCAGGCCCTTCTCGCCCTCTTCCAGAATCGCCTGCAACAGCGTGACGGGGCTGTATATCGGCTGTTCGCGGTCCTTGCGGACCAGCTTGGCGGGCTGGCCATAGATTTCCTGAAGGCTTTCGGTATGCGTGGCCAGGCGCCGCGCCTCGCCCGAGCGCAGGACCGGGCCATCGAGCGTGCGCACCTCTTCCACCCCGCGCAGGCTGCGCGAGAATCGCAGGCCGTGGTCCTGCGTCGGCCGCCCCTGCCAGCCGCGTTCGTATTCCAGCGCGACAAGGTCGAGCCGTGCGGCCACATGGTCGGCCATGCCCTGCGCATCTGCATCGATCCGGCCCGGAACCAGCGCGCCGGCAATCGCCATCTGTTCGAGGATATGGGCCGGGTAATGCGTGGGGAAGGCGCGCAGGACGCGCCGGATCGTCCGTGCCTCTTCCACCACGCGGGCAAGGTCGGCGCCGGTGATCTCCTCGCCCGAGCCCAGGCGCAGCACCGCGCCCTCGACGCCCTGCGCGATCAGGAAATCCTCCAGCGCCGGTTCGTCCTTCAGATAGACCTCGGACTTGCCGCGCATCACCTTGTAAAGCGGCGGTTGCGCGATGAAGAGATGCCCGTTCTCGATCAGGTCCGGCATCTGCCGGAAGAAGAAGGTCAGAAGCAGGGTGCGGATATGCGCGCCGTCCACATCGGCATCGGTCATGATGATGATCTTGTGGTAGCGCAGCTTTTCCAGGTTGAATTCGTCGCGCCCGATCCCGGTGCCCAGCGCGGTGATCAGCGTGCCGACCTGATCCGACGACAGCATCCGGTCGAACCGCGCGCGTTCCACGTTCAGGATCTTGCCGCGCAACGGCAGCACGGCCTGGTTGCGCCGTTCGCGGCCCTGCTTGGCCGACCCGCCGGCGCTGTCACCCTCGACCAGGAAAAGCTCCGACAGCGCGGGATCCTTTTCCTGGCAATCGGCCAGCTTGCCGGGCAGGCTGGCCACGTCCATCGCGGTCTTGCGGCGGGTCAGTTCGCGCGCCTTGCGCGCCGCCTCGCGCGCCAGCGCGGCCTCGATGATCTTCGAAACGATCGTCTTCGCCTCGGCGGGGTGTTCGCCGAACCATTCCGAAAGCTTCTCGCCCACCAGCGTCTCGACCGCGGGGCGCACTTCGGATGACACCAGCTTGTCCTTCGTCTGCGACGAGAATTTCGGGTCGGGCACCTTGACCGACAGCACGCAGGTCAACCCTTCGCGCGCGTCGTCGCCGGTGAAATCGACCTTCTCGCGCCGGGCGATCCCGCTTTCCTGCGCGTAGCGGGTCAGGCTGCGCGTCAGCGCGGCGCGGAAGCCCGCCATATGGGTGCCGCCATCCCGCTGCGGGATGTTGTTGGTGAACGGCAGCACGGTCTCGTGGTAGCTGTCGTTCCACCACATCGCGACCTCGACGCCGATGCCGTTCTTCTCGCCGGTGATGAAGATCGGGTCGGTCATCAGGCCGGACTTGTGCCGGTCGAGATAGCGCACGAATTCGCGCACGCCGCCCTCGTAGAAAAGCTCGGTCATCAGCTTGTCGGCCGGGCGGCGATCCTCCAGCAGGATGCGGACGCCGGAATTCAGGAAGGCCAGTTCCCGCAGCCGGGTTTCCAGCGTCTTGAAGTTGAAATCGAGGTTCGAGAACGTGCCGTTCGGGTCGCTGAGCTTGGACGAGGCGAGAAAGCGCACCTCGGTCCCCTTCTCGCCGGGCGCGGCGTCGCCCACCACCCGCAAGGATTCCACCGTCTCGCCATGTTCGAACCGGGCGAAATGCTCCTTGCCGTTGCGCCAGATCCGCAATTCCAGCCAGTCCGACAACGCGTTGACCACCGACACGCCGACCCCGTGCAAGCCGCCCGACACCTTGTAGCTGTTCTGGTCGAACTTCCCGCCGGCATGCAGCTGGGTCATGATGACCTCGGCCGCCGACACGCCCTCCTCGGCATGGATTTCGGTCGGAATGCCACGGCCGTTGTCGCGGACCGAAACGGAATTGTCGGCATGGATCGTCACCGTGACCCGGTCGGCATGGCCGGCCAGCGCCTCGTCGATGCCGTTGTCGACGACCTCGTAGACCATGTGATGCAGGCCCGACCCGTCATCGGTATCGCCGATATACATGCCGGGGCGCTTTCGCACCGCCTCCAAGCCCTTGAGAACCTTGATGGATTCGGCGCCGTATTCCGCCGGTTGCTGGGGTTCGTCGCTCATGCCCGCCTGCCCGTTTTCTGGTGCCCATCTTATAGGCGTTTCATGGGGTCTTGTCACGCGCCCGACACAAGATTTGGTGGATCGCTCAGGGCGATTCGACGATCGCGGCCACCGAACCCGCGGCCCCTTCCGAAACCGCGACATGCTGCGCCCGCGCGCCCAGTTCGGCAAACAGGTCCGGCCCGGTTCCGGTCATCCAGGCCTGAATGCCCATCGCGCAGATCTCGTCATAAAGCGCGGCGCGCCGGCCCCGGTCCAGATGCGCGGCCACCTCGTCCAGCAGCAGGATCGGCGGCACCCCGTCCTCCTGCGCCAGCGCGCGGGCATTGGCCAGGACCAGCGAGATCAACAGCGCCTTCTGCTCGCCGGTCGAACACTGGGCCGCTTCCATCCCCTTGGCGCTGTAGCTTGCCGACAGGTCCGACCGGTGCGGCCCGGTCAGGGTGCGCCCCGCCGCCATGTCGCGGCTTCGACCAGCGGCCAGCGCAGCTTCCAGATCGGCGGCGCTTTCGGCCGGTGGCGCATCGTCGGGGTCGGCGATGGCCAGCGCTGCGGCGGGAAAGGCGGTGTCGGCCCCGTCCTGCGCCGCCGCCAGGCGCGCGACGGCATGGTGACGGTTAGCGCGGATCACAGCGCCGGCTTCGGCCATCCGCGCTTCCAGCGCGGCGTACCAGGACGGGTCGCGCACGCCCTCCTTCAACAATCGGTTGCGTTCTCGCATCGCCTTTTCCCAGGCCAGCGCCGCCTCGGCGTGGCCGGGCACGAAACTCATCGCGATCCGGTCCAGAAACCGCCGCCGGCCTTCCGCCGCCTCGATCCACAACCGGTCCATCGCCGGAACCAGCCACAAAACCCGCACAAGCCGCGCCAGCGCCGCCTGTGGCGCCGCCTTGCCGTCGATCGTCACGCTCCTCGATTGTCCGGGTTCGGCGAAGGTTTCCACCTCGTGCACATCCCCGTCGCCGCTCAGCGTGGCGCGGATCTTCCAGCCAGGCGCCGCGGGCCGGCGGGCCAGATCCTCGGCTGCCGCCCGCCGCAAGCCGCGGCCCGGCGACAGAAGCGAGACGGCTTCGAGGATGTTGGTCTTGCCAGCGCCATTGGGGCCGAAAATCGCCACCGGCCGCGCATCGGCCTCCAGCCGCAGCGCCCGGTGGCTGCGGAAATGGTTCAGGCGCAGTTCCGCAAGGATCACCCGCACCCCCTCATTTTCGGTCTTCAAATATCCCGGGGGGTCCGGGGGGCTGGCCCCCCGGTGCCGCCGGTCACACGCGCATCGGCATCACGACATAGACCGCGCTGGTATCGCCGCCCTCGCGCATCAGCGTCGGATCGCCCGAGGAATTGAACAGGAACACCGCGTTCTCGCGGTCGACCTGGCTGGCGATTTCAAGCAGGTACTTGGCGTTGAACCCGATCTCCAGCCGTTCGTCGCCATAGGCCACGGCCAGTTCCTCTTCCGCCGCGCCGGCATCGGGGGCGTTCACCGACAGGACAAGACGGTCCTCGTCCAGCTGCAGCTTGACCGCGCGCGACCGTTCCGAAGAAACGGTCGCGACCCGGTCGACCGCCTTGGCGAAATCCTGTGCGTCCACTTCCAGGCGGCGGGTATTCCCGGTGGGGATGACGCGGCTGTAATCGGGGAAGGTGCCGTCGATCACCTTCGAGGTCAGCGTGATGTCGGGCGTGGCAAAGCGCACCTTCGTCTCGGACACCGAGACGGCGATCTGCATGTCGTCCTCGTCCAGAAGCTTGCGCAATTCACCCACGGTCTTGCGCGGCACGATCACGCCCGGCATGCCTTCGGCACCCTGCGGAAGCTCGGCGTCGATCCGGGCAAGCCGGTGACCGTCGGTCGCCACGCAGCGCAGCACCTGGCCATCCTCGCCCTCGGCCACATGCATGTAGACGCCGTTCAGGTAGTACCGTGTCTCTTCGGTCGAGATCGCGAATTTCGACTTGTCGAAAAGCCGCCGCAACACATGCGCGGGCGCCGAGAAATTGGCCGTGTATTCCGACGAGGCCATGACCGGGAAATCTTCCTTCGGCAGCGTGGCCAGCGAAAAATGCGACCGGCCCGCCTGTACCGAAAGGCGCCCGGCGACACCGTCATCGGTCAGTTGCACCAGCGCGCCGTCGGGCAGCTTGCGCACGATTTCGTGCAGGGTGACCGCCGAAACCGTCGTGGCGCCCGCCCGTTCCACCGTCGCCGCGGCCCGGTCGACCACCTCGATATCGAGGTCGGTTGCGCGGAACGATACCGTGTCGCCCTCCGCCTCGATCAGGACATTGGCGAGGATCGGGATCGTGTTGCGGCGTTCCACGACCGATTGCGCCTGGCCCACGGCCTTGAGAAGCGCGGCGCGTTCGATACTGATCTTCATCCTCGTCCCCCATCGTGCCGGGACGGAAAACCTAGACGATTTTCCCGCCGGAACAAGATTTTTCGGGACTGTGCGGCCAGACGCAGGGGGCGTCAAGCCCGCCCCCCGGTCGTGTGGGCCTCAGGCTTCGAGAAGCCTGCGCAAAAGCTCCAGATCCTCGGCCAACTGGCTGTCGGTGCTGCGCAGTTCTTCGATCTTGCGGATGCCGTGCATGATCGTCGTGTGGTCGCGCCCGCCGAAGCGGCGGCCGATCTCGGGCAGCGACCGGGTTGTCATCTGCTTGGCCAGATACATCGCGATCTGACGCGGCCGGGCGATCGAGCGCAGCCGCTTGGGCCCGATCATGTCGGACAGGCGGATGTTGTAGTGCTCGGAAACCCGCCGCTGGATCTCTTCGACCGTCACCTTGCGGTCCGAGGCGCGCAGGATGTCGGCCAGGCAATCCTGCGCCAGGTCAAGCGTGATCTCGCGCCCAACGAGGCTGGCGAAGGCGAACAGCCGGGTCAGCGCCCCTTCGAGAACGCGGACATTGGTCGTGATCCGGTGGGCGAGGAATTCCAGCACCCCGCCGGCCACCTGAAGCCCGCCATATTGCTGGCGATAATGGTCGGCCTTCTGTTGCAGGATGCCCAGCCGCAATTCGTAGTCGGTCGGGTGCAGATCGACGACAAGGCCGCATTGCAGCCGGCTCTTGATCCGTTCCTCGAGATCCTTGATCTCGCCCGGCGCACGGTCGGCGGAAATGACGATCTGCTTGTTCTGGTCCACCAGCGCGTTGAAGGTATGGAAGAATTCCTCCTGCGTGCTGTCCTTTCCGGCGATGAACTGCACATCGTCGACCATCAGCACGTCGACCGAGCGGAACAGGCTCTTGAAATCCATGATCTGCTTTTCGCGCAGCGCCTGCACGAAGCGGTACATGAATTGTTCGGCCGACAGGTAAAGCACCCGCAATTGCGGGCTTTGCGTCTGCAATTCATGCGCGATCGCATGCATCAGGTGCGTCTTGCCCAGCCCGACGCCGCCGTAAAGAAACAGCGGGTTGAAGGTGACCGGCCCGCCCTCGGCCACGCGGCGCGCGGCGGCATGGGCCAGTTCGTTGGGCTTGCCGACGACGAAACTGTCGAAGGTGAACCGCGCGTCCAGCGGCGCGCCGGGCAGGTCGGCCTCGTCCCCTGCCCGGGCCGGCGCGGCGTCGGGGCGTTGCGCGGCGGGCCGGCGCGCAGAGGGTTTCACCCGTGCGCCGGCGCTGCGGGCGGGAACGTGGAATTCCACACGTTCCACCGCCTGACCGGCCTTCGACAGCTGTTGGCGGATCTGTTCGGCATAGTTCCGGGCGACCCAATCGCCCATGAAGCTGGTCGGCACTTCGAACCGCGCGATGCCATCCGTCAGCCCGGCAAGCTTCAAGGGCTCTATCCAGGTGACGAAATTGTTCGCGCCGACCGACTTCTTCAATTCGCTACAGACCTGCCCCCAGGTGTCTTCGTTCATTATCTTGCGCCCAATGTTACAGTTGGCGGTCGCGCCGGGATGACGGCGACCTGCACTACAGCCTTGCGACCTCGCCGTTCTTGCACGCCCGAATGAGGCCCGTCCCGGTGGAATGACCACAGGGCGGCGCCTTCGAACGGACGCGTGGGCACAGGACATGCAGACCGGTCCCGGGCCGAAGGCCCGGACGGACAGGTGCAGCAGACATGACCGAAAGCGGACCCCTCCGCGAACGGCCAGACACACCTCAACCAGTCGGAAAACCGACCATGCAACGGGTCCGGGCGCGTGGGGGCGCCCAGAATCCCGGGGTTTGGCATGTCCCCCCAAGACGACGTGAATCGCATCCAGAAGCTAGCAAGCGGCCGCGCGACTGGGCAACAGAACTTCGCGCTTGACTCATCCTTTGCCGGACCGAATCCGGAACCCCTGCAGGTTGTGTGGATTGCCGGCAACGCGGCGTGAATCCGCGCCATGAAAACGCAAAAAAAAGGCGCGGCCGATGCCGCGCCTTCATCAGGCCGGAATGACGCGCCGTGTCAGGCCGCCAGCGCCTTCACGCGCGCGTTCAGGCGCGACAACTTGCGGGCGACGGTGTTCTTGTGCAGAACGCCCTTGGACACACCGCGGGCCAGTTCCGGTTGCGCGGCGCGCAGCGCGGCCAGCGCGGTTTCGGCGTTGCCGGCAGAAATAGCTTCTTCGACCTTGCGCAGGAAGGTGCGGATCCGCGAACGGCGCGCCTTGTTCACGGCATAGCGGCGCTCGTTCTGGCGGGCGCGCTTCTTGGATTGGGGCGTGTTGGCCATGTATCGGTTCCGATTGTCGGTACGGGTAAATCTGAAGCCGCGCTTCTAGGGCCGACTCGCGGCCCTGTCAACCTGCCTTGCAGGCAAAAAGCGCGACCGGTGGGTGTTCTGCCTAGCGGTCGCGGAACTGGGGCTCGCGCTTGTCGAGGAAGGCCTGCATGCCTTCGGTCTGGTCCTCGGTCGCGAAAAGCGAATGGAACATGCGCCGTTCGAACAGAAGGCCCTCTTCCAGCGTGGTTTCGTAGGAACGGTTGACCGCCTCCTTGGCGGCCTTGACCGCGACCTGCGATTTTTCGGCGATCTTGCGCGCCGCGCTGGTCGCCTCGGGGATGAGCTTGGCCGCGGGCACCACCCGGCTGACCAGGCCCGAGCGTTCCGCCTCGGCCGCGTCCATGAAGCGGCCGGTCAGGTGCATGTCCATCGCCTTCGACTTGCCGACGAAGCGGGTCAGGCGCTGGGTGCCGCCGATCCCGGCGATGACGCCCAGGTTGATCTCGGGCTGGCCGAACTTGGCGTTCTCGGCGGCGATGATGAAATCGCACAGCATCGCCAATTCGCAGCCCCCGCCCAGGGCATAGCCCGCCACCGCCGCGATGATCGGCTTGCGGCAGCGCTTGATGACGGCGGTTTCCGGCTGGAACAGGTCTTCGTTCAGCACCTCGACAAAGGTCTTGGCCGACATTTCCTTGATGTCGGCGCCGGCGGCAAAGGCCTTTTCCGATCCGGTGAGCACGATGCAGCGCACCTTCTCGTCGGCCTCGGCGGCGGCGACGGCCTTGGCCAATTCGCCCAGGAGCGTGGAATTCAGCGCGTTCAGCGCGTCCGGCCGGTTGAGACGGATCAGCGCGACCTCGTCCTCGACCTCGACGATCAGCGTTTCATAGGCCATCTGGGCATCCTTGCTGCAAACCGGGGCCGACTCCTACGCAGGGGCGGGCCGCTGATCAAGTCATCTCTGGCAGGAGGGACAATAGAAGGAAGACCGCCCCGATTGCACGATCCGGCGCACGGTTCCGGCGCAGCCGGGGGTTTGGCAGGGCGCGCCCTCGCGGTCGTAGACGCGGAACACGTGCTGGAAATAGCCCAGTTCGCCATCCGCGCGGCGGTAATCGCGCAGCGAGGAGCCGCCTGCCTCGATCGCCTCGGTCAGAACCTGCCGGATCGCGGGTACGAGCGTGGCCACGCGGGCTGCGGCGATCCGCCCCGCCTTGCGGCGCGGCGACAGGCCGGTCCGGTGCAGAACCTCGCAGACATAGATGTTGCCCAGCCCCGCAACGATCCGCTGGTCCAGCAGCGCGGCCTTGATCGGCATCTGCCGCCCGCTGAGGCGTGCGACCAGGTAATCCTCGTGGAAATCGTTGCCCAAAGGCTCCGGCCCCAGGCCGGAAAGCAGCCAATGGTCGGGTTCTGTGCCCGTCTCCATCAGGTCCATATGGCCGAACCGGCGGGCATCGTTGAAGGTTATCCGGGCGCCGCCTTCCATGTCGAGAACGACATGGTCGTGCTTGCCGGCGATCGCCTGCGGGTGATGAAACTCGCCCAATGCGGCGCCCGATATCAGCATCCGCCCGGACATGCCGAGATGGATGAGCAGCGTCTCGCCCGTCGACAGGTCGGCCAGGATGTATTTCGACCGCCGGCGCAGCCGGTCGACCCGCGCGCCGGTCAGTCGGTCTTCCATGCGGTCGGGCAGGGGCCAGCGCAGGTCGGGCCGGCGGATATCGGCCCGCGCGATGATCCGCCCCTCCATCAGCGGTGCCAGGCCGCGCTTGACCGTCTCGACCTCGGGCAGTTCGGGCATCGGGGCTCCTGTCGCATTGTCAGCCGGGGGCAAGGCCCTATAAGGAGGGCCAGATCACCCAAACGGCAAGGCCCCATGACCGACGGCGACAAGACGGACGCGGACGACAGGACCACGCATTTCGGCTTCCGGACCGTGGCGGAGGACGCCAAGGCCGGGCTTGTCCACGGCGTCTTCACCAATGTCGCCAGCCGCTATGACCTTATGAACGACCTGATGTCGGGCGGCGTCCACCGGATATGGAAGGATGCGATGATGGACTGGCTCGCCCCGCGGCCGGGTCAGCGCCTTCTGGACGTTGCGGGGGGCACGGGCGATATCGCCTTTCGCTTCCTGCGCCGCGCCCCGGATGCCACCGCGACCGTCTGCGACATGACCGAATCGATGCTGGTCGAGGGGCAACGCCGTGCCGATGCCGAAAGCCTGGCCGAGCGGCTGGACTGGGTCGTGGGCGACGCGATGGCCCTGCCCTTCGACGATGCCAGTTTCGATGTCTACACGATCAGCTTCGGCATCAGGAACGTGACCCGGATCGAGGACGCGCTGGCCGAGGCGTTCCGCGTGCTGCGCCCAGGCGGGCGGCTGATGGTGCTGGAATTCAGCCAGATCCCGAATTCGGCGCTGCAATGGGCCTATGACCGCTATTCGTTCAACGTCATCCCGGCGCTGGGCCAGGCGGTGGCGAACGACCGCGACAGCTATCAGTACCTGGTCGAATCGATCCGGCGCTTCCCCGATCAGGAGGCTTTCGCCGCGATGATCCGCCGCGCGGGGTTCGAGCAGGTGAAATACCGCAACCTGACGATGGGCGTCGCCGCGCTGCATTC
>Ga0180436_10003299_pt1 | contig 14900 bp, 12 predicted proteins | sample SS_ome_2_FD_132434 | JGI IMG/M metagenome (GOLD analysis project Ga0180436, IMG submission 132434) | Hypersaline lake sediment archaeal communities from the Salton Sea, California, USA - SS_3_S_2 metaG | ecosystem: Environmental > Aquatic > Non-marine Saline and Alkaline > Hypersaline >...
GTTCCCGCCCGCCGCATTGTCTGCAGAATGCGGCCTGGCATCGCGCCGATATAGGTACGCCGGTGGCCGCGGATTTCGGCTTCGTCACGCACACCGCCCAGTGACACACGCACGAATTCGCGGCCCAGGGCTGATGCTATAGAGCGCCCGAGCGATGTCTTGCCAGTACCTGGAGGCCCCACAAAGCACAGAATAGTGCTGTGTTGTACCTGAGGCGCGAGCTTTCTGACGGCGATGTACTCGAGGATGCGCTCCTTGGCCTTGGGCAATCCGTAGTGCTCGGATTCGAGCACCTTTGCTGCATGCGCCAGGTCCAGGTTGTCCTCGCTGGCTTTGTCCCAGGGCAGGCCCAGCAGCCAGTCTAGGTACGTGCGGATGATCCCTACCTCTGGGGCCATGGCCGGCATCATCGACAGCCGTCTCAGTTCCGCGTCTGCACGATCCCGGACGTGCTCAGGATAGCCCTCGCGGGCAAGTCTCTCCCGAAGGGTCTGGACATCCTGGGAGAAAGCATCCTTCTCTCCCAGCTCTTGCTGAATGGCGCGCAACTGCTCCCGCAGGAAGTACTCGCGCTGGCTCTTGTCCACCTCCTCCTGCACCGTCGTCTGGATGCGGTTCTCGAGTTCCAGGACATCGAGCTCCTGCGCCAGGTGCGTGCTGATGCTCTGCAGTCGCTCGACCACGTTCTGGGTCTCCAGCAGTGACTGCCTGGCATCGGTCGGCAGGCTGATGATCTGCGCGACCACGTCGGCCAACTGCCCGGGGGCATCCACGTTCATCGCGTAGACGTAGGCCTCTTCGGGGAGTGCCTGGTTGAGGCTGACCACCTTCTCGAACATCGTCAGGACTGCGCGTACGAGGGCCTCGGTAAGTGGGCTCTCGTCCGCCGGTTCCGGCAGCATCTCGACGGTGGCCACCAGATAGGGGCGTTCCTGGACGAAGTCCAGCACCTTTACGCGGCCGACACCCTGGGCAATCGCGCTGGTGGTGCCGTCGGGCAGGCGAATCGAGCGCGCGATCACGATCTCCGTGCCCACGTCGTAGAGACCGCTGGCCATGGGATAGTCCTCGCCGGCGTGGTTGCGCTGTGCGATGACGACGACAGGCCAGTCCTCCTGCACGGCCACGTGCAGGGCCTGCAGCGACTCCGGCTGCCCGATGTAGAGCGGTGTCACCATCTGAGGATAGACCACCAGGTCTCCAAGGGGCAACACAACAGCTTCGAATGGTCCTTCCTCGCCGGAGCCGGCGTCAAAGGCTTCGCCAAACAGGTCTTCCGGTGTCAACGGCAGTTTGTCCCAGTCCATCATCGTCTACTCCCAGGGCTCATCGACCCAGTCTCCCATCGGCAGATCCAGTCGCTTGTCTTTGGCCCAGGTTTCTCGTGTGTCAGCCACGATAAAGATCGAGCCGGTGGCAATGATGCCCCAACCCGGTCGCAATCTCTGGCTCGCCTGCTCCAGTCCGCGCTGAGGGTTCACGGCGATCTCTGCGCCCTTACCCAGATCAGCACAGATGTCCGCCAACGCGTATGGGGCCGCTGCGCGCGGGTGGTAAGAGCGGGTCACGATGACGTGTTCGCACATTGGCAGAAGCGCCGCCAGCATCCCTCGGATGTCCTTGTCGCTGGAGGCGCCATAGAGGAGGATCCACGACGTGTCCGGGAACCATTTCTCCAGTGACGACACCAGAGTCTGTGCCGAGTAGGGATTGTGGGCGCAGTCGACCACCAGCGGTGGGCTTTCGTTGAGGATCTCCATGCGGCCGGGCCACGTGACGGTCGCCAGGGCATGTCGCACCGCTTCGGGCGTGGCCCATGCGTGACCTGTCCGGCGCAGCACCGCCGCTGCGGCGACCGCCGATGTGGCGTTCTCCAGCTGGAAGTCTCCCAGCAGCGCCAGGTCGTAGTCACCGTCGAACCCCGAGGGCGCTGCCCGGTGGCTCACGCGGAGTCGCTGTCCCCTGATTGTTCTCTCCAGCGGTTCCCAGCCGACGTCCTCGCCCACCACGGTCAGCGGGGCGTCTCGCTCCGACGCCACCCGGCGGAGCACGTCCAAGGCCTCGCCGGCTTGCGGCGAGGTTACAACCGGTACGTGCGGCTTGATGATCCCAGCCTTTTCAAAGGCGATCTTGGCCAACGTATCGCCCAGGATGGCGGTATGGTCGAGGCTCAGCGACGTGATGATGCTGATCTCGGGCGTGATGACGTTGGTGGCGTCCAGCCGTCCCCCTAGCCCCACCTCCATCACACCCAGGTCCACCCCGGATCTCTGGAAATGGAGGAATGCCAATGCCGTGGTCACCTCAAACGTGGTCAGCCCCGGAATCGTCTCCACCACCGGTTGGATCTCCTCGACCAGGTCGGAGATCGCGGCTCTGGATATGGGGTGCCCATCGATTTGGATGCGTTCCCGGTAGGTGTGCAGGTGTGGTGAGACGTACAGGCCCGTGCGCAACCCGGAGGCGCGCGCGATGGCGGACATCATTGATGAGACGGAGCCTTTGCCCTTTGTCCCCGCGATGTGCAGAGTCGGGTAGGTGTCGTGGGGGCTGCCGAGCTTCTCCAGCAGGCCGGCCACGCGTTCGAGCTTGAACTCGCGCGCGGAGTATCGGTCAATGCGGCGTCTTTCATAGTCGACGAGACCATACAGGTAACGCAGGACGTCGTGGTATTTCATCGGGTGGTCAACTGCCTCTGTGCTCTGTGGGGTCGCGCCCCTTGGCGCCGGAAAAGCATTCTACCCTGTTGCCGGTCACCGGCAACGTGCTGTGACTGTGCTTCTCCTTTCTGGTGACCTGTGATACAGTGACGCAGCAGTCACACCTACGGAGGGGATGGATGGCGGGTCTGCGCGCGGGGTTTCTGATCCTCTACTTGGTCGGAACCTATCTCCTTACCAGATACCTGCGAGAGCATCTGCCGGAGTCTGATGGCACCGCATTTCCGATAGGAGGCGCGCCGTCAAGGGCACTCCTGTGGATATGGGTACCGACGCTCTGGGTCTTCCCCGGCGTGCTGTGGTTGGGACATATCAATCTCAGCCCGCTGGTGCTCCTGATCCTGGTGTTCCTGCTGCCGCTGTGCTGTCTCTACCTGTTCCTCCTGGCCAGCGCCATCTTCACGGCACACAGCCAATCCGCGAATGGCCCCAGCCTGCTGCTGACCACGCTCTCTGTGTGCTTTCTCACAGTCTTCGTTGTCCTGGTCTTTGTTATCCGTGCGGAGGTCTCCTGGGCCAAGTTTGCGCTGTTCTGCGTCTCAAGCGTGGCCCCCACGCTCGCCTCGATCTGGCTGCTCCTGACACTTGCGCCGTCGGTTGCACCGTTGCCGGAGGATGTCGATCGCCCGCTGCGGACCGCGCTCGCCCTGGTGCTGGGCTACTTTTCGGGGACGCCGAAGCCGGTCTGGGTAGTCGAGGACGGTAAGGTTCACACTCGCGTCTCGGGAAGCGCCGGCCGCGGTATCGGCCCCGGCATCATAGTGACCGAGCCGGAGAACGTCGTCGTGCTCAAGGCGGGGGCCAAGGTCACCCGCGTGGTGGGCCCCGGAACCGTGCTGACCGAGCCAGGCGAGACACCCCTGAGGGTCGTCGACTTGCGCGCCCAGACGCGTTCTACCACGGTGAGCGCCATCACGCGCGACGGGATCGAGGTCCGCGTGCCTGTCTCCTCGACATTCCGCATTCAGCAGGGCGCTCAGGACACGCGTCTGGGCGCCCCCTGGCCTTGGCGGACGCAGCGTGACGTTCTGCAGGCGGTCTTCGCCGAAGAGGTCGATCCCTCGGGACTCAGCCCTCTGGACGCACACACGGCGCATCCCTGGGAGGACTTGCCTATCAAGCTCTCCGCTCACCGGCTCGAGCAGGCCATCTCCTTCTACAGCTTGGACCAGCTCTATGGTGGTATCACCGACGCCCGGGCGGCGCGTACCCCACTGGATCCTCAGAATGAGCTGTTGAAGACACATCGCCTCACTGAGGCCTCGCTGGGGCTGCCAAGGGACCGCGAGCTCGGTGACCCGCTGTGTCGGAAGACCGTGGGCGAGGTGGTCCGTAGATCAGTACAGCAGTCTCTGGCGCCGCGTGGCTTCGAGATCACGGGATGTGAGGTCGGTGGGCCCATCGAGCCGGTCAGCCAGGCGATCACCGAGCAGCGCGTGGAGGCCTGGAAGGCTCGGTTCATCACGCTGGTGATGGATTGGCACGCCAGCATCGAGCGCAAGCGTTCTGGCGCTCTCGATAGGATTCGACGGACCGCCAACAGCGACTTGATCGCCGGCGTGATCGAGGAGACCAGCGAGCGGCTTCGCGACGTGGATGCCGCGACTAAGCGAGGTCTCGTCGCCTACCATGTTCTGGACTACCTGATCTCGATGGCGCGTGTTCCGGAGGTGCGGCGCATGTTGCCTGAGTCAGCTCTCCCGACGTTGGAACAACTCTTCCACAAGGTCGAGGCGGAGAGCAGTGGAGGCGGAGACTCATGAATCTTCGCCGCACGGTGGTCTTTCTGATGATCGTGGTGCTCTTCTTCGCCTACGCCTCCGCGCTGCCGATCGTGCTGTGGGGGGATCTGAGGTTGTTGCTGGACCCCTCGCTGCAGCTTGACTATCTCGTGATGGTCATCGGTTTCGTTGTGGCACTGGCCTTAGCATTCCTTCACGTGACTCGGACATTGCGCCAATACACCCAGGGCTTGCACGACCTCAGCCCCGAGGACGCGGAGACACTCACCAGCGGGCTGGTCTTTGGTTCGGCATCCGCGGCGGGTGGTGGTGCCGCCCTCAAGGTTCAGGGTGGGCAGGTGGATCTTGACGGTCCCCCTGTCGTCCACAAGGTCGGCGGTCCGGCCCAGCTTCTCGTCGATCACAACAACGTCGTGGTGACGGGACGTCTTGGGATGCTGGCACGCGTCCTGGGCCCTGGCTCCCACGACCTCCGGCCCTTTGAGCGGGTCTGGGATGTCGTGGACCTTCGTCCGCAGCGTCGCACCGTCACGGTCGAGTTTATGACCCGCGACGGCATTCCCGCTTCCTGTCAGGCGAGCATCGTTTGTCGGATCGCGTCGACACAGAGCGAAGAGTACGCCGGGGCGATGCCGCCGTTCGGCTACTCAGAGCGAGCGGTCCTGAAGGTGACCACCTCAAAGGCGGTGCGAAAACTCGAGGGGAACGACCGTGTCCTGGACTGGGTCACGGGCATGTCCAAGGTGACCTTGACCGGCGCCGTTCGCGATGTGTTAGAGCGGCATCGCCTCGATGAGCTGCTCAACCCTCGGTACTGGCTTGAGGACGGCGGCGCCCCCGCGCCCAAACTCCTACCCGAGCTGGAGACCCTGGTCGAGTCGCGTGTGCGTGACGCGGGCGCTCAACGTGGCATCATTGTAGAGCGCGTTGAGTTGGGTATGGTGCGCCCCGCCGAGGAAGCCATCTCGCGTCAGTGGCTCGAGTTCTGGCAGGCGCGCCTCCAACGCAATATCGACACCTATACGCTCGACGCAGCGACCGACCTTGAACAGCTGGCCGAGGACGCTCGTGTAGAGGCGCAGGTGAGGTTCCTGAATCACATGCTGCAGGAGGTCCAGGGGCTGATCAGCGCTGAGGTCGAAGCCCCGCCGCAGTTGATCGTGGCCAGCTTCCTGGACGTTTTGCACGCCGCCATGGCTGACCAGGGCCCTGAGCAGCAGCGACTACTCCTGCAGCGGGCTGAGTCGATACTTAGCGCCGTCCTCCCGCCCGATCGGGCCACACCACTCCCCCCGGATCGCATCACGGATGTTGGGAACTAGGTAGGATACCGCGCTTGATGTTCTGGGTATCCGTTCCTTGGGAGCTGACGCCGGTGCACCTCTTGGAGCTGTGCGATGTCGCTCCCCTTCTGCGCGACCAGTTCCGGCATTGCGCGGAGTTGATAGCGGGGCGCGATCTGGCGAGTGCGGAGACCGTGGTGGGCCGGCTTGCCCAGGTAACGTCTGCGCAGCGAGATCGCCATGCCGGGGCGCTCGCCCTGCTGCTACGAGCCGAGCTCTTTCGGCGTCAGTCACGTTGGGAGGACGCCCTTGACGCTGTCCGGCGTGCCCTTCATTGGTTGGAGGGGCGCGTTTCTCCTGCGGCGCGCTACAATGAGGGTATCGCCGTCTATCTCGAGGGCATCGTCCACTACGTACTTGGGGCCGAGGAGAAGGTCGTCGCGACGTTCGCGTACGCCCAACAGGTCCTGAGCGAGAGCGAGCGGTATTGGTCCTTTGGGAGCGTCGACGGCAGGGCCGCCGATTGTCGCAATGTCATCAGTTGGCTGCGCCGGCTGATGGAGCTTCGGACGACGGATGTCTCAGATGAGCTGGCTCTGGTGATGCCTTGCTACGAGTTGGTCAACCGGGCCGTTGTGCGCACTGATGCTGTGCTGATTCGCCCGTACGACATTACGATCCCGACTGAGGTTCTGGCGGAGTTCATCCCTTCCGATGTGCAGCCCATCCAGATCGACACCGTCACCATCTTCCACCCCCATCTACGCGCGCAATATGCGGCTGTTCGGATCACCAAGGATGGACCTGCCTTCGGCCGATCCGGCGATCTATTGGTGGTCGAGATTGTGGCCGGCGCCCCCACATCGGGTGAGCTGGTGCTGACGACCGACACGCCCTTCGTCCGGAGGGCCGATGGACGGGTGGAGTTCTACGCGTCGTCTGAGCACAGTGGGGTCGGCACCCGACTCACGGGACCGGGACTCATAGGCATACCCCGCGTGCTGATCAGGGAGGGGGGAAGGGCATGAACTACGGCGAGCACCGCGCACTGGTGGTGGGGGCAGCGGGCCTGGACCTCGACGTGCGACCTCGCACGGCGGTCGTGGAGCCGGCGCGCTCCAATCCCGGTGTCATTCGTTGGGGATGGGGGGGAGTGGCGCGCAATATCGCTGAGAACCTGGCCCTCCTCAATGTCGATGTCCATCTGGTCACCGCAGTTGGCGATGACTGGTGGGGTCACACCTTGCTGCATCAGCTACAGGACCTAGGGATTGACACTGACGCCTGCGTGATCTCCGAGGAGCACCCGACGGGGTCCTATGTGGCGCTCTCACACTATGATCGACGGTCCTGGGTGGCCTTTGACGATATGGCCGCGGTGCGCGAGATCACACCGGGTCTGCTGTACCGGTTGCGTGGCCTGCTCAGGGAGGTCGATATCGTCTGCATCGACGCGAACCTCTCCGCACGGAGCCTTCAGACGCTCTTCAGGATGGCCTCCGACTACGATGTCCCGGTCTGTGCCGACCCCACGGCCGCACTCCTGGCGCATCGTCTCCACCCCTATCTTCCCCAGATCGCCGCCATCACACCCGACCGCGTGGAGGCTGAAGCGCTCACCGGGCAGAAACTGGGACGCGGTGAGGACACGACCTCGGCGGCTCGACGCTTGGTCCAACTTGGGGTCGAGCTGGCCATCATCACGCTGGGGGCCGATGGCCTGACATACGCGACCAGCGAGGAGAGTGGACGGATTCCGCCATTCCCCGTGGAGCTCGTCGATGTCACCGGTGCTGGGGATGCGCTCACGGCAGCCGTTGCCTATGGGTTATTGGAGGGTGTCTCCCCTGAGGAGACCGTCAAACTGGGTATGGCAGCGGCTGCTCAGACCATCGCCTGCTCAGACACCGTCTGTCCCGATCTCAGCCCTGAGTACCTTTACCAACGCCTGGGGATGTAGGCTCAGAGGATGGTCGGTTGGCCGTTCGATCACCTTGGAGACCAGATGAAAGCACTGACGATTCGCCAGCCAAACCAAGTCGATGTGCGGGATGTGCCGGTTCCAGCCGTGGGGCCCGGGGAAGTCCTCGTCAAGGTCGCCGCCTGTGGCATCTGCGGCACCGACGTGCACATCCTCCGCGGTGAGTATCTCGGCAGTTACCCTGTCGTTCCAGGTCACGAGTTCGCCGGTGAGGTCGTCGCCGTCGGAGAGGACGTCGGCCGCATCACCGTGGGGATGCGGGTTGCGGTCGAGCCGAACATCGCCTGCGACAACTGCGCGAGCTGCCTCAGCAACCGCCAGAACTTCTGCCTCAACTGGCAGGCCGTCGGGGTCACGCGGCCCGGTGGGATGGCGGAGTACGTCGTCGCACCCGAAAAGGCAGTCTTCGATGTGGGGGACTTGTCGTTCGAGGCTGCGGCTTTTGTGGAGCCGCTCTCCTGTGTCATCCACGGCATCGAGCGCGCTGAGATTCGGCTGGCGGACCGGATCGCGATCCTGGGTGCGGGCCCCATCGGGCTGCTGCTCCTCCAGGTAGCTCGACAGAGCGGCGCGGGCGACGTCACCGTCCTGGAACGCCAGTCCACGCGCGGCGAGCTGGCACTGTCCCTGGGGGCGACGCGCTGGCTGGAAGACCTGACCGCCCTGCCCGAAAACACCTTTGACGTCGTGATCGACGCCACCGGCGTCCCTCCGGTGATGGCGCAGACTGTGGGCCTTTCCCGTCCCGGCGGCACGGTCCTCCTCTTCGGCGTGCCTCCACAGGGCGCCGAACTGACGTTGGACGCCTTTGCCATCTTCGAGAAAGGCTTGACGCTGCGCTCCTCCTTCACGTCCTTGCGCAATTCACGTCAGGCCGTGGCCATGCTCCAGTCCGGCCAAGTGCGGGTAGCGGATCTCGTCTCCCACCGGCTTCCCTTGACCGACTTCGCGCGCGGCGTTGAGATGATCGAATCCGGCCTTGACGGTGTCAAGAAAGTGCTGATGGTACCAACTGCGTCTTGACACCCTCATCTTCCGTGGTACTGTTGTCACGATGAACACATACGGCCTGGGCTGCAAGCATCATCATGCGAACCTGACACCACCCAATGCGGGAGGTGCGGATTCGCGCGCAGCGTGAGCCCAGCCCAGCTGAAGACCCAGAGTCGACACAGCCCCCCGGATTGGACCGGGGGGCTTTTCTTGTGAGGGGGAGTCAATGACCGATCGATCTGATGTCCGTCTGTCCCTGCCCAGCAAAGGGCGCCTGGCTGAAGACGCCGAGGCCTTCCTCGCCGCCTGCGGCCTCCGCATCTACAAGCCCAATCCACGCCAGTACGCGGCGACGGTGCCCGCGCTGCCGGGTCTTACCGTGCTGCTACAGCGGCCCACCGACATCGTGGTGAGCGTGCGTGACGGCAGCGTCGATTTCGGAATCACCGGCCTCGACGTCACCCGCGAGTATGGCGGATCGAATGACGAGATTCTCGTGCTCCACGAGGCGTTGGGATTTGGGTCCTGCCGGCTGGCGATCGCGGTCCCCGAGGAGTGGGACGACGTGCGGTCGGTGGCCGACCTGGCCGATCTCGTCGCCGGCTGGGATCGCCCCATGCGCGTGGCCACCAAGTTCACCAACCTCGCGGAGGCTTTTCTGAAGTCTCGGTCGATCACGGGGTTCTCCCTGGTTCACTCGGAGGGGACGCTCGAGATCGCTCCGGAGATCGGCTACGCGGACTGTATCGTGGATCTGGTCTCGTCCGGTCAGACGCTCAAGGACAACCGGCTGCGTCTGCTGGATGACGGCGTGATCCTGCGATCGCAGGCCGCGCTGGTGGCCAATCGCGGCGCCCTGCGCGAGCGTCCTGAGGTGCTGAGCATCGCTCGCACGTTGCTGGAGCTGGCCGAGGCACACCTTCGGGCCGAGGACCACGTGATGGTCGTCGCCAACATGCGCGGCGACTCACCGGAGGAGATTGTCGATCGTATGCTTGGCCAGGACGTCCTTGGCGGGCTTCAGGGTCCGACCATCTCACCCGTGATCGGCGCGGACCGCGAAGAGCGGTGGCAGGCTGTCCAGATCGTGGTCCGCCGCGACGACTTGATCACGGCCATCGCCGAGCTGCGCGCGATCGGTGGGAGTGGCGTGGTGGTGACGCCGGTGACGTATATCTTCGAAGAGGAGCCGGACCGCATCCGTGCCATGATGCAGGCCGTGGCGAAGGCGGAGTAGGGGGGGATTGATGATCAGAATCTACGAGAGTACAGCGGCTGCCGAGGGTATCCTCACGCGGCGCACCATGTCGACCGTTGATGATGTGCCCACGGTCGTGCTGTCGAGCATCGAGCGCGTCTTCGGTGAGGCGCTGACGCCCGAGGCGGCGGTGGCGCGCCTTCTGGCGGACGTGCGCGTGCGTGGCGACGATGCCCTCCGCGAGTGGACGTCGCGCATTGATGGCGTGACGACGGATGCGCTGGAGATACCCAAGCAGGCGTGGTCCGAGGCCTATGACAATCTGTCGTCCGACCTACGCGATGCAATGTCGCTCTCGGCGGAGCGCGTACGGGCTTTCCACGCGCTGCAGCCCGTTCCCAGCTGGTCGTCGGACGCGATGGGCGGGATGCTGGGCCAGCGCTTGGTGCCGCTGGAGCGCGTGGGTGTCTATGTACCGGGCGGCACGGCGCCGCTGCCGTCCTCCTTGCTGATGGCCGCGATCCCCGCCCGCGTCGCAGGTGTGGATGAGGTCGTCGTCTGCACGCCTGCCGATCGGGTGACCGGTCTGCCGTCGCCGCTGATTTTGGCTGCCGCGCACATTGCCGGCGTGGACCGGCTCTTTGCGCTAGGTGGCGCGCTGGCCGTGGCTGCGATGGCCTTTGGCACGGCGAGCGTGCCCCGCGTGGACAAGGTCGTCGGGGCGGGCGGCCTCTTCACCACCGTCGCCAAGCGCCAGGCATATGGTCTAGTGGGGCTGGACGGCATCTATGGCCCCACCGAGACCGTTGTGGTGGCCGATGATACCGCCGACCCGCGCTGGGTGGCTGCGGACCTCCTGGCGCAGGCCGAGCACGATGTGCTGGCGACGGCCATCCTGTTGACCCCATCCCGTGCGCTGGCCGAGGCAGTGCAGTCGGAGGTCGCGTCACAGGCGTCCCTGCTGTCGCGAAGCGACATCATCGAGACGTCGCTGGCTGGGCAGGGCGGCATCGTGCTTACACCGGACCTGGCGACGGCGGTGGCGGAGGCCGACGCGTATGCGCCCGAACACCTCTGTCTGTCGGTGGAGGACCCCGGACGGTGGGTCGACGTGATCCGCAATGCGGGCGGCATCTTCATTGGCGAGCACTCCTTCGAGGTGCTTGGTGACTACGTCGCCGGCCCCAGCCACATTATGCCAACCGGCGGGTCGGCTCGCTTCAAGGGCCCGGTCAACGTTCTGGACTTCGTCAAGGTGATCAATCTGATCGGCTTGGACGCGGAGACGGCGGCCAGTCTCGCCAGAGACGCGGATCGCATCGCGCGGGCAGAGTCGCTGACCGCGCACGCTGCCGCCGCGCGGTGGCGCGCTACCGGGGAGGTGTCGTGATGCCGAACGGCATAGACGCGGCCGAGCTGATCCGCGGCGACATCGCCACGATGGAGCCCTATACGCCCATCTTCCCCTTCGAGGTCCTGGCTGCCAGATTGGGACGCCGGCCCGACGAGATCATCAAACTCGACGCCAATGAGAACCCGTATGGCCCTTCGCCCAAGGTCCGCGAGGCGTTGGCCGAACTGGCCTACATCAACATCTACCCGGACCCCGAGAGCCGTGCACTGCGCGAGGCGCTGGCAGATTTGGTCGGCGTGCCGGTGGATCTGCTGCTGGCAGGAGCCGGTGCGGACGAGCTTCTTGACCTCGTGATGCGGCTCTTCCTGACACCCGGCGACGCCATCCTCAACTGCCCGCCGACCTTCGGGATGTACCCGTTCGACGCCGCCATCAGTGGGGGCCGCGTGGTCTCGGTCCCTCGTCGCGCGGACTTCTCGCTGGACATCGACGCTATTGAGACTGCCGTGGAGGCCCACCAGCCCAAGCTGGTCTTCATCACCTCCCCCAACAACCCTGACGGCAGCTGGGTCTCGGACGCCGCTCTCGAGCGTCTCCTGGCCCTGCAGGCCGTCGTGGTCCTGGACGAGGCCTACGTGGAGTTCGCCGGGATGGAGCGGAGCCGCATACGTCAGGTCCCCGAGCGCGACAACCTGATCGTGCTGCGGACCTTCAGCAAGCTGGCGGGTCTGGCGGGTCTGCGTGTGGGATACGGTGCGTTCCCGCTGTCCCTGATGTCCCACCTGTGGAAGATCAAGCAACCGTACAATGTCTCGATCGCCGCCTCGACCGCGGCAATCGCGGCATTGGGCGACCTGCCCTGGCTGGAGGACAAGGTCCAGCGCATTGTGGACGAGCGAGAGCGATTCAGCCGGGAGCTGGAGCGCATCCCATACCTGTCTCCATATCCCTCCCAGTCCAACTTCATCCTCTGTCGCGTGCTGGGACGCGACGCCAGTGAGCTGAAACTTGCCTTGGAGGAGGACGGGATCCTGATACGCTACTACCGCAAGCCGCGTCTGAGCGACCACGTGCGCTTCACCGTGGGCACGCCTGCTCAGAGCGACGCCGTGATCGCCGCGCTTCAGCGGCTGGCATAGCAAGGGGGAGGAGAATGCGACAGTCAGAGGTAAAACGCGAGACCCGTGAGACGTGCATCGAGGTACGGCTCGACCTTGACGGCACCGGCAACTACGACATCGCGACGGGGATCGGCTTCTTGGACCATATGCTGACACACGTCGCCGTGCACGGGCTCTTCGACCTGACCGTGCGGGCGGAGGGCGACCTCGACGTGGATCCGCATCACACCGTAGAGGACGTCGCGCTCTCGTTGGGACGAGCCTTCGACCAGGCGTTGGGAGATCGCAAAGGTATCGCGCGGATGGCCTCGGCCTATGTCCCCATGGATGAGTCCCTGGGCTTCGTGGCCCTGGATCTCTCAGGACGACCCTACGCGGTGGTGGACATCGACTGGATCGGTCTAGACGTGGGCGGTGTCCCTGTCACGCTTTGGGATCACTTCTTTGAGTCCTTTGCCGTCGCCGCACGGGCCAACGTGCACGCGCGCATACTCTACGGGCGGGACGACCACCACAAGGCGGAGGCGCTCTTCAAGGCGCTGGGACGGGCGCTCGATGCGGCGACCCAGCTGGACCCCCGCCGGGGTGACAATGTGCCGTCCACGAAGGGCGTGCTCCGATGATCGCGCTCATAGACTACGGTGCCGGCAACGTGCGGTCGGTTCGCAAGGCTCTCCAGGCTGTAGGGGCCGATGTCACGTTGACGCAGTCGCCCGAGACTGTGCTGGCAGCGGACAAGGTGGTCTTGCCCGGCGTGGGCGCCTTCGCCGATTGCATGTCGAGCCTCGACCGACTTGATCTGATCGAGGCCATCAAGACCGTGGTCGGCCGCGGCGTGCCCTTCTTGGGCATCTGCGTCGGCATGCAGGTGCTCTTCGAGTACGGCGAGGAGTTGGGCGGGCACGAGGGACTGGCCTTGCTGCCTGGACGCGTCGTCCCCTTCGACATCGCGCCGGGGCTCAAGGTACCGCACACAGGCTGGAACTCGATCGAAGCCGTGGGGGAGGTGCCCCTGCTTTCGGGCCTTCCGGCACAGCCGTGGACATACTTCAACCACGGTTTCCACTGTCGGGCCGCTCTGGAGGACACGCTGGCGACCACCGACTATGGCGGCCCCTTTGCCTCGGTCGTGGGACGTGGCCGTCTCCTGGGTGTGCAGTTCCACCCTGAGAAGAGCCAGCACGTTGGCCTGCGGGTGCTGAGTAACTTCGTGGGCGACGGGAGGACGATCTGATGGGCGACTTCATCGTCTACCCGGCGATCGACCTCCGAGGGGGGCGCGTCGTGCGCCTAGCACAGGGCGACCCCGACCGTGAGACGAGCTACGGCAGCGATCCCGCGCTCGTGGCCCGGAGGTGGGCCCAGGCCGGTGCGATCTGGCTCCACTGCGTCAACCTCGACGGCGCCTTCGGAGAGCGGGGGCAGGAGAACCAGCGGGCACTGTCCGGCATCCTCAGTACCTCGCTCGCTTTGCAGTTCGGCGGCGGAATGCGCGACCTGGCATCCGTGTCACAGGCACTTGACGCCGGTGTGACCCGCGTTGTCATCGGCACGGCCTTCGTCGAGAACCCCAGCTTCGTGCTGGAGGCACTGCAGACCTATGGTCCCGACCGGATTGCCGTGGGGATCGATGCCCGCGACGGTATCGCACAGGTGCGCGGCTGGCGCGAGGCTGCGATGATCACCGCCGAGGATCTGGCACAGCGATGGGCCGACATGGGCGGCAAGTGGCTGATCTTCACCGACATCTCTCGCGACGGTATGGGCAGCGGTGTCAACGTCGATGCGACGCAGTCGCTGGCGGATGCCACCGGTCTCGAGGTCATCGCCTCAGGCGGGGTACGCACCTTGGCCGACGTGCAGCGCGTGCGTGACGCCGGACTGTCCGGTGTCATCACCGGACGTGCGCTCTATGAGGGACACATCAAGCTGGAGGACGCGCTGGCGCTCGCGTAGGCGCGGTCTGGGAGGAGACACAATGCTGGCAAAGCGAATTATCCCGTGTCTGGACGTCAAGGAGGGTCGCGTCGTCAAAGGCGTCAACTTCCTTAACCTGCGTGACGCCGGCGACCCCGTTGAGCAGGCCAGGGTCTACGACGCACAAGGCGCCGACGAGCTGGTCTTCCTCGATATCTCTGCCACCCACGAGGGACGCCAGACGATGATCGACGTCGTGCGGCAGGTGGCTGTCGAGGTCTTCATGCCCTTCACGGTGGGTGGCGGCGTGCGCACCATCGACGATGTGCGCAACTTGTTGCTGGCCGGTGCAGACAAGGTGAGCATCAACTCGGCGGCTGTGCGCACCCCCGAGATTCTCACCGCCGGTGCCGAGCGGTTCGGCAGCCAGTGCATCGTGATGGCGGTCGACGCCAAGCGCGCAGCTGACGTGCCGGACAAGTGGGAGGTCTACATCAGCGGCGGGCGCATCCCCACCGGTCTGGACGCCATCGAATGGTGCAAGCGCGGCGTGGCGCTGGGCGCCGGCGAGATTCTGCTCACGAGCATGGA